>WNGD01000011.1_pt1 | contig 149559 bp, 152 predicted proteins | sample 5400671 | NCBI WGS metagenome assembly WNGD01 (sample SAMN13153369, study PRJNA577476) | soil metagenome | isolation source: 40 cm soil or saprolite under grassland replicate 2 | place: USA:California | collected 2016-06-15 | reverse complement strand
ACGACATCTTCTACCCCGACGGGGTCGGCGCCTGGATGGCCAGGCTGGACGCCGACCCCGACCACGGCGGGCTGGCGGCCGACCCGCGGTTCTTCCCCCACGACCAGGACTTCCGCGGGCTGCGCGTGCATCAGACCCGCCTGCAGGCCGGCGACGCCTCCAGCGACTCCTACTGCTTCACGGACTGACCGCGGAGCGGTCCGGGCGGTTGCTCGATCATGAGAGTGTTCGTCGCCGATCGGGGGCGCGGCCGGCACCGGCGAGACGGCTGGTGCCGGCCGCCGTTCCGGCCACCGTGGTGGTCGCGTGGGCGGGTCTGCTGCTGGCGGAGCTGCGCGACCTCCCGATCGGCCACGACGCGCTCGCGGGTGGCTCCGTGCCGCTGGCGGCGGCGCTGGGGATCTTCGGCGTGGCATGGGCCGCGATGGTGGTGGCGATGATGCTGCCGTCCAGCTACCCGGTGGTCCGAGCGCTGGCGGCCACCATCGCCGAGCCGCGCGAGCGGATGCCTCGCGTCGCGCCGTTCCTGGTTGGCTACCTGGTCGTCTGGACGTTGTTCGGCTTCGCCCTCTTCGTCGCCGACATCGGCATCCACGCGGTCGTCGACGGCTCGCCAGCACCCGGCGCCGCCCACGCCACCCTCACCGGCAACGCCCTCATGATCGCCGGCGCCTACCAGCTCACCGAGCGCAAGCGGCGCTGCCTGTCGCGCTGCCGCCATGCCGCGGAACCCCGGGCCGCCGCGGCGGCGCCGGGCGGGGCCTGGGACGCGCCGGCGGAGCCTCGCGCCGCCGTGGCGAAGCCCCGGGCCGTGGACGGGCCGGCGGGGGCCGCGCTCGATGCGCCGGCCTCGGCCAGCGGGGCCGGGTTCCGCGTGGGCTTGGCGCACGGCCTGGACTGCCTGGGGTCCGGGTGGGCGCTGATGCTGGCGGTCTTCGCGCTGGCGAGCCCACAGGTCGTCTGGATGGCGCTGTTCGCCGGTGTCATGGCGTACGAGAAGGTCGGGCGCCACGGAGTGCTCGTCGCCCGCCTGGCGGGGCTGGCCCTGCTGGTGGCGAGCGTGCTGGTGGCGCTGTCGTGACATGGACGAGCCCGTCCTACAAGACTGATGATCTCGGCAGGCCCTTCGGCCGTAACGTTTTCGAGACGGGGACCGGCCACACTGGCGCGCTATCCCCGACGCTGGCGAGGGTGGCGGTCCGCGGTGAGTTGGGTGCAGCAAGGACGGCGGCGGTGACCGCTGCCCGACCGGCCCGGCCGCGCCGGTGGACGGCCGGGCTGGCGTGGACGGTGTGGTCGCTGGCCTTGCTCAGCATCCCGGCGATCGCCTGGTCCGATCATCTGCTCCGCCAGGCCGGCCGACCGGACCTGGTCCAACTGACCCCTGAGACCATCTCCCCAGGCCTGGCGACGGTGACCGCGGTCACCGTCGGCGCGGTGCTGGCCAGGCGCCGCCCAGCGCATCCGGTGGGCTGGCTGCTGCTGGCCCTTGGCCTGTCGCTGATCGTCACGGGGGGGGTTGCGCAGTATATGGTCTATGGGCTGCTGGTCCGTCCAGGGGCGCTCCCGGCCGCCCGCTACGCGGTCCTGTACTACCCCGCCACCGTGTTCGCGGCGCTGGCCATTATGGGCTTTGTCCTCCTGCTCACCCCCACCGGGTCGCTGCCGACGCCGCGCTGGCGCTGGTGGGCCAGGGGCATGGTGGCCGCGCCGGTCGTCCTGCTGGTGGTGGTGACGCTGGCGGGGGGGCCGATGGACCCGCGGTACCAGGCGGTCGGAGGCCCGTTCGACTTCCGCGGCCTCGGCCACGTCGTGCTGGTCGCCGACCAGCTCGCCCTGGCGGTCACCACCCTGGGCGTGGTGGTCGCCGCCGGGTCTCTGGTGGTTCGCTTCCGCCGCGCCGGCGGGATCGAGCGCCAGCAGCTGCGGTGGGTCGCGCTGGCGGCGGCCCTGGTCGCCCTGGTGGCGGTGGTCGTGCTGGCCGCCTTGGCGCTGGGTGCCCCGGACGTGGTCGCCATGGCGGTCGGGCTCTGCCTGGCGCTGATGCCGGTGGCGATCGGCGCGGCGATCCTGCGCTACCGCCTCTACGACCTGGACCGCATCGTCAGCCGCACGCTGGCCTATGGACTGCTGACCGTGCTGCTGGGCGGCGGCTACGCGGGGGTGGTCCTGGGGCTCGGCCAGCTCCTTGGCCGGGACTCGCCCCTGGTCGTGGCGGGGGCGACGCTGGCGGTGGCCGCGCTGTTCCAGCCGGCCCGCCGGCGCGTCCAGCAGGCGGTCGACCGGCGCTTCAACCGGCGCCGCTACGACGCCGCCCAGACCGTCGCGGGGTTCAGCACCCGGCTGCGCCAGGAGATCGACCTGGACACCCTGACCGCCGAGCTGCTGGCGGTGGTCGACCAGACCATGCAGCCGACCCAGGCGTCGCTCTGGCTGCGGCCTCCCGTCGGCGCGTCCCACGACCAGCGCGCGACGCGCCGGTCTCCAGCGGCCTGGTAGCCGGCAGCAGCCTCCCCGTCCGTTCTCACGGCGTCGTGGAGCACATGCTCCCGAGCGGTATCGCCACTCCTGGGCTACTGCTCCAGGCAGCTGCTGGGGACCTCGCCGCCGGGGCGGCGGACGAGCTGGTGCACCAGCATCGACCCCTCGCCGCGCTCGACCCCCACCACGTAGGTGTTGGGCGCGACCGAGGCCACCGAGGTCACCAGCGCGCTGCGCGCGGCAGCGGCCGCCTCGTCGTCTTCCACGGGGAACGGCAGGACCCTGAACAGCCCGCGGACCGACCCGGGTCGGCGGAGCTGCCGCCACAGCGCCACCGCCAGCACCCAGGAATCGGTCACCACCTGCCCGGGGACCACCGCCAGCCCCCTCAGCCAGCGCGCCCGCAGCCGGAAGCGCACCAGGTCCTGCGCGCGCACCACGTCGGCGGCGGTCGCCGCCGCCGCGGCGCTGATCGCACCCAGGATGAGCTCCTCGGCGGCCAGCGTGTCCACGAACAGCAGCCACAGGCCGAACAGCGGCAGGTACCAGGCGAGCCAGAACCTCCCCCGCCGCAGCAGCGGCCGCATGCTAGGTGTCCAGCGCGGGCATGATCGCCTCGGCGCGCGTACCGGCCTTGAGGCTGGCGGCGTGCCGGGACGGATCGCTGCCCACGATCAGGCTGCCCACCTCGCTGAGCAGCGTCATGAAGGTCGCCACCGTGCCGGACGGCGGCCCCGCGTCGTGGCGGCGCACCGCCACGATCTCGCGGCGGGGGAGCGTGGTGTCGACCAGCTCCACCAGCGAGAGCACCCCGCTGGCCAGCTCCGCGGTGACGGCGCTGTGGGGCACCAGCGAGATGCCGATCCCGTGCTCGACCATCTTCTTGGCCGCTTCGATGTTGTCAAGCTCCAGGACGCTGTCCGGCATCACGCCAGCCTGCCGGAACACCGCTTCGGTGAACGCCCGGTAGCTCGAACTGCGGCCGAACAGCACCAGAGGCTCGCCGGCCAGCTCGGCCAGGCGCACCCCGCGTCCGGCCAGCCGGTGGCCGGGGCTCACGATCGCCAGCAGGGCGTCGGAGTAGACGGGGACCGCATCGACCTCCGTGTTCCCCAGCGCCCGCATCAGGCCGACCTGGACGCGGTCGTGCAGGACCAGCTCGAGGATCTCCTCGGAGGTGCCGGTCATGACCGTCAGGCGCACGCCAGGGTGCTCGGCGGTGAACCGCGCCAGCAGGGTGGGCAGGGCATAGGTGCTCACCGTGGGCGGCGCGCCGAGCAGCAGCTTGCCGAGCGTGCCGCGGCGCAGTTCGCTGAGGCGGTCCCGGCCGTCGCTGATCGCCTGCACCGAGTGCTCAGCGAACGGCAGGAACGCCTCGCCCGCCTCGGTTAGCCGCATTCCGCGGCGGGTACGTACGAAGAGTTGCTCGCCCAGCTCGGATTCGAGCGCCTGGAGTCGAGCCGTCAGCGTCGGTTGGGAGACGTACAGCGCTTCAGCGGCGCGACTGAGGTTTCCGCGCCGAGCCACTTCGAGAAAGGCCTGAATCTGCGGTAGCACGTCATCCCCGGGCCATCAGTGATTCCGATCTTGGTAATCAAAACGAACTATTGGACTGATGGCAAGCACAACCCCTACCCTCCAGACCTCGCCATGCCGACCCGAGCGGAGGCCCGATGCGTATCGTTCTCCTAGGCCCGCCCGGAGCTGGCAAAGGGACACAAGCGTTCCGTCTTGCGCGCCATTTCGACTGTCCGCACGTTTCCACGGGCGATATTTTCCGCTCGAACGTCGCGGATGGTACTGAGCTTGGCCAAATCGCCAAGCAGTATATGGATCAGGGAGATCTCGTACCGGACGAAGTCGTCATCGCAATGGTGATGGATCGTCTCAGCTCACCTGATTGCGCGAGCGGATTCCTGCTCGACGGATTTCCCCGAACGGTCGCTCAGGCGGAGGCCCTGGATCTCAACCTGGTCGGCCAGGAAACGCCGCTCCACGCGGTGCTGTGCTTCGAGGCCGCCGAGGAGGAACTGTTCCGCCGCCTGGCCGGCCGCTCCGCGGAGCTGAAGCGCTCCGACGACGGCGAGGCCACCATCCGCCACCGGCTCGAGGTCTACGCCACCAAGACGCGGCCGCTGGTCGACTACTACATGCACCGGCGCCTGCTCAGCGTCGTCGACGCGGTCGGCCAGGTCGAGGAGATCACCACCCGCATCCTGGACGCCCTGAGCGGCCTGCTGCGCTCGGCCGCCGGTAACGGGAGCGCCGCCGCCAACGGCGACGGGTACCGCAACCGCCCTGGCCCGGGGTACCGGCCAGGCAACGGCTCAGGCCCCGTCCACGACCGCGCGGCCGCCACCCTCCGAAGCCGCTGACGGGGTCGAGGGCGATCGGGGCGGTTCCCGGGTGTCGGGCAGCAGGGCGCCGCTGAGGGTGTCGAGCAGCCAGTCGCGGTAGCGGTCGACGGTCCAATCGCGGTCGTGGCGGAGCAGATGGTGGACGTGCGGTGAGCTGAGCACCATCAGGATGTCGGCCGCCTGCTGGACCTCCAGGCCGGGCCGCAGGCCGCCGTGGTCGGCGAGCGCGCGGACGAAGGCGCCGAGGTTGACCGCTGTGGCGTGGGCGCCCTCGTCGGCGATGCGTCGCATGTCAGGGTCGGCGCCGGCCGATTCGATGCTGGTGATGATCAGTGGCCCGGCGCGTTCGAGCAGGGCGGTCCCGTAGTCCACGATCAGCTGCAGCGCGCGATGGCCGTCGCGCTCGCCGAAGGCGGCGCGGAACTCGGCTCGCTCGGCGACCGGGACCGGCCGGTCGTCTCCGACGGTGGCGACCCCGAGCACCTCGTTGAACAGGTCGGCTTTGCTGGGAAAGGCCGCGTAGACGGTCCGCTCGGCAACGCCGGCGGCGGCCGCGACCTGCTTGACGGTGGTCGCCACGAATCCCTGCTCGACGAACAGGCGGGCGGCGCTCTCGCGGATCCGCGCGCGAGTGAGCTCGGCCGTCTCCTCGCGGAGGGACGACCGGTAGGGGCGCTTGACGTGTCTCGACATCCAGTGCAGTATACCAGCATTCGATGCAGTAATACTGCAGCTAACCTGAGGGGGCATCCATGCCGGGACCGGAGCTCGTCGGCATTCACCACGTCAAGTTCCCGGTGACCGACCTCGCCCGCAGCCGGGCCTGGTACGAGCGGGTCTTCGGCCTGCGGCCGGTGCTCGAGTTCGCGGACGAGGAGGATGGCGTGGTGCGCGGGGTCGCCTACGAGGTCCCGGGACTGCCCGAGTTGAACATCGCCCTGCGGGAGAACCCGGCCGCCGCGCGCGGCATCAGCGGCTTCGACCCGGTGAGCTTCGCGATCGCCGACCGTGGCGCCGCCCAAGCCTGGGCGGACCGGCTCGACGAGCTGGGCGTTGCGCACTCACCGGTGATCGACGCCACCATCGGCTGGCTGCTGGTGTTCCACGATCCCGACGGCACCGAGATCCACCTGTACAGCATGGAGCGGCACGGCATCGATCCCACCGGTCGCTCCCACACGGGCCGCCCCGTCGACGCGACCTCGAACCGGGCGCCTGAACGCTAGCGCGCATCTCCTGGGTCGGGGTCAGGTCCGTCCTGCTTCTTCAGGTACAGCACGGCGGGACCGGCGGCGCCGAATGGAGCGGTGAAGCTGATGGCGGCGGGCTGGAGACCGTCAGCTTGCCCGCCGCCGCCGTCTCGCGGCGGTCGACGCGGAACCACTGGACGGCATAGCCGCCGGCGGCCAAGGTCACGGTGAACGGATCGGCGGTCTCGCCGGGATCCAGGACGAGGTACTCCTCACCCGGATTCGCGAGCGCGTACCCGGTCGAGACTTCCACGCCCACAGCGCGTCCCCGTTGCCCGGGGCGTAGTGGTCCGTGTCGGCGATCACGACTCGTACCGCTTGAGGAAGTCGATCACCCAGTACTGCCACCGGGTCGAGTCGCCCACCTCGGGGTTGGTCGGATCGCCCGACGATTCGTTGGCGACCTCGCAGAGGACTCCTGGCAGGTCGTGGACGGTGTCGACGACCTGCCGGATGTACGTCTCCTGGAGCCTCTGGACCCGCGGGTGGAGCGGGAGGCCCTGGTAGTCGACGATCGAGGTGATCCCGATCCCGTTGAGGTTGTTGGCGGCCTGGAACGGGTGGCCCTCGAGGTTGTCGGGCGGGGGCTGAGGTGCAGGCAGAAGCCGTCGAACAGCATCACGGCGACGTAGATCCCCTTCTCGCCGGCGGCGGCGACGCGGTCGCGGAGCCGGCCGAAGTACGCCGCGTCGAACCTCGAGAGGTCGAACCTCGGCTTCCCGTCGGTGGCCGCCCCCGGGCCAGTTCGCGGCCACGGCTGCGGCGTCATGCAGAGGTGGAATGCGCCGCCGGCGGCCTGCGACTTGAAGTGCTCCCAGCGCCAGAGCCGTATGAAGTTGTGCCCCTGATCCACCAGGAAATCCAGGTATGCGTCGTAGTCGTTCCGCTCCGGCACCTCGGCGCACGACGCGCCGGGGCCGAGGCCGTCGTGGAGGTTGTTCCAGATGTGCGAGCCGGTCAGGTAGACCGCCCTCCGGCCGGCGGCGTCGCCGGACGCGACCGTGAAATAGCGGGGGTTGGCTTCCGCGACCACGAGCGGTCCGGCGGCCCGGCGCTGGTTGTCAGCCATTCCTGGTTTCTCCTCCCTGGGGTGCGCCGTCGGCACCCTCACGGGTCCAGAGTCGCCGCCGACCCGAAACTCATCGCTCGGGGCGGCGATCCACGCTGTCCGGCAGCTCCTCGGGCAGTCCGAAGCGGCGGTGCACCGCAGGGTCGAGGAACCCGGCGATCTCCACGATCCGCCCCGCGCGAAGGCTCAGCACGTTGACCGCGCCGAGCCGGAACCGGCCGCTCTCCGGATCGCCCTGGTAGCAGGCGAAGGCGAGCTGGCCGTTCGCCCGGACCGGCACCAGCCGCCACGGCGACGCGAATATGCGTTCGGTGAAGAACCGGCCGACGTCCTCGCGGCCGAGGAACCAGGCGGGCAGCGGCGGCATGGTGAACCTGGCGTCCTCCGCCAGCAACTCGAGGATGGCCGGCACGTCAGCCCGCTCCCAGGCGCCCACGAAGGCGTCCACCAGCTCGCGCCGGCCGTCCGGGCCGAGGGCATCCAGCTCAGCCCGCTGCCCGGTGCGCGGCACCCGCTGGTCGACCGCCTTCCTTGCGCCCTGCAGCGCACTGTTCACGGAGGCGGGCGTGGTGTCCAGGATGCGCGCGACCTCGGTCGCCGAGAACTCCAGCACTTCGCGCAGGATCAGGACCGCCCGCTGGGTGCCGGGCAGATGCTGCAGCACCGCCACGAAGGCCAGCTCCACGCTCTCCCGACGCAGGTAGCTCGCCGCCGGGTCGGTGTCGCCACCCTCGCTGGAGGACACCTCGTCCGGCCAGGGCTCCAGCCAGACCGGTCCAGTCACCCGCTCGCCAAGATCGCCGGTTTCCCGCCGTGGCGGGCCGTGGTCCGCCGAGACCATCCGCCGCGGACGGCGGGCGATCAGCCGCAGGCAGGCGTTGGTGCTGATGCGGTACAGCCAAGCACGCAATGAGCCGCGACCCTCGAACCCGGCCATGCCACGCCAGGCGCCGAGCAACGACTCCTGGAGCGCGTCCTCGGCATCGTGGACCGAGCCGAGCATCCGGTAGCAGTGCGCGTACAGCTCACCTCGGTAGTGGCCCACCAGCCGCTCGAAGGCCACCGAGTCACCTCGGCGGGCCGAGGCCAGCAGGACCGGCTCGGGCGTGGCGTCGACGTCATCCATCCGGACCATTGTTCCAGCCGCCCCGGCCAGCTTCCCGCGCCAATGGGGTTGCCGGTGGGGTGGACCGGTTCCAGACCCACGTTCACCGGCTAGTCCACGACCGCGCCGGCGGTGATGTTCAGCGCGGTGGCGGTCATCGTGCGGGCCAGGTCCGATGCGGCGAAGGCGGCCACGTTGCCGACGTCGTCGAGGGTCGCCGCCCGCTTCAGCATGGTCCGCCCTTCGATGTCGTCGACGATCGCCTGCCGCCCATCGAAGCCCTCAGGGAGCGTCTGGGGAATCCCGCCCGTCTGGATTGTCAGGACACGGATGCCGTGCGGCCCCAGCTCGCAGGCCAGATTCCGCCGCAGGGATTCCATGGCGCCGAACGCGACCTGGAGGCCACCCAGGCCGGGGAGCGGATCGCCGTACCCGCCGAACATGAGGATCACCCCCGATCCCTGCCTGATCATGTGGCGCGCGGCCGCGGTGGAGGTCAGGAACGTCGTTCTCACGGCGGTGATGACTGGCCGCTCGAAGTCTTCGAGCCGCATCTCGGCGAGCGCAGTCCCCTGGACGTCGTTGTGCGAGATGAGGTTGAAGCAGACGTCGATGCCTCCGGCGCTCGCCGCCACGGCGTCGATGTGCTCGTCGACCGCCGACTGGTCGAGGGCATCGACCCGAGCCGTCCAGGCCACTCCTCCCGCGGAGCGGATCCGCTCGGCCACCTCCTCGAGGCTCTCCAGGGTTCGGCCAGCCAGATGGACCGCCGCCCCCTCGCGAGCGAAGGCGCGGGCGACCGCGGCGCCGATCGAGCCGCCCGTTCCGTAGATGACAGCATTCTTGCCCTCCAGCAGCACACATACCTCCCACAGGTCGGGGTCTCCTTGTGGGGAGACCGGGCGGAGCACCGCAACTCATCGGCGAGGCCCGCAACTCATCGGCCACCTCACCCCTGGCGGGGACTGTCCTCGGGCCGCCCCCGCAAGGGCTTCACTCGGCGGCCGGGTCCCTCAGTCGATCGCGCGGCGCATGAAGCCGACGACGCCGACGACCACCAGGGCGAGTGTGGCGAAGACCAGCGCGATCCCGGCGATCCAGGCATGCATGTGCGGGACCTGGGGCACCATCGAGCCGCGCACGCCCTCGCTCACGTAGGTCAACGGGTTCACGAGGGTGAGCACCTGGAACCACCGCAGGGTCGACAGCGACGGCCACGGGTACTGGGTGCACCCCGTGAACAGCAGCGGTGTCAGGACCAGCGCGAACACGATGCTGATCCGGCTCGGCTGCACCAGGGTGCCCAGCGTCATGCCGAGCGCCGAACCCATGACCGCCCCCAGCAGCAAGAACGCGATCAGCATCCAGACGCGGCTGGCCAGGAACGGCAAGGTCCCCAGGACCAGCCTGCCGATCGGGAACATGATCGCCCCGGCGATCAGCGCCCGCAGCGTCCCGAAGAGGATCTTCTCCAGCGCCACGAAGCTGACCGGCAACGGCGCCAGCAGCCGGTCCTCGATCTCCTTCGTGAAGCTGAAGTCGATCACCAGCGGCAGCGCGGTTCCCTGCAGACCGGTCACGGCGACGGTGAGCGCGATGATCCCCGGCAGGAGCAGCTCGGCGAAGCCGGGGCGCGCGAAGCCGAGCTCGGTGAGGACCTTGCCGAAGACGAACACCATGAACAGCGGCTGCAGGATGACCTGCGCGAGGAAGGTCGGCAGCTCGCGGCCGGTGACGAACAGGTCGCGCCAGAGGATGGCCAAGAAGGTGCGGGCAACCTCCGAGCGCTGCCGTCCGCCGGCGGGAGCCAGCCGCGGCGTGGCCGTCGAGGTGGCGCTCATCCGCGCAGCCCCCTTCCGGTGAGATGGATGAAGACGTCTTCGAGGCTCGGCCGGCCGAGCTGAAGGTCCGCCAGGGTGGCGCCCCGCTCGCCCAGCGTGCGGACCACCGGCGAGACCAGGCTGGCGGCATCGCCCTCACAGTACAGGCGCAGGTGCCTGGCGGCGGCGCCCTTCAGCCCACCGGCGCCGCCCGGTCCGCCATCGGGCGTGAACGACGGTGGTCCGCCTCGTGGCGGGCGACCCGGCCCGCCGCCGGGGAAGTCGCCGGGCGGGAAGCCGGGCGGGCCGCCACCCGCGCCGCCACCCGCGCCGCGCTGGACCAGCTCGACCCGCTCGACGCCCGGCAGCTCACCGAGCGCTGTCACCAAGCCGTCCATGCCGCGCGGGCCGGCGCCGTCCGGCTCGATGCCGATCTCCAGCGTGCTCTCGCCCGGGACGAGGCTGGTCAGCGCGCTGGGTGTGTCGAGCGCGAGCAGCTTGCCGTGGTCCATGATCCCCACCCGGTCGGCGAGCTCGGTCGCCTCGTCCATGTCGTGGGTGGTCAGCAGCACGGTGACGTTGCGCTCGCGCTGCTCGCGGATGCGGTCCCACACGAACAGCCGGGCCTGCGGATCCAGGCCGGTGGTTGGCTCGTCCAGGAACAGCACCTTCGGGTCGTGCATGAGCGCGCGGGCGATCATCAGCCGCTGCGCCTGACCGCCGGAGAAGCGGTCGACCTTGTCGTCGGCACGGTCGGCGAGGCCGAACTCATCGAGGAGCTTGGCCGCCCGGGCGTTGCGCTCGGCCTCGGGCACGCCGAAGTAGGCCGCGTGGAAGAGCAGGTTGCGCTTGGCGGTCAGCGACCGGTCCAGATTGCTGCGCTGGGGGACCACGGCGAGGGCGCGCTTGGCTGAGACCGCGTCCTCGGTGACGTCGATGCCGGCGACCACGGCGCGGCCGGAGGTCGGCCGGACCCGTGTGGTGAGCACGCCGATGGTGGTGGTCTTGCCAGCGCCGTTGGGGCCGAGCAGCCCGAACACCTCGCCCGGGCGAACGCTGAACGAGACGCCGTCAACCGCGTTGAACGGCAGCTTGGGGTAGCGCTTGACGAGCTGGTCGACGACCACGAGGTCGTCGCCGGACTGGTTGCCCGCCAGCGGGGGTGCTGGCGCTGGAACGGTCATCATGCCTCCGAGGTTTCCGCGCGTTGCCGCGCCCCGATATGGTCGGGGAGCCCTGTGCCACGCGCAACCGACTATCCACAGGCTCCCCGGACCGCCCCCGGCGCGGGCTAAACTCGGACGAGTCCGCCGTTCCTGGAGCACGCCGCCATGCAAGAGCCGTCGCGTTCGCCCACTCCCCGCGAGGACCCCCCTCCCACGCCGCCGCGCGGGGACACGCCGCCGCCCGCGGAGCCGCCGCCTCCTACCCCTCCCGCGCCACCGCGCGCGGAGGGGCCGCCGCCGATCCCAGCGTCGCGACCTGGGGGCGGGGCTCGCTGGGGTGAGCCGGGGTATGTGGCGGGGCCGGACCCCGACCGGCGGAGCCGGCTGGCGGTCGCGTGGATCGCGGGGATCCTCGGGGCGCTGGGGCTGGTGGTGGCCGCGCTCGGCGGCTTCGCCGTCCTGTACTCGACGGGCCAGCGGCAGCCGGCGCCGGTGGTCGGCGCGCCGTTCCCCACGGCTCCGCAGCCGACCATCGCACCCTCGGCGCCCGGCCAGGACCCCACTGCGCCCACCACCGGAGCGGACTCCGGGCCGCCCCCCTCGGGCGACGCCGCGCCCTCGCGCACCACCAACGAGTTCTACTCGATCAGGATCCCCGACGGCTTCCAGGACGTCACCGACAGCTACCGCACCCAGCACCCGACCGACCGCGACACCGTCCAGGCCCTCTCCGGGCAGCCCGGCTCGCCGGTGACGCCCGACTCCAGCATCGTCATCGCCCGGCTCCCGAACGGCTCCGCCCGCGGGCGGTCGCTGGACGAGCTGGCGGCGGACCAGGTGCGGGCGCTCCAGCGAGGGGGAGCCAGCGGCGCCGGCGCGCCGCGGCACAGCTCGATCGGGCCCGACCCCGCGGTCGAGGTGGACCTGACCCTGCGGTCCGGCGGCCAGCCGCTCCACCGAACACAGGTGCTCTGCGTCCACGACGGCCGGGTGTGGGAGATCGCGGTCACCAGCCCGACCGGGGCGCGGAGCCTCGTGACGCAGGCGTGGACCACCGTCAAGACCGGCTGGCAGTGGCAGTGATCTGGGTCACGTGACCACGGCCGCCTGAGCTGAGGCCATCCGACGGCGGGCCGGTCAGCGGCCCGATCCGGCCTCGCCGTCGGCGTCGCTCTGGGTGGCGAGGTAGCGCAGCAGCCGCTCGCGGACGGCCGCGGGCTCGCCTTCGCGCCAGGTGCGGAAGCCCTTGCCGCTCTTCATGCCGAGCTCGCCGCGGGCGACCTTGTCGCGAAGGCTGGCCGCCGGTCCAGGCGTGCGGTCCAGGTGCGGCAGCAGGTATTCGTGGATCGCCAGGGTCAGGTCGAGGCCGACCAGGTCGGCGTTCTCGATCGGGCCGAGCACGCCGAGCCGGCGCCCGAAGCTGGACTTGACCACCACGTCGACCGTCTCCGGATCGCAGATGCCCTGCTCGACCAGCCGGAAGGCCTCGCGCCAGAGCGCGTGCTGGAGCCGGTTGCCGACGAAGCCGGGCACGTCCTTGCGCACGTGCACGGGGGTCTTGCCGGCCCAGGTCAGCAGCCCCATCATGCGCTCGACCACCCCCGCGTCGGTGGCCTCCGCCTGGACCACCTCGACCAGCGGGATCAGGTACGGCGGGTTCCACCAGTGCGTGCCAAGGGTGCGCCCGCGGTGCCTGGCGCGTTCGGTGATGGCGCCGACCGACATCACCGAGGTGTTGGTCGCCAGCATCGTGCCCTCGGCGGTGAGGCCGCCGAGGCGCTCGAACAACTGCCGCTTGGTGGCGAGGTCCTCCGGTGCCGCCTCGATGACCACGCCGGCGCCGTCGACCGCCGGCTCGAGCGTCTCGTGCACGGTGACCCGCTCGATCACCTGATCGGCGGCCTGCGGCGGCCGCCCGAGCGCGCGCAGGTTCGCCCGTACCCGATCGGGGACCGACGCGCGCACCTCGGGGTTGGGGTCCCACACGGCCACCGGTGCGCCGGCTTCAGCGAACACCTGGGCGATGCCGTGACCCATCAGACCGGCGCCGACCACCGCCACGCGCTCCACTCGCATCGCCACCTGGAGACCTGGGACCTCGCGCTCTCGACCGCTCCGGGCCACCACGACCCTGTCAGCGGCTCGTCCGCCTGTCAACGGCGCGTTAGGCTCATCCCGGTCGAGGAACCAGGTTTGGGGGTGTGCGATGCGACTCGGGCGGGTCGAGGTGGACGGGCCTGACGGGCCCGTGGCTCGGCTGGTACTGGTGGAGCCGGACCGTGAGCGCCTGATCGACCTGGCGCTGGCGGAGCGCGAGCGCCTGCGGCGTCAGGGCGCGACCGACGAGGCGGCGCGCCGGATCGCCGCGGCGCTGTTCCCTTCGAGCATGGCGGCCGCCATCGGCGCCGGCCCCCTGTTCACGGAGGCGGCGGCGCGTGCCGTCGCGGTGGCCGCGGAGGTCGCGGTGCTGCCGCTGGACCGTGCTCGCTGGCTGGCGCCGCTGGACCCTCCGCGGATGCGCGACTGCATGGCGTTCGAGGGGCACATCCGGGCCAGCTACGCCGTGCTCGGCGCAGAGGTGCCCCCGCAGATCTACGAGCTGCCAATCTATTACAAGGGAAATCCGAGCACGCTGGTCGGGCACGAGGCCGAGGTGCCGTGGCCCGCATATTCTCGACACATGGATTACGAGTTGGAGCTCGGTTTCGTCGTCGGCTCCTCTGCCCGGAGTCTCACGCCGGATGAGGCGAAAGGCGCCCTCTTCGGGGTGACGATCTTCAATGATTTCTCCGCGCGCGACGCGCAGGGTCGTGAAATGGGCGGCGGGCTCGGGCCCGCCAAGGGCAAGGATTTCGCGACCGGGCTCGGGCCCTGGATCGTCACCGTCGACGAGCTGGATCTCGATGATCTCCAAATGGCCGCGAGGGTCAACGGCGAGGAGTGGTCGCGCGGCTCGGTCGACCAGATCATGTGGTCGGTCGAGGAGCTGCTGGCCTACGCCTCGGCATCGGAGCCGCTCGAGCCCGGCGAGCTGATCGCCTCCGGCACGGTCCCCGGAGGCTGCGGGCTGGAGCTCGGCCGCCGGCTCCAGCCGGGCGACGTGGTCGAGCTGGAGGTCAGCGGCATCGGCGTGCTGCGCAACCGCCTCGGCCCGCCCGAGCCCCTGCGCTGGTCGCCCTCGCCGAGGACCCCCTCGTCGTAGGCGGCGCCCCGGACCGCCGGCACCGTTCGCCAACGCCGACCCGGACATCGGCGCGAAGGCACGTCTAACTACTCGTGTGGACCGTCCTTCGGATTTGCGCAAATTCGTGCTGGTTGCGATCGGCGACCTTCCCTATTTGCGAAGCCGTGGATGGTGGGCTAGATTCACCCACCTGGTACTTTTGGGCCGCTGGTATGGGCTGGTGGGATTCAGGGTAGTAGGTTCACCAGGCAGTGGGGGTGGCGATCCGTGTTCCGGAACGTGCAGATCCGCTCGAAGCTACTGGCGATCGTGCTGGTGCCGTTGCTGGCACTGGTGGTGTTCGCCACTGTGCAGGTGGTCTCGAGCGTCCAGAGTCGCATCGAGGCCGACCGCCTGAACCGCGCCACCCGGTTCGCCTCCAGCCTGACCTCGCTGGTCGACGCGCTCCAGCGCGAGCGGGCGATCTCCCGCGGCTACGTGGCCAGCGCCAAGAGCGCCAACGACGGGACGATGATCGCCGACCGCGTCCTTGTCGACACCGCCCTCCAGTCGTTCCAGAAGAACCTGCGGTCGCTGGACACCGGCGGCTTCTCCGCCCAGTTCCGCGGAGACGTCCGGACCGCCAGCGCCACGCTCGGCGACCTGACCAGCTTCCGCTCGCGCATGGAGAGCCAGCCGCTCACCAGCCTGCAGGTGGCCGGCTACTACGGCAGCCAGATCGACGCCCTGCTGGCGGTGATCGGCGACATCGCCGCCCAGCAGGGCAGCGGCTCGCTCGGCAACAACGTCGACGCGCTGGTGGCCGCCGCCAAGGCGAAAGAGGCCGCTTCCCAGTCCCAGGGGCTGCTGTTCTCGGTGCTGACCGCCGGCACCTTCGGGCCGGAGGAGTACCAGCAGTTCGCCACGCTGACCGGCGAGGAGCACGCCTACCTGGCGCAGTTCCGCCAGGCCGCCACCCCGGCGCAGCGCGACTTCTTCAGCGCGACCTTCACCGGGCCGGACCTCGATCGGACCGATGGGATGCGGCAGGCCGCGTTGACCGCGCGGGACGTGCCGGCCGGCATCGCGCCGAAGGACTGGTTCTTGGCCAGCTCGGCAAAGGTCGACCTGCTCCACCAGGTGGAGCTGCGCGTGGCCAGCGACGTGGCCAGCGCCAGCGGTGCCGCCAGGTCGGCCGCGGTCCGACGCGCCACCATCGACGTGGTGGCGATGGTGCTGGTGGTGGCGCTGGCGGTCGGGTCGTCGCTGCTGCTCGGCCGCTCCCTGGCCCGGCCGCTGGTGCTGCTGGAGCGCAGGGTCCGGGACGTGGCCGCCACCGAGCTGCCCGGCGTGGTGGAGCGGCTGCAGCGGGCCGGCGAGGGCGCCGAGCTGACAGCCATCGCGCAGGAGGCGGCCGGGGGGCTGCCGATCAGGTCCACCGACGAGATCGGCCGGCTGACCACCGCGTTCAACTCGGTCCACCAAGTGGCCATCCGGGTCGCCACCGAGCAGGCGGCGCTGCGCAAGTCCATCGGCGACATGTTCGTCAACCTGGCGCGGCGCAGCCAGAGCCTGATCGACCGGCAGCTCAACCTCATCGAGGAGCTGGAGCGCAGGACCGAGGATCCCGACCACCTCGACGAGCTGTTCCGGCTCGACCACCTGGCCACCCGCATGCGCCGCAACGCCGAGAACCTGCTGGTGCTGGCGAGCGCCGAGCCGGGCAGGCGCTGGAGCGAGCCTATCCCGCTCGCCGACGTGATGCGCGCCGCCGGTTCCGAGGTCGAGGACTTCACCAGGGTCGAGCTGATGACCGGCGACGAGGTGCTGCTCGCCGGGCACGCCACCAGCGACGTCGTGCACCTGCTGGCCGAGCTGATCGAGAACGCGACCACCTTCTCGCCGCCGGACACGCCGGTGCGGGTGGCGGCGGAGCCGACCGCCACCGGCTACCTGATCGAGATCGAGGACCGCGGCCTCGGCATGAGCGAGGACGAGCTGGCCTTGGCCAACGAGCGGCTCGGCAACCCGCCGGAGATCGACTTCGCGCTCTCGCGGATGCTGGGGTTCTTCGTGGTCGGGCGGCTCGCCGAGCGGCACGGCATCCAGGTGCAGCTCCGGCACTCCTGGTACGGCGGGGTGACCGCGCTGGTGCTGATCCCCTCGGTCCTGCTGCTCACCGAGCCGGAGCTGGCGCGGTCGACGGCGGGCGGCCCGCAGCGGTCGGCCGCCGCCCAGCTCCCGGCCCCGATGCCCTGGCCCGACGCCGGCGGCATGCCAGCCGCCGCGGCGACGGCGGGTCGGCAGCGGCTGCCCGGAGCCGAGCAGTCCATCTTCGAGCCGCCGCCGGAGCCGGAGCCGCCGGCCGACGGGCTCCCGCTCGGCCACACGGCCGGTCTGGCGCCCGCCCCCGCGCCGGTCCCGGCCCGCGGGCCCGAGCCGGCCGTCGATCCGGTGCCACCGGTGGATGCACCGGACCACGGCTCGGGGAACTTCCACGACCTCTTCGACGATTACCGCACCGGGATGGTGCACGGCCGGGTCACGGCCCAGAGCCGCCCGCCCGGCCGTCCGCCGGACGAGCCGACGCCGGACGCCAGCCCACCATCTGGTTCGTGACGATCGACGCGCCCTGGACGGAGGACGGGCGATGCGTACCCCCGACGCCGGCGGGTCCAACCAGAGCGGTCCGAGCCGGCTGTTGCGCGCCTACGCCGTCACAGGCGGACGCACGCGCCCACGGCACACCGATCTGGAGATGGAGTCGCTGGTGGCCACCACCGCGCTCGGTGAGGGCGAGTCGCCCCGGCTCAGCATGGAGCGCCGGGCGATCGCACACCTGTGCCACCAGGTGCTCTCCATCGCTGAGGTGTCCGCCCACCTGGACCTGCCACTGGGCGTGACCCGGGTGCTGGTCGGCGACATGGCCGTCGAGGGGCTCGTCTCCATCCACCGCCCGAGCAGCCCGGAGGCCCAGCCGGACCTGGCCCTCCTCCAGCGCGTGCTCGCCGGGCTGCGGGCGATCTGACCCTACCGCGGCGCGGACCCCCCGAAAGCCGGCGTCGATGCCGCGACGCCGGAACGCCGCGAGCCGCGCTGCCCGAGCAGCGCGACGAGCTCGTCCACCACCTGGCCGACCGAGATCTCCAGGAGACCCCGGTCGGGCTGGAGCCCGTGCGGGTCGCCCCTGGTGCCGGCCCACAGCGCGCGGTGCCAGGGTCGGTCGGGCGGCGGTCCCCACTCGGTGGGTGGGACCGGGCCGAACAGCACCACGGAGGGGGTGCCGAGCGCGGTCGCCAGGTGGGCGACGCCGGTGTCGCCGCAGACCACCCGGCCGGCGGCCGCCACCGCCCTGGCCAACGCCAGCAGGTCGGCGCTCCCGGCAAGGCTGGCGCCCCGAGGCAGCCCGGCCAGCTCGGCCACCCTGCCGGCCAGCTCGACCTCGCCGGCGCTGCCGCTCACCACCACCTCGCGGCCCGCGCGCAGCTCCGCCCGCGCGACCGCGGCGAAGCGCTCCGCCGGCCAGCGGCGGGCCGGGCTTCCCGCACCCGGATGGACCAGCGTCGCCCCAGCGGTCCCCGGCGGCGGTGGGCCGCCGGGCGGTCGCATGTCGAGACGGCGGGGATCGGCGGCGATGCCGGACCCGGTGAGCAGCCGGCACCAGCGCGCCACTTCATGCTCCGCGCTCCTCCAGCGCGGCGAGCCGGCGCCGCGGCGTACCGCCGGATGGGCGAAGGCGATCAGCCGCCGTGGGCGCGCCGCCAGCAGCAGCTCGTGGCTCTGCGGCCCGCGGCCGTGCAGGTTCACGGCCACCTCGGCCCCGGCGGCGCGCTCGCCCAGCGGCGGCCCGCCAGGGCCCGTACTGGGGATCAGCTCGTGGACCACGCCGAGGTGGTGGGCCAGGGGATGCAGCCACGCCGGGGTCGCCAGCAGGCGGCGATGGTCCGGGAAGGCGTCGGCCAGGGCGCGGAGGGCGGGCACGACCGTGAGCAGGTCGCCGAGCCCTGACGCCCGAAGCACCAGGACCGAGCCGCCGTTCACGGCCAGGAGGGCTCCGTGGAAGGGCAGATCACCAGTTCGCGCAGCTCGCAGCCGGCCGGCTGGCACAGCGCGAACACGACCGTGGCGGCCACGTCCTCCGGCCGGTTGAGGCTGGCGTCGGCCGGCGGCTGGTACTGCTGCGGCCGGCCGTCGAAGAAGCGCGTCCGCATCCCGCCTGGGATCAGCAGGGTCACGCCGACGCGCCCGGCGGTCTCGGCGGCCAGCGCCCTGGTGAAGCCGACCACCCCGAACTTGCTCGCGCAGTAGGCGCTGGCGTCGGGCAGGGCACGCAGGCCGAGCGTGGAGGCGACCGTCACCACCCTGCCGCTGGCTGCACCCAGATCCGCTCGAACGGCCCCTGCTCGGCGAGGCGGGAGTTGGCCACGCAGTTGAGCGCGACCCCGCCGGCCATGGTCAGCACCTGGTCACCGGTGCGGCCATGCAGCCAGCGCGCCAGCTCCAGCAGCACCTCCTCGAGCCGGACCTGCAGGCTGGCGGCGAGGTCCGCGTGCTCGCCACCCCAGTCCTCCTCGCCTCGCCGCCGCTTGGCCAGCGTGCCCAGCTCGATCGGGGCGACGGTGAAGCCGCCGTCCCCGGTCGGGCGGATGGCCTCGCGCAGCTCCGGCAGGAAGCTGGGCTCGCCGTAGGCGGCCAGCGCCATCACCTTGTACTCGTCGGAGGAGCGCGTGAAGCCGAGGTGCTCGGTGACGTCCTCGTAGAGCAGGCCGAGCGAGTGGGGGAGCCGCTGGCGGCCAGCACCTCCAGGCGCCCGCCTCGGGCCTTGCCGGCAAGGTGCGAGGCGTGCTCGCCGCGCCCGTCCAGCACCAGCACGCTCGAGTCCGGGTAGGGCGCCGCCAGGTAGGCGGAGGCCGCGTGAGCGATGTGGTGGGGGACGAAGCGCACGCAGGCCGGGTCGAGCCCAGGCAGGGCCGTCCGCAGGAACTGCGGGGCACGCCGCGCGTACAGCGTCCGCAGGCCCTCCCAGCCGTCGGCGGTGAGGTCGGCCCCGGGCGGCGGGGCCAGGTTGGGATCGTAGGAGTAGGCGACCGCGTCCAGCTCGTCTGGCCGCAGTCCCGCCTTGGCCAGGCACCACGCCGCCGACCTCGCCGGCAGCTCCCAGGTGGCGAACGGGACGGGGGACTTGCCGTGCTTGCGCCGCGTGAAGCGCTCCTCCTCGGCGGCGGCCACGGTCTCGCCGTCGACCACCAGCGCGGCGGCCGGATCATGGAACACGGCGTTGACCCCGAGAACCCGCACGGCCCCCTCCCCGATCTCCTGGGGTTCCCCGGAGCAGCGTCTCTGCTCGGGAAGTCCGGGATGACCGCGAGCCGAAGTACCAAACCAGGGGAAGAACTTCCGCGGCCGCTGCTGTCCTCCCGCGCGCCGCCTGGGCTGGCCGAGGTGGTGGTTGTCGCCGCAACTACCCGGGAGTCGCTGGTTCGTCCTACCATGGGCGCATGCGTAACCGTCCCGACGCCGCACGCATGGCCGCGTGGCGGGCCCTGCTGGAGGCCCACGCCGCGGTCACGGACCTGCTCGAGCGCGAGCTGGAGCAGGAGCGCGGCCTGCCCCTCAGCAAGTTCGAAGTGCTGCTCAAGCTGGCCGAGGCGCCCGGCGGGCGCATGCGCATGCTGGAGCTGGCCCAGTCGGTGCTGCTCTCCAAGAGCGGGCTGTCGCGGCTCGTGGACCGCATGGAAGAGGCCGAGCTGGTGCGCCGCGAACGCTGCCCCTCCGACCGGCGGGGCGCCTACGCGGTCATCACCGACGAGGGCCGGGCGCTGCTGCGCCGGGCCGCGCCGGTGCACCTCCGCGGCATCCAGGAGCACTTCGCCCGCCACCTCGCCGACGACGAGGTGCAGGTGCTGGTGGAGGTGCTCGGCAAGGTGAACGCCGCCGCCCGCGACGGCGGCGCCCACCGCGAGTGCCCGGGCACCATCCTGGAGACGGCCGCCGGCGACGGCGAGCTGGTGGCCGAGGCGGTCGACGCCCGCCAGCTCGACGCCGAGGCCGAGCGTCTGGCCGCCGAGATGCCCGCCCTCGAAGCCTGAGCCACCGACTGTGCAACTGCGGGTGCCAATTGCACCCGATCGGCGCGAAGACTTTACGTCAAAGATCGTCGCTATCCAGTCAGTCACCTCGAAGTCCACTGTTCTAGCGATCCAAGGCCCAGGTAACATCCGCCGCGCAGAAGCCACGTGTCGCTCGGTTCGGGCGGCACCGACGAGTTGTTGGGGGGGCGCATGCCGGCGTTCGATGTCGTGCGCAGGTGGAAGGGTCGCGTCGCGCTTGATCGCGACGGGCACCGGATCGGCTCGGTGTTGGACATCTATTACGACGCCGAGACCGACGAGCCAGGATGGGCGCTGCTCGACCTGGAGCAGGCCGACGGGAAGACCAGCCTGGTCCCGCTCGGCGAGGCCAGCGAGCTCGCAGTGGGCATTCAGCTTCCGTTCGAGCTGGCGACCGTGCGGCGCGCGCCGGGCATGGCCCCGGGCGGGCGGCTGTGGCCGCAGGACGAGGCAGCCCTGTACCGCTACTACGGCCTGGAGTACACGGGCGCGTCCCTGGTCGACCTCGACGAGCTCGAGGACGGCGAGAGCAACGGAGGCCTCGACGCGCTGGGTGACACCGTCAAGGTCGGCCCGGCGCCACGCTGGCTGCTCAACGCCAACGATCCAGAGCTGAGCTGAACCTGGCGCCGGGCCGACCAGTATGCGTCTGAGCGCGGGCCGCTCTGGGCCCGCGCTCAGACGTCAGGGAAGGCGCCGTCGCTGGATCAGAACTCGCGCGTGCGCGAGTTGAACGGCGAGCTGACCCGCTGCCGCTGGCGGGCCACCTTCTGCCAGTCGTTGGGCTTGGCGGCCACGTTGAAGACCGCCGCCGGCAGAGAGTTGCCGATGCGCAGCAGGCGCAGTTCCACCGCGAAGAAGCGCACCTCGTCGTCGCCGTGCTGGTTGAGCCAGTCGAGCACCGCGCGGTGCTCCTCGCTGACCTTGGTGGTGATCCAGATCACGGCGGAGACCTCGAGCCCCGCGGCGAAGGTCACCACCTGGCCGAGGTGCAGGTGATCGGTCGTCTCGAGCTGGTTGGTGATGGCCACCCGGCGGCCCTTGTCCGTCTGGGCAAGGATGTCCACGGTGAAGGAGCCGACGGCGATGTCGCGGCTGATCTCACGCAGGCCGCTGACGCCGAGCTCCTTGGCGAGCCTGTCCAGGTTTCCCGCCAGCCAGCCGGAGAACCCGTCCCCGTCGCGCTGGAAGACGGTCCGGACGTCGACTTCCTCGAGATCGGCGAGCTGCACCGAGCCTCCGCCGAAGCTGCGCGCAGACCGCTCGAGGTCGACCTGCGTCCGGCTGTTGCCAGCGTGGGAAATGGCCGAGCGGCTGCTCGAGCCCTCGCTGGCGGCCGCGCTGTCTGGCTGGGTCACGCTGGGTCCTCCCGTCGTCGGATTCTGCCGCTCGCAGCATGACCGGGGCAGGTTCTCCAATATCGCGTGGAAGAGTCAAATCCGCATCGGGCGGTTCTGCGGGTTCGCCCCGGCAGCCGGACGATCCCGCACTGTCCCGACACCGCATCCTCAGCTCTCGTAGGATGGGCGCCGGTGAAATGGGCGGGATCGGCTGGGCACACCGAAATGCACCTCACAAGCGCGATCGTCAAGAGGTTCAAGAGCATCGACGACTCAGAGGTCGTCCGGTTCGAGCCTGACGTCACTTGCCTCGTGGGCCGCAACGAGAGCGGCAAGACCGCCTTCCTCGAGGCGCTCGCCCGCCTGAACCCCCTCGCCGGCGACCCGCTCGCCTTCGACGAGCTGCGCGACTACCCCCGCCGCCTGCGGGGCCGCGGCCGGCAGGAGGTCGCGGAGACCGTGCCGGTCAGCGCCACCTTCGAGCTGGACGACGCCGACGTCGACGACCTGTGGGGCGAGTTCGGCCCGGGCGTGGTCACCTCGCGCACGGTGCGGCTGGACCGCACCTACGGCGGGCGGCGGCGCCTGGTCGTCGAGCAGGACGACGACGGTCGAGCCCGCAGCAGCGGCCCCAAGCTGGCCTCCTTCGTCACCGCTCGCCTGCCGCACTTCCTGTACTTCAACCACTACAGCGTGCTGCCGGGGCGCGTCAGCATCCCGCGGCTGCAGACCGTGTCGCCCGCGCGACTGGCTCCCGGCGAGCGGACGGCGCGCTCGCTGCTGCGCATGGCCGGCGTGGGCGCCGACGACTTCGCCGAGTCCACCTACGAGCGCCGCAAGGTGGCCCTGGAGGTCGCGGCCGAGCGCATCGGCGACGAGGTGCTGCGCTACTGGAGCCAGGGGCCCGACCTCCAGGTCGAGCTGGACGTGGACTTCCGGGCCAACAGCCCTGGCGGGGAGCCCGGGCCCTTCCTCGACATCCGCGTCCGCGACCAGCGCCACCGCGTGACCATGAACTTCGGGGAGCGTTCGGAAGGCTTCGTCTGGTTCTTCTCGTTCGTGGCGGCGTTCTCGGAGGTCCAGGAGACCGACCAGCTCATCGTGCTGCTGGACGAGCCGGGGCTGGGCCTGCACGCCGCCGCCCAGGCCGACCTGCTGCGCTACATCGGCGAGCGGCTCGCAAAGCATCACCAGGTGGTCTACACGACCCACTCGCCGTTCATGGTCGATCCCACGGCGCCGCGCCGCGTGCGCACCGTCGAGGACCTGGACGACGAGGGCACCAAGGTCCGGGAGGCGTCGGCCGCCGTCCACCCGGACACGCTGGTGCCCCTGCGGGCGGCGCTGGCCAGCCGCGTCGCGGCCGAGATCGACCTCGGCCCCCAGACCCTGCTGGTGGCGGGCCCCGCCGACCTGGTCTACCTGGAGGTCATGAGCGCCTATCTCCGCGAGGTCGGGCGCGGCGGCCTGGACCCACGCTGGGTGGTGCTGCCGGCCGGCGGCCTGCACGCCATCCCGGCGCTGGCGGCGATGCTGGGCGCGCCGCCGCGGGCGGCGGTGCTGCTGAGCCGCGGCGCCGGCCATCCCGAGGTCACCGCGCTGGTCAGTGACGGCCTGCTGTTGCCGGAGCGGCTGGTGGCGCTCACCGAGATCACCGGCACCGCCGAGGCCGGCACCGAGGACCTTTTCGGTGAGGGCTTCTACCTCGAGCTGCTGTCCTGGTCCGGCATGCAGGCACCGCGCGCCGGCGAGCTGCCCAGCGGCGGCTCGCTGGTCAAGCGGATCGAGTTCGCGCTCGGCCACCCGGTCGACCGCTACCACCCCGCCCGCTTCCTGCTGGTCAACCAGGCGCGCCTGCTGCCGGCGATCGGCAGGGTCACGATCAACCGCTTCGCCCAGCTCTTCGAGATCCTGAACGAGCTGGAACCGCGATCAACGGAAAGGGGAACGCGGTGACGTTCTTGCAGCAGCCGCCGACCCTCACCAACACCTTCCGATCCGACACCGTGCTGCGCGAGCACCTCGATCGGCTGCTGCCCGCCGAGGTGCTCGCCGAGGCAACCCCGGAGCTGGACGCCATGGGCGAGGCCGCGGCGGGCGAGTTGGCGCGGCTGGGCCTCCAGGCCGAGGCGGCCCCGCCGCGCCTGGTCCAGTTCGATCCCTGGGGGCGGCGGGTCGACCGCATCGAGGTCAGCGCCGCCTGGCGGGAGCTGCTCATGGCGCAGGCGCGAGCCGGCCTGGTGGCGCTGGCCTACGACGGCCGCAACGGCGCGCATGGGCGCGTGCTCCAGCACGCCCTGCTGCACCTGTACGGGCCCTCGTCGGCGGTGGCGACCTGCCCGCTGGCGATGACCGACGCCGCCGTCCGGGTGCTGCTCGACCACGCCGAGGCGGAGCTGCGCGAACGGGTGGTCCCGCTGCTGACCTCGCGCGACCCGGAGCGCGCATGGACCTCGGGCCAGTGGATGACCGAGCGCGAGGGCGGCTCCGACGTCGGCCGCACCGCCACCGTCGCCCAGCGGGACGGGCAGGGCCGCTGGCGCCTGCATGGCGTCAAGTGGTTCACCTCCGCGACCACCGCCGACTGCGCGCTCGCGCTGGCCAGGCCGGAGGGCGCCGAATCCAGCAGCAGGGGCCTCGGGCTGTTCCTGGTCGAGGCCGTCGACCCGCTGACGGGCCGCACGCAGCTCGGCGACACCATCCTGGTCAACCGGCTGAAGGACAAGCTCGGCACGCGCGCGATGCCAACCGCCGAGCTGACGCTGGCCGGCGCCGTGGCCACGCCCGTCGGCGGGGTCGAGGCCGGCCTCAAGAAGATCACCGGGATGCTCAACGTGACCCGGCTGCACAACGGCATCAGCGCGGCCGCCGGGATGCGCCGCGGCGTCGAGCTGGCGGCGGCCTACGCGCGCGAGCGTCAGGCCTTCGGCCAGCGCCTCCAGGACCTGCCGCTGCACCGCGAGACGCTGGTGGACCTGGCGGTCGAGGCCGAGGCTGCCTTCGCCCTGGTGGCGCGCGCCGCCGAGCTGCTCGGCCGGGCCGAGCACGGCCTGGCCTCCGACCGCGAGCAGCGTGCCCTGCGCGCGCTGGTCCCGGTCGTGAAGCTGCTCACTGCCAAGGACGCGGTGGCGCACGCCAGCGAGGTGGTCGAGTCCTTCGGCGGCGCCGGCTACATCGAGGACACCGGCATCCCCAGGCTGCTGCGCGACGCCCAGGTCCTGCCCATCTGGGAGGGCACCACCAACGTGCTCAGCCTCGACCTGTCCCGCGCCGAGCGCACCGGCCAGGCCGTCACCGCGCTGCTGGAGGACCTCGACGCCCAGCTCGCGCCACCGCGCGGCTGGCCGGAGGGCGCCGAGCGGGCGGCCGGGCTCGACCGCGCCGGCGATCTGGTCGGCCGGTCCCTCCAGGCGCTCGCCAAGGAGCTGCGGGCCTTCCAGGACTCGGACGCCGCCGTGGTCCAGGCGCACCTGCGCGGCTTCGCCATGCGGCTCGGCCGGAGCTCTGCCGCCGGGCTGCTGGTCGCTCACGCCGTCCACCGGATCGCCCGCCATGGCGACGAGCGGGCCGCCCGGGTCGCCGGCCGCTACGCCGACCGCTGGCTGACCAGCCCCGCGCCGCCGATCCCCACGCTTGACCAGCTCGACCGGTCCAAGGCGCTGCTAGCAACTGTTATCCCTCCGTGACCGCGAACCGAGCGCATCCCTGATAGTAAGGAAGGCGTGCGGGAAGGGCTTCATCGGCCCGGATGGCTCGGACGCTCTCGAAAGGGATGGTGAGCGGGAATAGCAGGATCGCGCGGCACGTGGAAGCGCACCGGTCTGCTCGGCATCGCGATCGTCGCCTCGCTGGGGCTGGCCGCGTGCGGCACGGCTTCGGGCCAGACCGGCGCCGCCGGCGTCTCCACCGCCGCTCCGACCACCAGCTCCGCCGGCACGGCCACCTCGGGATCGGGCCCGGCGGCCTCCGGGTCCGGCCGGTCGGCCTCCGGGTCCGGCCGGTCGGCCTCCGCGTCCGGCCGGTCGGCCTCAGGGTCCGGCCAGGCCGCCCAGGAGTCGACCCGGGCGATGCCGACGCCGGGCGCCAAGGCCACGCGGCCGAGGCCACCGGCGGCGCCCGCGCTGCCGGCCACCGCCCATCCCGGTGACCACGGCAAGGGCGTCGCGGCGCTGCAGCGGCAGCTCGCCGCCCTCGGCTACGAGGTCCGCAAGGTCGACGGCCAGTACGGGCCAGCCACCGAGCACGCCGTGGTGGCCTTCCAGAAGGTGAATCGCATCAGCCGTGACGGCGTCGCCGGGCCCAGGACCATGAAGGCGCTCGCGCACCCCAGGCGACCCCGCCCGCGGATGGGCGGCAGCGGCCTGCACCTCGAGGCCGACCTGACCCTCCAGGTCATCTACGTCGTCAGCGGCGGCGGGATCCGGCAGATCCTGGACGCATCGTCGGCCTCCGGCCGGACCTACCTGTCGCACGGCAGCGTGCGCCGGGCCCACACCCCGGAGGGCAGCTTCCGGATCGGCCGCAAGATCGACGGCTGGCACCGCAGCTACCTCGGCCTGATGTACCGGCCGGCGTACTTCGACGGCCCCTACGCGATCCACGGCGCGCCGAACGTGCCGCCCTACCCGGCCAGCCACGGCTGCATCCGTGTCACCACCGCGTCCATGGACACCATCTTCGGCAAGCTGGTCCCCGGCACCCGGGTGCTCGTCTACCGCACCTGACCGCTCGCGGGGGGTGTGGACGGCGCGATGCGGAGCGCCAGCCGAGCAACTACAGTCTGGAGCGACCACTCGTCGAGTGCAGTGAGGACTCCATGCCCCAGCTCGAGCCCGGCGCCCAGGCGCCGTCATTCAGCCTCCCGGACCAGGACGGCAACACCGTCTCCCTGGACGACTTCAAGGGCAGCAAGGTGATCGTCTACTTCTATCCAAAGGACGACACACCCGGCTGCACCAAGGAAGCCTGCCAGTTCAACGACAATCTGCACGGCTTCGAGCAGGCCGGCGTGCCGGTGCTCGGCATCTCGGGGGACGACGCCGCCAGCCACCGCACCTTCCGTGAGAAGTACGGGCTGCGCTTCCCGCTGCTGTCCGACCTCGATCACCAGGTGATGGAGGCCTACGGCGCCTGGGGCGAGAAGAACTCCTACGGCAAGACCAGCGTGGGCGTGCTGCGGTCGACCTTCCTCGTCGACGAGCAGGGCAAGGTCCAGCGCTCCTGGTACAACGTCAAGGCCGACGGCCACGCCGAGAAGGTCCTCGCCGAAGCGACCGCCTGAGCCTCGGGGCCGGGCCGGCTTCCAGCGCCGAGGCGAACGCGGTCGTGCAGGCGCCGAGCGTGACGAACCCGGCGATCATGATCCCGGGGTCACGGGCGTCCGGAGCGGCCAACCCGCTGAGGTGCTCCTCGGCGATCGAGTAGCCCGTCTGCCGCACGGTGCTGGTGACCCACGTGGTCGTGAACGCCGCCGGGCCGATCACCCCGCAGGCGGCGCGCAGCCGCCACCATGCTCGCCGCATCGCCTCGATTCTCCGCGCCGCACAGCGATGGCGGCAACCTTGACACTTGATTGTCAAGGTTGCTAGGGTCTGGACCCATGGAAACCGACCTGGAACGGCTGGCGCTTCGCCACGGCATCCGGCCCGGCGCGGCCGAGGCGGTGGGCACGGCCGCCACGTGGCTCGGCACGACTCCCCGGATGCTGCGTTACCGGGAGTCGCTCGGCCTGGTGGCGCCGGCCCGCAGCGGCGGCGGCTACCGCACCTACGGCGAGCGCGACCTGCTCGCCGCCGCCTACGCCGCCGACCTGGAGGAGCGCTACGGCGTGCCACCAACGGCCGTTGCGCTCGCGCTGCGCGCCGTCCACGAGCCCGAGGTGCGCGACGAGATCGCGCTGCTCGGCCGCCTGGCCCGCCGCCGGCCGGCGGGCACGGCGGAGCCTGCCGCCGCCTCCCGCCGCAAGCCCCGGGCCGGACGCACCGACCGCCAGACGGTGGCAGGACGCACCGCCCGGGAGGCGGGGCGGACCGACCGCCAGACGGTGGCAGGACGCACCGACGGCGAGCCGGGACGCACGGCGGCACTGGACTTCGAGACCCGCAAGGCGCGGGCGCTGCTACGCCTGGCGAGCTGACCGAGGGGACGTGAGGACGATCGACTTCCTGTTGAAGGACCCGGGCCTGGCGGCGGAGGGGCGCCGCAAGATCGACTTCGCAGCCAGGCGCATGCCGGTGCTGGCCGCGATCCGGGACGAGTTCCAGATCGCCCGGCCGCTGGAAGGTGTCAGGATCGCCGCCTGCCTGCACGTCACCACCGAGACGGCCAACCTCTGCCGCGCCCTGGTGGCGGGGGGCGCCGAGCTGTCGCTGTGCGCGTCCAACCCGCTGTCCACCAAGGACGACGTCGCCGCGGCCATCCGCGAGGAGCTCGGCGCGCGCGTGTTCGCCATCCACGGCTGCGACCGCGAGACCTTCTACCGCCAGGTCGAGGGGGTGCTGGCGGCCAAGCCCACGCTGATCGTGGACGACGGCGCCGATCTGACCGCCACGATCCACGCCGACCGCCGGGACCTGCTGGACGGCATCGTCGGCGGCACCGAGGTCACCAGCACGGGCGTCATGCGGGTCCGCAACATGGCCGCCGACGGCGAGCTGCGCTACCCGATGCTCGCGCTGAACGACGCCGACACCAAGCACCTGTTCGACAACCGCTACGGCACCGGCCAGAACACCATCGACGGGATCCTTCGGGCAACCAACGTGCTCCTGGCCGGCTCGGTCCTGGTGGTGGTCGGCTACGGCTGGTGCGGCCGCGGGGTGGCGCAGCGGGCGCGGGGCATGGGCGCGCGCGTGGTGGTCGTCGAGGTCGAGCCGATCAAAGCGCTGGAGGCCGTGATGGACGGCTACCAGGTCCTGCCCATGGCCGAGGCGGCAACGGTCGGCGACGTGTTCGTGACGGTCACCGGCAACCGCGACGCGATCACGCTGCCGCACATGGAGGCCATGAAACCCGGCGCGATCGTCTGCAACTCCGGCCACTTCGACGTGGAGATCGACGTGGCCGGGCTGCGGGCCCGCGCGGTCGAGGCGCGGGAGGCCCGCCCGAACGTGGTCGAGTACGTGCTGCCAGGCGGTGGCTCGGTGATGCTGCTGGCCGAGGGGCGCCTGGTCGGTCAGGCGTGCGCGGAGGCCCACCCCGCCGAGGTGATGGACCTGACCTTCTCCACGCAGGCGCTGGCCATCGAGCACCTCGCCACCGCCGGTGGGACGCTGGCGCCCGGCGTGCACGCGGTGCCGCCGTCGATCAGCGACCGCGTCGCCCGCCACAAGCTCCGCGTCCTCGGCGTGCGTTTCGAGGAGCTCAGCGACCGCCAGCTCGAATACCTGTCCGGCTGGCGGGCCGGCACCTGACCGGCGCAGTTACCGCGCCAGGCCGTCCAGCCAGGTCAGCGCCGCAGTGCGCACCGCGGCGAAGTGGATCCAGGCGAGCCCGAAGATCAGCACGCCCAGCGCCGGCACGACCACGAACGTCTCGGTCCAGTCGTTGGTGTGATCGAGCACGGGGATCGCCACCCGCTCGCGCCACGGCCACAACAGCGGTACGCCCTCGGGCGTCAGCACGTCGCCGACCACGTGCAGCCAGCAGCCCACCGCGATCGCGATCGGCAGCCAGTGCCAGGTTCCCGCGACGTATCTCGCCTCGGCATAGGTGATCGCTCCCGCCACCAGGGCGACCGGCACCCAGTGCAGCCGCCGCTCGGACACCGGGTCGGACAAATGCACCGCACGCAGCGCGAAGGCGGCGCACAGCAGGGCGAGCAGCAGCATGGCCGGGCGCCCGGCGTAGCGCACCAGCGTCCAGGCCAGGCCGCCGGCCAGCAGGCCGAACAGCAGCGAGTGGGTGGCGTGCCGATGGCCGCCCGAGATCGCGGCGACGCCCCGCGCCAGCAGCCGCGTGGGCGGGCCGAGCGAGTTGGCGATCAGCCCATCGTGGTGGTCGAGGTCGGGCAGCAGCGCGGCGCCCGCGCACACCAGCGTGCTGGCCGCCAGTGCCGGCAGATCGAGTGGCTGGTGGATGGCATCGCTCACCACTGGCGCGGCGGCGAGCCAGCCGGCCGCCCCGAGGAGGGCGTGCGAACGGGCCATCATCGGGCGGGGTCCTTGTCAGTCGGGGCCTTGGTCGAGATCATCCACGATGCCCGCGACAGTCGTGCGGACGCCGATCCAGACAGCGACCCGCGCCGCGGCAGGCCATGACGGCGCGGGCTCACCCGGGTGGGTCGGAAAGCGGCCTGCGGCCGGCGAAGCCCGTCTCGGGCCAGTGCCACCAGGCGACCTCGGGCTCGTCCACCAGCCAGCAGAGCCAGTAGGGCCGACCGCTTGGGGAGCGCGCCGGGAAGTCCACGAGCCCGTTGTCGACGTCGCGAAGCAGGATCCCCTCGGCCGACAGCTCGTCCAGAGCGGCTCGCAGCTCCGCCGCCTGCCGGCCGCCGCCGTGGCCCTGGCCGTTGCGTTGCCCGTTGCCGTGGATGCGGGCCGCCATCTCCTTGCTGGGCTGCTCCCTGTGCGTGCCGGTCAGCTCCTGGATCCGCCGCACGGCCGCTCGGACGCGTTCCAGCGCCGCGTTGGCCTCCTCGACCGTCCAGCCATCCTCGCGTCGAGGCATGCTCGCAACCTCCCGATTCCGCTGGCGGGAACATACCCCAGTGCGGAGCCGGGCGCGCGGGTGAGCCGGGCACCGGCGGTCAGGAGCAGCTCAGACCGTCGAGTGCCGTCGCGACGATGGGCTCCTCGGCCGGCGTGCTGGAGGTCATGTCCGGAGCCTTGGAGTCGTCCAGCCGGCCGAAGTTCTGGGTCGCCCAGGCGCGGCCGCCCGAGCACACCACCGCGATTCCCACCGAGTCGAAGCCAGGCTGGAGCATGTTGCTGCGATGCCCGTCCGAGTGCATCCAGCCGGTATGGAGCTGGTACGCCTCATTCGGGTAGCCCTGGACCCAGGCGATGTTCTCGCCGAGCGCGGAGAACTTATCGATGCCGGGCAGGCTGGAGGCGGCGCCCAGGTCGCGGTGCGCGAAGTCGTTGCTGCTTGCCATGTGCTGTGACCAGTCGGCCGCCATGTTGGCCAGATCGCGGTCCCACTGCAGCGGGTCGAGGCCCCTGGCCTGGCGCTCGGCGTTGAGCCGGGCGAACAGCTCCTGGGTGATCTTGTCCGGGACGGTGCTGGCCCGGCTGGTCGCCGGCGCGCCCGTCGAGGACGGAGCCGCGCGGCGGCTGGTGGTGCTCGGCGGCCTGGTGGTCGCCGGCCCGTGGGTCGTCGTCGGCGCCCTGGTGGTCGCGGCCGGCTTGTGCCTGGCCCTGGTGCTCGCCGGCGACGCGGTCGCCGCTTTCCCCCCGGGGATCGTGCGTCCGATCCGTGCGTTCGTCTGGGTGGCGTCGCCGGTCGCCCTGGCGCGGTCGGCGGTCGAGCCCAGCGGGCGGGCGTCGGCCGGCATCAGGAACCATGCGAGCACCAGTGGCAGTACGATCATGGCGGCCATGCGCAGGTTGGCGAGCCAGGGCGGTAGTCGCCGCGAGAGCCTGGCATGCTGCGGGGCGGCCCTGCGGCCAGAGCTTCGCTCGTCTCGCACGGTGCCAGCCTCTCGCTCGGAGACGGTCGGCCGACCGCAGCGGGGTACAGCGGCGCCACGGCGCGACCCATTGCTCGCTGCTGCCCCGAGTGGGGGAACTCCGGGGGGGTGGGCAGCAACAGCGGCGTAACCCTGCCAAATCAACCCGATCAATGTCAAACGCACTGGTCGGGGGGACGCGAGTCCGCCGCACCAGTGCTAGCCGATCTTGCGGTGGACCACCTCGATGGCGGCGCCGACGACGGCCAGGAGCACGGCGACGCCGATCAGGACCGAGGCTGGTGGCAGCGCGAGCGCGAACTGCTCGCGAAGCCAGGGGATGGCCAGCACGCCGGCGAGCGCGCCCACCATCGAGGCCAGGATGGCGACGCGCAGCGCGTTGAGCGGCCGCGACAGCGACCAGAGCACCTCGAGGCCGGCCCCGGTGAGGGTGATGGTCGCGGTGGTGCGCGCCTGCTCCAGCGGCACGCTCGGGCTGCGGTGCGCGAGCCAGTAGGCGAGCAGGGTGGCCCCGGCCGCCACCAGCCCGGCGGGCGCCGCGAACGCCAGCACCCTGCGGACCAGGTCCGGCCGGGCGCGGCGCAGGTTCGGCTCCAGCGCCAGGAAGAATCCCGGGATGCCGATGGTGAGGCTGCCGACCAGGGTGAGCTGGCGGGGGAGGAAGGGGAACGGCAGCCGGGCGATGCCCACCGCGACCGCCAGCGCCGTGGCGTAGACGGTCTTGGTCACGAACAGCTTGGCGACCCGCTCGATGTTGGCGATCACCCGCCTGCCCTCGGCGACCACGTCCGGCAGGGTGGCGAAGCGGCTCGACAGCAGCACCAATTGCGCGACCGCGCGTGATGCCGGGCTGCCGTTGCCCATCGCGATGCCGAGGTCGGCGTCCTTGAGGGCGAGCACGTCGTTGACGCCGTCGCCGGTCATCGCCACCACGTGCCCGTGCAGGTGCAGCGCGCCGACCATCGCCTGCTTCTGGTCGGGCACGACCCGGCCGAACACCGAGCGGCGCTCCAGCAGGTCGGCGAGCGCCGCCGGGTCGGTCGGCAGCGAGCGCGCGTCGACCGGCTCGTCGGTGCCGGGGATGCCGACCTCGCGCGCGACGGCGCCCACGGTGCGCGGATGGTCGCCGGAGAGCACCTTGGTGTGGACGCCCTGGTCCAGGAAGTAGGCGATGGTCGGGGCCGCGTCGGCGCGGATGCGGTCGCCGAGCACCACGAACGCCACCGGCTCCAGGCCCCCGGGCAGCTCGCCGTTCTCCGCCGGCTCGGGCGCCGAGGCCAGCAGCACCACCCTGCGGCCCTCGACAGCGATCGCCTCGGTCCGCCGCAGCAGCTCGTGGTACGTCCCGCCGGCTGCGGCCAGCACCACCTCCGGGGCGCCGAGCACGAAGTTGCCGTGCCCGTCGAAGCTGGCCGCGCTCCACTTCCTCGCCGAGCTGAAGGGCACCACCTTGGTCGCCTCCCAGCCGTCCGGCGCGGGGTAGGCGGCCGCGATCGCCCGCAGGGTCGCGTTCGGGTTCGGATCGGCCGCCGCCATGGCACCGAGCGCCGCCGCCTCCGCCCCGCTCGTCCCGGCGGCGTCGGCTGCGGCCGCCCCTTCCACCGTCCCGCGGGCGTGGTCGCCCAGCGCGGCGGCGTCCGGGGCCCGTCCCTCCGTCGCCCCGCGGAGCGGGACGAGGTCCTGGACGGTGAGGTCGCCAGCGGTGATGGTGCCGGTCTTGTCAAAGCAGAGCACGTCCACCCGCGCCAGCGTCTCCACCGCGGGAAGCTCCTGCACCAGGACCTGCCTGCGGCCCAGCCGGATCACGCTGACGGCGAAGGTCACGCTGGTCAGCAGGACCAGCCCCTCGGGCACCATCGCCACCGAGCCGGCCACCGCGCCACGGAGACCGCCGCGCAGGTCCTGGTGCTGGGTGGCGAGCTGGCTGGCGAACAGCAGCGCGGCGGTCGGGACCAGCACCCAGGTCACCATGGTGATGATCCGGTCGATGCCTGCCCGGAGCTCCGAGCGCGCCAGCGTGAAGCGGCGCGCCCGCTCGGCCAGCCGCGCCGCGTGCGCGTCGCCGCCGACCCTGGTGGCGCGGTAGCTGCCGCCGCCGGCGACCACGAAGCTGCCGGACAGGATCTCCTCGCCCGGGCGCTTGGCGACCGGCTCCGCCTCGCCGGTCAGCATCGACTCGTCGACCTCGAGCCCGGTCGAGTCCAGCACCTTGCCGTCGACCACCACCTGGTCGCCCGGGCCGACCTCGAGGAGGTCGTCCAGCACGACCTCGCCGACCTCGATCTGGCGCCGCTCGCCGTCGCGGAGCACGTTCGCGCGCGGCGCGTTGACCAGCTCCAGCCGCTCGAGCGTCCGCTTGGCGCGGACCTCCTGGATGACGCCGATCAGGACGTTGGACACCAGCACGATCCCGAACAGCGCGTCCTGGATCGGCCCGACCACCAGGATCACCGCGAGCAGCGAGCCGAGCAGGATGTTGAAGCGGGTGACCACGTTGGCGCGGACGATCTGGCCGAAGGTCCGGGTGGGCGCCTCGGGGACGTCGTTGGAGAGCCCTCGCGCGACGCGGTCGGCGACCTCGGCGCCGCTCAACCCCGTCTGCTCGCTCTGGCCCCGCACACGCCCCCCGTTCTCGCCGGCGGCCCCCACCGGGGCCTCGCGGCAGCGGGTTCCCAGCTCGGAGCATGGCACGGGGTCGCCCCGGTCTGAGGGAGCCGCTCACCACCCGCGGCGCGCGAAGCGACCGCCTCGGCTCACGCCCGCCTGACCTGGCGCGACGCCGATACGTAACCGGCCACCTATGGGCGATCGTACCAGCGGAATATGCGGAATCAGGGGAACCGGCGGGACCGGAAGACGCGAGCGGGCTGTGGGTGCCGGTGGTCCGGCGCCGCCGCCGAAGATTCGCGCCAGCGGCGGCGTGACGCGTTACGATCCCCAATCTAGGCGAAATCCCCGAAGTGCATTTCTCAACGCGACTCAGGGAGGTGCCTGCATGGAGGACCCCTCGCGCGTCGAGGAGGCCGGCGCCGGGCTCGGAGGCAGCGCAGTGGTGGAGCGGGCGGCCATCGACCGCGGGCCCGGGAGCGGAAGCGGGCCGCGGACGCGGGGCGGGCCGGCGAGCGCCGAGGGCGAGGCCCTGCCGGCCGGGCGGCAGTTCGAGCTGCGCCGTGGCGGCGTCCGGGCGGTGGTCACCGAGGTCGGTGCGACCCTCCGGGTCCTGGAGGTCGGCGGGCTCAGCGTCCTGCGGGGCTTCCCGGTCGACGGGATACCCGACGCGTCCCGCGGGCAGGTGCTGATCCCCTTCCCCAACCGGATCGACCGTGGGCGGTACGCCTTCCACGGCCGCAGCCTCGAGCTGCCGCTCGACGAGCCGGACCGGACCAACGCCATGCACGGCCTGGTCCGCTGGCTGAACTGGGCGCCGCTCAGCCACACGCCGAGCCGCCTGGTCATGGGCCTGGTACTGCACGCCAGGGAGGGCTACCCGTTCGTGCTGTCCCTACGGGTCGCCTACACGCTGACCCCATCGGGACTGCGCGTCCGCCAGAGCGCCCGCAACCTCGGCGCCGTTCCGGCCCCCTACGGCGCCGGCTTCCATCCCTATCTGACCGTCGGCACCCGCAGCATCGACGAGTGCCTCCTCAAGCTGCCCGCCCGCACCTCCTTCCTGGTGAATGCGCGGATGATCCCCACGGGCAGGGCGGGCGTCGCGGCCACACGGCTCGACTTCCGCGAGCCCAGGGTCATCGGCGACACGGTCATGGACACTGGCTTCACCGACCTGGAGCGTGACGCAGACGGCCTGGCCAGGGTCGAGCTGACCGCGGCGGGCGGCCGCCCGCGCGTCAGCGTGCTGCTCGATGGCGCCTACCGGTTCCTCCAGGTGTTCACCGGCGACGGCCTGCCCGACGAGGAACGGCGGCGCGCCATCGCGATCGAGCCGTACACCTGCGCGCCCAACGCCTTCAACAACGGCCTCGGGCTGCGCGTGCTCGCGCCGGGCCAGTGCTTCTCCAGCGTCTGGGAGATCGCCGCGGCGCGGTGAGCCGAGCCCGCTACAGTAGGGTGGATGCAGTCGGCCCAGCGGGACGGGCTCTTCGCGCCGGCGCGGCGAGCCCTGACGATCGGCCTGGTCCTCACCGTGACCCTGGTCGCCTTCGAGGCCCTGGCGGTCGTGACGATCCTTCCGGTGATCAAGGACGAGCTCGGCGGACTGCGCCTGTACGGGTGGGTGACCAGCGCGTTCTTCCTCGGAACGCTGGTCGGGATCGTGGTGGCGGGCTCCGAGTCGGACCGTCGCGGCCCGGGAGCGCCCTACGTGCTCGGCATCCTGCTGTTCGCCACGGGGCTGCTCATCGGAGGGCTGGCGCCCAGCATGCTGATCCTGGTGCTGGCGCGGGCGCTGCAGGGCATCGGCGCCGGCGCGGTGCCGGCAACCGCCTACGCGGCCATCGGCCGCAGCTACCCGGAGGCGCTCCGCCCGCGGGTGTTCGCGGTGCTGTCGACCGCCTGGGTCGTGCCGGGGCTGATCGGGCCTGCCCTCAGCGCCCTGGTGGCCACCCACTTCAGCTGGCGCTACGTGTTCCTCGGCCTGCTGCCCTTGGTGCTGATCGCCAGCGGGCTCGCGCTGCCCGCCCTGCGGCGGATCGGGCCCCCCGAGCGACCCGGTTCACCAGGGCACCCCACTGGGGTTCCCCGGACCCCTCCGGATCCACCGGGGCACCACAGCGGGGTCGCCCGGACCCCTCCGGATCCACCGGGTCGCCCCCCTGCGGTTCCCCGGACCGCCCGGGGTGCGGAGCGCACCCGGCTGCTGGACGCCGTGCGGGTCTCGGCCGGCGCGGGGCTGCTGCTGGCCGGGCTCACCGGCCGCTCGATCCCGCTGGCGGTGGGGCTGGCCGCCGCCGGGCTGCTGGTCGGGGTGCGCCCGCTGCTGCGCCTGCTCCCAGCCGGCACTCTGCGTGCTCGCCGGGGCCTGTCCATGGCCGTGCTGTCCAGAGGGATGCTGACGTTCGCGTTCTTCGGCACCGACACCTACGTGCCGCTGGCGATCACCGCCGCGCGCGGCCGCAGCACGGCCATGGCCAGCCTGGCCGTGACCGCCGCCACCCTCTCATGGACGCTCGGCGCCTGGCTGCAGGAGCGGGGGGCGCGAGCGCTGAGCAGCCGCGTCCTGGTCCGGGTGGGCCTGCTGATCGTGGTCGTCGGCATCGCGGTCATGGGGGTGTCGCTGCTGGGCTCCGTGCCGGTCGCGATCGCGGTGGTCGCCTGGGGAATCGGCGGGCTGGGCATCGGCCTGGCCTACGCGCCGATCACGGTCACCGTGCTGGGGCTGGCGCCCGCCGCCGAGCAGGGGAGGGCCAGCGCGCAGCTCCAGCTCTCCGACACGCTCGGCACCGCGCTCGGCGCCGGCCTCGGCGGCGTGCTGGTCGCCGCGGGCGCCGCCGAGGGCTGGGAGCAGTCGACCGCGCTGGCGGGGGTCTTCATCCTGACCGGCGCGGTCGGGCTGGTGGCGGTGGTGCTGACGCGGCGGCTCCCCGACGGCCGGCTCGCCGCGATCACCGATGAGCCGGGCACGACCCCGGCCCCGCGCGCCCACGGGTAGGGGATGCCCTCAGGGAAGGCTCCTTGGCCGTCTCGTCAAGGTACGGGCCAGAGTCGGCCTTTGCGAGATCGAATTTGGTCGGGTCCAGGCGACGTCATCGATTTGCAGGAGATCGATTTGGCGCAATGAGCGGATTGCTCTCGATTGGCTGGGGACTGAGGATCACGCGGGGGATCCGTGGCTTTCGGGGGGCGGTAGACACAACCGGGGCTTGACGCGTCAGTCGCCCTTGGTCTTCCAGGCAAGCCGATGTGAGCTTTCGCGCGCGTCTGCTCCTGCGTCTGCTCGCGCGGCGCCGTGAGTGGCGCAGGCACCTGAAGTCGGGAAGGAGGCGGTGCTGTTGGCGTGAGAGTGACGTCCCAGCCAACCCTGTCGGTCCACGATCCAGAAGACTCCAGCGAGGCACCGTTGCCTCAGGGGGAGGAGTAGACGGATGCGACGACTGGCCATCATCCTGGTCCTCGCGCTGGGACTTTGTGCTCGTCGGTGCGCAGGCATCCCTGGCCGCCAGCCCGCACTTCAAGCACGGCGGGGAGCCGACCTGCACGATCACTCCGGTTTCGGCGTCGAGTGACTCGATCACCTGTACGGCCACGCTCGCCGGCCTCGGCAACGACGACGTCGTTGTCACCACGAGCGTCAGCGGGACCGCGGTCTACCAGTGCCAGAACAACGGCGGCAACACTGCGCCGGGGCAGAACAAGGTGCTGGTCGGCCCGGCCACCTCGACGACGTCGATTCCGGCAGACCAGATCAAGAACGGGAACCTGACCTTTACCACCAACCCGGCGGTGCTGACGGCGCCAACGACGGTGTCGGGCGCGGTGGCTGGGTGTCCGAACCCCAACTGGACGGGGGTCAACCCTGTCCTGACGGTGACGAACATCAGCCTGAAGATCGAGCAGCCGCCCGGCACGGTCATCTTCAATTGCTCGGCATCTGACCCGTTGAGCGGTACGGTCGCGCTGACCTGCGGCTAGTCCCTGCCGGCGGCCGACCAGCAGAGGGGGCGCGATTGCGTGCCCCCTCTGTTCTTGCCATGCGGGCGACAGCGCCGCGGGGTCATCGCCGGGAGGGGCGCCAGCGGAGGGGGTGCTGGCCGGTGCGGTCGAGCCGGCCGCGGCGCTCGAGGACCACCAGGTGGGCCTGGGTCTCGCCGACCGCGGCCCGGCGCATGAAGCCGCGGATCTCCTCCCACGGCCGCGACCACGGCAGGCCCGTCGCCACTTCCCAGACCGTCTCGGCGCCGTCCGCGACCAGCGCGGCGGTGGCCTCCAGGCGCTCCTCGTGGTGGGCGATGATGGTGTCGATGCGCCCGCCCAGGCCATCGAAGCGCCATTCGTGCCCCGGCAGGACCGGGCTGTCGGCGTACTTCCGCAGGCGCTCCAGCGAGGCCAGGTAGTCGCCGAGCGGGTCGCCGCCCGACTGCGGGTGGATCGACACGTTGGCGGTGACCCGGGGCAGCACGTGGTCGCCACTGAGCAGCAGGGCCGTCCGCTCTTCGTAGAAGCACAGGTGGCCAGGTGTGTGGCCAGGGGTGTGGATCGCCACGAGCTGCCAGCCCGGCACGTCGGGACGGTCGCCGTCGGACAGCAGCACGTCCGGCGGGGCAACGACCACCACGCTGCGCACCGCCATGCTCGCGTCGCGCATGGCGACCAGCTCCGAGGCGGGCGCTCCCGCGTCCCGCAGCCACTCCGCGATCCGGTCGAGCAGGTCGTCAACCTGCTCGTAGCGCTCGTAGACCAGGGCGGCGTCAGCCGGGTGCAGCGCAACCCACGCGCCCGATACCTCCCTGACCCGACCGGCCAGCCCGTAGTGGTCGGGGTGCAGGTGGGTGACCAGCACCCCGCGCACATCGGTGAGGGCGGCGCCCATGGCGGCCAGGCCCGCCTCCAGCGTGGCGAACGACTCGGGAGCGTTCCACCCGGGGTCCACCACGACCACGCCGCCGGGCACCTCGAACGCGTAGGTGAGCACGTAGCGCAAGGGGCTCGCCGGGATCGGCACCGGCAGGCTCCACAGACCGGGCCGCACCGGCTCGGCCGGCGGCAGGTCGGTGGCCGGCTGGAGGCTGCTTGGCACGAGCTCCTCCTCGATCTGGTCGTCCACAGATTCCTGCAAGCATGCCCGCCAGAGGCTGACCTGTGCCATCCTCTGCGATCTGACCGGCCAGCAGCGGGAGGAAGCCAGCATGGGAAACGGCAGTGAGTTCGGCATCACCGGCCTGGCTGTGATGGGCCAGAACCTGGCCCGCAACCTGGCCCGGCACGGCATTCCCGTCGCAGTGCACAACCGTACCCCGGCGCGCACACGCGAGCTGATCGAGAACTTCGGCAACGAGGGGCCGTTCACGCCGACCTATTCGGTCGAGGAACTGGTCGGGGCGCTCACCCGCCCGAGGCGCATCCTCATCATGGTCAAGGCCGGCGCCCCGGTCGACGCCGTCATCGACGAGATCGCCCCCCACCTGGACGCCGGCGACGTGCTGATCGACGGCGGCAACTCGTTCTTCGAGGAAACCCGCCGGCGCGAGCGCAGCCTGCGCGACCGCGGCATCGAGTTCATCGGCACCGGCGTCTCCGGCGGCGAAGAGGGCGCCCTGAACGGCCCGAGCATCATGCCTGGCGGCTCCCGTGAGGCGTACGCGAGCGTCGAGCACGTGCTCACCACGGTGGCGGCCAAGGTCGACGGCACGCCCTGCTGCACCTACGTCGGCCCGGACGGTGCCGGCCACTACGTGAAGATGGTCCACAACGGCATCGAGTACGCCGACATGCAGTTGATCGGTGAGGCCTACGACCTGCTGCGCCACGCGCTCGGCCTCCAGGCCCCGGAGCTCGCCGAGATTTTCGGCCGCTGGAACCAGGGCGACCTCGAGTCCTTCCTGATCGAGATCACCGCGCGTGTGCTCCGCCACGTCGACGCGGCCACGGGGAGGCCGCTGGTCGACATGATCGAGGACGAGGCCGAGCAGAAGGGAACCGGCCGCTGGACCGCGCAGTCAGCCCTGGAGCTCGGCGTCCCGATCACGACGATCACGGAGGCGGTGTTCGCGCGCATGCTGTCGGCCCGCAAGGACGAGCGGGTCGTCGCCGCCAAGACCCTGCCGGGGCCGGGAGTCGAGCGCCGAATGGGCGAGCGGTTCATCGATGAGGTCCGCGATGCGCTCTACGCCTCCAAGGTGATCGCCTACGCGCAGGGATTCGACCAGATCGCGACCGCCTCCGAGCAGTTCGGCTGGGGCGTCGACCTGGGCGCGATGGCGACCATCTGGCGTGGCGGCTGCATCATCCGCGCCCGCTTCCTCGATCGCATCCGCGCCGCCTACGACCAGGACCCGCAGCTCCGCAACCTGCTGCTGGCCGGCTACTTCCGGGACGCGGTCGCCGGCGTGCAGCCCGCATGGCGCAGGGTGGTCGCCACCGCCGTCGAGATGGGCGTGCCCACGCCGGCGTTCGCCTCGTCGCTGGCCTACTACGACGGCATCCGTCGCGAGCGCGGTCCCGCCAACCTGTTGCAGGCTCTGCGCGATTTCTTTGGGGCGCACACATACCACCGGACGGATCGATTCGGTACCTTCCATACACGCTGGGCGCAGGACGGTCAGGAGGTGGAGATCGAATCGTAGAGTCGTTGGCGAGAATTAACCGTCCAGCGGGCAGAATTCGGGTACCGGGCGCATCGCCGATCGCCGATCCAGCGCCCGAGTCGTGTATCAGCGGGAAGATATCGTAGGCTCGACCGGGACGAGGAGGCGCATCTCCCCGACCTTGGTCGGGATCCGGCCGGTCATCGCTGGCCGGTCAATTCGGCCCGCAACGTCCGACGAAGGGCGGCCTACGCAAACTGCAGTACGCGCAGGCGTAGCAGCAAGCCGCGCCTTGGGGCGGTGTGACCGGCCAGCATGTAGAAGGGGTGGAGTCGCATGGGGCCAGCAAGCCGATCGGGATACATGACCGCCACGGAGGTGGCGGCAATCCTGCACGTGACACCCAAGACCGTGTCCCGCTGGGCAAAAGAGGGGAAGCTGCCGTACATGCGAACACTGGGCGGCCACCGTCGTTTCCCCGCCGACGCGATCGAGGCGCTCGCCAGGGAGTTGCAGATGCCCCCCTCTCAGGACGCCGCCTCGGAAGACTCGGAGTGACCGTGCCCGGTCGCGGGCGAAAACCTACCCGCTGAACGCGCCACACCGTAACCCGCCGCCAGTGGCGCGGCGCGACGATGCTTCGCGCGGAGTGCTATCAACCCTGAGCCGCCACCGTTTATCGTCGCGTTTTCCCCCGAGCGTGCGCCCCGGCGCCCGCCGCGATCAGCTCCTGTTTGGGGGATTGCGAGCGGCCGCTCAGGCTCCCGGACCACGCCTGCTGGTCGCGACCGTCACCGTCACGCTGTCGCCCTGATGCAGCGAGCCGGACGGGTTGATCGCGGTCACCGTGCTCGCTACCGCCCATGCCATCCGGCCGGTCACGCTCACGCGGAGTCCGAGCCGGATCATGGCGGCGCGCACAGTGTGGAGCGGTCTGCCCAGGTAGCGCGCTGGGTCGAGGATCACGATCCGAGGGCCGCTGGACACCACCATGGTGACCAGCCGCCCGCGGGCGAGCCGGGTGCCCCCGGCCGGCTCCTGGGAGAGGACCACGCCGGCGCGCACGCTGCGATCGGGCCGCGAGCGCTCCCGGACCTCGAAGCCCGCGCGGGCCAGCGCCTGACCGGCCGCCGTGATCCGCTGGCCGTCGACGGATGGCACCACCGTGATCGAGCGTTGCCTGGCCGCCGCGACGACCCCGCCGACGACCAGAACGGTCAGCATGATCGCGGCCGCAAGCACGAATCTGCGGCGATGCCGGGGCCGAGCCACCCCTTGGGCCGGCAGCGCCTCAGGAGACCACTCACCCGTCGCAAGCCCGTCCACGTCGTCGCCGACCCGCCGGTCGGCCCCGCGGCCGCGCTGCGCTCGGGGACCCGCCTGGCCGCCTGCCGCGCGCGCACCCGCCCGGCCGCTTGGGGCCTGGCCGCCCGCCGTTTGGCCACGCGGCGTCTGGCCGTTCGGCGCGGGGCCGCTCGGCATGCGCTCGCTCGGCGGGCGGTCGCTCGGGCCTTGGGTGCCCGGGGCGGCCTCGGCCCGCGGGGCCTTGCCGTTGCCCTTGACCCAGCCGTTCCCCCCGGGCCCCGGCCCCGGGCCCGGGCCGGGGTCGGGGCCGTTCCCTCCGTGTCTGGCGCCGGGGTCGTTCCCCCTGAGGCCGGGGTTGGGGCCATTCCCTCCGGGCCCCAGGCCCGGGCCCGAGCCGGGGTTGGGGGCGACCGGCGGGGGGTCGGCGTCGTCGGACGCCTGGCCGCGGCCGAGGGCGGGGTGCCAGGCGCTCATGACCGGGAGCCAGCCGCTGGTGGGCGTCCGCGGGTCGTCGGGTTCGGGAGTCTCGGGGAGCCCCGCCCGCGTCACCAACGCCTGCCGTCCGAGCGCGCCGGCGCTCGGGGGCCGGGCTCTCGGAGCCTTCGACATGGTCCAGGCGACCAGCTGGCGCACGGCGTCGGGCACGTCGTCGGGCAGCGGCGGCGGTGCGCTGCGGCGGTGGGCGAGAGCGAGCGCGATGGGATGCTCGCCGGTGAACGGGCGGCGCCCGGCCAGGCACTCGTAGGCGACGACCCCGAGCGCGTAGACGTCGCTGGCGGGCGTCGCCGGTCGGCAGGCGACCTGCTCCGGTGAGAGGTATGCGGCGGTGCCGACCACCAGGCCGGCCTCGGTGCGGGGCGCCTCGTCGACAGCGTGCGCGATGCCGAAGTCGGTGACCTTCACGACTCCGTCCCTGCGCAGCAGCAGGTTGCTCGGCTTCACGTCGCGATGGACGACGCCGGCCTGGTGCGCGGAGTCGAGCGCCAGCGCCGACTGCGCCAGCAGGTCGAGGGTGTGCGCTGGGCTGAGCCGGCCCTCGCGCGCCAGCAGCACCGACAGCGGTTCGCCCTCGACCAGCTCCATGACCAGGTAGGCGGTGGTCCCCTGGGCGTCGGGGTCGCCGGTCTCGCCATAGTCGAAGACGCTGGCGATCCCAGGATGCGACAGCGCAGCGGTGCGGCGGGCCTCGGCGCGGAAGCGGTCGACGAACTCGGGATCCTCGGCGTACTCGCTCCGCAGCAGCTTGACCGCGACCGGCCGGCCGAGGATCTCGTCGCTGGCCCGCCAGACCTGGCCCATGCCACCGCTTGCCAGCCGCCGAACCAGGCGGTACCGGCCGGCGAGAACGACCTCTGGGGCGACGGTGGACGACATCGCGCGCGGACTACCCCCCCGAGGCGTGGCTCCATCAAGACGGTTGTCGGCTTTCGCGCGGGCTGCCTTGATGGGCGGACCGCGCTTCCATGGGGGTGTTACCGGCCCGGCTGCCGAGAAACGTTCATGCCCAGGGTTTCGCGGGATCGGTACTCTTGGACGTGCGGGCGCGCCGGCGCCGGCCGAGCCAGCAGGGGTGAGCCATGGCACTGCGACCGGGAAGCAAGACCCGCGCCCGTGTGCGGGTGGTCTCCGACGGGCAGGAGCGCCGCCGCGGAGACTACCTGGCAACCGAGGAGCCGCTGGAGGTCCGGCTGGTCGCCGGGGGAGCCACCGAGCGACTGGCCGTCACCATGCGGACCCCCGGCAACGACTTCGAGCTCGCGGCCGGCTTCCTGCACGGCGAGGGCATCCTGGCCGACCGGGAGGCGTTGCGCGGCATCAGCTACTGCACCGACCCGGAGCTGGACGCCGCGCAGCAGTACAACGTCGTGAACGTGCGCCTCGACGGCGCGGCAATGCCCGACCTGCGCGGCCTGGAGCGGCACTTCTACACCTCCAGCGCCTGCGGGGTCTGCGGCAAGGCCAGCCTGGACGCCATCGAGCTGCGCGGCTGCCCGCTACCGTCTCCGGGCCCGCGGGTCGACGCCGAGGTCATCTACGGCCTGCCGGACAAGCTGCGGGAGGCGCAGGGGTTGTTCGAGTCCACCGGTGGCCTGCACGCCGCCGGCCTGTTCACCCCCGACGGTGAGCTGGAGTGCCTGCGGGAGGACGTCGGGCGGCACAACGCCGTCGACAAGGTGGTCGGCTGGGCCCTGCTCGAGGGCCGGCTCCCGCTGGACGACCGGGTCCTGCTGGTCAGCGGCCGCGCCAGCTTCGAGATCCTGCAGAAGGCCCTGGCCGCCGGCGTGCCCATGGTGTGCGCCGTCTCGGCACCGTCGAGCCTGGCCGTCGACGTCGCCGAGCGCTTCGGCATGACCCTGGCCGGCTTCCTCCGCGGCCGGCGCTTCAACCTCTACAGCGGCCACGACCGCGTCCTCCTCCCCGCCCCCGCCGAGCACTCCTGACCCGGCAGCGGCGAGCTTCCCGCGCCGCCTCGGTCGGGCCCGACGCTTCCCGCGGAGCTAAGAATCTGCTGAGACCGGCGGCCAGCCATTGACAGACGTCGTGGAGTCGGGCGCATTTGGGCGTGCGCGACAAATCGGAGAGACCGGCGGCCGGCACGCCGACAATCTCGAGCGACGGCCTGACCTACACCTTCAAGCTCAGGTCGAACGTCAGGTTCGGCCCGCCGCTCACGCGGGCGATCACCTCCAAAGACGTGGAGTACGCCTTCGAGCGGATCAACACGGCGCCCCTGGTAGCCCAATACGGCAGCTACTACTGCGGCGTGATCAAGGGCATGGACTGCCAGGCCAAGAGCCCGGCGCCGGTCAGCGGAATCGAGACGCCCGACGACGCCACCATCGTCTTCCACCTCGAGCAGCCCACCGGCGACTTCCTGTACCGGCTGGCCATGCCGGCGACCGCTCCCGTCCCCAGGGCGGCTCATCATGGTCCGCAACCCCAACTACGACCAGAGCAGCGACGACCTGCGCAGCAACTGCGTCGACGGGGTCCAGATCAGCGTCGACACCAACATCAACGACATCTTCAACCGGGTCGAGTCGGGCACGCTCGACGCCTCCTACGTGAACCAGCCAAGACGATCCTGGCGCGCTACCTGACCGACGCCAACAGGAAGCAGCTGCTGCACGCGGACTCCAGCGACCAGACCTGGTACATCACCATGAACCTGGACCAGCCGCCGTTCGACGACATCCACCATTCACCGACATGGAGCCGGTCGTATCGAGCAGCCTGGCCAAGCTCGGGATCGAGGTGAAGCCGACCGAGCTGGCGACCAGCGCGCCTTACCAGACGACCCAGACCATCAAGAACAAGATCCCCATCGCCACGCACCCGAGCTGGATCAAGGACTACGCGGACCCGTTCACCTTCGCCTACGTGCTGTTCGCCGGCAAGGCGATCAACCCGACCGGCAACGTCAACTACTCGCTGGTGGCATGACCCAGAAGCAGGCCGCTGACTTCGGCGTCCAATACCCGCCGCAGACCATCCCCGGCGTCGACAGCGACGTCGCCGCCTGCGAGAAGCTCGCCGGCGACGACCCGGCCCGCACCACCTGCTGGGTGAACCTCGACCGGAAGTTGATGGAGCAGGTCGTGCCCTGGGTGCCGTACCTGTGGTCGAACAACATCACCATCCTGGCGCCCGCCGTCACCCGGTACGTCTACAACCAGTCCTCTTCCTGCATCTTCCTGCATCTCACTGACCCAGATCGCGGTGAGCAACGAGATCGACCCGAATTCACTGAGCTGATTCCCTTACAGGAGACGCCCGCAAGGGCCGAGGGGGAGCTTGCCTCCCCCCGCCGCCCTGTAGCCGTACTCAGGCCTCGCCGAGGGGGGAGCATCGAGGGGGGAGCGCAGCTCCCCCCTCGAGACTCGCGAGCAGGGCGCGGAGGCCTTCGGGGCCGTCGACGGCGAGGTCGGCGTTGGCGAGCAGGTCGGGTGGGGTCTCGGCGGAACGGACGGCGACGCGCAGGACCTCGACGCCGTCTGCGCGGGCGGATTCGGCGGCGGCGAAGGCCGGCAGGTCGCCGAGGTCGTCGCCGGCCACCAGCACGGCGGCAGGGCGCGTCTCCGCAAGGACCTTGCGGACCGCGTCGCCCTTGTCGCGGCGCACGGCCGGTCGCAGCTCCCAGACCAGGCGCCCGGGCTGCACCTCCAGCCCATAGCGCTCGGCGATGCGGTTGGCCGTCGCCGCGATCTCGTCCGACCAGCGCTCCGGGTCGGCCACCCGGCGCAGGTGGATCCCGACCGCATTGCCCTTGTCCTCGATATAGGCACCGGAGTCCCGCACGGCCGGGTCCGCCTCGACGTCCTTGAGCGCCGCACGGACCGCCGGCCTCACCTCCAGCACCGCCGGATCCACGACCAGCTCCCCGTCCCGAATCTCCTCCAAACCGTACAACCCGTAATAGCGCAGGCCAGGAGCCTTGGCGTTGGCGGCCAGGAACGCGGCCGGCCGGCCGGAGACGAGCGCCACCACGGCGGCCCGGCCGGCGAGCCTGCCGAGCAGCTCGACCATGCCCTCCAGCGGCGCGGCCACCTCGGGGTCGGGGACGATCGGCGCGATTGTCCCGTCGTAGTCCAGGCAGATCGCGGTCCGCTCGAGCGGCGCGGCAATGCCCGGGGTCACAGCACCGGCTCCAGGTCGATCTCGACGACGCCGCCGGGCTCCAGGTCGACGACCTTGTCGCGCAGGCCGAGCTTGATCGGCCGGGCGGGGCCCGGCCGGGTGGCGATCCGGAAGTGTTCCTGGGTGATGGTCACGTCGACCCGGTGGCCGCGGTAGTGGACGCTGAAGCGGACGTCGGGCAGCTCGGTGGGAAGCATGGGGTTGAAGCGCAGCACGTCGCCGCGGGCCTCCATGCCGGTGAAGCACCGTTGGACGATGTCGACGGTGCCGGCCATGGCGCCCAGGTGCACCCCTTCCGCGGTGGTGCCGCCCTGCACGTCGAAGACGTCGCTCTCCAGCGCCTGGAGGAAGAACTCCCAGGCGCGCTCGCGGTCCGAGCGGGACAGTACCCAGGCATGGACGACCCCGCTCAGCGTCGATCCGTGCGAGGTGCGTGCCAGGTAGTACGAAATCGTCGCCGGGATGGCGTCCGGCGCCAGCTCGTAGCCGAGCCCGTCGAGCAGCTCCCGCAGTTCGTCCGCGGACAGCAGGTACAGCAGCATCAGGACGTCGGCCTGCTTGGAGACCTTGTAGCAGTTGGTGGTGTCGCCCTCGGCCTCCAGGATGCGGTCGAGCCGCTGGATGTTGCCGTACTTGCGGCGGTAGGCCTCCCAGTCCAGCTCTTCGAGCTGCTCGTAGCCCTCGAACTGGCTGATGACCCCGTCGGCGTGGAAGACCACGCGCATCTTGGCGCTGACGTCGCGCCAGCGCTCCAGCTCGAAGTCGGCCAGCCCCAGCTCGTCGACGATCTCCTGGCGGTAGTGCGGCGGCAGCAGCTCCAGCGCCTCCAGCGCCCGCAGCAGCAGCCACGCGGTCATCACGTTGGTGTAGGCGTTGTTGTCCAGGCCGGGCCGGTCGCTGCCCGGGTAGCTGTCGTGGTACTCGTCGGGGCCCATCACCCCGCGGATCTCGTACCGGTCCAGCGCCGGGTTGAAGGTGGCCAGGCTCGAGAAGAAGCGGGCGATCTCGATCAGCATCTCGGCGCCCTGGAAGCGCAGGAACTCGATCGAGCCGGTGACCTGGTAGTGCTGCCAGATGTTGTAGGCGATGGCGATGTTGACGTGGCGCTGGAGGTTCGAGTTGTCCGGCAGCCAGCGGCCCGACCTGGGGTTCAGGTGCACCTGCTGGGTCTCCTCGCGGCCGTCGGAGCCGCTCTGCCACGGGTAGCAGGCGCCCTCGCCGCCGGCTTCGCGTGCCAGGTACCTGGCCTCGTCGAGACGGCGGTGGCGGTAGGCGAGCAGGCTGCGGGTCAGCGTCGGGCTCTCGAAGTTCAGGAAGGGGAAGATGAACAGCTCGTCCCAGAAGATGTGCCCGCGGTAGGCCTCGCCGTGCAGGCCGCGCGCCGGAACGCCGACGTCCAGGTCGATGGTGTTGGGGGAGACCGTCTGCAGCAGGTGGAAGATGTGCAGGTGCAGGACGAGCTGGGCGCGGTCGTTGTCATGGATGGCGATGCGGTAGCGGCTCCACATCCTGCCCCAGGCGCGGGTGTGGCCGATCAGCAGCTCGTCGAAGCCGCCGGCGCGCTGCACCGCCGTGCGCGCCTGGTGCCGGCACTCCGAGATGGCGCGGTCCCGCGAGGTGTAGAGGGCGACGATCTTCTCGACGGTGACCGGCTGGTCCTGCTCCAGCTCGAGCGTGAGCTCGTGGCCGATGTACCCGCCCTCGCGCACGACCCCGCGGTGGATCGGCGCGGGCGAGCCGGCGCGCGCCACCCGGGTCCGCGCCGCCTCGGCCACGCGCACGTGCGACTGGTTGGTCTGGACCTCGAGCTCGACCACCTCGTCGCTGCTCGGTTCGGCCCCGAGCAGCTGCAGGTGCTGCCCGTTGAGGCTGCGGTAGCGCTGCACGCCGGAATTGGTGACGCCGCCGTCCAGGCCCGAGCGCACCTGGAGCGTGCCAGACCAGTTCTCGGCGACGAAGGTGCTGTCCAGCCCGGCCAGGTGGGGTTTGTCCATGTGGACGAAACGGCGCTGCTCCAGCCGGGTCACCCGGCCGGCGGCGTCGCGCCAGCGCAGCCGCCGGCTGAGCAGCCCGGCTCGAAGATCCAGGTCCTGGTGGTGGTCGATCACGTCGACGTCGCCGAGGCGTACCCACGCGCCGTCCTCGACCCGGAAGTCCAGGGGCAGCCAGTTCGGCACGTTGACCATGTCCTCGTTCTCGACCTGACGGCCGGCGACCGTGCTGGTGAGCCGGTTGTAGAGGCCGGCGACGTAGGTCCCGGGATAGTTGACCCCGTCAGCCCGAGCCTCCGGGAGCGCTCCACGCGTGGCGAAGTAGCCGTTCCCGAGGGTGCAGAGGGCCTCGCGGAGGCCCTGCTGGCCCGGGTCGAATCCTTCGTAGGCGAGCGTCCAGGCGATCACAGCCGTTCGAGCCTCCCTTCGGTCAGCGCCTCGACGTCGACCTCGTCCAGGGTGCTGACCACCAGATCGGCACCGGCATGCCAGAGCACGTCGGCTCCTCCCTCTCGGGCGACGCCAATCGCCGCCATGCCGCCGGCCTTGGCCGCCTGCACGCCCGACAGGGCGTCCTCGATCACCACGCAGCGCTCCGGCGGCAGGCCGAGCTCCTCGGCGGCCGCCAGGAAGATCATAGGATCGGGCTTGCCGCGGGCGAACTCCCGGCCGGTCACGTCGGCGTCGAAGGCGTCCAGCAGGGTGAGGCCCTTGGACACCTCCGGCAGGTCCAGGCCCTGTTCGGCGGCGAACTTGTCCAGCCGGATCCGCTGCAGCATCGGGCGCGCGTTCCGCGACGACGACGCGCAGGCGATCCGCAGGCCGGTGTGCTTGGTTGCCAGCAGGAAGCGCAGCGCGTCCGGAAAGGCGTGGAACTCGCCGGCCTCGATCAGCTCGACGACCCGCCGCTGCTTGTCGGCGGCGTACTCCTCCGCACGACGGCCTGGATCGGGCACGCCGAGCCGCTCCAGCGCGGCCCTGGCGCCGGACATGCGCGGCTTGCCGGCCATGACCTCCTGGTAGAAGTCGTGGGTGAACACCTCGGGGGTCCACCGCGTCCGGGGAGCCAGGTCGCGCCACTCGCCCTCCATGAGCCTGCGCAGCGACTCGCGCCATGCCCGCTCGTGCGGTGAGTCCACCAGCACCCCGTCGACGTCGAAGATGGCGCCTGCGAAGCCTGCGGTCGGGCTGCTCGGCGTCATCGCGTCAGTCCTCCCGTTGGCATCATCGGCCTGTCTCGGGTCATGCTTGCCACCCCCAGGCTACCGGTCGACCAGCCATCTGCCCCGTGGCGTCCGCCCTGCGTACCTGGCACCATCCGTGGGATCTTTTCATGCGGTTTCGTGTGGCATAGCTTGCATCCCAACTCGATGAGGAACGCCGATGGACAACGCACGAGCGCAAGAGCTGGTCGCCAACGAACGCGCCCGGCTCGAGCGGCTGCTCAGAGCCGAGATCGGGGCAACAGCCCCCGACCAGGGTGACGACGTCGACGACGCCAACTGGCGGATCGCCGAGGAGACCGGAAGGGCGGTCAGCCGCTCGCTGCGCGACCGCTGGTCGGCCCTGGAGCGCGCCGAGGAGCGGCTCGAGCGGGGCACCTACGGCCGCTCGATCGCCAGCGGCAGGCCGATCCCCGACGAGCGCTTGGAGGCCGACCCGCTGGCGGAGCTGCTGGTCGAAGAGGCCGCCGTCGAGGCGTTCAGGGCAAGGCGCTCCACCGAGACCGTGAGCGGCCTCACCTCGACCCGCCGCACGCTCGCCGCTCTCGCCGACCGGGGCGAGGGCACCGACGACTCCCGCGGCTCTGCCACGTCCCCACAGACCGAGGAGCCCGAGGGCGAGGAGGACGTCCAGAGTCCCGAGGACAGCGAGGACCTCGACGTCGAGGAGCTGGAGGACGGCGAGCTGATCGACGAGGACGACGACGAGGAAGCCCCGGCCGAGTTCGAGGACGAGGCGGAGCACGCCCAGGACGCCGAGGACGAGGAGCCCCAGGAAGTGCAGGAGGAGCAGGCGGCGGAGGAAGAGGAGGAGCGGCCGCCGCAACGACGTCGCAGCGGCCGCGGGTAGGGTGGCCCGCGGCAGCGCTGGCGGCGCCCCGCCCGCGTCAGCTCCGGCCGAAAACGGCCAGCAGGCGGGTCTGGGGGTCGGCGTCCGACGGCGTGTCGATCCGAGGTCCGACGGCGCCCGCGCCCCGGTACGCCTCCTCCATCGGCCCGAACCAGCTTGCGCAGGCCTCGACGAGGTCGGGGTCGATCCGCTCGTCGGCGCCGATCGCTCGCGCCAGGTCCCAGCCGTGGATCACCAGGTCAGCGAAGACCTGCATGGTGTACTCCTGGCCCGGGAAGTCGCCGAAGGACAGGTGCACGATGCGCTCCATGGCGCCGTCGTCGTGCACCGCCGCCACCGCCTCGGCGGCGGAGTCGTCCCAGGCGGCCTTGCCGTCGTCGCCGAGCAGGTCGCCCTCGAAGCGGTCGCCGACCTCGGCGATCGTGCGGCCGGCCAGCAGGGGAGGCATCCAGCGGTTCTCGGAAACGACGTGGTTCACCAGCGTGCGCACGTCCCACTCCTCGCAGGGGGTCCCCGAGGCCCACTGATCGTCCCTGATGGCGTGAACCTGGGCGCCGAACGAGTCGGTGGCGCGCTGGTGCAGCTTGCGAACGTCGGTTTCCATCGGCATTCCCCCCCGGGTAGGCGCGTGGGTCCTTATGGTATGCCAGCGGCCTCCAGGTCGATGGCGATCCCGCCGACCCGGGCCCTGGGTGCGATGACGCCCTCCACGTGCCGGACGGCGGGCAGCTCCAGCCGCTCGCGCAGCTCGAAGAAGAGGCCGGCGGCGGCGCGGCCCTCCCAACCCGAGGGCAGCAGCTCGACGGGCAGGCCCGGGTCCAGGTAGGGGAACCGCCGCCAGCGGTCCAGCACAGAGGTGTAGTCCACGAACGCGCGCGAGGTGTCCAGGTCCGGCGAGCCGGCCGTCCAGCGCTGGAGGACCGGCTCGAACTCGGAGAGGAACTGCCGGTACATGGCTCGCAGGCCGTCCAGGTCCCAGCAGCGGCGGACGAGCCGCTCCAGCTCTTCGAAGCCGCCGTAGGTGCCGTCGAAGACGTGCACGTACCGCTCGAACTCCAGGCGCCGGACGGTGTCCCGAAGCTCGGGGAGCATCCGGCGCGGCGCCATCCAGACCCCATTGGCCACCATGCCGAACCCCATCCAGGTCAACCGCGAGCGCAGCACGTGGCGCCGGTCACGCTCGTCCTCCGGCACCGAGAACGCCACCACGATCCAGCCGTCGTCCAGCCGCGCCGGCTGGACCGTCGAGAAGATGCGGCGGTCGCCTTCCGTGACCACCCGCAGCGCCTCGTCGCTCAGCCGGTAGCCGCGCACGCCCGCCAGGGTCGCCTGCGCCAGCAGGCCGCGGCGGGTCATCCGCGAGACCGCCGACCGCACCGCCTGCTCGTCCACGCCGAGCTGCCCCATCAGCGTGATGAGGTTCGACACCGCCATCCAGCCGCCGAGCCGCCGGATGTAGGCGCCGTACAGGTCGAGGATCAGCGATTTCGGCCGTCCCTTGGAGCCCGGCATGGATGCCTCCCTCCAGCCGCCAGGACCTCGCCAGTATTGCATAGCTCATCTGGGCGGATTTCCCGGTTCGTCCCGCAAGCTCAGGGCCTGGTCGTGCCGGGGCCTTCGAGGTAGCGGGGGAGCTCGGTCTCGTACTCGGGGAAGTAGCGCGCAACCACCGAGCAGTCGAAGCGCGCCATGATCGAGGTGGGTGGCTCGCGGTCGAGCAGGAAGGCGATGGTCGCGCGGACGATCGCGGCCCGATCGGCCCCGACCCGCTCGACCAGGTCGTCGGGAACGCTCACGCGGTAGGCGTAATGCCTGCCGTCGACGGTCACCTCGGCCTCGTAGAGCCGTTCGTCGACCGCCTGGGTGACGATCTGGGCCATGGACTCTCCTTGCTGAGCACTCGCCAGACCTGCTGGCTACCACCCGGCCCGGCTCGCAACCGGGCAGGCCCGCCGCTCAGGGCCAGCTCATCGTGCCGAGGTGGGCGAGCACCGAGGCTGCCGCCTTGATCCCGCCGATGAAGCGCTCGACCTCGAGGTTCTCGTTGGGCGCGTGGTTGGTCTGGTCGGCGTTGGCGAACGGCACCCCGAAGGTCGGCACGCCCAGGATGTCGGTGAACACGTACGCGGGCAGGCTGCCGCCCAGCGGCGGGACCAGCAGCGGCTCCTCGCCGAGCGCGGTGACCATCGCCTGGCGGATCGGCTCGGTGAACCGCGAGTCGATCGGCGTCCGCGACGGCTCCATGTGCCCGCCCGGGACCAGCTCGACCCCCGGAGCGTGGCTGGCCACGTGCGCCCGCAGCTTGGCGAGCACGTCGCCGGTCCGCTGGTCGGGCACGAGCCGGACGTCGCACTTGGCGACCGCCTCGTTGGGCAGGATGGTCTGGGTCCCAGGGCCGCCGTAGCCGCCGTGCAGGCCGTTGACCGTGAAAGTCGGCCATGCCACCAGCCGCTCGTAGAAGCCGCGGCCGGCGGGTTCGTCGAGCCGTTCGAGACCCAGCGAGGCAAGCACACGGCCGAGGTCCAGCGGCATTCGCTCCAGCGCCTCGGCCTCCAGCGGACTGAGCGGGTGCACCTGGTCGTAGAACCCGTCGACGGTGACGCGGTTGTGCGGGTCCTTCATGGACGCGAGCAGGTGGACGAGGGCCCACAGCGGGTTGGGCGCGACCCCTCCCCAGTTGCCGGAGTGCAGCGGCCGGTTGGCCCCATGGGCGCGCAGCTCGAAGGTGACGATCCCGCGGACGCCGAACACCAGGCACCAGCGGCCGCTCTCGTGCACCGGCCCGTCGCTCCAGATCGCCAGGTCGGCGTCCAGCAGGTCCTTGTGGCGCTCCACGAACGCGGGCAGGTTCGGGCTGCCCAGCTCCTCCTCGCCGTCCAGCAGCACCTTGACGTTGCAGGGCAGCTCGCCGTAGGCGGCTCGCAGGCCCTCCATGGCCAGGATCTGCGCGAGGTGCTGGCCTTTGTTGTCGGCGGTGCCGCGGCCGTAGAGCCTGCCGTCGATGAGGGTCGGCTGGAACGGCGGCGTCCGCCACGCCTCGACCGGGTCGGGCGGCTGGACATCGTAATGCCCATAGATCAGCACCGTCGGCCTTCCCGGCCGCGACGGCCCCGTGCCGAGCACCACCGGCGAGCCGCCGGTCTCCAGGATGCTCGGCGCGAGGCCGGCGGCGTCCAGCGTCCGGCAGGCCAGCTCGGCGGCCTCGGCGATGCCTTCGCCGGTCGAGCTGACGCTCGGCTGGCCGGCGTAGACGAACAGGCGTTGGATCAGTTCCTCGCGGTGCTGGTCGACCCGGTCGAAGACCTGATCGAGATCCGGCGGTGGCCCGCCGGCTTCGGCTGCGCGCCCCATCGCTCCCTCCACGTGCGCTTGGCACGCTGGTGTGATCCCCCAGAGCAAAGGAAATCACACCCGGGGCGCTGTCAGCGGCTGGGCGCCGCGATCGGGTCAGGGGCTTGGAAGGAACGGGGTGAGCTCGGCGAGGAGGCGGCGCTTGGGCATGGCGCCGACGATGCGCGTGCGCTCGGCTCCGCGGTCGAACAGGAGCAGGCTGGGCAGGCTCAGGGTGCCGTAGCGGCGGGCGAGCCCGGGGTTCTGGTCGGCGTCGACCTTGACCACGATCAGCCTGCCGGCCTCCTGGCTGGCGATCTCCTCCACGGCCGCGCTGATCCACTTGCAGGGCCCGCACCATTCGGCCCAGAAGTCGACCAGCACCGGCAGGGGCGCCCGCAGCACGGCCTCCTCGAAGGTCGACTCGGTCACGTCCGTGACGCTGGTCCTGGTGATCATCCCGGCGCCTCCTGGGGTTGGTCGCCGCCGGCGGTGAGCTGCCACAGCTCCCCGGCGACGCGATCGCGTAGGTCCGCAAGCTCGCGGATGCGGGAGTCCAGCTCCTCGAGCTTGCGCCGGTAGACGTCGATGCCACCGGGGCACGCGCGCCGCGCCTGGATGCCAGCGTGCAGGCAGTCGACGAACGGGCGGATCTCGTCCAGGTCGAACCCGTTCACCAGCAGCGAGCGGATCTCGCGCACGAGCTGCAGGTCGGCCTCGTCGTAATCGCGGTAGCCGTTGTCCCGCCGCCTGGCCAGCAGCAGGCCCTGCTGCTCGTAATACCGGATCGAGCGGGCGCTGGCGCCAGCCCGCCGGGCGAGCTCCCCGATTCGCATCTGTCCTCCTCCCGCCGATCACGGTAGAACCTGACACCAGTGTGAAGGTCAAGCGAGGGGGTCCCTATGCCCAAGCGGAGCGCCGGCATCCTGCTGTACCGGCGCCGAGGCGGCGACGTGGAGGTCCTGCTCGTCCACCCGGGCGGGCCGTTCTGGGCCAAGAAGGACCTGGGCGTCTGGTCGATCCCCAAGGGCGAGTACGACCAGGGCGAGGACCCGCTGCAGACCGCGCTGCGCGAGCTGGAGGAGGAGACCGGCCACCGGCTCCCGGACGCCGGCCTGCTGGAGCTCGGCGCGATCCGCCAGCGCAGCGGCAAGGTGCTCACCGCCTGGGCGGCACCCGGCGACCTCGATGCCGACGCGATCACCAGCAACACCTTCACGATCGAGTGGCCGCCGCGCTCCGGCGACCAGCGGGAGTTCCCGGAGGTCGACCGCGCCGGATGGTTCGACGTGCCGACCGCCCGCGGCAAGCTCCTGGCCGCGCAGGCCGAGCTGATCGACCGGCTGCTCAGCGCGCTGGCGGAGCGCTGAGCAGCCGCCGGCCATGGTGGATCGCCAGGCCGGTCAGCAGCCAGGCGAGCCCGGCGAGGAGCCGGTGCGGCCGCTGGCGACCACCAGCGCGGCGCCTGCGCCAGCGCGGTCGCTGAGGCCGCCCGTCAGGCGCCCACCAGCTCGAGCAGTTCCTCGGGCCGGTCGAGCACCACCTCGGCCGGCGACTCCGGGTTGTAGAGGTGGCCCCAGCCGGCGGCGAGGGCGCGCGCGCCGGCGCTCCGCGCCGCCTGCAGGTCGCTGGGGGAGTCGCCGACGTAGGCGGCGCTGGCCGGCTCCACCCCGAGCGAACCGCACGCCAGCAGGAGGCCGTCGGGAGCCGGCTTCTGGTGCTCGACCTCGTCGCCGCCGACCACCACGCTGAAATGGCCCATCAGGCCAGCGGCCTCCAGCAGGATCAGGGCGCTGGCATGGCTGGCGCCGGTGAACACGCCCAGCCCGACCCGGCCCCGCAGCCGCCGCAACGTGACCTCGATGCCCGGGTAGGGTCGCGCCCCCGGCGCGCCCGCGCGCAGGCGGGTGAGGTACTCCTGGACGTCGGCGTCGGTGCTGGCGCGGCCGAGCAGGTGGGCCAGGATCAGCGACGGCGGCCCCAGACCGTACGCGGCGACGATAGCCTCGCGGGTCAGCGAGGGGCCGCCGAGCCGGGTGATCGCCGTGATGTAGGCGTCGGGCACCACCGTGGAGGAGTCGATCAGCGTCCCGTCCATGTCCCAGACGATCGCCCGTGGCTCGCCCCGCCCGCGCTCTCCCGCTCGGTCCATCCCGCCTCCCGCTGGCCGCTGGCCGCCGGCCACCACCTCACCCAGGTTGCAGGACGACACGGCGTCGCGCAGGAATCGCGCCGGGGAATTCGCGAAGGAAAACGCTCCTCAGGGTCGAACGAGCTCGCCGTCGTGCACGCCGGCGACGAACGCGTCCCATTCGACGCGCGTGAAGACCAGCACCGGTCCCTGCCGGTCCTTGGAGTCGCGGACGGCCACCTGCCCGTCCACGAACGCGACTTCGACGCAACCATTCGAGGCGCTGTGTCGACTCTTTCGCCAGATGGCGTTCGAGAGGTCCACCATCCCACGTCCCCTTCCTGAGTCCCTGCGGGAGCTGCATGGCAAGCGCGGCAAGGACGGAGTCCCCCCGCGGGGTCCTGGCGGCGCGGGCGGAAGATACAGCTCGAGGGGCGCCAGTTGCGAGGAGACATTGACCGGGGTGCGCGGTCCAGCCGGTGCGTGCGAAACTGCCGGAGCCGCGGCACGGATACCGGCCCTCGTTTCAGGCAGGAAATCTGGATTGCCTGGTCTGGCGGGTTCCAAGTTCGCCGGCCAATTCGGTCAGGAACTCGCACGAGTTTTTGGGCTTCAGGGCCGCGGCGCGGAGATGATCGAACAGCAGGGTGTAGCGGCGCAGCTCCTCGGGCGTCTCCAGGTAGAGATCGCTGGTGGCGTTCTCCAGGTACACGACGCCCGGGTCGGGCTCGGAGAATTCGTAGATCGTGAAGGAGCCGTCCATGCCGGCGTGCTCGGCGGCATCCAGGGGAAGCACCTGCAGGGTCACGGTCGGCCATGCCGCGGCGTCGATCAGTCGCCTGAGCTGCTCCCGCATGACCTCCCGTCCGCCCACCGGGCGCCGTAGCGCGGCTTCGTCGATGATCACCCAGAGCGCCGGCGGGTCGGCCTGTGTCAGGTCCCGCTGCCGGGCGGTCCGAACCTCCACGCGGCGCTCGATCTCCTCGGGGCGCAGTCCCGGTCGCACCGCCCCGATGACCGCTCTGGCGTAGTCGACGGTCTGCAGCAGGCCGGGAACCACCATCGCCTCGTAGACGTGAACCGACGTGGCCGCCGCCTCGAAGCCGATGAGGGTCCTGATGACCTGGTCGTCGAAGGTGTTCCACCAGCCCCGCTGACGACCCTCTCTGGCGAGCTGCATCAGCTCGTCCCGCTGCTTGCCGTTGACACCGTAGAGCTCGAGCATGTCCCTGACGTCCCTGGGCGTGGCGCCGACCTGCCCGGTCTCGATGCGGGAGATCTTGGAGTCCGAGCATTCCAGGCTCTCGGCGACGCGTTCGAGGGTGTAGTCCGCCTCTTCCCGCAGGCGCCGCAGCTCCATACCGAGCCGCCGCCGTCGCACCGTGGGGCTGCGCCGTGCGGTCATGTGCCCCACCTCTCCTTCATGCCCTTGCGGCCCGGCGGTCTCCGGCCGCGCCATGCAGGCTGTGATCAGTGACTCACGATTTGCAACTTGCATCAACGGACTCGATGGATCATAGTCTTCGATAGAGAGCAGTATCTCTCGTTATCCCCTCCAGGGGAAGGGTGGTGACCGACGTGTCCGACAAGCCGCACGACCGGATCCTGCGCGCCGCGGTCAGGCTCTATTCGCACGAGGGCATCCAGGCCGTCGGCGTGACCCGCATCATCGCCGAGGCCGACGTCGCGCCGACCACGCTGTACCGGCAGTTCCGAAGCAAGGACCAGTTGGTGGCCGCCGCGGTGCAACGGTGGAGCGCCGACTGGCTGGGTTGGCTGCGCGACCAGATGGACCGGGGTGGCGACGAGCCGCGCGCGCGGCTGGAGGGGCTCTGGGGCGCGCTCGCCGAGTGGTTCGCGACCGAGCGCTTCCGTGGATCGTTCGTCGCCAACGCGGCGGCCGAGCTTCGCGGCAGGCCCGACCATCCCGCCCACGATGCGATCGCCGAGCACCGGGCCGCCATACGCGAGCTGCTCGAAGACCTCGCCGGACTGGGCGGCGCGGACGACCCCGCGGTGCTGGCCGGGCAACTGCTCGTGCTCGTCGACGGCGCCATCGCGATCGCCACGGTCGAGCGCCGGCCGGAAGCCGCCGCCCGGGCGAGCCGCCTGGCGACGGCCCTGCTCACGTACGGGGTCGGTGCCGGCGCGACTCCCGCTCCTGGAGCCGCGTTCTGCAGAGGGCGGGCCAACGGCGTTGCCGGGGCGACCATTGCCGCCCGGACCGCCGCCTTGACGGCGCCGCGCCGCCGGCCGTAGGGTGCTCCGGCGGTGCCCGCGGGAGCAGAGGGCTCCCGGAGAACGAGCGCCGCGGCGACGTGAGCCAGGAAGCCGGTGAGAATCCGGTGCGGTCGCGCCACTGTGACCGGGGAGCGAACCTCGCTCGAGCCACTGCCCGTACGGGGTGGGAAGGCCGAGGGGAACGACGATCCGGGAGCCAGGATACTGGCCGTCGCCGCCGTCCGACCCGGGGCGCAGGACCCCGAGGAGGTTGAGCCTGGTGGCCGCTCTCACTCCACCCGTGTCGTCCCCCGTTCCCGTCCGCGTGCCCGCGTGGGGCTGGCTCGCGCTCGGTGCGCTGCTCGTGGTCGTCTACGCGGTCGGCTACGACCAGGGGATGCTGCTCTCCCCGGTGCTCGGCAAGCTGTCGAGCGCCAACAACTACGTGCACGAGTTCTTCCACGACGGCCGCCACCTGCTGGGCTTCCCCTGCCACTGACCAGTCCCGGGCAGCTCGGTCCAGCTTCGAAGGGGGTTTCGTCGTGGCGTCGTTCCTGCGTCGCGGCCTGCTTGCCGGCCTGGTCGCCGGCCTGGCGGCGGGCGTCTTCTACCTGATCGTCGGTGAGCCGGTGGTGCAACAGGCCATCGGCTTGGAGAGCGCGGCGCCCGGCCCGCACGCCGCGGAGGTCTTCTCCCGCGGCACGCAGCGGATCGGGCTGCTGGTCGGGGTCGGCCTGTACGGCGTGGCCTTGGGCGGGGTGTTCGGCTTCCTGTACGCCGTGCTGGAACCGCGCCTGAAGGCGAGCTCGGCCTGGCAGCGCTCGCTCGGCCTGGCGGGGGTCGCGTTCGCGTCCGCCTGGCTGGTGCCGTTCCTCAAGTACCCCTCCAATCCGCCCGGCGTCGGCGAGGAGTCGACCATCGGCCAGCGGACCCGGCTGTACCTGGCGATGGTGGCGCTGTCGGTCGCCACCTCGGCGGCCGCCTGGCTGCTTGCGCGGCACCTGGAGCGCCGCGGGGTGCCGACGGCGCCGCGGCAGCTCCTGGTCGGCGCCGGCTACCTGGCGGTGATCCTCGGCCTCTACGCGCTGCTGCCGCCGTTCACGGACGAGATCGGCATCCCCGCCAGCGTGCTGTGGGACGCCCGCAGGGCGTCGGCCGGCGGTCAGGCGCTGCTCTGGCTGGTGCTCGGCGCCGGCTTCGGCTGGCTGTCGGTGTGGGCCGAGACCGCCCGGAGCCGGCACGGGCCGCGGGCCGAGACCGCCCGGCGCCCGCGCGGGCTGCGGGCCGGTGGCTGAGCGGCTGCTCCTGGTCCGGAGCGCCGCCACCGCCGCGACCCGCCGCGCCGTCTTCGCGGGCGACGAGCCGCTGGACGCCGCTGGCGCCCGCGCCGCCGCCCGGCTGGCGCCCGCGCTCGGACGGAGCGACGTGACCCTGGTCGGGCCGGCCCTGCGCGCCCGCCAGACGGCGGAGGCCGCCGGGCTCGACGCGAAGCCGGACCGCGACCTGGATGCGCTCGGCGCCGGTTCCTGGGGGGGCCTCGAGCTTGCCGAGGTCGGCGCGAGCGATCCGCTGGCGCTGCGCGCCTGGCTGCAGGACCCGGATGCGCGACCTCCCGGCGGCGAGAGCCGCACCGAGCTGTGCGGCCGCGTTGCCCGGTTCCTCGAGTGCGCCGGCGAGCTGCCCGGCACCGTGGTCGCGGTCACCCACGCCAGCGTGGTGCGCGCCGCCGTGGTGCTGGCGCTGGGCGCGCCGCCGCGGGCCTTCTGGCGCGTGGACGTGGCCCCAGCCTCGATCACCGAGCTGCGCCCGCGCGAGTCGGGCTGGCTGCTCGCCCGCTCGAACTGGGCCCCGTCGTGAGGCCGCGGAGCCGGGCTCGGCGGGCGACTCCGGGCGGTTGGCGGGGCACGGCCGCCGGCGCTGGCGGCGGTGCCCGGGGGTCCGCCGTCCGCGGCAGGCGGGGGCGTGGCGCCGTGGGGCTGGGGCTGCTGCTGGGGACGCTGGCGGACGCGGCCTTCGGCGATCCACGACGCGGCCACCCGGTCGCGGGGTTCGGGTGGCTGGCCGCCCGGCTGGAGGCGACGGTCTGGCGGCCGTCGCGCGTGGCGGGCGCCGGCTACGCGCTGGCCCTGGTCGGCGCGGTCGCGGCTGCGGCCTTCCTGACCGACTCCAGGCTGCGGGCACGCCCGGCCGCGCGGACCGTGCTCGTGGCGGCGGTCACCTGGACGGCGCTCGGCGGCCGCTCGCTCGGCCGGGCGGCCCTCGACGTGGCCGGGGCCGTCCGAGCCGGCGACCTCGAGGCCGCCCGGCGCCTCCTGCCGGCGCTGGCGGGCCGCGACCCGCACGGGCTGGACGGGCCGGAGCTGTGCCGCGCCGCGGCGGAATCGGTCGCCGAGAACACCGCCGATGCGGTGGTCGGGCCGCTGCTCTGGGGCGCCGTCGCCGGCCCGGCGGGGATCGCCGCCTACCGCGCCGCCAACACCCTGGACGCCATGGTCGGCCACCGCAGCGACCGCTACCACCGCTTCGGCTGGGCCGCCGCCAGGCTCGACGACGTTCTCACCTGGCCGGCCGCCCGTCTGGGCGCGGGCCTGGCCTGCGCGCTCGCCCCCGCCGTCGGCGGCGACCGCCGGATGGCCTGGTCGACCATGCGCCGCGACGGGGCCGCCCACCCCAGTCCCAACGCCGGCAGGCTGGAGGCGGCCTTCGCCGGTGCGCTGGGCGTGCGGCTCGGCGGCCGCAACCGCTACGGCGAGCGAGTCGAGGACCGGCCGGTGCTCGGCGCCGGGCCGCCCGCCGGGCCCGCGGACGTGGTCCGCGCCGCGCGCCTGTCCGCCCTGGTCGGTGCCGCCGCGACCGGTCTGGCCGCCGCCGGCGCTCTCGCCCTGCGAGCCGCGGGCGACCGGAGCCCCGCGGGCCGGTGTCCCGGCGCCTTGGGCCCCGCCGGGCCAGGCGCTGGCGGGGCGGGCGCTGGCGGGGCGGGCGCTGGCGGGCCGGGGAGGCCGGGCCCATGAGCGGTGGCGGGCTGCTGGTGGCCGGGACCGCTTCGGACGCCGGCAAGAGCGTGGTGGTGGCGGGCCTCTGCCGCCATCTCGCCCGGCGTGGCGTGAAGGTGGCCCCGTTCAAGGCGCAGAACATGGCGCTGAACTCCGCGGTCACGCCGGACGGCGCGGAGATCGGCCGGGCCCAGGTGGCGCAGGCCGCGGCGGCCGGTGTGACGCCCGAGGCCGCCATGAACCCGGTGCTGCTCAAGCCGACCGGCGAGCGGCGCAGCCAGGTGGTGGTGCTCGGCCACCCGCTCGCCGACGTCGACGCCCGCTCCTACCAGCGGCTCAAGGCCGAGTTGCGCGAGGTCGTGCTCGACTCGCTGGCGAGCCTGCGCCGCCGCTTCGACGTGGTGGTGTGCGAGGGCGCCGGCAGCCCCGCGGAGATCAACCTGCGCGAGGGCGACCTGGTGAACATGGGCCTGGCCCGGGCCGCCGGCCTGCCGGTGGTACTGGTCGGGGACATCGACCGCGGCGGAGTCTTCGCCAGCCTGTTCGGCACGCTGGCCCTGCTCGACCGGGACGACCAGGCGCTGCTCGCCGGCTTCCTGGTCAACAAGTTCCGTGGCGACCGCGCCGTGCTGGTGCCCGGGCTCGACCAGCTCCAAGGCCTCACCGGCAGGCCGGTGCTGGGCGTGCTCCCGTGGCTGCGCGGGCTCTGGCTCGACGTGGAGGACTCCCTGGCGCTGGAGGGCCCGCGGGACGGGGCGTTGCCGCCGGTCGGGCGCGACCCGCTGTCGGTGGCGGTCCTGCGGCTGCGCTGGATCTCCAACTTCACCGACTTCGATGCGCTCGCGGCCGAGCCGGGCGTGACCGTTCGCTTCACGCAGTCGCCGGCCGACGTGCTGGCCGCCGACCTGGCCGTGCTGCCGGGCACCAAGGCGACCGTCGAGGACCTCGCCTGGCTGCGCAGCCGCGGCCTCGACCGCGCCCTGGCGACGCGTGCGGCGCAGCGGCGGCCCACGCTGGGCATCTGCGGCGGCTACCAGATGCTGGGAAAGCGCATCCTCGACGAGGTCGAGAGCGGCGCCGGCGAGGTCGAGGCGCTCGACCTGCTGCCGGTCGAGACGGTGTTCCAGGCCGGCAAGGTGCTCGGCAACCCGGGCGGCCGCGCCACCGCCTTCGGCGGCGTGCCGGTGCACGGCTACGAGATCCATCACGGCCGCGTGCGCCGCTTCGGCGGCGAGCCGCTGCTGGCCGGTCGCGGCGAGGAAGGCTGCCGCCGCGGGACGGTGGCCGGCCTGTCGTGGCACGGGGTGTTCGAGGGCGACGAGTTCCGCCGCGCCTTCCTCGCCTGGGTCGCCGCCTGCAGAGGACTGGACTGGGTGCCGGGCGAGCGCTCCTTCGCCGACGTCCGCAGCCAGCGGCTCGACCTGCTCGGCGACCTGATCGCCGAGCACGCCGACACCGCCGCCATCGACCGCCTGATCGAGTCCGGCCCGCCGCCCGGCCTCCCTTTCGTCCCTCCCGGAGCCCCGCGGTGATCCTCTTTCTCTCCACCGCGGACACCGAGATCCTGGCGGTGACCCGAGCGGTGGCGACGCTGCCCGGGCGCTTCCCGAGGGTGCGCGCGGCCAACCCCGCCTCCGGCGGTGACCCCGCCGGCTTCGTGGCCGGATGCCTGGCCGAGGAGCCCAGGGTTGTGCTGGTGCGGCTGCTCGGCGGGCGGCGGGCGTGGCAGGAGGGCTTCGAGCGGCTGGAGGCGGGCTGCGCCGCCGCCGGCGTGCCGCTGCTCGCGTTCGGCGGCGAGGCCGAGCCGGACGCCGAGCTGGCCGCCGCCTCCACCGCGCCCGCCGGCGCGGTCGCCGAGGCGTTCGAGTACCTGCGCCACGGCGGCGTCGCCAACATGGCCAACCTGCTGCGCTTCGTGGCCGACACCCTGCTGTACGCCGGGTTCGGCTTCGAGCCGCCGGCCGGCCTGCCAGCGGTCGGCCTGTACCGGCCGGAGCTGGGAGCCCGCCACCTTCCCGACCGCCCGGTCGTCGGCGTCGTGTTCTACCGGGCCCACTGGATGAGCGGCAACACCGGTTTCGTCGACACCCTGGTCGACGCACTGGAGGCGGCCGGCGCCAACCCGCTGCCGGTGTTCTGCTACTCGCTGCGCCCGGAGGAGGCGTCCGGAGTCGTCCCGGCCTGCGAGCTGCTCGCCGAGCATGGCGTGGACGCGCTGGTGGTGACGGTGCTGGCCTCCGGCGGATCAACCGCGGCGGACGCGGCCGGCGGCTCCGGTGCCGACTGGGTCGAGTGGCGGGTGCCGGCGCTGGAGGCGCTGGACGTCCCGATCGTCCAGGGGATCTGCGCCACCTCGACCCGCGACGCGTGGCTGGCCAGCGACGGCGGCCTGTCGCCACTCGACGCGGCCATGCAGGTCGCCATCCCCGAGTTCGACGGGCGCATCGTCGGCGTGCCGTTCTCCTTCAAGGAGCCGCTGGAGCCCGATGGGAACCGGGCGGGCGCCGACCAGGTCATGATCTACCGAGCCGACCCGGAGCGAGCCGCGCGCCTGGCCTCGATCGCCACCCGGCTGGCACGGCTGCGCCGCGTCCCCAACCGGGACAAACGGGTGGCGATCGTGCTGTCGAACTACCCGACCAAGCACTCCAGGGTGGGCAACGCGGTCGGCCTCGACACCCCCGCCAGCGCCGTCCGCCTGCTCGCCGCCATGCGCGACGCCGGCTACCAGGTCGGGAACCTTCCCGGGCTCGACGGGCCGGCCGGCGCCGGCGGCACGGCCTCGGCGGACCTGGCCGAGGCGGGCGACCGGCTGGTCCACGCGCTGATCGCGGGCGGGGGCCACGACACGGAATTCCTGACGGAGGGGCAGCTCCGCGACGCCACCGGGCGCCTGCACGCCGGCGCCTACGCCGCCTGGTTCGCCGAGCTGCCCGCCGTCCTGCGCGAGCAGGTCGTCCGGCACTGGGGCGAGCCGCCCGGCGAGCTGTACATCGACGGCGACGCGATCGTGCTCGCGGGCCTGGGGACCGGCAACCTGTTCCTGGCGATCCAGCCGCCACGCGGCTTTGGCGAGAACCCCATCGCCATCTACCACGACCCCGACCTGCCGCCGTCGCACCACTATCTGGCCGCCTACTGGTGGCTCGACCGTGTCTTCGGCGCCGACGCAGTGGTCCACCTCGGCAAGCACGGCACGCTCGAATGGCTGCCGGGCAAGGGGCTCGCGCTGTCGGCCGCGTGCGCCCCGGACGCGGTGCTCGGCTCCCTGCCGCTGGTCTACCCGTTCATCGTCAACGACCCCGGCGAGGGCACCCAGGCCAAGCGCCGCGCGCACGCGATCATCGTCGACCACCTCATCCCGCCGATGCAGCGTGCCGAGACCTACGACGACCTGGCCCGCCTCGAACAGCTGCTCGACGAGCACGCCCAGGTGGCGGCGCTCGACCCCGCCAAACTGCCGAGTCTCAGAGCCCGGATCTGGGAGCTGGTCCGCACCGCCGAGCTGCACAGGGACCTCGGCGTCGACGCCCTCCCCAGCGACTTCGGCGACTTCGTGCTGCACCTGGACGGCTACCTCTGCGAGATCAAGGACGCCCGCATCCGCGACGGGCTGCACGTGCTGGGCTCCGAGCCGGTTGGCGAGCAGCGCCTCGGCCTGCTCGCCGCGATCCTGCGGCTCGGCGCCGGGGAGGCCGTGCCGGGCCTGCGCCGAGCGGTCGCCGCCGCCTTCGGATTGGACGAGCCGGCGCTGCTGGAGGCTCCGGGCGCAAGGGTCGAGGCGGTTCCGGCAGCGCTCGTAGAGCGCTTCCCCGGTCCGGCGGCCACCGGCTCCGACCTGGTCGACCGGCTGGAAGACGCCGTGCGGGCGCTGCTGGAAGCCATGGACGCCAAGGGCTTCCAGGTCGCGGTGGCCGGCCCGGTCGCCATGGCCGTGCTCGGCGTCGAGGACGCCGGCGTGGTCAGCTCGCTGGAGTTCGCCGCCCGCGAGGTGGTCCCGAGGCTGGCCAGGACGGGCGACGAGATCACCAGCGTGCTGCGGGCGCTCGACGGCCGTTTCGTGCCCGCCGGCCCCTCCGGCTCGCCGACCCGGGGGCTCGTCAACGTGCTGCCGACCGGCCGGAATTTCTATTCGGTCGATCCCAAGGCGCTGCCATCCGAGCTGTCGCAGGCGACCGGCGAGCGGCTCGCCGAGGACCTGCTGCGCCGCTATCTGGACGAGGAGGGCGCCTACCCCGAGACGGTCGGCATCGTGGTGTGGGGCACCTCGGCCATGCGGACCGGCGGCGACGACATCGGCGAGGTGCTCGCCCTGCTCGGAGTGCGGCCGGTCTGGAGCGCCGAGTCCCGTCGCGTGACCGGGCTCGAGATCGTCCCGATCCAGCGGCTGGGCCGGCCGCGGATCGACGTGACCGTGCGGATCAGCGGCTTCTTCCGCGACGCCTTCCCGAACCTGATCGCGCTGCTCGACGACGCCATCACCATGGTCGCGGAGTTGGACGAGCCCGACGAGCACAACTTCGTCGCCAAGCACGCCAGGGCGGAGCGCGCCGGCGGCGAGGGCTGGCGGCGCGCCACGACGCGCATCTTCGGGTCCAAACCGGGTGCCTACGGCGCCGGCCTGCTGCCGCTCATCGACGCCCGCAACTGGCGGAGCCAGGCCGACCTGGTGGAGGTCTACGAGGTCTGGGGCGGCTACGCCTACGGGCGAGGGCTGGACGGCGAGGCGGCCGGGGAGGCGATGCGGGCCAACCTCTCCAGGGTCCGAGCGGTGGTCAAGAACGTCGACACCTACGAGCACGACCTGCTCGACTCCGACGACTACTTCCAGTACCACGGCGGGATGGTCGCGGCGGTGCGCGCCGCCAGCGGCCGGGACCCCCACGCCTATCTCGGCGACTCCGCCGACCCCGCACGCGTGCGGACGCGGGGCTTGGCCGAGGAGATCCGCCGCGTCGTCCGCGCCCGGGTCGTCAACCCCCGCTGGATCGGGTCAATGGCACGCCACGGCTACAAGGGCGCCTTCGAGCTGTCCGCCACCGTGGACTACCTGTTCGGCTACGACGCCACCACCGGGGTGGTGGAGGACTGGGTCTACCAGGCGGTCGCCGAGCGCTACGTGCTGGACGAGGCCACCGCCGAGTTCATGCGGCGGTCCAACCCCTGGGCGCTGCGAGCGGTCGCCGAGCGGCTCCTGGAAGCGGTCGACAGGGGGATGTGGACAACACCGAGCGAACATTTGTTCGAGCGGCTACGCTCCGTCTACCTCGAGCTGGAGGGCGAGCTCGAAGAACGCCAGGAGGAACACCCATGAGCAGATCGCCGTACCCGTTCTCGGCGCTGGTCGGGCAGGCGGATCTCGCGCTCGCGCTGTTGCTCAACGCGGTGTCGCCGGCGGTCGGCGGGGTGCTGGTCCGCGGAGAGAAGGGCACCGCCAAGTCGACCGCCGTGCGCGGGCTGTCCCGGCTGCTGCCCGAGGTCCAGGTGGTCGACGGCTGTCCCTTCAACTGCGATCCCTGGACACTGGACCCGGACTGCCCCGCGGGCCCGCATCGGCATGGGGCGCCACGCCGGCGACGCCCAGCGCCGCTCGTCGAGCTTCCCGTCGGCGCCAGCACCGACCGGGTCGCGGGCTCGCTGGACCTCGAACGAGCGCTCACCGAAGGGCGGCGCGGCTTCGAGCCGGGGCTGCTGGCCGCCGCCCACCGCGGGGTCCTCTACGTGGACGAGGTGAACCTGCTCGGCGACCATCTCGTGGACCTGCTCCTGGACGCCGCCGCGCTCGGGGTGAACTACGTCGAGCGCGAGGGGGTGAGCGTGCGCCACGCCGCCCGCTTCCTGCTAGTCGGCACCATGAACCCGGAAGAGGGCGAGCTGCGTCCCCAGCTTCTCGACCGCTTCGGCGTCACGGTCGAGGTCCGCGGCAACGCCGACCCGGCCGAGCGGGTCGAGGTGATCCGCCGCCGTCTGGCTTACGAAGCCGATCCGGACGGGTTCGCGGCCGCCTGGGCCGCCGCTGACGCCGCACTCACGGAGCGGATCGTGGCGGCCCGCCGGCGGCTGCCCGGCATCCGGCTCGACGACGAACTGCTCCAGCGGATCGCAGCGGTCTGCGCCGCCTTCGCCGTCGACGGCCTGCGTGGCGACATCGTGACGGCCAAGGCCGCGCTGGCGCTCGCCGCCTGGGAAGGGCGCGACGCCGTCACGCTCGCCGACGTCCGCCGCGCCGCCCTGCTGGCCCTGCCGCACCGCCGCCGTCGTGGTCCCATGGACGCCCCTGGCCTGGACGAGGACGAGCTGGACCGCATCCTGTCGAGCGAGCCGGACCCGCCGGGCCCCGGCCGGGGCTCGGCGCCTGGGGCTTCCGGCGACGGTCCCTCGTCCGAAGGCGACGGAGCGCTGCAGCCCGCCGGTGCGCCGGCCGGACCCGGTGGCTCGGCGGCTGACGCGAGGGGCGCGCCGGAGTTGAGCACCGCGTGGCCCACGGCCGCCGGCGGGACGGGTGCCGCTGGGGCGGGTGCGGGCGGTCTCGGCGGCGCCGGGTCCGACGGCGACGGCGACGATGCCGGGGGTGCGGGTGGCCGCGGGTCGTCGGCCGGCTCCGGCGCGGATGGCCGTCACCGCGATCGGCCAGCCGCCGGTGGGGCCGGCACCGGGTCGCAGACGGTGGCCCTTCCCGGCGAGACCTTCACCCCGATCCGGCTCGAACTGGCCGGCACCGGGGCCGGAGCCTGGGGTCGACGCAGCCGCGCCGAGACCGCCCAGGGCCATCCGGTGAGCGACCGCGCCAACCGGCCCGACGGCGCCACGCTCGCGCTGGCCGCCACCCTCCGCTCCGCGGCCGTCGCCACCCTCCCCACAGTCGCCACCTCCGCCTCCGCCGTATCCTCCGCCTCCGGGCTGGGCGCGGGCCCGGCGCCGGGGGCCGTCCGGGACCAGGGCGCGAGCGGCGTGCCAGGGGCCGGGCCGGGGGCCGTTTGGGACCCGCGCGCGGGCGCCACGGTTTCGGTACCGGCCGCCGCGGCAGGTCCCGCCTCCGGGGGGCGGGTTCGGGTCCGGGCGGGCGACCTCCGCTGGCAGGTGCGGGAGGGGCGTGAAGGCAACCTGGTGCTGTTCGTCGTGGACGCCAGCGGGTCCATGGCGGCGCGGCAACGGATGACGGCCACCAAGGGCGCCGTACTCTCGCTGCTGCTCGACGCCTACCAGCGACGTGACAAGGTCGGCCTGGTGAGCTTCCGGGGCTCCGGAGCGACAGTGCTCCTCCCACCGACCTCCAGCGTCGAGCTGGCCGCTCGGCGCCTGACCGCACTGCCGACCGGCGGCCGGACGCCCCTGGACGCCGGCCTGGCCCGCGCCCGGACAGTCCTCGCCGCCGAAGCCGTCCGCGATCCCAGGCGCCGTCCCCTGCTCGTCGTCATCACCGACGGTCGAGCCAACGCCGTCGCTCAGCCCATCGCCTCCCGTGCGGCCTCGGCGTCCGGCGAGGGCTCGGCGTCCCGTGCGGGCTCCGCGTCGGGCGAGGGCTCGGCGGCGCGCCCGGGTTCGGGCCCCGCGTCGCGGCTGGGGTTGGGGGCCGGCCCGGTCACGGCCGCGATGGCCGAGGCGAGAGCGCTCGCCGACGCCGGAGTCGCGGCGGTCGTGGTCGACACCGAGGCCGCGGTCGTGCGGTTGGGGCTCGCCGCTGAGCTGGCGCTCGCCCTGAACGGCCCGTGCATCGCCTTGGAGGCGCTCGCCGCCCAGCCCCTCGCCGGGCTCGTCCGCGCCGTCACCGGCACCACGGCACGTCCCGGCCCCGGCTCCGTCGCCCGCCCCGGCTCGGGGACCGCGGCCCGCGTTGGCTCCGGCGGCGCCAACCGCTCGCGAAGGAGGCGGGTCGCATGACCGGCGACGCCGGGCACTCGCAGGGTCCGCGCGAACGCGTTCGGCATGCCCGGCGGGATCACCCCCTGCTGATCGTCAACACCGGGCATGGCAAGGGAAAGTCCACCGCCTCGTTCGGCATCATGCTGCGCGCCTGGGCACGAGGCTACCGGGTCGGCGTCTACCAGTTCGTCAAGTCCGGCAAGTGGCGCATCGGCGAGCGGCAGGCGGCCGAGCGGCTCGGCAACATCGCCTGGGAGAGCATGGGTGACGGTTGGACCTGGGTCTCCCGCGACCTCGAGCAATCCGCCGACCTCGCTCGCGAGGGCTGGGACGAGGTCAAGCGTCGCATCGGCGATGAGTCGTACGACGTGTTGATCCTCGACGAGTTCACGTATCCGATGTCGTTCGGCTGGGTCGACACCGCCGAGGTCGTCGACGTGCTGCGCAACCGCCCCGGCTTCCAGCACGTGGTCGTCACCGGCCGCGATGCCCCCCAGGCGCTGGTCGAGATCGCCGACCTCGTCACCGAGATGCGCAAGCTCAAGCATCCCTTCGACCGGGGCATCCGCGGCCAGCAGGGGATCGAGTGGTGACCGCGATGCCGGGGGCTGGCCGATGACCGCCAGGGTGGTGGTGGCGGGGACCCACTCCGGTGTGGGCAAGACCACGGTGGCCACCGGGCTGATGGGCGCCTTCGCCGAGCGTGGGAGGAGCGTGGCCGGATTCAAGGTCGGCCCGGACTTCATCGATCCCTCCTATCACGCCCTGGCCACCGGGCGGCCGGGGCGGAACCTCGACGCCTTCCTGTCGGGACCGGACATGGTCGCGCCGTTGTTCGTCCACGGCGCTGCCGGCGCTGACCTGGCGATCGTCGAGGGTGTCATGGGCATGTTCGACGGCGCCGCCAGGGCGGGGGAGCTGGCCTCGACCGCGCAGGTCGCCAAGCTGCTCCGGGCGCCCGTGCTGCTGGTGGTGGACTGCTCCGCGATGGCTCGGTCGGTCGCGGCCGTCGTGCACGGCTTCGCCAGCTTCGACCCCGAGGTCGGCGTCGCGGGGCTGATCCTCAACCGGGTCGCCTCGGACCGGCACGAGGAGCTGCTGCGCCAGGCGCTCGACCCGCTCGGCGTCCCCGTGGTCGGCGTGCTCCGCCGCCATGAGGCACTGGCCACGCCCCGGCGGCACCTCGGCCTCGTCCCCGCGGCCGAACGGCAAGCGGCCGCCCGGCGCGCGGTCACCGAACTGGCGGTCGCGCTGACCGAGGCGTGCGACCTCACCGCCGTGGCGGCCGTCGCCGCCGCCGCGCCGGCGCTCCCCGCCGTCCCCTGGGATCCCGCGGCCACAGCCAGCGCTCCCCCCGACTGCAGCGGCCGGCGGGGCGCAGTGCGCATCGGGGTGGCCTGCGGACCGGCGTTCACCTTCCTCTACCAAGAGAACCTGGAGCTGCTGGAGGCCGGCGGCGCGGAGCTGGCGCCGGTCGACCCGACCGCCGACGAGTCCCTGCCGGAGGGGGTCGCCGCCCTGTACCTGGGAGGGGGATTTCCCGAGACGCACGCCGAGGCGCTGGCCGCCAACCAGCCGCTACGAGCGGCGGTGCGTCGCTTCGCCGCCGGCGGCGGGCCGGTGGTGGCCGAGTGCGGAGGCCTGCTCTACCTGGCGCGCACCCTCGACGGTCATCCGATGTGCGGGGTGCTCCAAGCGGATGGCCGCATGACCGGCCGTCTCAGCCTCGGGTACCGGCGCGGTGAAGCCACCGTGCCTTCAACGGTGGGCCGGCCCGGGATCGCGGTTCGCGGTCACGAGTTCCACTATTCGCGGGTCGAGCCGACCGCGGGCGCCGACCCGGCGTGGTTGCTGGACGGCGGCCGGCCGGAGGGCTTCGTGGCCGGTGGCGTGCACGCCAGCTACCTGCACACCCACTGGGCGGCCTTCCCGGAGGTGCCCGCTCGGATGGTGGCGGCGGCCTGGAAGGAGGCAGCTCCGTGAACGGGCGGCTGATCGGCGTCGGCGTCGGTCCTGGCGATCCCGAGCTGCTGACCGTGAAGGGGGTCAGGGCGCTGCGGCGAGCTGACACCGTGTTCGTCCCGGTGGGCGACACCGGTGAGACCGGGCGGGCGGAGGCGGTCGTGCTCGCCTACGCCCAACCCGCTCGGGTTCGCCGGCTGACGTTCGCGCTGGCGGGGGACGCTTGCGAACGGGAGGCGAGCTGGGATCGCGCGGGCCGCGCGGTCGCCGAGGTGATCGCGGCGGGGAAGGTGGCCGCCTTCGCCACCCTGGGGGACCCGAGCGTCTACTCGACCTTCGCCTACCTGGTCGCGACCGTGCGCGAGCTGGCCGGCGATCCGCCGGTCGAGGTGGTGCCGGGCGTGACCGCCATGCAGGACCTGGCGGCTCGGAGCGGCACCGTGCTGGTCGAGGGTCACGAGCGCCTGGCGCTGCTGCCGCTGGCCTCGGGGACCGGGCCGCTGGTCGACGCGCTGGCGAGCTTCGACACGGTGGTCTGCTACAAGGGCGGCCGCCACCTGCCCGAGATCGTGGACGCGCTCCGCGCGACCGGCCGGCTTGGGACAGCCCTCTACGGCGCGCGGCTGGGCCTGCCGGGGGAGACGATCCAGCCCGCCAAGCTCCAGGACCGCCCGGGTCCGTACCTGTCGACAGTGATCGCGCTGCCCGAGCGCCCGGCCAGGGGGTCCAAGCTATGAGCCCGACCGCGGCCCGCCATTCCGGTCAGGCTGGACAGTCAGCGACCGGGGCCGGGGCCGATCGGCCGAAGGTCTGGTTCGTCGGGGCAGGGCCGGGCGCCGCGGACCTGCTCACCTTCAGGGGCGCCGCGGCGATCGCCTCGGCCGACGTGGTGGTCTGGGCTGCCAGCCTGGTCAGCCCGGACGTGCTCGCCCACGCCTCCGCCCGGGCAGAGCTGCTCGACTCCTCGGCGTTGACACTGGAGCGGGTCACCGAGGTCTACGACCGGGCGGTCAGGGAACGGCTAGTGGTGGCGCGGGTCCATTCCGGCGACCCCACCCTCTACGGCGCCATCCAGGAGCAGATCGCCGAATGCGAGCTGCGCGGCCTCCCGTGGGAGATCGTCCCGGGAGTCTCGTCGCTGGGGGCGGCCGCAGCGGCGGTCGGCCGCGAGCTGACCATCCCCGGGATCGCCCAGTCGGTCGTGCTCACCAGGCTGGCGACCCGCACGTCGAACTCGATGCCGCGGCGCGAGCAGGTCCGCGAGCTGGCCCGCTCGCAGACCACCATGGCGCTGTTCCTCTCCTGCTCGCGGCCGCGCGCGCTCCAGACCGAGCTGGAGGCCGGCGGGTACCCCCGGGAGACGCCGTGCGCCGTCGTCTACCGTGCCAGCTGGCCCGACGAGGTCGTGATCCGCTGTGCGCTCGGGAGCCTCGCCGACCGGCTCCGAGCCGCCCGCATCCACAAGCAGGCGCTGGTCCTGGTCGGACCCGCCCTGGCAGCCGGAGGCGACGGGCGGCGCTCGAACCTCTACCACCCGGCATTCAGCCACGAGTTCCGCCGCGCCGAGGCGACCTCGGAGGTGCCCGATGGCCAACCATGACGACCCCCCGCGTCTCCAAGGACCCAGCCCACCCCACCGCGAGCCGGACCTCCGTGGGCCGGACCTCCGCGAGCCAGAGCTGCCGCGCACCGCCAGGGTGGCTGCGCGGACGCTGCGGACCGGCTGGACGACCGGGACCTGCGCGGCGGCGGCGGCAAAGGCGGCCGCCGCCGCCCTGCTGACCGGCCGGCCGCGGGCGCGGGTCGAGATCGGCCTGCCCCGCTCGACCCGCCGGATCTCCTTTCAAGTGGCGCGCTGCGAGCTGGGCGATGGCTGGGCTGAGGCGGTGGTCGTCAAGGACGCCGGGGACGACCCGGACGTGACCAACGGCGCGGAGCTGACCGCCCGCCTCAGCCTCCACGCCGAGCCGGGCCTGCGTCTGGAGGGCGGCCAGGGTGTCGGCACGGTGACCCGGCCGGGCCTCGGCCTGCAGGTTGGCGGTCCGGCGATCAATCCCGTTCCGCGCCGCCAGATCGCCGCCGCCGTGGGCGAGGTGATCGACCTCGCCGCCCGCGGCGTGCTGGTGGTGATCAGCGTCCCGGGTGGTGAGCGGATGGCCCGCAAGACCACGAACCCGAGACTGGGGATCGTCGGGGGCATCTCGATCCTCGGCACCACCGGGATCGTGCGCCCGTTCTCCACGGCGGCCTGGCGCGCCAGCGTCGAGCAGGCGATCGACGTGATCGCGGCGGAGGGCCTCGACACGGTGGTGCTGTCGACGGGGGGCCGTACCGAGCGCGCGGCCATGCGCCTCCATCCCGGCCTCGACGAGGTCTGCTTCGTCGAGGTCGGCGACTTCACCGGTCATGCGCTACGGCGGGCGGCCACCCGCGGCATCGGCCGCTGCGTCTTCGTCGGGATGGCCGGCAAGCTTGCCAAGCTGGGCGCCGGCGTGATGATGACCCACTGGACACGCTCTCGGGTCGACCCGGACATGCTCGCGTGCGTGACCGCCGACGCCGGCGGCGAACCCGACCTGGTGGCGGCGGTAGGCCGAGCCAACAGCGCGCGGCACGCCTACGAGCTGTGGGCGGCCGCCGGGCTGACCACTCCGTGCGACCTGCTCTGCGAACAGGTGGCGGCCAACCTCTCGCGGTTCTGCGAGGGACGCCTCGACGTCCAGGTGGTCATGGTGGACTTCGAGTCGCTCGACCCCGTGGGCCGGTCACGATCACCACGAATTGCCAGCGGAGCGCCCGAGCGGCCGGAGGTCGGCTCATGACGGGCTCTGGCGAGCGGCCCCGCATCACGGTCATCGGCATCGGCCACCCCCCGCTCGGCGACCCAGCCGCCGCCCGCCTGGCCGAGGCGACGCTCATCGTCGGCGCGCGGCGGCACCTGATCGCCGCCCGCCTCGACCCGCCCAGCCCCGCAAGGCCCGGGCTGGTGCCAGTCGGCGCCACCCCGCCGGGCCCCACGGCGTCCGGCCCCACGGGACCCCTTCATCCCTTACCCGGCGGCACGACACCCGGGCGGCGAATCGTCGAGCTGACGGGCGACCTGGAACCGGCGCTGGCCGCGCTCGCCGCCGCTGATGGACCGAGCGTGGTGCTGGCGTCGGGCGATCCGGGGTTCTTCGGGGTGGTCCGTGTGCTGGCGGAGCGGTTCGGACGGCACCGCCTCGAAGTGCTCCCCTCGGTGTCGTCGGTGGCCGCGACGTTCGCGGCGGCCGGGCTGCCGTGGGACGACGCGCTGGTGGTGACCGCCCACGGCCGCGACCCGGATCCGGCGGTGCACGCTTGCCTGGCGCATCCCAAGGTGGCGGTGCTCACCCAGCCAGGCTTCGGTCCCGCGGAGCTGGCCGCGCGGCTCGCCGGCAGCGGCAGGCGCCTGCTGGTGGCCGAGCGGCTGGGCGAGCCGGAACAGCGCGTGGTGGAGGGCGATCCCGCCGGCATCGAGGCGCGCCGCTGGGCCGATCCCAACGTCGTGCTCGTGCTGGACGAGCGCCGCGCCGTGCCCCTCGGCAAGGGCGGCGCCTGGCCCGCACGGCGCGCTCCAGCCCGGTGGGCGCTACAGGAGGCGGCCTTCGAGCATCGGGACGGGATGATCACCAAGTCCGAGGTGCGCGCGCTGGCGCTTGCCAGGCTCGGCCCGGGCGTCGGAGACCTGGTTTGGGACGTCGGCGCCGGCAGTGGCTCGGTCGGCGTCGAGTGCGCGCGGCTCGGCGCCGCGGTGATCGCGGTCGACCGCGACCCGCTCGCGTGCAAGCTGGTGGCCGCCAACGCCGAGCGCCACGGCGTGGCCGTGCGGGTGGTCGACGGCGCCGCTCCCGCGGCGCTGGACGCCCTGCCCGACCCGGACGCGGTCTTCGTCGGTGGTGGCGGCGGCGCGCTGGAGGCCATCCTCCGGTTGGTGGCCGTCAGAGCGCGCCGCGCGGTGGTGGTCGCGCTCAGCGGCGCGGGCGCCCACGCCCGACCCGATCGGGTCCTGCTCGCGGCCCGATCGTTGGCGGCGGCGGGTATGGACGTGGAGACGGCTCTCCTCCAGGCGTCCCGCTTCGAGACGACCACCGGTCTCAGCGAGTCGCTGGCCATCAACCCGGTCTACCTCGTCAGCGGGGCTCGGCCATGATCGGGCTGGTGTGGGCGACCCGGAGCGGCGCGTCCCTGGCCGCCCACCTGGAGCGCGCGTGGCCGGACGCGCGCTCGTACCCGGGCCGGCCCGAGCCTGCCCTGCGCGCGGCGTGGGCGGAGTGCGACGGTGTGGTCGCCTTCATGGCCGCGGGCATCACGGTCAGGCTCGTGGCGCCGCTGCTCGATGGCAAGGACCGCGATCCCGGTCTGGTCTGCGTCGACGACGCCGGCCGCTTCGCGGTGGCGCTGGCCGGAGGGCACGAGGGCGGAGGGAACCGCCTGGCCGCCCGCGTCGCCGACGCCCTCGGTGCCGCCCCGGTGGTCACCACCGCGAGCGAGGCGCTGGGGCTGCCAGTCCTCGGCGAGCTCGGCGCCGACCTCGGCTTCAGCGTCGAGCCAGGTTCCGACTTGGCGGCTGTTGCCGGTGCGATGATCGCCGGCGACGAGGTGACGCTGGTGAGCGACCAGCGCTGGCCGCTCCCGCCGCTCCCCGGGGCGGTCGTGCGGGCACGCCACCCGCGGCCGCCATGCCTGCTCGTCACCGACCGGCTGTTCGACCCGACACGCCCGGCGGTCGTCTACCGGCCACCGTCGCTGGTCGTCGGTGTCGGCTGCAGCCGCGACGCGCCCGCCGCGGAGATCGGCGAGCTGATCGATCTCGCGCTGGCAGAGGCGGGCCTGGCCGGCGCGTCGGTCACCGGTGTGGCCAGCGTCGACGCCAAGCGGAACGAGCCCGGGCTCCTGCGCGCGGCGGGCGAGCGCGGCTGGCCCCTGCGCTTCCACACGAGCCAGACGCTGGCGCGCGTCGACGTGCCCAATCCATCGGCGGCGGTGGCGCGGGCGGTCGGGACGCCCAGCGTGGCCGAGGCCGCCGCGCTCGCCGGCGGCCCAGCCACGCTCGTCGTCGCCAAGCGCAAGAGCGAGCGCGCGACCGTCGCGGTGGCGCGCCTGCGCCCGCGCGGGCGCTTGTACGTGGTCGGTTCCGGACCGGGAGATCCCGGTCTGCTCCCGCCGCTGGCACGGGAGGCGCTGGGCCGCTGCGAGCTGGTGGTGGGTCTGGAGCGCTACGTCGACCGCGTCCGCGGGCTGCTGCGGCCCGGTACGCGGGTCGCCACCTCCGCGATCGGCGGTGAGCTGGAGCGGGCCAGGCTCGCGGTCGCCGAGGCGGCCGCCGGCGCGGCGGTGGCGCTGGTCAGCGGGGGCGACGCGGGCGTGTACGGCATGGCCTCGCCGGCGCTCGAAGCCGCGCCGGCCGAGGTCGACGTGATCGGCGTTCCCGGCATCACCGCCGCGCTGGCCGCGGCCGCTCTCCTCGGCGCGCCGCTCGGTCACGACCACTGCGCCATCTCGCTGTCCGATCTGCTCACACCCTGGCCGGAGATCAGGCGCAGGCTCGAGGCAGGAGGCTCTGGCGATTTCGTGATCTCGCTGTACAACCCCCGGAGCGCCGGTCGCAGCTGGCAGCTCGAAGCCGCCAGGCGCCTGCTGCTGGAGCACCGCAAACCCGCCACACCCGTCGGCCTGGTCACCGACGCCTACCGGCCCGGCCAGCGGGTCGACCTGACCACCCTCGAAGACCTCGACCCGTCGCGCGTCGGCATGACCACCACCGTGGTCATCGGCTCCAGCCAGACGCGCACGGTCGCCGGCCGCATGGTGACCCCGCGCGGCTACCGCGCGGGCGAAGCCGCCATCGACCCGGAAGTTCTTTCCGGCCAGGGTCTGGTGGCGAGGGCTCGGCGCCAACCGGAAACTCATTCCGGCCCCAATCCGATCGAGGACGCTCGTGAACGGCCTGGAAGGGCGCCGTCGAAGGCGGAACCTTTATCCGGGCCTGGTCAATTGGACAGGGGGGCCGGGGACTCGGAAATTCCTTCCGACCCCGACCCCGACCCCGACCACCGGGAGGCCGGTCCGGATGGGCCGGAGAGGCGCCCGACCCATCTGCCGGCCGAGCCTGCCGCTGCCTTGCCTCACCAGCGGGTCGTGCACCCGATCGAGGTCGAGAGCTACCGGATCCTGCGGTCGCTGATCGATCTGAGCGGCCTCGGTCCGCTGTCACGCGCAGTGGCCGAGCGGGTCGTGCACGCCTCCGGCGATCCCGATTACGCCACCGACCTCGTGCTCGACGAGGCCGCGCTCGAAGCGGGGCTGGCGGCCCTGCGCGGCGGCGCGCCCATCGTCGTCGACGCCCGCATGGTCGCAGCCGCCATCACCACCCGCGCCAGCGTCTGCGCCCTCGACCTCGCCGACGCGCCCACCCACGCGACACCGGCGACCCCTGGAGCACCCACCGTGGCGGGGACATCCGCGGCGGGGACATCCGCGGCGGGGACATCCGCGGCGGGGACATCCGCGGCGGGAGCCTTGCCGGTCCCGGCCTGGACACCGACTGCGTCTGCGACGACGGCCGCCCCTGAGCCGCCCACGGCCGAGGGGACGCGGGCGGCGGCTGGGGTCCGGATGGCCGCGCGAGCGGTCGGGAGCGGGGCGGTCTGGGTGGTCGGCTGCGCCCCGACGGCGCTGGAGGCGCTGCTGGCGGTGGACGTCCGGCCCGGGCTGGTGATCGGGCTGCCGGTCGGGTTCGTCGGAGCGGTCGAGGCCAAGCGGGCGCTTGCCGGCAGCGGCCTGCCGGCGCTAACCAACCGCGGTGTCAAGGGCGGATCGGCGGTGGCGGCCGCCGCGCTCAACGCGCTGCTCTATCTGGAGGGCCCACCATGAACGCCGGCCAGCCGGCCCTGCTCGTCGCCGGCCACGGCACCAGGGACGAGGCCGGGGCACGCGAGCTGCTCGCACTGGTCGAGCGGGTGCAGGCGCTCGCTCCCGGCCTGGCGGCCGCCGGCGGGTTCATCGAACTTTCGACGCCGCCGGTCGCCGCCGCTGCCGCCGACCTGGTCGCCGCGGGCGTCGACGACATCGTGGTCGTGCCGCTGATGCTGCTCGCCGCCGGGCACGCCAAGAACGACATCCCCGCCTTGATCGCGCGGCTGCGGATCGAGCATCCCGGCGTGCGCTTCCGGTATGGCCGCGACCTCGGGCTGCACCCCACCCTGCTGTCGCTGATCGACGAGCGCCTGGCCGCGGCCGTGCCACCGGGCGCGCGCGCCGGCACCGCCGTGCTGCTGGTGGGCAGGGGCGCCTCCGACCCGGACGCCAACGCCGACACCGCCAAGCTCGGCCGCCTCTTGTGGGAAGGTCGACCGTGGCCCATGGTCGAGGTCTGTTACGCCGGCATCACGGATCCACGCGTGCCCGAAGGGCTCGAGCGCTGCCGGCGGCTCGGAGCGCGGCGGATCGTGGCCATGCCCTACCTGCTGTTCGGCGGCCGTTTGGAGGAGCGGGTGCATGCCCAGTGCGGCGGGTTCGCCGCCGCGCATCCGGAAACCGAGGTGCGCGTCGCCGGCCATCTGGGTCCCTGCGAGGCTGTTGCCAGGCTCGTGCTGGAGCGATACCGCGAGGCGATCGACGGCGACCCGCGCATGAACTGCGATCTGTGCGTGCATCGCGTCGCCCTGCCGGGTTTCGAGCACAAGGTGGCGGCGGCCGCCGTGCCGCATTTCCATCCCCATGATCGTGGACATGGCGGCTGATGCCCCTCGTGCTGGTCCTCGGTGGCGTCCGCAGCGGTAAGAGCAGGGTCGCCGAGCGGATCGCCGCCGCGGCGGGTGAGCCCGTGTGCTATCTGGCCACGGGCAGCGGGTCCGATCCCGAGATGGCCGAGCGGATCGAGCGGCACCGCGCCCGTCGTCCCGCCGGCTGGCGCACCGTCGAACGCGACAACCCGGGATCTGCCCGCGTGGCGGCGCGCGAGACGCTGCTGCTCGATGGGATCGCGCCGTGGCTCGCGCGGCGGATGGGGGAGGAGGGCCTGTGGACGGAGGAGGCCGTCGCTCCGCTGGGCCATGAGGGGCGAGCGGCCTACGAGCGTGTGCTCGGGAGCGTGCGCGCGTTCGCGCGGGAGGCGGCCGAGCGGCCCGGCCTGACCGTGGCGGTGGCTGACGAGAGCGGCCTCGGGCTGCTGCCCACCGGAGCCGGCACTCGCCGTTACCTCGACCTCGCCGGCGAGGCGACCCAGGCGCTGGCCGAGCGCGCCGAGCGGGTCGTGCTGGTCGTGGCCGGCCAGCCGATCGACCTCGCCCACCGACCTCCTCCCGGCCGCGACCGCCCCGCCCTGGGCGACCCGCGGCGCTCCCTGGAAGGACCTGCCGCAGGCCCGCACGCCCCGCTCGATCGGTCGGTCGGTCTGGAATCACCGACCCAGGGCCCGCCCGTCCCCCCATGGCCCGACCCGTCCGTCCTTGAGGGCCGGCGGGCCGCCGAGGGCCCGCCTGACGCGCCCGTCCTAGCCGGCCGGCGGGCCGCCGAGGGCCCGTCCGTCGTACCCGGCTCGCCGGTCGGTCTCGCGCCGCCTGCTCTTGCCGACTTTGGTCAGCTCCGGGTCCACGGGGACGGCATGATCGCGCCGGGCCAGCTCGATTTCGCGGTCAACGTGGTGGCTGGGGGTCCGCCGGAGTGGTTGCGCGAGGCGATGGTGAGCGCGCTCGGCAGGGTCGGGGCCTATCCGGACGAGCGGGAGGCGGTGGCCGCGCTGGCCGAGCGGCACGACCGCGGGCCGGACGAGGTCATGGCGACCAACGGGAGCGCCGAGGCGTTCTGGCTGCTGGCGAGCGTGCTGCGGCCATGCAGGGCGGTGGTCGTCCACCCGTCCTTCACCGAGCCGGAGGCCGCACTGCGGGCAGCCGGGCACCGCGTCGATCGTGCGTTCCGCGATCCGCGCGACTTCACGCTCGATCCCTCGGTCGTTCCAGAGGAGGCGGACCTGGTGGTGGTCGGGAACCCCAACAACCCGACCGGCACGGTCGACCCCGCCGCGGTGGTGACCGGCCTGGCTCGCCCTGGCCGCGTGCTCGTGGTCGACGAGGCTTTCATGGAGCTGGTGCCCGGCGAGCCTGAGAGCCTGGCGGGCGGCGCCGCGCCAGGGAGCCCGGAGCGTCGCGCGGCGCCAGGGAGCTCGGAGCGTCGCGCGGCGCCGGGGAGCCCGGAGCGTCGCGCCGGACCACATCGGATCCCCGGGCTGGTCGTGGTCCGCAGCCTGACCAAGCTGTGGTCGCTGGCGGGGGTGCGGGCGGGCTACCTGCTGGCGCCGGCTGACGTCGTCGCGGCCGCTCGCGCGGTCCGGCAGCCGTGGAGCGTGAACGGGTTGGCCTGCGCGGCGCTGGCGGCGTGGGCGCGTCGCACGGCGGCGTCGGGCGGCGCGGAGGCGACGGCCATGGCCGAGCGGGTCGCCGCGGCTCGCGCCGAGCTCTCCGAAGGGCTTGCGGCGCTTCCTGGTCTGCGGGTGTGGCCGTCGGCCGCCAATTTCCTCCTGGTGCGGGTGCCGGACGGGGAGGCGGCGCGTGCCGGCCTGGCGGAGCGGGGGATCGCGGTACGCCGCGCGGACACCTTTCCGGGGCTCACCGGCGATCACCTGCGGGTCGCCGTGCGCTGTCCCGACGACAACCGCAGGCTGGTCGAAGCGCTGGACGAGGTGCTGACCCGGCTGGCCCGCGTGGGCGGCCGGTGACGGCGCCGGTGCCCGCCCTGCGGCGGGCGCTGTCAGGAGCCGGCGAACGGCTGGTGGTCGACCTGGGCTCGCTGCACCGGTGCGTCTCCTCGGCGGTGCTGGGCGGAGGCCTTGGCTGGGTGCGAACCTGGCTCGACCTCCAGGTCGAGCGCCCGTACACACGCACCGACCCTGACGTCCATCTGCTGCAGGAGTCCGCCGACCTGCCGGCACCGGTGGTGGGCATGCTGACCGCCGCACGCGTGGCGGGGTTCCAGCGAGCCGTGGTGGGCGGCGCCCACTCGGTGGCGACCGTGGGCGTCGGCCACGCCCTCGCCGCCGCCGGCAACCGGCCCCGCGTGGTACCGGTCGCGGCACCCAGCGGGGACGGGCAGGCAGCGGCTCTGCCGGCCACCATCGACCGGCCACGCGCGATGCCCGCGGCCGGGACGATCAATCTGCTGGTCGTGGTGGACGAGCCGCTCACGGACGCTGGATTGGTGAACGCGCTCCAGACGGCGGTGGAGGCCAAGGCGCAGGCGCTGGCTGCGGCGGGAGTGCGGGCGGCGAACGCCGACGGCTACGCGACCGGCACCGCCACCGATTCGGTGTGCGTGGCCTGCCCGCCGGGTGCTCAGGTGCCGTTCGCGGGGCCGGTCACGCGGATCGGCGCCGAGCTGGCCCTGGCCGTCCTGGAGGCGGTCCGCTCCGGCGCCGCGCTCGACCGCGCCACCATGTAGCGGAGCCGCAGCCGGCCCACGGGCCGCCGGCGCTGGCGATGGCGCGTTCATCCATCCGCTCCACCCTTTCCGGTCTCGAGGAAGGCGATCACGGCCAGGACCCGGCGATGGTCGTCCTCGGTCTCGGGCAGGTCCAGCTTGGCCATGATGCTGCGCACGTGCTTTTCGACGGTGCCCTCGGTGACCCACAGCCGGTGGGCGATGCCGGCGTTGGAGCGGCCCTCGGCCATCAGCGCGAGCACCTCGCGCTCGCGGGCGGTCAGCACGGCCAGCGGGTCGTTCCTGCGACGCGCGGCGACCAGCTCCTGCACCAGCGCTGGGTCGACCACCGAGCCGCCGCGGCTGATCCGCTCCAGGTTGTCGATGAACTCGTCGACGTCGGTGACCCGGCGCTTCAGCAGGTAGCCGACACCGCGCCCGCCGGCCAGCAGCTCCATCGCGTGCTCGACGACGACGTGCGCGGACAGGAGCAGGATCGCGGTCTGCGGCAGCTCCTCGCGGATCACCCGGGCGGCCTCCAGGCCCTCGGTGGACCAGGTCGGCGGCATGCGGATGTCGACCACGACCAGCGCCGGGGCGCGCTCGCGGGCCAGATCGAGCAATTCCGAGGCGTCGCCGGCCTGCCCGACGACCTCGAAGCCGGAGCGCGCCAGCAGGCTGGCGAGACCCTCGCGGAGCAGGATGTCGTCGTCAGCCACGACCACCTGCGTTTCCCTCACAGCCGTCACGTCTCACCCCCGCAGCCTCGTGGCCGCCATCGCCACGCCTCAGATTATGGGCTAGCCTGCCTTGCGTGAGCGCGCGAGAAGGATCTGAGGAGGCGGCTCACCGGTGAGGATGCGGGGGCGCCTGCTGACGGGCGTCGGGTGGGTCGCGGTCGTAGCCGGGTTTGCCGCGGCCGCCCGCGGGCGGCACGCGACCCGGGTCGCGGCCGAGCGGGCGCTCGGCCGGCTCGCCGACCAGCAGATCGCCTTGCGGCGGGTGGCCACGCTGGTGGCCGGCGGCGTGCCGGCGGCGGAGGTGTTCGCGGCGGTGGCGGAGGAGGCCGGCCGCGTGATGAACGCCGAGATCGTGAACATCGCCCGCTACGAGCCGGATGGCACGGTGACGGTGATGGCGGGCTGGAGCGAGCGCGGCGGTCACATGCCGGTTGGCGGGCGGTTCACGCTGGAAGGGCCGACCCTCGCGGGGCCGATATCGCGAACGGGCCGGCCGGCCCGCATCGAGAACTACCAGGCTGCGGTTGGCTCGATCGCCTCCTTTCTCGAGGAGCTTGGCATCCGGTCGGGGGTGGGCAGCCCGATCGTGGTCAACGGCCGCCTGTGGGGCCTGGTAAGCGTGCTGTCTCCAGGGCCCGACCCGCCGCCGCCGGACACCGAGCAACGCCTGGAGGAGTTCACCGAGCTGGTCGCCACCGCGATCTCCAACACCCATGCCCGGGCAGAGCTCGACGCCTCCCGCAGAAGGATCGTGGCTGCCGGTGACAAGGCCAGGCGGCGGATCGAGCGCGACCTCCACGACGGGATCCAGCAGCGCCTGGTCTCGCTCGCGCTGGAGCTGCGCGACGCCGAGGGCGCCGTGCCCACTGGCTCGGAGGAGCTGCGGGAGCAGCTGCGCCGGATCCGCGAGGGCCTGGGCGGCGCGCTGGACGACCTGCGGGAGGTCTCGCACGGCATCCACCCGGCGATCCTGTCGCAGGGCGGCCTGGGCTCGGCGCTGCGGGCGCTCGCCCGGCGCTCCGCCCTCCCGGTCGAGCTCGACCTGCGCCTGGGGGCGGCCCTGCCGGAGCCGGTCGAGGTCGCGGCCTACTACGCGGTGGCCGAGGCGCTCGCCAACGCCGCCAAGCACGCCAGCGCCTCGGCCGCGCGGCTGGACGTCGAGGCCTCGGACGGCGCCATCCAGCTCTCGATCCGCGACGATGGCGTGGGTGGGGCCGATCTGTCCAGGGGCACCGGGCTCATCGGGCTTCGCGACCGCGTCGAGGCCCTGGGCGGCACGCTGGCCATGGAGAGCCCCGCGGGAGAGGGGACATCGGTGCTCGTCCGCCTCCCGCTGGACCCTCCGTGACCCGCTAGGCCCGGGAAGAAGCCCCCAGCCCTGAGCCGGGCCCCTGGTCGACCCCGGCCTCGAGCGCGGTCGCTCGGCGCCAGCGGCTGCGCAGGACGAGCAGCCCGATCAGGGCGTCGATGACCAGCAGCGTCCAGTTGAGGGCGGTGAACAGGTGCAGCTGCGTGTCGGTCGGGACAGGCACCCGGCCGAGCTGGACCATCGCGAACTGGACCTGCGTGCCGGTGAGCAGCAGCGTCAGCCACACGGCGACGGCCCGCGACGAGTCCCACAGGGCGTGCAGCCCGGCCACCAGCAGGTACCAGCCGACGACGCCGCCGGTCAGCCGCAGCCGCCGGTGCCGTGCCGCGGCCGCGAACAGTGCTCCGCCGAGGATGGCGGTCCACAGCCCGTGCCCGACCGGCGCCAGGACTCCGCGCAGCAGCTCGGTCTCGACCACGCTCAGGAGCGACAGGCCGTTCATGGTGAACAGCGCGTTGAACGCGTAGCCGGCGCTCTCGAGGGCCGCGAAGCCGAAGCCCACGGCGGCGCCGAGCACGATCCCGTCGCGCATGGTGTAGCGGGGCAGGCGCCGCGCGACCAGCCACAGCGCGGCCAGCTTGACCGCCTCCTCGATCAGCCCCACGTACAGGTAGGCGCCCGCCGCCGGCTGCTTGAGGAACTCGGCCTCCAGCAGCGAGGCGCCGAGGATGCCGAGCGTCCCGCCGTAGATGAACGCCGTGAAGATTCGCTGGGCGTTGACGACCGCGTCGGCGCGCTGGAAGGCGTAGGCGACGAAGGTGACCGGGACCAGGAAGCTGCCGACCAGGATGACCGTAGGGACCAGATTGGGATTACCGGTCGCGAAGGTGACCACCACCGTCGCGATCCACAACGCCAGGCCGCCAAGGAAGATTCGCCCCCAGCCTGGGCCTTGGTTGGCTGGGCGCGCCTTGGACCTGGCCGTTTGGGCCCTGCCCGCGGCCGCGCTGGGGATCACCGTCGCCATGCCGTGCTCCTCTCTACAATCGGGCCTGTCGTTCGCTGTCGTCGGCTCTTCCTCCGCTGTCGAGCTATGCCGCGGCTTGGCGGATCGGCTCCTCCTGGAGGCGGTCGGGCTCTGGCTCGCGGCGGTGGCCCGGGCTCCGCTCCCCGCGGCCGATGACGAACAGGGCGACGCCCGCGCCCACCAGCGCGATGGCGGCCTGTGCGGCGAAGGTCACGTGCAGCGCCCCGGTCAGGATCGCAGCGGGCTGGGCCTGGGGACCGCCCGGGCTGCCTCCGAGCGTCACCGCCCGCGCGCTGAGCAGCGCCACCAGCACGGCCAGGCCCACCGACCCACCGATCTGCTGGGCGGTGGACGCCATCGCCGAGGCCACGCCCTGCTCCCCGCGGGAAACCCCGGTGCCGGCCGCGACGTACATGGTGGTGAAGGCCACGCCCTGCCCGAGCCCGGCCACGACCATCCCCGGCAACAGGATCGCCAGCGACGCCGTGGCCGGGAGCCACAGGTACAGGGCCAGGCCGACCGCGCCGACGGCCATGCCTGCCGTCAGCGTCCTCGAGATGCCGACGCGGCCGACCAGCCTGCCGCCCACCTGGGTGCCGGCCACCACCGAGAGGACCAGCGGCAGGAAGCTCAGCCCCGCCTCCAGCGGTGCCTGGCGCAGCACCAGCTGCAGGTACAGGGTCAGGAAGAAGAGCTGCTGGCCGAACGAGCACATGAACGCAGCGGTGATCAGCACGCCGCCCCGGACCGTCCTGATCCGCAGCAGGCGCATCGGCATCAGCGGCGAGCGCGAGCGCGACTCGACCAGGACGAATCCCACGAGCAGGACCAGGCCGATGGCGCCGCCCAGCATCGTACGGAGCGAGGTCCATCCGTCGGCGGGCGCCGAGACCAGGCTGTCCACGATGGCTATGGCGCCCAGCGTGACCAGCAGCGCTCCCGGCAGGTCGAAGCGCCGCCCAGCACCCGCCCGCTCCGGTTCCGGCAACACCCGCGGCGCCAGCAGCAGCAGCACGGCGGTCACCGGCACGTTCACGAACAACACCGCCGGCCAGCCGAACAGTCCCGTCAGCACGCCCCCGGCCAGCACGCCCAGCGACAGCCCGCCGGCGCCCGCGGACCCCCACACCGAGATCGCGCGGTTGCGCTCGGGTCCTTGCTCGAAGATGGTGTTCACCAGCGAGAGGGTCGCCGGGAACAGGAAGGCCCCGCCGACGCCTTGGGCGGCGCGGGCGGCGATCAGCAGCCCCGCATGCTGGGCGAGCCCTCCCGCCAGCGAGGCCAGCCCGAACAGGGCGAGCGCCCCCATGAACACGCGACGCCGGCCGAGCAGGTCAGCGGCGCGGCCGCCGAGCAGCAGGAAGCCGCCGAAGGTCAGGGTGTAGGCACTGACGACCCACTGGTTCGTCCCGCCGGTGAAGCCGAGGGAGCGGCCGATGTCGGGCAACGCGACGTTGACGATGGAGTAGTCGAGCGCGATGACGAGCTGAGCCGCCGCCAGCACCGCCAGGGCGGCTGCCTTGGAGCCAGCTCTGGCGGTGCGGCCGGGGCGGAGAGTTTGGCGAATTTCCATGCCGCAAGCATGCCGCGCCGCAGGTCAGACGTCGTCGTGGCCAGCGCCCATCTGGCCTGGACGCTCACGGGAGTCCCCGGATACCGGCTAGCCGGTAGGTGGAGATGGGCGCTGGCCACGACGACATCCGGCGAGCCCGTGGCCAAGCTGGATGGCATGACCAATCGCTGTCTCATCGTCGACGACAGCACGCGCTTCCTGGAGGTCGCACAGCGCGTGCTGGAAGGTGACGACGTCACCATCGTCGGGGTCGCCACCAATATCGGCGAGGCGCTCGACCTGGCTGATCAGCTCCGGCCCGACGTGATGCTGGTCGACATCGACCTGGCCGGCGAGAGCGGCTTCGAGTTGGCCCGCCGCCTCCGCCAACAGCCCGGCGGCGCGGGCACGCAGGTGATCCTGATCTCCAGCCACGACCCGGAGGACTTCGCGGAGATGATCGCCGCCAGCCCGGTCGTTGGCTTCCTCGCCAAGGCCGAGCTGTCCGGCCGCGCGATCCTCGATCTGCTCTAAAGTCACCTCGCGCCGGTCAGCGCGCCTGGTCAACCCCGGCGTAGAGCCTCGGGTCGAGCAGGCAGAGGTCCGCGCGGCCGGCCGCCAGGATGGTGCTGACGTCGTCGGCCGTGGTGAGGTTCCCGCCGGCGATGGTGGCCACCCCCGCCTCGTTGCGGACGCGGTCGCTGGCCGGCACCAGGTAGAAGCGCCGGTAGTCGGGCCGGTCGGCCGGGATGGTCCAGCCCGAGGCCACCTCTACCAGGTCGCAGCCGTGCGCACGCAAGCTGGCGGCGATCGCCACGGCGTCGTCGAGGCCCAGGCCGCCGGGAGCGCAGTCGTCCGCCTGCAGGGTGACCGCCAGCGGCCGCTCCGCCGGCCAGGCCGCGCGCACCGCGTCGACGACCTCGAGCGGGAAGCGAAGCCGGCCCTCCGGCGAGCCGCCGTAGCCGTCCTCGCGCCGGTTGGTGAGCGGCGAAAGGAAGCTGCCGAGCAGGTAGCCGTGGGCGAGGTCGAGGGCGACCACGTCGAAACCCGCCTCGGCAGCGCGCCCGGCGGCCGCCGCGAACGCCTCCAGGACCACACGCAGGTCGTGCTCGGTCAGCTCGCGCGGCACCTGGCCGCCATCGAGGTAGGGCAGGGAGGAGGGCGCCAGCAGCGGCCAACCGCCCTCGCGGAGCGGGCGGTCCACGCCGCGGCGCCGCGGCCGGGTGGCGCCCCGCCGGCCGGCGTGGGTGAGCCGGACGCCGAGGCGGGCGCCGCCGGCTCGCCGCGCTCGCTCGACCAGCCGCCGCCAGGCCACCGACTGGTCGTCGCGGTACAGGCCCGGCGTGCCCGGCGTGATGCGCCCCTCCGGCGAAACCGCCACCGCCTCGGTCAGCACCAGCCCGCCGCCGGCAGCGACCCCGCCGGCAAGCTCGGCCCCGTGCCGCTCGCCGACCAGGCCGTCGAACGCGTCGTCCTCTGAAGGCGGCGACAGCACCACGCGGTTCGGCAGCTCCAGCGCTCCCAAGCTGAAGGGCGCGAACAGCGGCGGCGGCGCCAGCAGCGGCCCGCCCGTCGCGGCCGCGGAGGGCGGCCCCCCGGCAGTCCCGGCCCGTGCGGCGGTCCCGGCCCGTGCGGTGGCTCCGGCCCCTGTGGTGGCTCCGGCCCGCGCGGCGGTCCCGGCGCTACGGGCGAACCAGCGGTCCACGGCGGCGACGAAGCGGGGGTCACGCTTCTCCAGCTCCAGGTGGCCGATGCGCCCGCTGCGGGTGAGCAGGTTGAAGGCGAACTGGATGGGCTCCAGGCCGCCGTAGCGCGACACGTTCTCGAAGTAGGTGGCGCTCTCGCGAGCCGCCTCCTGGAAGCGCTCGACAACCGGCTGGCGGTCCAGCTCGTACCAGGTCAGCGCCGCCTCCAGGTCGGCGGGGTGGCGCAGGAACGCGGTCGCCAGCGAGACGGCGTCCTCCATGGCCAGCTTGGTCCCCGAGCCGATGGTGAAGTGGGCGGTGTGGGCGGCGTCGCCGAGCAGCACGACCTTGCCGTGGTGCCAGTTGCGGTTGCGCAGCGTCACGAAGCTGAACCAGATCGAGCGGTTGGAGAGCAGCTTGTGGTCGCCCAGTTCCGGCCGGAACAGATCCTGGCAGAAGCGCAGGCTCTCCTCCTCGGGCATCTGGTCCAGCCCGGCCCGCCGCCAGGTCGACTCGTGCGCCTCGACGATGAAGGTGCTGGTGTGCGCGTCGAAGGGATAGGCGTGGACCTGGAAGAGCCCGTGCTCGGTGTCGCGGAAGATGAACGTGAAGGCGTCGACCGCCAGGTCGGCGCCGAACCACGCGTACTTGGTGGTGTGCAGGTCCAGGCTCGGCTCGAAGCGAGGTTCGTGGAGCCTGCGGGCCAGCGAGTTGACGCCGTCGGCCGCGACCACCAGGTCGTCGTCCTCGAAGGGGCCCAGGTCGGCGACCTCGCGCCCGAACTCGAGCCGCACCCCGAGCTGGCGGCAGCGCTGCTGCAGGATGCGCAGCAGGTCCTTGCGCGCGATGCCGGAGAACGCGTGGCCGCGCGAGCGGATCGTCTGGCCCCGGTAGCGCACGTCGATCGCGTTCCACTTGGCGAACGTGTCGGTGATCTCGGCGTAGGTCTCGTAGTCGGCGTCGCGGAGCGCGCCCAGGGTCTCCTCGGAGAACACCACGCCCCAGCCGAAGGTGGCGTCGGGCGGGTTCCGCTCGATCACGCGGACGTGGTGCCTGGTGTCCGCCTTCTTCATGAGCAGCGCGAAGTAGAGCCCAGCCGGGCCGCCTCCGAGGATGCCGATCCTCATGGCGAGCGTGGGCTCCTCAATCGAGCACCTCGGCCAGCCGCTCGAGCTGCGCGATGTCGGCGACCGTGGGCAGCAGCACCAGGTGGTCGCATTCCGCCTCCTCGTAGCCGCGGACCAGGTCCTTGACCATTTGGGGAGAGGTCAGGTTGCCGGCGGCGATGCGCTCCGCGAAGGGACCGGTGAAGGCGTAGTAGTCGCGGAGGTAGGCAGCGCCGCGCTCGGCCTCCGCGTCGCCGCCGAGCGCGTAGTAGGCCTGGCCCCAGAGCGGCGGGCGGCCGGGACGCCCGGCTTCGGTCCAGGCCGCCCAGGCTCTGGAGGCCGCGTTCGCGAAGGCGCGCGGCGGCCCGCCGCCGTGGACGTAGCCGTCGCCGTATCTGGCCATGCGGGCGAACGCGCGGCCGGTGCCGCCGCCGACCAGCAGGTCGGGGCCGTCCGGCTGGGCTGGGCGGGGGCCGACCGGCCCACCGTCCTGGAAGGACTCCCGCAGGTAGGCGAGCTGGGCGTCGAAGCGGCGGCCACGGTCGCGGTGGTCGATGCCCATCACCTCGTAGTCCTCGTGCCTGGCGCCGATGGCCACGCCAAGGGTGAGCCTGCCGCCCGAGAGCGCGTCCAGGGAAGCGGCCTGCTTGGCGAGCATCGCCTGGTTGCGCAGCGGGCCGATCACCACCATGGTCACCAGGCGCAGCCTGCTGGTCAGGGCGGCGGCGGCCGCCAGCGACAGGAACGGGTCGTAGTTGTCGTAGGCGACGCGGTCGATCACCCCGAGGCTGGAGAACGGGCCGCTGTCAGCCCGTCTCGCCCACTCCAGGACGAGGTCGCCGGGCGCGCCAGGCACTCCCGCCGGAAGCCCAACCCCGACCTCCATCGCACGCGCTCCCCATCGGTGACGACCGTCAGCACATCGTGCCATCCATGGCGGCGCGGTGGAAGCTCGGCCAGCGACACCCCAGGTAGCAGGTAGGCCGGGACTCCAGGTGACGGGGCGAGAACTTGGGGGCTTGCCATGATGACGCCAGACTGCCGGCGCGCGACCTTTGAGATCACGGTCAGCTTGTCAAGGCGCCGCTCAGGAATGGCGGGACCGGGCTGGCCATCAGGCAAGGGGGAACACACGTGCATATGTGGTTCAGCACGAAGAGTTCCGCGGGACCGTCGGCGCCAAGGTCGCATCCCAGAAGGCTGGGATTGATGCGCCGCCCGGTCGTGGGGCTGCTTGCGCTGGCGGCCGCGGGGGCGATCGCGGCCGGCTGCAGCAGCGGCAGCTCGGGCTCCGGAGGATCGAGCAGCGGTGGAGGCGGAGGGATCTACGGCGGTGGCGGTAGCTCCCCGACGACCGGACAGTCGGGCGCGGCGACGGTCAAAGCCACCACTTCCAAGGACGGGATGGTCCTGGTCGACGGCAACGGGCGGACGCTGTACCTGTTCCAGAAGGACCAGCCGAACCAGTCGGCGTGCAGCGGCGCGTGCGTGTCGGCCTGGCCGGTCGACCAGAGCAGCGGCACCCCCAAGGCGGGGAGCGGCGTCAAGGCCTCGCTGCTCGGCACGATCAAGCGCACTGACGGCACCACGCAGGTGACCTACAACAAGCACCCGCTCTACTTCTACTCCGGCGACAGCCAGGCCGGGCAGCTCAACGGCCAGGGCCTGAACGCCTTCGGCGCGGTGTGGAACGTCGTGGCCCCAAGCGGGGCAAGGGTGGCCTGACATGCCAGGTCTGCGCTTCCCGATCGTGTCCTGGGCGCTGCGGCTCGGCACCGCCGCGGCGCTCGCCATCGATGCCACCGTCCACCTCTCCAACGCGGCGGGATACGACGCCGTGAAGGCCACCTTGAGCCAAGGGGAGCTGTTCCGGGTGGAGGCGGGCGTGGCGATCGCCGCCGGTCTGCTCGTCCTCCTCTGGCCACGTCGTAGTGCCTGGATCGCCGCGCTGCTGGTCGCCGCCAGCGCGCTCGGGGCGGTGTTGCTGTACCGGTATGTCGATGTCGGGTCGCTCGGCCCAATTCCGAACATGTACGAGAACACCTGGCAGGTGCCCGGGAAGCTGCTGTCCGCCTGGGCCGAGGGCGCCGCGGTGGTGCTCGCCGGAGCGGGCCTGCTGGTGCACTGGGGCGGCACGCGGAACCGCATGACCGCACGCTCCCGGAGCAGCGTTCCATCACGACAGGACCAGGACACCCGCACCAGGGTGCGGGCCTGAGCCGCGGCAAGGATGCGCCTACGAGCGCGCGAGCGCCGGGCGAGCCTGGGTGCGGCGGGCGGTGGGGATGGCCCACAGGCCGTAGAGAAGGCCGGCCACCACGAACGCCACCAGCAGCCCCAGGCTCGACCCGGCGAACGGGCCCTTGGCCCACCAGCCGAGCCAGGTGAAGCCCTTGGTCGTCGAAGTGATCAGCCCGAGGCCCGCGACCACCCCGACCAGCCAGGCCACCACCCCCGCGGGATTGACCGCCTGCCCCCCTCCGGTGGTCCGATCCATCGGGCCACCCGCTCGGCGTTCCCCGAGCCCCTCCCGAGCTCCCGCCCGTACAACGCGCGGACGTCGTAGCCGTCGCGGCGCAGCGTGGCCATGTCCACCAGGAAGACGCCGCCCAGGCGGCCAGCGGTACCCCGAGCACCAGCAGGTCGATCGCCACCGACTGGTAGCGCGGTCGCCGCAGCCCGAGCGTCAGCAGGTTCAGTCCTGAGGAGTAGATGTCCAGCAGCGCGCCCGCCACCAGCCCGCCGGCCGCCACCAGCAGGTAGGGCACAAGGAACCAGGTCGGCAGCGGCTCGGCGAGGTCGCCGAGCGGGTTGGCGGAGGTCGACAGGCCGGTTCCCCTGCTTGCCAGCAGCACGCCGAAGGTGATCAGCACCACCGGGCCGATGCTGGAGCCGAGCACGGTCCAGCCGACGACCGCGCGTGAGCTGGAGGCCCTGGGGGCAGCTCCAGCGCGATGAACACCACCGTCAGCAGCGCCAACCCCCAGGTGAACCAGGTCTGGATCCTGACGACGGTGGCATGGCCGAGCAGCCCCACCGCGATGTCACCCCCGCGATCACCAGGGTCATCGGCGCCGCCCTTCCTCGATCGCCAGTCTCGGCCACCACAATGCACCCGCCGGCAACGGGATTCCCAGATCTCACCTGTTGGCACGCTTCGACCGGTGTGCGAATGTCAGAAGTTGACCTCACGAGCTATACAGGAAGTTGCTAGTTGACGAGGTGTGCGGGATATGCGACCGTTTCAGTTGCCCGCAATGCCCGTTCGGAGGGAAACCGCCGGCGAAGGCGTCCAGTGGGAGGTGCATCGGATGGCCGAGTCTGGCCAGCCTCGACGTCCAGGCGGAGGCAGGCGAGCCCACCTGGTACGACTGGCACCGGGAGTGGCTGCCGGCCCAGCCCACCGCCGCGCCAAGCCCTCAGCGGACCGCCGCCGTCATCCCGCTGTTCCAGCAGCGGAGCACAGCCGAGTCGTCCCGGCCGGGACGGAAAGTGGGCCGAGCCCGGTCTCGCTGATCCCTGAGAGGTGAAGCCGGGCCCGGCCCACCGGTCCAGCCAGGCCCACTGGTCCAACCCGGACCCGTCCGGTCCGCGGCTTCGGTCGCCACGGGGCGGCCCGCCGCCCATTACTGGTCGACGCGGTGCCGCTCCACCGAGGTGGTGATCTCGGCCAGGAACTCCTCGTCCACGGTCACGCCGAGGCCGGGGCCCGATGGCACTCGCACGACCCCTGGCGGCTCCAGCACGAACGGCTCGGTGATCAGCTCGCGTCGCCAGTAGCGGTCCGACGCGGAGGTGTCGCCTGGCAATGTGAAGTTCGGCAGGCCCGCCAGCGCCAGGTTGGCCGCCCGCCCGAGCCCCGTCTCCAGCATCCCGCCGCACCACACCGGCACGCCGCTGGCCGCGCAGACGTCGTGCACCCGCCGCGCCTCCAGGAACCCGCCGACGCGGCCGGCCTTGATGTTGACGATCGAGCAGGCGCCGATCGCGATCGCCTCCGCCGCGGCGCGTGCCGAGGTGATCGACTCGTCGAGGCAGATCGGTGTGCGCACCCGTCTGGCCAGCTCGGCGTGCCCGCGCAGGTCGTCCTCCGGCAGCGGCTGCTCGACCAGCAGCAGGTCGAACGGGTCGAGGGCGGCCAGCCGCGGCGCGTCGGCGAGCGTGTAGGCCGCGTTGGCGTCGACCTGCAGGAGGACGTCGCCGAAGCGCTCCCTGACTGCCCGCACCGGCTCGACGTCCCAGCCCGGCTCGATCTTCAGCTTGACCCGCGCGTAGCCGCCGGCCAGGTAGCCGTCGACGACGTCGAGCAGTTCCGGGATGGAGCCGGCGATCCCCACCGACACGCCCGCCGCGACCCTGTCGCGGACCGCGCCGAGGTAGCCGGCCAGCGGCATGCCGTGCGCCCGCAGTTCGGCGTCCAGCACGGCCAGCTCGACGGCCGCCTTGGCCATGGGGTGGCCCTTGACCGCCGCCAGCGCCGGCGCCACACCCGCCGCCGACAGGCCGGGCACGGCCGCCAGGCGCGGCAGCAGATGGTCGCGGATGACCCGGTGCGCTCCGTCGGCGTACTCCGGGGAGTACAGCGGCTCGCCGCCGGCCACGCACTCGCCCCAGCCCTCCGCCACGTCGGTGGTCAACCTGACGAGCAGGATGTCCCGCTCGTGCTGGACCCCGAAGGAGGTCCGGAAAGGCGCGACCAGCGGCAGCCGGATGCGCCGGAGCTCGATCTCCTGCAGTTTCATGGGCTCTCCCGTGTGCCGTGGCCGGCCGGCTCGAGCACGTACCAGCCGGAGCGGGTGATGCCGGTGGCCGCCAGCCCCCGGCCGAGCGCCTCGCCCATGGTGGCGCGCAGCGCGTGCCGCCATCGCGAGGCGAGCCGCGGGTCGGCCGCCCGCATCGCGACGATGTCGCCAGGCACCTTGACGAGCAGCGCTCCGGCGCCTGGGGCGGCGTCGGGCGTCACCGGCCCGCCGGCCGCGTCTTCGTCGAGCAGGACGCTCGCCCCGGCCTCGCGCAACGCCTCCAGGTCCGGCTCGACCGCGGCGCCGTGGCTGGCCGCGACGGCGCGCTCCCGCGCCAGCGGCCAGGACACCATGCAGCGGTCCGTCTCGTCGCCGGCGTTGATGCCGTCGCCCATGGGCCCGTAGAAGTCCGGCAGGTACTCGACGATCTCCGCCCCGAGCTTGACCAGGTTGAGGAAGGCGTTGCGCCGGACCAGCGGATCGAAGGTCCAGGTGACCACGGGCAGGTCCCGCGCCAGCGCCCATGCCCGCTGATGCTGCTTGAGCGCGAACCCGACGCCGCGACCTTGCACCTCGGGGCGCACGCCGGTGATGTGCGAGTGCAGCCCGACGGCGCTCCCGTCTGGGTGCAGAAAGCCGACCGAGGCGCCGACCAGGCGGCCGCCGACCCTGGCGCCGGCGACGTAGTTGCCACTGTGCGCAAGGGCGCGGAGCAGCGCGGGTGTGCACGGCGCCTCGGCCCTCGGCGTCCGCCACACCTCGACGAACAGCTCGGCCGCATCGGTCAGCTCGCCGATCTGGTGAACTTCCGCGAGCTCGACACCGGCCTGGCGCGCCGCCGACTCCGCCGCCGAGCGCGCCTGCACGGCAAGCGGCGCCGCCACCGTGGCCCTCACGCCGTCGTCCGGTCCAATCCGTCCCACAGCAGCGTGCTCAGGTGGTCCCTCAGGGCGGGCCGCGGCACCTCCGGACTGACCAGCCACCACGTGCTGGCCGCCTGCACCATCCCGGCGATCGCGTGGCCCCACGGCCCGGCCGGGGCGGTGTCGCGGTCGGCTGCCTCCAGCCGCTGGCGCAGCACGTCGGCGAGGACCTCGCCCACGTGATAGCCGAAGGTCACCGCCGGACGCGTGGCGTGCTGCGGGTGCAGCAGGAACTGGTGGACCTGCGGGTCGTCCTGCACGAAGGCGAGGTAGGCGTCGATCGCCTTGACCACGTTGGCGTGCAGGTCCCGGCTGGTCGCCACGGCGCTCTGGAAGCGGCTGGTCAGGTCGGCGCAGTACTGTTCGGCCACCGCCTGGTAGACGCCGGCGCGGTCGCCGAAGTACCGGTAGACGATCGGCTTGGTGATCCCCGCCTGGGCCGCGATCTCGTCCATGGACGCGGTCGGGCCCTCGCGCCGGATCACCTCGATAGCCGCCTCGAGCAGTTCCATGCGGCGCGCCATGCGGCCGTACAGCATCGACGGAGCAGCGTTGCCGCTGCCCTCCCGTTCGACGCCCCCCTTGCTCACCATCCTGTAAGGATTCTACGGCAGAGGGTCCCGGCCCTGGCCAGGATGTTTTCGACCGGGCGCGGCCGGCGTAGGCTGCGGGCCGTCCCGATGCCGCCCGTCAACGCATCTGTCGAGCCGCCCCACGAGGAGTGCAATGGCCGAGACCGCGCAATCCACCAACCCGTCCAAGCGTCTCCGCGACGTCGCCGCCCTGGTCACCGGCGGCGCCTCTGGGCTTGGCGAGGCCACCGTCCGCGCCCTGGTCGAACGGGGCGCCCGCGTGGCGATCGTCGACCGCGACGGCCAGCGCGCCAAGGCGGTGGCCGAGGCGCTCGGCGACCGGGCCAGGGCGTACGTCGCCGACGTGGCCGACGACGGCGAGGTCCGCCGGGCGGTGGACGGCGCCAGGAACGACCTCGGCGAGCTGCGGGTCGCGGTGCTGTGCGCGGGGATCGGCTGGGCGCAGCGCACCGTGGGCCGGGACGGGCCGGCGGACCTGTCCGCGTTCGAGACGGTTGTGCGAGTCAACCTGATCGGCACCTACAACGTTCTGCGGCTGGTCGCGGCCTCCATGGGCGGGAACGAGCCGGATCCTGGCGGCCAGCGCGGCGTCGTGGTGATGACCGCCTCGGTGGCGGCCTTCGACGGGCAGATCGGACAAACCGCCTACTCGGCATCCAAAGGCGGCGTCGCCGCCATGACCCTGCCGGCCGCCCGCGACCTGGCCGCCATGGGTGTGCGCGTCTGCACGATCGCGCCGGGGGTGTTCCGGACCCCGATGCTCGCCGGGCTCCCCGAACCCGCCCAGCGGAGCCTGGAGGCGGTCGTCCCGTTCCCGCCACGGCTCGGGGAGCCCGCGGAGTACGCCCTGCTCGCCTGCCAGATCGCCGAGCATCCGTATCTCAATGGCGAGGTCATCCGGCTGGACGCCGCGCTGCGGATGGGCCCCAGGTAGACGTCGCCGGCCACCGGGGCACACCCGTGCTTCGCCGGAACACAGGTGCGGCGGCGAGGGGTCGACGCGCCCGGGGCAAAAGCCGCATCAGGCGCGGACCGCGAGCCTTCCGGCGCTCCCCCAAACGCCGGGCGAGCGGCCCTCCTCGCCGCCGCGAGGCCGGCACCTCCCCCACAAGGCACCGGCCCTCGGTGGCCTACTGTCAAAGGTCGCGCACCATGCCCGCCGGATCAAGCGATAAACGGCCACTGACTGGATGACCCGGGAACAGGGCAACGAATCACGGGAATTTGCTGCTTCTCGAAGGTACTTGGCTCCCTGACACGATTGTTACACCGGTCCCGGTACAACCGTCCTGTGTTCCCGGCGCAGGAGGTCGAACGATGGCGGCACCGCGTGGACCGATGCCTGAGTGGCCCGTCTCCAGCGAGATCCTGTTCCGGCCCGGCTGGGCGCCCGGCCACCTGACCCTGCCGGCGGTCGCCGGTCACGGTCCGCGCATCGTCGTGCTCCACGACTGGTGGGGCCTGGACCGCCAGGCCCGCTCGGTGGTCGACCGCTTGGCCGCCGAGGGCCACGCGGCCTTCGCTCCCGACCTCTACCAGGGCCGCATCGCCCAGCACGCCGACGAGGCCGCTCGCCTCGCCCGCCATCTCGAGTCCGCGGACCTCACCTCCGAGCTGGTCGACGCCGTCGAGCTGGTGCAGGCCCTGCCGAGCGTCTCGCCCTCGTCCGACCCGATCGCGGTGATCGGCCTCGGGTTCGGCGGCGCGCTCGCCCTCTACCTGGCCTCGCGCCATCCCGACGTGCGTGCGGTCGTCTGCTATGACGGCTTCCCTCCCCCGGAGGCGACGTTCGAGTGGGCCCGAACGCCCGCTGCCGTCCTCGGCCACGCGTGCCAGCCCGAGTTCCGGCGCGCCGGCCAGGTGCAGGCGGCCCTGCGCCGCTCCGGGGTCGACGCCTCGGTGTTCCTGTACCCGAGCGCTCCGCACGGGTTCTTCGACTCGACGCGTCCGGACAACCACGACCGTGCCGCCGCGGCGCTCTCGTGGCGGCGCACCGTGCGATTCCTGCGCGAGCGCTCCGGGACTCCGAGCGAGCCCGGCCGCCTCACCGCCTGAGCCGATCCGGCGGCCGCGCGGCGGGTGCCCGGCATGCGAGGTCAGCGTCCCCAGTCGTCGGGAGGAGTCCGGTGACCCTGCTCCAGGTGCCAGTAATCTCGCACCTCGGTCGCCAGGCCGTCGCCGTCGAACCGTGCCGTCGCGCAGCCCGCCAGCGTCATCGCGCTGCCGCGCTGGTCGTGGAACCTGGTCCAGTACTCCACCCATGCCCGGTCGCGCCGCACGACCGGCGTGCCGAAGCGGACTTCGTCGACCATCCGCTCATCCGCGAAGGCCGCGGAGAGGTACTCGCGGACGCCCTGCCGCCCCAGGTGGGGCCGCCGGAACGGGGTCGAGCGGTGGATGCACGCTTCCGCGTACAGCCCGACCAGCGCCTCGACGTCGTGGGCGGGCCACGCGGTCGTCCAGGTCGCCGCCCACCTGCTCGCCGCCTCCTCAGAGTCCATCCGCTCGTCTCCTCGCTGGTCAGCAGGCCCGCCACAGGTGCCGACGCGTGAGCGTGAACTCCCACTTCGCCAGTCGGCGTGAGGTTCCTCGTCGACCTCTGCCTCTCGCCAGCGCTGTGGCCGAAGGGCGCGTGGTGCTTCCCACCGAGAGCTGCATCGCGGTGGGGTTCCCACTTGGTTGGGTGTGTCTAGAATCATTGCGGCTGACGTGAGCTGTCCAGCTGGGGCCATCCGGCTCGAATAGGGACCATTTGGAGACCCTGGAGGAGACGTGCCCCAGGAGCGAGCCGCTTTCCGGGCGAAGCCGATACGACGGCGCCGCGTGCCGATACGGTTCCAGGTGCTGCTGGCGGCTGGCGGGTTGCTGGGTCTGCTCGCCATCTCGATGGCACGCGCGATCGGCTCCATCGTCGCGTTCTGGCTGATCCGCTCGATCGCGATGCCAGTCTCCAGGCTGATGGCCGTCTTGCGCGTCGACGTGCCTTCCCGAGGGTCGGCGTAAGCCGAGGGGGCGGTGCCGGATGGTAGAGGAAACGCCCACGACGCCCTGGTGCCCACGCTGTCTCCGGCCCACCGGCGAGTCCGCGCGCTGTCCCTCGTGTGGGCTGGCGCAGCTCGGCCCGCAGGCCGAGCGGCTGCGTGTGGTGGTGTGGCGGCTCCACGAGATCGGTGAGCGGCAGCAGGCGCTGGAGGCGGAGGCGGCCTCCCTGAGGCTCGAGCAGATCCGGCTGCTCCAGGTGCTGGGCCGCGACGGCGCGCGGCGCGCGCACGGCCCTTCTCTTGAATGGCGCCCGGAGCTGGTGCGCGGCGTCCTGCTGTGGCTCGGGTCGATCCTGTTGGCGCTGGCCGCGGTCATCTTCGCCGTGGTGGCGTTCATCAGTCTCGGCGACCGCGGCCGCGCCGGCCTGCTCGCCGGCACGACCCTGGTGGTCGCGGCGTGCGCCGCCGCGGCTCGGCGGCGGCTCCCCGCCACCGGCGAGGCGCTCGGCGGGCTCGCCCTCGCGCTCGTGCTGGTCGACTGGTATGCGCTGCGCCGTGCGGGGCTGGCGGAGGGCTTGCCGGCCACGGCGTGGTGGGCCGTCGGCACCGGGGCCGGCGCCGCCATTGCGGTCGTGGCCGCCCGATGGCTGCCGGTCCATCGCCTCTCGGCGGCGGTGCTCGCGCAAGCGTCCGCCGTGCTGGTCGTCACGGCCATCGCCGAGGCCGCCTGGACGGTTGCGGTCGGGCTGGCGCTGGTGGCCGCCGCCTCCGCCGTGGCGGGTGCCCTGCTGGCCCGCGAGCGCGCGCGGCTCCCCGTGGCGATCGTCTTCGGCATCGGCTCTGGCCTGCTCGAACTCGCCGCGCTCGGCCTCCTTCTTTTGTCTCCGCCCATCGAGGACACCGCAAGTGCCCTCGGCCCGGCGGGAGCGCTCGCGGCCATGGCGCTGGCCCCGGCTCTGGCTCGGACCTGGCTCACCGCGCCAGTTGGCCGGGTCGCGCGGGACGGGCTGGTCGCGCTCGCGGCTGGGGCGCTGCTCGCCAGCGGCGGCACGCTGCTGGCCGCCGAGTGGAAATCCTGGGCCCTCCTGGCGGCGGTGGCCGTGCTGGGGGCACTGGTCCTCGGCCTCGGCCGCCTCCTGCCGGCTGAGGTCGGGCGCGGCACCATGCTGGCGGCTGGCGCTGCGCTGGGCGTCGGCCTCGTGGGGCTGGTGGGCCCGCTGCTCCGGGCGCTGGCGGCCCCGCTGGAGTGGGTCGCCTACCCCTGGACGGGGCGGCTCAGCTCCGACGCCGCCGCCGCGGTCGAGCGCCTGGCGCCTGCCGAGGTCGGTCTCCACGCGCTCTACCCGGTTGTCGCCATGCTGCTGGCGTGCGCCGGCGCGGCGGGCTTGGGGGCTTTGCGGCTGCGCGGATCTCGCGCGATCGAGCCCCGACTCGCCGGCATGGTGGGATCGGGCGCTGCCGTCGGTATCGTGGCGGTGTTTCCGATGGCGGCCGGATGGCCGCTGTGGGCGGTGCTGCTCTGCACCGCGGCGGGCACGCTTGTGGGCGGCGCCGGAGCGGTGCTCGCCGACCGCGGTGGACGGAGCCAGGCGACCATTGCGCTGGCCGCCTGCACCGCCGTCCTGGCGATCGTGGTGCTGGCGTGGGCGCTCGCCACCGAGCCAGGGACGCTCGCGGTCGTCGGCATGCTGGTCCCCGTGGCGGTGGTCGCCGCCGCCGCGTCCCGAACCCCGCTGTTGCGAGCCAGCTTTGCCGCCGTGGCCGCCGTTGCCGTGCTCGGCGAGAGCGCGGCCGTGGTGGTGAGCGCCGGCGGGGGAGCGGCGGAGGCCGGCCTGGTAGTCGTCGTCGTCGCGGGCGTGGTGCTCATGGCCGGAGCGTTGTGGCGGCAGAACAGGGTCGAGGGCCCGGTCACGGAAACGCTCGGGCTGGTCGGGCTGCTCGTCGGGGTCTCGCTCACCGCGGGGAAGGAGCGCTGGCTCGCCGGTGCCCTGACGGTCGCGGTGCCGATGCTGGCGGTCGCCGCCGTGCGGCCGGCCCGCCGTGCCTACGCATGGTGCGCCGCAGTGGCGGCCGTCGCCGCCACCTGGGCGTGGCTGACCGTGGCCAACGTGACCGTGGTCGAGGCATACACGCTGCCGGCGGCGGGTGTCGCGCTGTTGGCGGGCGCGGTCGCTTGGCGGAGGCGCCCGCGTCGCGGTTCGTGGCTCGTGTTCGGACCGGGAATCGCGGTGGCGCTGCTGCCCAGCCTGGCGCTCACCATCGACCACGGCGGCCTGGCCCGCCCGCTGCTGCTCACCGGCGGCGCGGTGCTGGTCGTGCTGGGCGGTCTCCGTGGCAGGCTCCAGGCGCCGCTCCTGCTCGGCGCCTTCACGCTCCTGGCGCTCGGCGTGGACGCCGTCCTTCCGGTGGCGACGCAACTCCCACGCTGGGTGACGATCGGGGCCGCGGGCCTGCTGCTGCTCTGGCTCGGCGCGACCACCGATCGGCGGCTGACGCAGCTTCGCGGGCTCGGCCAGCGTCTCCAGGATCTGGAGCACGACGGCACCCTGGACGCCCCCCGCTAGCGGTCAGGGCGATCTCCGCTGACGGTGATCTCGGTCAGGTCCACGCGCGAACGACGGGAGATCGCAGTCGTGTGGCGGTAGTCAGACGCGTGTGTCGCTTCGTACTGTGTAGGGTGGCCATTGTCCGCGCAGCTTCTTTATTGAGGGGAACCACCGTGTCGAGCGCTGAGACGAGCAGCCCGTCGGGCTCCAAGACGATCACCGAGCACGAGCTGGAGCAGTGCCAACGCGCGAACCAGACCGGCCGGCAGCCGGTGGTGTTCGTCCACGGCCTGTGGCTGCTGCCCAGCAGCTGGGACCGCTGGGCGGCGCTGTTCGAGGACAACGGCTACGTCGCGTTGACGCCCGGGTGGCCCGACGATCCCGAGACGGTCGAGGAGGCCAAGGCCCATCCCGAGGTGTTTGCCGGCAAGTCGATCGGCCAGGTCGCCGACCACTTCGAGACGATCGTCCGCGGGCTGGCCAGGAAGCCGGCGATCATCGGCCACTCCTTCGGCGGGCTGCTGACCCAGATCCTGGCCGGGCGGGGCCTGGCGGCGGTGTCGGTGGCGATCGACCCGGCGCCGTTCCGGGGAGTGCTGCCGCTGCCGATCTCTGCGCTGAGGTCGTCCTCGCCCGTCCTCGGCAATCCCGCCAACCGCAACCGTGCGGTGCCGTTGACCTTTGAGCAGTTCCGCTACGGCTTCGCCAACGCCGTCGGTGAGGACGAGGCCAAGCAGCTCTACGAGACCTATTCCGTGCCGACCTCCGGAAAGCCGCTGTTCCAGGCCGCGGCGGCCAACCTCAACCCGTGGACCGAGGCCAAGGTCGACACCAGGAATCCGGACCGGGGCCCGCTGCTGATCATGTCCGGGGAGAAGGACCACACCGTGCCGTGGGCGATCGCCAACGCCTCCTATCAGCAGCAGCGGGACAACGAGGGCGTGACCGAGATCGCCGAGATGCCCGACCGCGGGCACGCGCTCACCATCGACCACGGCTGGCGCGAGGTCGCCGACAAGGCGCTGGCTTTCGTCCGCCGCTTCGTCTAGAGGAGGCGGTTCAGCCTCCTCCTTCAGCCGCGCACCGGCGCCAGCCGCAGCGCCGAGATCGCGCGCGCGACCGGGCGATTGACCGGCGGGCGGCGCGCGGTTAGGTTGGCGGACTGTGGTTTGGCAGGGGGGAGGAGCCGCCAGATGGTCCAGCAGGCGCAGATCCGGGTGGAGGCTGATCACGCTCGGCGATACCCGGGCTCCGACAAGCTGGCCACCGAGTGCGTGGTGAACCTGGTCCGCACCGAGAGCCTGGTGGCCGCCGAGGTGAACGGTCGTCTGCGCCGGTTCGGCCTGACCGGCTCGACCTTCAACGTGCTGATGATCTTGGACGGCGCGCCCGAGCCGCTCTCGCCGCACCAGCTCGGGGAGCGGCTGCTGGTCACGCGCGGGACCGTGACCGGGCTGCTCGACACGCTCCAGCGGCAGGGCTTGGTGCGGCGGATCCCGCACCCCGGCGACCGCCGGATGCTGCTGATCGAGCTCACCGAGACGGGCCGTACCATGCTGCGCAAGACCTGGCGGACGCACTTCCCGGCGCAGACCGAGATGATGTCGGTCCTCTCCGACCCGGAGAAGGAGGCGCTGGTGCGGCTGCTCGGCAAGCTCCAGGCCCACCTGGAGGCCAGGGCGAAGCGGGCCACCTAGCGCCAGACAGCGAGGAGCGGCGGTTGGGTTCGACCATGGTCGGCGAAGCCTCGCATGCCGAAGTGCTGGAGCGGGTCCAAGGGCGGCTCGGGGAGCTGGTGCTCCGCGGCGACGGCCCGGACTTCGAGGTCATCAGCAACGGCGTGTTCCTCATGGACACGCGCAACGGCGCCTCCGAGCGCCTGCTCGTGCGGGTCGCGCTCGGCGGCCTCCGCGCACCGGGCCAGCTGCTGATCGGTGGGCTCGGCGTGGGGTTCTCGCTCGCCGAGGCGCTGGCCTCCGACCTGGTCGAGCGGGTGACGGTGGTCGAGATCGAACCGGCGGTCGTCGGGTGGAACCGGACCTACCTTGCCGCCTGGTCGGGCGGAGCGCTGGCGGACCCGCGGGTCGAGGTGGTCTGCGCGGACCTGCGGGACTGGCTGGCCTCCACCGGGCAACGGTTCCAGGCGATCTGCGTGGACGTGGACAACGGGCCCGGCTGGACCGTCGCGGAGGCCAATGGCGCGCTCTACTCCGAGGAGTGCCTGGCGCTGCTGCGCGAGCGCCTGGCACCGGGCGGCGCCCTCACGATCTGGAGCGCGGGCTCGGTCGAAGGCTTCGCCTCCAGGCTCCGGAGCGCCTTCGTCCGCGTGGAGCGCTTCGCCGTCGAGGTCCCCAGAGGCGAGCCCGACGTGATCTACGCCGCGTGGCGCGACTGATCCGGCGCCTGCTCCTCGAAGCGGAGGGTGCGGAAGCGGCGTGGAGCGACCAGCACCGCGGCGATGCCGAGGACCGCGACCGCGGCCAGCGCGTGGAACACCCGGTGGCTGGCCAGGTCGAGCCCCTGCCGTACGTAGTCGGCGACCGCGTCCGGGACGCGCGAGCCGCCGCCGAGCGCCTCGCTGGCCGAGTTGACGCTCGGGAGCCGGCCGCGCAGCTCCCCGGGCGCCCGCCGGAACCAGCCGGCCAGCGCCGCCACCACCGCCAGGGTCATCCCGATCAGCGCGGCGTCGCGGAACCCGATCCGAAGGTAGAGGCGGCTCGAGAAGGTGGAGGAGAGCGACCAGCCGAGCGACATCGCCGCCAGCACCACCAGCGCGGCGGCGAAGATGCCGACGCTCTGCGGCGAGGCCCAGGGCCAGCGGACGCCGCCCTCCAGCAGGCCGAACACCAGCAGGCTCGTGCCAGCGAACACCAGCGCGGAGCCGGCAAGGTCCAGCTTGTGCGGGCGGCGCACGACCTGCTCGCGCAGGCGGGTGACGACGATGAACGCGGCCACCGCGCCGATCGGCAGGTTGACGTAGAAGATCCAGCGCCAGCTCAGGTACTGGGCGAACAGGCCGCCGATGGCCGGGCCGATCACCGCGGAGACGCCCACACCGCCGACAGCCAGCCCTGGATGCGCGCCCGCTCGGTCACGGTGTAGAGGTCGCCGACCACGGTCATGGCGATCGGCAGGATCGCGCCGGCGCCCACGCCCTGGAGGCCACGGAAGGCGATCAGCGCCGCCATGTTCCAGGAGATGCCGCACAGCGCCGAGCCGGCCAGGAAGACCGTCACCCCGGCCAGCAGGACCGGCTTGCGGCCGTACAGGTCGGCGAGCTTGCCGTAGATCGGTATCGAGGCGGCCTGCGCCAGCAGGTAGACGGAGAACAGCCAGGGGAACAGCGAGAACCCGCCGAGGTCCTCGACGATCGGTGGGATCACGGTGGCCACGATCGCGGAGTCCATCGCCGCCAGCGTGATCACCAGCAGCAGCCCGGCGAGCACCTGGTTGCGGCCCGACAGCGCCGGCGAGGTGCCGACCCGCCCTTGCGTCGAGGTCAAGGAAGCCTCCTTCGTGCCCGCTCAGCGCAGCGCCGAGTACACCGCCGCCGCCAGCCCGATCACCACCACCACCAGCCGCAGCGCCCTGTCGGAGAGGCGGCGGGCGATCACCGCGCCGAGCATGCCGCCGACCATGGTGGTCCCGGCCAGCACCAGCGCGGCGCTCCAGACCACCGGGCCGAGGAACGCGAACGCGACCGCCGCGACCCCGTTGACGACCGCCGTGAGCGAGGTCTTCAGGGCGTTGACCCGCTGGAGCGTCTGGCGCAGGAACAGCCCCAGCACGGCGATCAGCAGCACCCCCATGGCCGCGCCGAAATAGCCGCCGTACACGCTGATCGCCAGCACGGCCAGCAGCAGCCCCCGGCGCCTGGCGAGCGGGGTCGGGTCCGGCGCCGCCTCCTCCGCCGCGAGCGCCGCGGCGGCGGGCGCCCCGGGCGCGGTCGGGCTCCCTGGGGCGGCGCCCGCCGGCCCGGCGCCCCCGGCGGCGGGCGTCTCGGGGGCCGCGCCCACCACCACGGGCCGCTGGCGGCTCGGGCCGCGCATGCGCCTGGCCAGCCAGGGTTGCGCCAGGGTGAGCAGGGCGGCCGTGGCGATCAGCCCCGGAACGGCGGCCTCGAAGGTGGCGGCCGGCAGCACCAGCAGCAGCCAGGCGCCGGCCAGGCTGCCGACCGTGCAGACCACGGCCAGCAGCATCCAGTTGCGTGCCTGGCCGGCCAGTTCGCGCCGGTAGCCCACCGACCCGCCGGCGGAGCTGGGGAACACGCCGATGGTGTTGGTGACGTTGGCGACCAGCGGCGAGTAGCCGAGCGCCAGCAGCGCGGGGAACGACAGCAGCGACCCGCCTCCCGCGACCGTGTTGATCGCTCCCGTCACCAGCCCCACGCCGCCGAGCAGCAGCAGGCGGAGCGGGCTCACACCCGCATCGCCAGCGCCCCGCGGGGTCGCGGAGGCCCGGGCGTCCGCGCCGTACGAGCGCTCGACAGGGAGACAGCCATCACCGGCCAGGGTAACAGCCGCGCTCCAGCGCCCTTCCCGGGACCCGCCGCGGCGCCCCGCCGAGCCGGTACCATGCCGGCAGCTACAGCCGGCGAGGTGATGGCATGCAAGACGCCGAACTCCTGCTGCTGGTCCTGATGGCGGCGGTGGGCGGACTGAGCGTCCTGGCCGTCGCGGTCAGGGTGCCCTACCCGATCCTGCTCGTCCTCGGCGGCCTGGTGCTCGGGTTCGTGCCAGGGATCCCCAGAGCGGAGCTGCCGCCCGACCTGGTGCTGGTGCTGTTCCTGCCCCCGCTGCTCTATTGGTCGTCGTTCTTCTCGTCCGCGCTTGAGCTGCGCAGCGACGCGCGGGCGATCACGCTGTCGGCGGTCCTGCTGGTCCTGGTGACCATGCTCGCCGTGGCGGCGATCGCGCATGCGCTGGTTCCCGGGCTGCCCTGGGCGGCAGCGTTCGCACTGGGGGCGATCGTCTCGCCGACCGACCCGTTGGCCGCCACCGAGATCGCCCGCCGCCTCGGCGTGCCACGCCGCCTGGTCACGCTGATCGAGGGCGAGAGCCTCGTCAACGACGCCACCGCGCTGGTCGCCTACCGCCTGGCTCTGGCCGCGGTGGTCACGGGTAGCTTCACACTCTGGGAGGCCGGCCTGCGGTTCGTGGTCGGCGCGATCGGCGGCGTGGCCATCGGGCTCGCGATCGGGTGGCTCATCGCCGAGGCCCGCCGCCGGCTCGACGACCCGGTGACCGAGATCATCCTCTCGGTGGTGACGGGCTACGCCGCCTACCTGCCCGCCGAGCGGCTGGGCGTCTCGGGGGTCCTGGCCGCCGTGACCGCTGGCCTCTACGTTGGCTGGTATGCCCCCAGGATCGCTTCGCCGGCTACCCGGCTGCTCGGGTTCTCTTTCTGGGAGGTGCTGGTCTACCTGCTCAACGCGGTCCTGTTCGTGCTGGTCGGCCTGCAGCTCCACCCGATCCTGACCAGCGTCGGCGGGCGCTCGATGGCGGTCCTGCTGGGCCAGGCGGCGCTGGTCAGCGCGGTGGTGATCGGCGTGCGGCTCGCGTTCGGGTTCACCATCCCGTACCTGATCAGGTTGATCGACCGGCGGTCCACGCAGCGCGCCAGGCGGGTCGGCGCCAGGCAGCGGCTGGTGGTCGGCTGGAGCGGGATGCGTGGCTCCGTCTCGCTGGCCGCCGCGCTGGCCCTTCCGCTGGAGACCAGAGCCGGCGAGCCGTTCCCCCAGCGAAACCTGATCCTGTTCATGACCTTCGCGGTGATCTTCGCCACCCTGGTCCTGCAGGGGCTGACCCTGCCCACGCTGATCCGCCGCCTCGGCGTCCATGACGACGGCACCGAGGCGCGGGAGGAACTGCGCGGACGCCTGGGCGCCACCGACGCGGCCCTGGCGCGCCTGGAGGAGCTGGCGGCCGCGGAGTGGACCCGCGACGACACGGTCGAGCGCATGCGCGGCCTGTACCAGTTCCGCCGCCGGCGCCTCAAGGCCCGCGCCGGCTACCTCGAGGACGACGGCTACCAGGACCGCTCGCTGGCCTACCAGCGGCTGGTCCGCGAGCTGCTGGAGGCCCAGCGCCGCGCGATCGTCCAGCTCCGCAACCAGGGCACGATCAGCAACGACGTGATGCACCGCATCGAGCGCGACCTCGACCTGGAGGACTCCCGGCTCGAGATCTGAGCGGCGGGTGCTTGCGGCAGGGGCCACACACGAGGATCCTGCCTTGAGGGTTTGGAAGGGGGAGGCCAATGGGGATCGTGTCACGCGGGTTCAGGGGCAGGCGGGGACGACCAGGACCCGAGCTGCCTCCAGGCCAGTACCTGGTCGAGGACTTCCCGGTGCTTTCCGCGGGGCCCACGCCGCGGATCGACCTGGACAAGTGGGAATTCACCATCACCAACGAGACCGGTGAGCGCAAGAGCTGGGACTGGGCGGCCTTCCGCGCCCTTCCCAGCGAGTCGCCCACGGTCGACATCCACTGCGTGACCAAATGGTCCAAGCTCGGCACGGGCTGGGAGGGGGTGTCGCTGGACACGCTGATGGAGGGCGTGGAGACCAGCGCCAGCTTCGCGCTGGCGGAGTCCTACGGCGGCTACACCACCAACCTGCCCCTCGAGGACCTGCTGGACGGCAAGGCGTGGGTCGCGTACCGGTTCGGGGGTGAGGACCTGGAGCCCGAGCACGGCGGGCCGGCGCGGCTGCTGGTGCCGCACCTGTACTTCTGGAAGAGCGCCAAGTGGGTGCGCGGGATCCGGCTGCTCGACAGCGACGAGCCGGGCTTCTGGGAGAGCCTTGGCTACCACAACTACGGTGACCCATGGCGCGAGCAGCGGTACTGGGGCGACTGAGCTGGCGGGCCGCCCAGGTCCGCCAGGTCCGTGACGAGTCGGCGACCGCGCGGACCCTGGTCCTGGAGGTGCCGAGCTGGCCCGGCCACCTGCCCGGCCAGCACGTGGACGTGCGCCTGACCGCCGAGGACGGCTACTCGACCCAGCGCAGCTACTCGATCGCCTCGGCTCCCGACGGCGCCCGGGTCGAGCTGACCGTCGAGCGGCTGGAGGACGGCGAGGTCTCCCCGTACCTGACCGACGTGCTGCAGCCAGGCGATCCCCTGGAGCTGCGGGGCCCGATCGGCGGCTGGTTCGTGTGGCGTCCGGAGGAGCCGTCCCCGACCCTGCTCACCGGCGGCGGGAGCGGCGTCGTGCCGCTGATGGCCATGATCCGCACTCGCATCGCCCGCGGCAGCGGCACGCCGATGCGCCTGATCTACTCGACCCGAGGGCCCGACACGCTGCTGTACCACGAGGAGCTGCAACGCCTCAGCGACCAGGACCCGGCGCTGCGGGTGGACCTCGTCTACACCCGCCGCGCCCCGGCGGGCTGGGAAGGCAAGGTCGGCAGGCTCGGGGCGACCCAGCTCGCCGCCCTGGCCTGGCCGCCCGCCGACCGGCCCGCCAGCTTCGTCTGCGGCCCGACCAGCTTCGTCGAGGCCGTCGCCAACCTGCTCATCGACCAGGGCCACGATCCGCAGCGGATCAAGACCGAACGGTTCGGGCCCAGCGGTAGCTGACGGAGGAACGCCATGACCGAGTCCAACCTGTGGACCGACGGCAACGCGCTCGCCGGCCCCCTCCAGGACGTCTTCAGCGTCGACGTCACCGCCGCCACGGCCCGTTGCGCCAACTGCGGGCGCGTCGGGACCATCGCGGAGACGCGGCTGTTCGACCACGCCCCCGGCATGGTCGCCCGCTGCCCCACCTGCGACCAGGTGATGCTGCGCCTGGTGCGCGGCCCGGGCCGCGCCTGGCTGGACCTGCGCGGCCTCACCTACCTGCAGGTCGCCGTCCCCGACGACGCGTAGGGCCGCTCGGGCTCCGCCGCTACTGCCGGGCCATCGCCTCCGCGGTTACTGCCGGGCCATCGCCACCCTGAGCCGATCCTCCGCGCTGATGCGGCGGTCCGGGTCTTCGGCGCCGTCGGCGACGTCGATCTGGACCCAGCGGACGCGTCCGGTGAAGGCGCTGCCGGCTGGATCGTAGTCGTCGCTGACCGGCGTGGCGCTGTCGCTGCCGACGTCGGCGGTCTCGTCGGCGGAGAACACCATCGGCTCGGTCGCGTCGACGCGGCCCTCCGCGACCTTGCCGCCGTCGACGTAGAGGGTGACGGTGCCACCCTTGGCGAGCCCGCCGCCGTCGTAGGCGAACTCCATGCGGACCTGGTGCTCGCCCGGGGGGATGGGCGCATCGGCCTCGATCTTGAAGCGCTGCAGGCCGAACAGGTTGTAGCAGTAGGCCGGCCTGCCGCCGTCCTTGGCGTACAGGCTCCAGCCGCCGAACGCGCCACCCTGGGCGACCATCACGCCCCGCGCCCCACCGTCCGGTACGTCCACCACCGCGGTGACCGTGTGCGACTTGTTCTTGAGCGCCAGCACCGAGTTCTCGCTGAGCCGGCCCATCCCGCCGTACAGGAGCTGGGAGTTCCCGCGGATGAGCGGGGGGCGCCCGGCCAGGTCGGCGTTGAAGCGCTCGACGCGACGGTCGTCCAGCGGCAGGACGTTGTGCCTGGCCGCCTCGATCAGGAACAGCCGCTGCAGGTGGCCGAGCCTGTCGGGCTGCTCGCTGGCGAGGTCGCGGGCCTGCGTCCAGTCGTCCGGCCCGTACAACTCCCAGACGTCGTCGTCATAGGAGGGCAGCTCGCCCGCCATCGACCATGGGGTGCTGTGGCGGGTGACCGCTGTCCAGCCCTTGTGGTAGATGCCCCGGTTGACGAACATCTCGAAGTACTGGGTCTCGTGGCGGCCTTCGGCCGCGGGGTGCTCGAAGGTGTAGGCCATGCTCACGCCCTGCAGCGGCATCTGCTGGACGCCGTGCACCTCCAGCGGTTCAGGGATCCCCGCCGCCTCCAGCACGGTCGGCGCCACGTCGATCACGTGGTGGAACTGCGAGCGGATCTCGCCCCTGGCCCGGATGCCGCGTGGCCAGTGGACGATGGTCCCGTTGCGCGTGCCGCCCCAGTGCGAGGCCACCTGCTTGGTCCACTGGTAGGGCGTGTCCATCGCGTGCGCCCAGCCCACCGCGTAGTGGTTGTAGGCCTGGGGCGTGCCGAACTGGTCGATCCGCGCGGCCATGAACTCCGGCGTCTCGATCCCGTCCACGCCGTTGAGCGTCAGCAGCTCGTTGAAGGTGCCGTTGAGAGTGCCCTCGGCCGAGGCGCCGTTGTCGCCGACGATGTAATAGACGAGCGTGTCGCCCAGGACACCGAGGGCCTCCAGCGTTTCGATCAGCCGGCCGACGTGGTGGTCGGTGTGCTCCAGGAACCCGGCGTAGACCTCCATCTGGCGTGCGAGCACCGGCTTCAGCTCGTCTGGCATGTCGGCCCACGCGGGGATCTCCGCGGGTCGAGCGGTCAGCTCGGCCTCCGGCGGGATCACCCCGAGCTGCTTCTGGCGGGCGAAGGTCTGCTCGCGCAGCTCGTCCCAGCCCTGGTCGAACTGGCCCCGGTAGCGGTCGGCCCACTCCTTGGGCACGTGGTGCGGCGCGTGGGTGGCGCCAGGCGCGAAGTAGGCGAAGAAGGGCTTGTCGGGCATGAGCGCCTTCTGCTGGCGAACCCAGTCGATGGCGTGGTCGGTCATGTCCTCGGTGAAGTGGTAACCCTCCTCCGGCGTCCGACCGGGCTCGACCGGCACCGTGTCCTGGTAGATCGCCGGCGCGTACTGGTTGGTCTCACCGCCGATGAAGCCGTAGAAGTGCTCGAAGCCGCTGCCGGTTGGCCACTGGCGGAACGGCCCCATCGGGCTGGTCTCCCAGACCGGCACCTCGTGGCACTTGCCGAACTGGGCCGTCGAATAGCCGTTCAGCAGCAGGACCTCGGCGAGCGGCGCGGCCGTGTTGGGCCGGATCGAGGTGTAGCCGGGCGCGGAGGTGGCGATCTCGGTGATGCCGCCCATCTCGACCGAATGGTGGTTCCGCCCGGACAGCAGCGCAGCCCGGGTGGGGGAGCACAACGCGGTCGTGTGGAACCGGTTGTACTTGAGGCCGCCGGCTGCCAGCAGCTCGGCTGCCGGCGTGCGCACCGGGCCGCCGAACGCGCTGGAGGCGCCGAAGCCGACGTCGTCGAGCAGGATGATCAGGATGTTCGGCGCCTCGGCGGGCGGCCGCAACGGTGCGATCGGCCGGAACGAGGCGTCCGGGTCCTTCGCATCGTAGGCGATCGGCCCTTGGTACGGCCGGTCGGGGATCGGAAGCGTCGACCGCTGCTCCGCTGCTCTCCCGCTCATCCTCGCCCTCCTGGTTGCCGCAGGTGATGCCACCGTCTTCGGAGGGCAGGTGAGCGCGCATCACCTTCGGTGGGTGATTCCAGCCCGGCGGGACCAGTGGTGTGCCCGCGACCGGCGGGATCAGGGGTTGCGCCCGCGGCGCCGTCTCGGCAGGCCGCTGGCGGGTGGCCGAAGATTCCAGCCAGCCGGAGGTCCAGATGGGCGCTGGCCGTGACGACACCAGACCATTCAGCCGCGATCCTTGGCACATGGACGTGGAGACTGCACCTTGGCGACCTGCTGGCCGTGGCGCACACGCACGAGGCCGCCGCGTGACCGCCGGAGCACGCCAGGATTGGGGTTCGGTGCCTGGCGGTCGCTTCGTCGGCGGGACCACCGTCCACGCCCGTCAGCTGGAGTGTTCGCGTGCGAATGCGGCGCCTGATGCACAGGACTAGCTTGGAGTCCTCGACACCGAGCCCGGGTGGATGACGTGCAGCTTCTTGATGGCGAGATCGCTGAGCTGAACGAGGCCGTGACCCGGAGCCACAACCGCTCGAACGAATTGCGTGCACGGCTCGGCAGTCTGCCGCCGGCTTCAGGCGCGGGCGAGTTCGTGGCCGGAACGACAGGCCGCGAGGCCGACACCGCGCGCACCGGCATCGCGCTCGAGCGAGCCGAGGAGCTGATCCGTGCCGACCGGCACGCGCGCCAGCGCCCAGCTCCGCGCTCTGCTGTCGCGCCTGACCGAGCGGGAGCGTGAGGTACTGGCGGCGCGGTGCGGGCTCGATGGGCACGAGCCAGAGCGGGCCGTCGACGTCGCCGAGCGCCTCGGGCTCAGCGTGGACCGCGTGCGCCGGATCCAGCGGCGGGCGCTCTCCAAGCTTGCCCGGGCCGCCCAGGCTCCGGGTGCCGACTCCGACTGCGGGCAGTTGAGGGACCAGGTGGAACGACCCGCCAGCGCGGACAAGGCGCGGACAAGGGAGGAGCGATGGCGAGACGGATTCGCAGGATACTCGCGGCCGGCGAGCCGCGAGGAGATGTCGACAGGCTGAAGCAGCTCATGGAGCAGGTGGAACTCGCCGGCGCGGACGCCGTCGCGCTGGTGGGCAACCTGACCAGGGAGGGGAGCGGGCTCGAGGACTACCGGGCGATCTTCAAGACGCTGGGACCTCCGCGCGTGGAGACCTTCTGGGTCCCCGGACCGGCCGACGCCCCGGTCACCGGGTACCTGCGGGAGTCCTCCAATATCGAGACGGTCTTCCCCTACCTGCACGGGGTCCACGGAACCGCCGCCCTCGGCAGCGGGCATATCCTCTTCGCCGGGATGGGGGGCGAGGTCCTCGACGATCCGGGCACACCTCGGGACGAGGAGCGGGCCCTTCGGTACCCCGCCTGGGAGGTCGAGTACCGCTTGAAGGTGCTACGGGAGTTCGCCCACGACTACGACAAGGTGCTCATGTTCGCGACCCCGCCGGCGCACAAGGGCTTGCACCAGCCGGGCAGCGACGTGCTCGCCGAGCTGATCAAGACCTACGACCCCCGCGTCGCCCTGGTCGCCGGTGGCGACGGCGTCCACCACGAGCTGCTCGGGAGGACCCTGGTGGCGCTCACCGGGAGCCTCGCCCGGGGCGAGTACGCGCTCGTCGACATCCAGGACCGCAAGGTCGAGCGGGTCAAGTTCGACTAGCCCGCCCGGCACCCCGAGGTCGCGATGAGCGGGCCGTTGGGCCCGGCGACCCCGGCTATCGCGGGCTCGCCGGGGCCCAGGTCCCACCGCCGTCGCGCGTGATGACCATGCCGGTCCTGATGCCGCAGTCGGTCGTGCCCTGCCGGCACGAGCTGTTGGCCCACCGGGCCCAGCCGATCTTGGCGTCGATCATGCTGAGCGCCGTCACCGCACTCGGCAGCCCTCTGGCGGAGACCACCTGGGGCTTGCCACCCGTCGCGCGAGCTCGCACGACCTGCGAGCCGTTGGGCGCGACCGCGACGTAGGCGGACCTTGCCTCTCCTAGTCCCTGACGATAGGCCGTTCCGACAGCGGAGCCGACCCGGCCTGAGCCCCCGCGGCCAGCACCACCGCAAGTATCGCCGAGGCCGAAGCCCGCCGTACACCCGGGTTTCCCGGGCATACCCGTTGCCCACGCATCGCGGCCCCCTCCCGGCGGATACATTCCCCGGAGAGTTGCACCGCCGGGCAGGCCTAACCCACCACCTGTGCCCGCGCGGACCGCCACGGCGGTTGCACCCCTCCGCGCCCCTTGAACTGGCACTGACCAGCGGCTTTGCTCGCGGGTACCGGTAGCCGGAAACTCGGGCTGGCCGGCGGGCTGTGGAGTTGTCGATGGTCGGTAGAAGACGAGTGGGGGGAGGCGCTGGCATGCGGGTGGCGCTTGTGCAGCAGCTGGGCGGGATCGGCAGCGTGGAGCTGGGTGAGTTGCCAGACCCAACCCCCGCGGCGGGACAGGCGGTGGTCAGGGTGCGGGGCGCCGGCGTCGGCCCGTGGGACGTGGCGATGATCAGCGGGGCCTACGGAGCGCCTGCCCTGCCACTCATTCCGGGTTTCGAGGTGGCCGGCGTCGTGGAATCGGTCGGTGATGGGGTCGACGTCCAGCCGGGCGAACGGGTGTATGCGAATCTGGGGATTGCGGGTGGTGGTTTGCGGGCTATGCGCTGGCGTCGGCGGATCACCTGGCGCGCGCGCCCGACCGGGTGGGCTTGGAGGAGGCGGCGGGGCTGGTGGTCGGCGCCGGGACCGCCTATGAAGGGCTGATCGACCGGGCCCGGCTGCAGGCCGGCGAGAGCGTGCTGATCACCGCGGCGGGCCGGTGGAGTGGGCAGTGCCGCCGTGCAGATCGTGGCGGCCGTGGGCGGCCGCCCGCTGGGCGTCGCCAGCGCGCGCAACCACGAATACCTGCGGGGCCTCGGCGCAAGCGAGGTGTTCGACTATCACCGATGCCGACTGGGTCCAGCAGGTGCTTGCTGTGGTTCCCGGCGGTGTCGACGTGCTGTTGGACAGTGCCGGGGGCCGGACCCGCAACCAGGCCGTCGGTGCGGTCCGGGAGGGCGGCCGGGCGGTCTTCCTGGTCGGTCCTGGAGCCCAGCTCCCGCCGGGCATCGTCGCCGTGTCGTTCAACGCCGACGTGACCCGGCAGCGGCTGGAGGCGATCGGGCGGCTGGTCGACGCGGGCAAGCTACGACCCCAGATCGAGGCCATCCTTCCGCTGGAGCAGGTAGGCGAGGCCCTGGAACGGGTCGCGGGCCGCCACACGCGCGGCAAGATCGTGCTGCGGATCGAGCAGTAGCCCAGCCACAGGGACGAGCTTCACCAGGACCCTTGGGTCATGGCCGCCTCCCTTTTGAGCGGAGTATCAGGATCCTGAGAATAATGACAGGAGCCTGATATGCTGCGAGGGTGGAAGGCCGAGTCGGCTATGAACTCAAGCGCGCGCAGCAGGCGTTCTGCGTGATGGTAGACGACGCCCTCCGCCGGGTCGGCCTCACCAACGCTCAGTACGCCGTGCTCGCCATGCTCGAGGACGAAGGTGCGCTGTCGAGCGCCGAGCTGGCCCGCCGCTGCTTCGTGACCCCGCAGACGATGAACCAGATCGTGGCCAGCCTGCAGGCCAGAGCGCTGGTCGGGCGGGCCGCCCATCCCCATCACGGACGCATCCTGCAGACCAGCCTCACCGAGCACGGACGCTCGCTGGTCGCGGCGGCGCACGAGCGCGTGCAAGCCGTCGAAGCACGGATGGTCGCCGGGCTGTCCGAGCACGAGCGGTACGACCTCGTCTGGCTGCTCCGTGAATGTGCCCGCGCGCTCGCCCCGACCGGCGGCGCCGGCCACGCATCGCACCAGGCAACGCCCATCCCGGCGGGCAGCCCGGACACAACGCAGGACCGAAGGTCGTCGTAGCCGCGCCCCCCACACCAGCTCGCCCGGTGGGCCCGCGAGTTGCTCGACGGTGTGGAACAGCCTGGAGGTCGCGCAGGGTGGCTCGGATGGCGGAGCTCAGCGTGCCGCCGCTGGATCGGAACTCGCTGATGTTTCTGGCGTAGAAATTGAGGCTCTGCTGCTTATTCACGTCGGTCTTCTCACTGCTGGGCAGCATGGACGGTTCGCCGAGGTTCGAGGCCTGTACCGTCTCCAAATGGTCGGCCCTCAAGGTTCCAGCTCCATCTCGACCGTGACCCGGCGGACGGGGGCCTGTGCAACCCGTCGGGATAATCGGTTGCCTTGGTCGGGATGCCGCTGACAGGATCCTGGCCATGCCTACCTTTTCCGCACATGATGAAACCGACCTCGCTTACCACGTGTTCGGTGAGGGCATCCCGGTGATCTGCCTGCCGGGCGGCCCGATGCAGGACTCCGTGTACCTGGGTGAACTGGGTGGCCTGTCGGCGCATCGGCAGTTGATCATGGTGGACCATCGGGGCACCGGCCAGTCCGCGATACCGGAGGATGCCGCTTCCTATCGCTGTGACCGGCTTGTCGATGATGTCGAGGCTCTGCGCGAGCACCTTGGTCTTGACCGGTTGGACCTGCTCGCGCACTGCGCCGCCGCGAACCTCGCGGCGCTGTATGTGGCCCGGCACCCAGAACGCGTCGGCAAGCTCGCTCTGATCACTCCGAGCACCATGGCCGTCGGCATCGCGGCCACCGGGGAGGCCCGGCTTGCGACCGCGCGGCTCCGCAAGGACGAGCGCTGGTTCGGAGCGGCCTTCGCAGCGCTTGAAGCAATCGTGGCCGGCAACGCCACCGACGACAGCTGGAAGGCCATCGAGCCCTTCTTCTACGGCCGATGGGATGCGGCGGCACAAGCCCACCAGGCGGCCCAGGACGGCCATCGGAACCAGGAAGCCGCGGCCGCCTTCGGCGCTGAGGGCGCCTTCGACCCGGAGGCCACTCGCGCGGCACTGGCCGCATTCAACGCGCCGGTGCTGCTGCTTGCCGGAGAGGTCGATCTGAACACGATTCCGAGCGTCGTGGCCGAATTCGCCGAGCTGTTCCCGAACGCCCAGCTCGTCGTTCAACCAGAAGCAGGCCACTATCCGTGGCTCGATGACGCTGACCAGTTCGTGGCGCCAACCGCGACGTTCCTGGGATGAAGGTTGCCTCGCGAGGGAGCCGAGCGAACGCCGACCGGCTGCCCGGGCCAGGCTGACGTGGTGCCCAACCTCATCGACATTTCCCGACCCCTCGACCACCAACCGGTGCCCGAACCCGCCTACAAACGATGCCCCTTCTCGATGGCATAGCCATCCACCCGGCCACTACCCGCTTTTCAGCCACCCTCTACAGACGCTCGCGCCTTCGGGTGACAGCGTCGAGGCCGTGCGGCTGTATTTGAACGCGAGGTTTGGGCACGGGGCCACTTCTCGATCGAACCCACGAGATAGCCGCCTTTGCTTGGAGACCCTGGTCGTGGGTGGCCCAGAATGCCTGTTGCGTGCACGTATGGGTTGAGTTATCGTTACGCCTATGACTGAGCCCAGCGCCCCCGACCAAGTCGTCGACTCGGCGGAGTACGAGTACGAGGACGACTTCTCCGAAATCGCGGAGCACCCATTGCCGCTGGACGATCGGACGAAGATTCAGGACGAGGGCGACGCCACAGGCCCCTACGGCAATGAAGGCTCGCTCGAAGGTGATGGCTGATGACTTCTGTGCCCAGCTCCCCGTCTGGTTTGGATCGCCCGGATCGAATCAGGTGCCGCGCCCTTGTGGTGCAGGCGGCGCAGCTGGGCCACGAAAACCGCGATGAGATTCATTACACCCAGGGTAGTAAGCGCTGGGACGGCATCACGAACCACAAGAATCCCCAGCGCGGGGAGGTCCCGAGCCAGGCGGACTGCTCCTCGTTCTGCACCTGGGCGCTGTGGAGCGGCCTGAGATTGGTGTTCCTCCTTCCTGATAAGGTGAATGGCCTGGATTGGAAGGCTGGCTATTCGGGCACGTTGCTCGACCACGGTGCGAAGGTGCCGTCGACAGAACACAAGTTGCAGGGTGATCTCGTGTTCTATGGGTCTCCGGTCGACCACGTGGCGATCGTCGTGGCTCGGGTGAATGGCGTGCTGATGGTGGTCAGTCACGGAAGCGAGGGCGGCCCGTTTTACGTCAGGTACAACTACCGCACGCCCGCCCAGTTCCGGCGCTACATCTAAGGTCGACGGCGACCAGAACCACGCACACCACACGGTGCGTCCAGCAGGGGAAATCCCGATCGCCACCGTGCCGGACCGCCGCCAAGATTGGCGAACGATCCAGCACGCCGGCCCTCCTGCGACTCGCCGGTTCGAATCCTCGGCAGGGCACCGACCAGATCCTCGCAACCCGTATAGTGCAGCTAGCTGCGGAAATATCGATCCGGCTGATGCCGCAGCGGCGTCGGATACCGCAGATTGTGTAGCGGTAGGGGCCTGCGGCTGGGTGTGGCTCGCGGCAGTGCTCTGTGGAGTCGACGCCCGTGCCGGGGTGCCTGCCGGGCTTGGCATGGGTTGTTGCGTGAGCGCTTGCATGCGGGAGTAGCGGTCGGTACTGTCTGATCATTCGATCTGATCGTATGATCAGACAACGGCTGCGCAAGGGCGGGCGAGGGCGTGCAGGGTGCACCGCGGCTCCGGGACGGCAGTTGGACCTACGGCGGGGTGCGGCGCCTGCTCGCGTGGGCTCCACCGCTGCTGGTGGTCCTGACCGCGCTGCGCTACGGCACCGGCTGGCCGGCACCGTTGCGGCTGGCCGTTACCACGCTGGTGCTCTACGCGGCCCTGAAGGCCACCGCCATCCTGCGGCAATCTCCTGGCGAGCTGCTGCGGGCAAGCCCGGCCGGACGCCTTGCCTACCTCACGGTCTGGCCGGGCATGTCCCTTGCACCATTCCAAGCCCGCGCCTCATCGCACCCGGACGGACGAAGGTGGCTGCGCCGGGGCCTCATCCGCATGGCCATCGGTGGTCTGGCGATGCTGGCGCTTGCCCGCTGGACGCCCCGGCTAGCGGACGGTCTGCTCGGCTGGGCTGGGATCGGCGCCCTGCTGCTGACCGTGCACCTCGGCTACGCCGACGTGCTCAGCGGGCTGCTGCGGCATGCCGGCTTCCCGGTGCGGCGGCTGTTCGACGACCCCCTGGCCAGCCGCTCGCTGACAGAGTTCTGGAGCCAACGCTGGAACCTGGCGTTCGTCGAGATGGACCGCCTGCTGTTTGTCCCACTGCTGCGCCAGCTGGGCCCAATGGGATCCCTGATTGGGGTCTTCGTCGTCTCCGGGCTGCTGCACGAGCTGGCGATCAGCTTCCCGGCCGGGGCCGGCTGGGGCCTTCCCAGCTGCTACTTCCTGCTGCACGGCGTGCTGGTCACCCTGGAGCGCCACCTCCTGCGCCCACAGCGGTGGCCGGGCGTGCTGGCGCGGATGTGGACCTGGTCCTGGCTGCTGGTCCCGCTGCCGTTGCTGTTCCACACCCCCTTCCGCCAGGCGCTGGTCGTCCCGCTGTTCCACCGGCTGCACCAGACGCTGTGGTGAGCCCGCCCAGTCCGAGAGGAGCCGGCAATGTCGACCGAGCGGTTCATAAGCTGGGCCGTGTGGCTTGGGGGTGCCGGTCACTTCCTGCTGCTGGGCGCCAGCGTCCAGGCACCTGGGCGCCTGCACTGGAAGAGCGACCTGGCCAAGCTGCTGCCGTTCAACCGCAAGCTGCTGTGGGTCTACGGTGGCTACATCGTCGGGACCTACCTGGCCTTCGGGATCCTGACCCTGCTGCTGCACGCCGAGCTGCTACGCGGCGACAGGGCAGCCCTGGCGCTGGCGACCTTCATTGGCCTGTACTGGCTGGCCCGGCTGGTGCTGGACGCAACCTACTTCAGCCACGAGGACTGGCCGCCCGGAGGGGCGTTCGTCGTCGGCCACGTGCTGCTGGACTTGCTGTTCGCCGCGCTCACCGTGATCTACCTCGGGCTGGTCGCCTGGCGTCTGTGGCTGCACTGACATGCGGACGAGGCGACCTGCCAATCACGACATCGGGATGGGAGCAGAGCATGGGACGGTCACGAGCCATGGGTGAACGATCCGCCACGACCAGGGACCGGATCGTGGACGCGGCCCTGGAGACCATCAAGCAGCAGGGCATCCTTGGGGCCAGCGCCCGCGCGATCGCGCGGGCCGGGGGATTCAACGAGCCACTGATCTTCTACCACTTCCACACGCTCGACGAGCTGCTGCTCGCGGCGGTCGACAAGGTCAACGCCCTTCGGCTGACCAGCTACACCCCTCGCCTTGCGGCAGCGTCGACTCTGGCGGAGCTGGTCGCTGTCGGCGCCGAGATCCACGCCGAGGACCGGCGCCAGGGGCACACCACGGTGCTGGTCCAAACGCTGGCCGGGTTCGCGGCCTCGCCGGAGCTCAGCCGCGCCCTGCTGGAGCGCTTCACGCCCTGGATCCGGCTGCTAGCGGACAGTCTCACGCGGGTCACCAGGGGCACACCGTTTGAAGGCCTCTTCCCAGCCGAGGAGGCCGCGTTCGCGCTCACCGCCTGGTTCGTCGGCATGGAGCTGCTCAGCCATCCCGACATCCCCGCCCGCTGGGAGGAGCTGCTCACACGCATGCAGCTGGTCGCCGCGCAGTTGCCCGGCGGCGGGCGGCCCGCCACGTAGCCGGGGTGTCGGCCATGATCGTGCTGGGCTTCTCGGGGATCGCCAACGGCGATGCGTTCCAACGACGCTACGGGCTGCGCTTTGTCGGCCATGACGCGGCCGTTGCACTGGTGGTCGACGGCGAGGTGGTGTTCGCGGTCGAGGAGGAGCGACTGTCACGCCGCAAGCACACCTCGGCGGTTCCCGTCCACGCGGTACGCGCAGCGCTGGACCACGCTGGGATCCGGCTCGCAGATCTTGATGGCGTCGCCTACCCGTGGACTGTCACGCCGGCCAAGCTGGCACACATGCTGCTGCACCACCCGACCCGCATCCCGCCACGGCATTGGCCCGAGCTGGGAATGGCCGGCGTCCGGGTCCTGCGGGAGCTCATGTCGCCCCGACGCGCGATCCGCAATCTGGAAGGTGCCCTCGGCGCTCGCTGTGACGCGCGCCTACGGTCGGGTGTTGCGCATCATCTCGCCCATGCCGCCTGCGCGTTTTTCACCTCCCCGTTCTATGACAGCGCGGTGCTGACCGTCGACGCCCAGGGTGAGGACGAGAGCGCTTCGCTCGGCGAGTTCACCGGCTCGCGGTACCGCAAGCTGCAGTCGATCTGGTCGCCGCACTCGATCGGCATTGTCTACGCGCTGGTGACCGACTATTTGGGGATGCGCTCCGCCTGGGACGAGTACAAGGTCATGGCCATGGCCAGCGGGGGTGACCCGGCGCGGTTCCGCGCGGTACTGGACCGGCTGGTGAGGACCGGCTGCGGCGGCGTCTACCACACCTACCGGACCGCGATGGTCTTCAAGCCCGGCTACTGCGATACGCTGCTGGCCCGCGAGCTCGGCGTTCCCAAGCGTGCTTCGGGCGACCCGTTGGAGCAGGTTCACTTCGACATCGCCGCCGCCCTCCAGGACAAGACCGAGCAGGTGCTGTTCCACCTGCTCGGCTGGCTGCGGGTGCGTACGTCCTCACCCAACCTGTGCCTGGCCGGCGGGGTGTTCCAGAACTCGGTCGCCAACGGCAAGATCCTCGCCAGCGGTCTGTTCGAGCGGGTCCATGTGCCCGCAGCGCCCGGCGACCACGGCGCCGCCCTGGGCGCCGCACTGTGGCTGGCACGCGACGAGGTCACCGCGCGCACCAACAGGACTGCGATCACCCCCTTCCTCGGTCCCGGCTACAGCGACCAGGCGATCGCTCGGGAACTACGGCGGGCCAGTGATGCTGTGCGGGTGACGCGCCCAGCCGACCTTGAGCGCGAGGTCGCCGCGCTGCTGGCACGGGGAGCGATCGTGGCCTGGGTCCAGGGCCGCGCCGAATACGGCCCTCGTGCGCTCGGCCACCGCAGCATCCTCGCCGACCCTCGCCGAGCCGAGATCAAGGACCTGGTCAACGCGCGCATCAAGCATCGAGAGCCGTACCGCCCGTTTGCCGCAGCCGTTCCGGTCGAGGTCGCCGAGCAGTGGTTCATCCTCGCTGGCCGCTCCCCGTTCATGCAGTTCGTCGCCCCCGTGCGCGCCGATGCCGAGGCTCGCCTCGCGGCGGTCACGCACGCCGGCACCTGCCGCGTCCAGACCGTCGATCGCGCCGAAGTCCCCCGCTTTCACCGGCTGCTTGTCATCTTCGGTGCAGAAACCGGCGTGCCTGTCCTGCTCAACACCTCGTTCAACGACGCCGACGAGCCGATCGTGTGCTCGCCCGCCGATGCACTCCGCACGTTCCTCGCCAGCCAGTTGGACGCGCTTGCCATCGGGCCGTTCCTCGTCAGCCACGCACAGCCGTAGCGCCACCGACGGCATCCCTCGCCCAGGCTGCAAGAACGACCGCTTGATGCCTACCGGAAACCTAACGCTTCACAAGAGAGCACCGCGGCACCGACACCAGGTAGACCTCGATGGGTCGAGCAGCCATGTTGAGATGGCGGCGAGCTGCGCGGATGCCAGGCGGTAGGAAAGCGGTAGGGCGACCTCGGCAGGGCACGGCAGGGGCACGCGAGGGCACAGCAGGGACGCATAAGGGGGGCAGTGGGGGCATGGCAGGAGGGGGAGAGAGGACAGCTCAGCGCGACTCAGCCGTTTCCGATCTGTCCCTGATCTGTCCCTGTGGGCCTCGGTAGGTGGAGCCGAGGCGCGGTGCCGTCCCTTTCGGGCGGTTCGTTCCCCGGCTCTTCCTCTGAGTGAAGTAGGCCTCTGGCGAAGTGCCCTTACAGGGACGACTCGGTGATCGCGGCGTGCGCGGGCGCCGGGTAGGCGTCGGATGCTTGTGTTGTTCGGCTGCCGGTCTGCTTCTCGAGCGTCGAGCCGTCGTCTACTCCTCGGGCGTGAGGTCCTCGGGAGGGACCTCAGCACTGCCTCCTCCGAGGTGGTGTACTCAAACCTCAGGGCAGGGCAATTCCACGGACGTGCAGCCGGCGCACGACCCAGGGAAGAACCCTGGAGGGGTGGGTCGTACGCCGGCTGTCCGGAGCGGTCGGGTGGTGCCCGCCCCGGTTAGGGCTGGATCGTGTTGGCGGGCAGGCTGCTGGGTGGGGCGCCCTGTCCCTGGCCGGAGCCACCGGCCGTGCTGGCGGTGACCTTGGCGCAGTAGGCGGCGACCTGATCGCTGCCGCCGGCGGCCTTGGCCAGCGCCGCGAACGCGGGCGCGTCCAGCTTGTTGCCGTGCTGACCGCCTTGGCCGGCCGACCACGCGCGGCACAGGCCCCGCGCCGCCGGGCCTGCCACATCCGGTCCCACAGCGTGAGTCTGGGTCGTGGCAGTCGCCGCAGCAGGTGCTGGCACGCCGGCACCACCAAGCAGTGTGTGGGCGGCCTGCTGGGCGGGCGCTGGCAGGTTGCCGGTGGCGGCGGCAGCCACGCCGCCGGTCATCAGCACGCCAAGCACCACCGCAGCGGCCTTGGCAGTCAACAGTTTGGTCATCACTTGCGACCTCCGGGGGTTGAGTCGCATCTCGACAGGACGTGAGCGCGTCGCTGCTGCGAAGAGCGCCCGGACGGCGGTCTGACCGGCCAGCTCCTCGGCGTCCGGGGGGGCAGACACCGCGGCCAGCACCGCCGCCACCCGACCATAGCCAGGCGGCGCGTCGGCGGGGGGCAGCCGCCCGGTAAGCAGCCGCTCGGCGGTGTCCTCATCCAGGGCCAGCCGGTGGCGGTTTCGCAGCAGTCGACGCATCTCGCCAGCAAAGCGACCGCTCCGTCAATCCGTTACATACTTTCTTCGGGACCGGCCCGAACCGGCCGTTCGTCGTCGCTCGAAATGAGATGTCACAGGACTGCCCCGTTCCGCGGCTCGCCGTGGATCACGTAGGGCTCGCCGAGCGCGGCGGCCAGCGCGATGTAGGCGCGGGCCAGGGCCACCAGGGCAATGGTGTGCAGCGTGAGAGCGTCGTCCTGGTCGACGTAGCGGTCGAGGTCGCCAGCGACCTCGGCGGCGAGTAACGCGACCTTCTCGGCCGCGTTGGCCGCGCCCTGACGGATGTGGGCCATCGAGCGCAGGTCGTGGCCGCGGCCGATGATGTACTCGATGTCGACGTCGCCGCTCGGGATGCTCATCGCCGACGCCCCGTGAGCGTCGTGACCAGCGACGCCGCTACCCGCGCCGCATCCGGGTGGAGGCCACGCAGGGTCATCGAGGTGTACTGGTGACCGTCGGTGCCGCAGACGACGAGGGGGCGGAGGCACCGACCCCGGATCGACAGCGCCGTCGACGGCGATAACCCGGCCGCTGCCGCGTACAAGGCCACCGTGGACGGCAACGTTCCGGATATCCAATACCGGTTCAACCTCTGGTCGCCCTTGGCGCTGTGCTCCACATGGTCGGCTCCTTCCGGCCGGGGAGGGCAGCCGACATCCGATGTGTCCACGTCTCGTAGGGAGGAGCGAAGCAAGCTCTGACGGCGTTTCGGCGACGGCCGTCCGCGAGGCTCAGAAGCCGCGCGTCTGCCGGGTTCCACGCCCGCACTCAGCGGGGAATTGCTCGATCCCGATCAGCTGGGCGTACCAGGAGACCGGCCCTGGGTGGGTGGTCGCCGCGCTGGAGAAGCGGCATACCCGCCTTCAGGTCCGCGTCAGCAAGGGGCAGAGTCGTCCTGTTCGGCCTGGTTGTCAGGCCGGCTGGCGCCTACCGCAAGTGACGGACCGCCGCAATGCCGCCTCTCCCGGACATCATGGTGAAGTACCACCAAAATGGGTCTTCCTTTACGTCTAAGTCGTATCTAGCATACGTCTCCGACGGCCCCAATTGTCTCGGCCCGGGTCGTAAAGGAGGCCTGATGGCAAGACGTATCATGCTCCTCGTGGCCGCCATCGTGATGCTGGCCGCGATCACCACCTCCGCCGGCGCGATGGCCCTGGACTCCAAGGAGCATTACGCACACCACCCCCTGCGGGTGCGCCCGGGGGCGTCCACCTCACCGACCGGCCTGTCGCCGGCGACGATCAAGTCGGTCTACAGCTTCCCCACCAGCCTGACCGCCGGCGCCGGCAAGACGATCGCGATCGTCGACGCTTTCGATGACCCGACCGCCGAGAGCGACCTCGGCGTGTTCAGCAGCCAGTACGGCCTGCCAGCGTGCACCACCGCCAACGGCTGCTTCACCAAAGTGAACCAGACCGGCGGCAGCAGCTACCCGCGCACCGACTCGGGGTGGGCGCTGGAGATCAGCCTGGACATCCAGTGGGCCCACGCGATCGCCCCGGGCGCCAAGATCCTGCTGGTGGAGGCCACCACCAACAGCTTCACCAACCTGCTCACCGCCGAGGACTACGCCAAGACCCACGCCCAGTACGTCCCCAACATCTGGGGCGCATCGGAGTTCAGCAGCGAGGCCAGCTTCGACAGCCACTTCACCCAGACGGGGGTCAGCTTCTTCGCCTCCTCCGGCGACAGCGGCACGCCAGCCACCTACCCGTCAGCCTCACCCGGGGTGATCTCGGTCGGCGGCACCACGCTGCACTTCAGCGGCGGTACCTTCACCTCCGAGACCGGCTGGAGCGGCTCTGGCGGTGGTTGCAGCCTCTACGAGACCGCCACCGCAGCACAGGCGGGCTTCAGCCAGTACGGGCAGGTCAACTGCGCTGGCAAGCGGGCGACCCCCGACGTGTCGCTGGACGCCGACCCGGCCTCGGGCGTGTCGGTCTTCGACTCCACCCGCTTCCAGGGCCAGAAGGGCTGGTTCACGGTCGGGGGGACCAGCGCGTCGTCACCGATGTGGGCCGCACGGTCGGCAGTGGCCGGCGTGGTCGTGAACGCCAGCTACGTCTACGGCAACAACACCACCTTCCGTGACATCACCTCCGGCGACAACGGCGCGCCGTGCCTGGTCGGCTACGACCTGGTGACTGGCCGCGGCAGCTGGACCGGGTAGCGACAAGACGGCCAATACGGGTCGCGGCGGCTGCGCTGCTTGGGGGCGGGTCGCCGCGCACCCGACCGCATCATGGCGTCCGAGTGGAATGGCGCGAGGACGTGGTGGTCCAAGCGTCGGCGGCGTGCTGGACGGCGTCCCAGGGGCTGCCGAGCGGCGGGGTGTAGGACAGGTCGAGGTCGCTGATCTCCTCGACGGTGGCGCCGTAGGCGATGGCGGTGGCGAGGATGTCGATGCACTTGGCGGATCTCGGCGCCGACGTGGCCGAGCAGTTTGCGCGCCAAGCAGCAGCCCGGTGCGCCGGTCGCCGGTCAGGCGCATGCGCAGACGAGTCTTTCACAGCTGCGCTGGATGGTAGGAAGGCCCAGATGCCAACCATCCTGAAGGCCTACTTCAGCTGGAACGTACCTTCCTGGGTACTGCCGTCCTGTGACGCGTGCCCGTTATGGTGGTCGCGATGTGTGCCGACGACCTGACCGAATACGTCCGCGCGACGTTCGCGCTGGACGCCGCGGCGCCCGCAGCGCTGATGCCGGGCGCTCGCGGCGCGCTCGGCCAGATCTCCCGGCTGGAGATCGGATCCCGCCGGTACGCCGTCAAGGAACTCTTCGACGACGAGGCTCCCGCGGCGGCGCTGATCGCCGCGGAGGTTGAGTTCACCGCGCTGGCCGCCGCCGCTGGCGTACGCGTCGCGGCAAGCCACCCCGCCGCCGACGGCCGCTACGTCGTCCCGATGCCGGGCGGCTCTGGATGGCTCCGCCTCTACGACTGGCTGGACGCCGGACCGCTCGACCTGGGTGCCGACGACCTGCCGCTGTGCGCGGGATGCTCGCCGCCCACCGCGCGACCGGCTCACCGGCTCGCATCGCTGACGACTCCTTCGGGTTCGTCATCGCGTCGCGACTCAATTTCCTGCGCCGGCAGGTCGGCATCGCGCTCGACGCCGCGGTAAAGGAGCGCCACCGCGAGTGGGCGGTACGAGAAATCGACGAGGCGCTGCGGATCCTGCCGACCCCGACCGTGTTCGCGCAGCTCATCGAAGTAGACGCCGCGCTCGGTTAGACATCGGACGGCAGGCACGCGTGGCCCTCGAAGTGCCGCCAGTTCACCATTCAGGGGCTGGCCGTCCGGTAGCCCTCACGGCGGACCTTGCCGCGACGATGCCCCGTAACGGTGACGGGACGGCCTCGTAATGCTCCTCATGGGACGATCTGATGAGCCTGGCGAGGGTGGCGTTGGACGCGGTGCCGGGTGCGGAGGGATCGTGGAAGCTGTGGAGGCCCGGGGTGGACGCCAGGGGGGGACAGCCACCGACGCTGGTCTTCTGTGGATAGTCGTGGGCGTCTGGGTGGCCACCGTGGTGCTGGTGGTCATGGCGCTGGTCCTATTGGCCAAGAACGGTCCCGCGCCAAGCTTCGGTCGGATCGCTGCTGCCCACGGCCAGCGAGCCATCGCCGCGGCGGCGGGCGCGTTGTGCACGCTGGCGTTCGCCACCGTCGGTGCGACCATTGTGTGGCACCGACGTCGCCAGGTGGTGGGCTGGCTGTTCTGTCTGGGTGGGGTGGCGCTTGCCGTCCAAGCCTTCGCCGCCTTCTACGCCACCCACGCGCTGGTGGCTTCGCCCGGCTCGTTGCGCGGCGGCCAGGTGCTGGGCTGGCTGGGCACCTGGGTCTCCGCGCCGGCGCTGCTGCTGATCCCGCTGTTTTGCTTCCTGTTGTTCCCGGACGGTCGGTTGCCCTCGCGGCGTTGGCGGCTGGTGGCCTGGCTGGATGGGCTGATCTTGGCGATGGCGACCGTCGGGGTGGCCGTTCGTCCCGGTCCGCTGGCGGTCCTGCCGTCGGTGGCCAACCCGTTCGGTGCGTCCGGGATGGCGGCGCGGCTGGCGGGCGGGCTGGTGGCCGCGGCCGCGCTGCTGTTGCCCCTCGCCGTGGCGGCATCGGTCGGGTCGCAGATCGTCCGTCTGCGCCGTGCCCGAGGGGCACAGCGCCAGCAGCTCAAGTGGTTCGCCAGCGCGGCGGCCCTGGTGGCTGTCATCGCCATTCCCGTGCTGCCCGCGCAGGCCGTCGCCCCGACCAGGTGGGCCGACGCCGGCCTGGTGGTGCTGATCATCGCGATCGCCTGCCTGCCGGTGTCGGCCGGGATCGCGATCCTGCGGTACCGCCTGTTCGACATCGATGTCCTCCTCAACCGTGCTCTGGTCTACAGCACGGTCACCAGCATGCTGGGCGCCGGCTACGCCGGGATAGTCCTCGGCGTCGGAGCGGTGCTCGGTGGCGCTGGTGTGGGCGGTGCGCGTGGTGGACAGAGTGGCGGGAGCGTGTCGTCGTTTGCGGTGGCACTGGCGACGCTGGCAGTCGCGGCGATGTTCCAGCCGGCGCGGCGGTGGGTGCAGGACGTGGTCGACCGGCGGTTCAACCGGCGCCGCTACAACGCCCAGCGCACGGTGGAGGCATTCGCGGCGCAGCTCCGGCAGCAGACCGACCTGGACGCGCTCGTCAGCGAGCTGATCGCCGTGGTCGACCGGACCGTGCAGCCGACCCAGGTGTCGCTATGGCTGCGGCCGACCGCAGACGGCCGCTCCAGGGCTGCCCTGCTCATTGGAGGCGGGCCATGAGCATCCGAGGCCGCACGGTCGTGGTTGCTGGTGGCGGGATCGCCGGCATGGCAGCGGCGCTGCTGCTGGCCAAGACGGGGGCGTTGGTCACCGTGGTCGAGCGGGTCGCCGCACCCGAGGCGGTCGGGGCTGGCTTGGTGCTCCAGCCCAACGGCCTGGCAGTGCTGCGCGCGTTGGGCCTTGGCGGGGAGCTGGAACGCGGCGCCCACCGGCTCAGCGACGGGATCGCCTTGCGGGACGCCCGCGGGGCGGTGCTGCTTTACCCGACGGTGCCGGATTTCGGGTTCGGACTCGACCACGTCCTCGCCGTGCGGCGCAGCCACCTGTACGACGTGCTGCTCGCCGCGGTCCAGGCCTGCCCGACCGTCAGCACGCGCCTGGGCGTGGAAGTGACCAGGGCGCATCCCGACGGCCGCGTCGAGATTTCCGGCCGGAGCGGCACGCGGGTAGTCACCGGCGAGGCGGTCGTCGGCGCCGACGGGGTCGGCTCGACGGTCCGTGACCACGGCGGCTTCGGTGCCAGCGTGGATCCAAACGGTGCACGCTATGTGCTGGGGCTGGTGCCGGGCGTCGATCTCGGCTTCGACGGTGAGCACTGGACCCGGCTGGGCCTGTTCGGGGGGGTCCCCGTCGACCGCGCCAGCACCTACCTGTTCGCCGCGGCGGACGCTCCAGCCGTGGCGGATGCGGTTGCCCGGCGTGACCTGTCCGCCTTCCGCGCGTTGTGGACCCGAGCGCTCCCGCCCGCTGGCCCGGCGCTGGATCGGGTTGCGTCCTGGGAGGAGTTGCTGGTGATCGAGGCCCGCCGTGTCGATTGCAAGCGCTGGGTGGATGGGCGGCTGGTCCTGGTCGGGGACGCCGCGCACGCCATGGCGCCCAACCTCGGCCAGGGCGCCAATAGCTCGCTGGTTGACGTGGCTGTGCTGGCTGTCGAGCTGGCCGCCGACCAACCCGTCGAACAAGCCCTGTTGCGTTACGCCGCGCGTCGCCGCCCGGCAGTGCGCCGCGTTCAGGACACCGCCGACCGGCTCGCCCAGGCAAGCCGCCTGTCCAATCCGGTGCTCCGTCGACTGCGTGACGCCGGTCTGCGCCGTATGGGAAAGGCCGAGCGCTGGATGGACCGGCAGGCTCGGTCCGTGCAGCAGGAGGATCCAGCCTGGCTGTACACCGCAATCGGCACGCTGATGGATGGGCCCGACGGCTGGCGCGGCTCCATCAGGCCAGATCCCAGAACGGCGCCACAGGCGACGCTTCGCCAGGGGGACGAGCGGGCCCAAGCCCAGGGATGGGTGCCCGGTCCCAGCGACGCCTGAGCACGCTCGTGGGTGCCAGAAGTCGGTCGGCAGAGGCCCTGGCTGCTCCCACGGGTGCGCTGGTCGATCTTCCTGGTACGCCCCGAGATACTGCTGCGCTGGCACCGGCGCATGGTGGCCCGGCGCTGGACCTACCCTTCCACCTCCACGGGCCGCCCTCCCCTCCCCGACGAGGTGCAGCAGCTGGTCGTCCGGCTTGCCCGCCCTGCGGCTGATCCTTGCAGCGTCTCCGCCGGCTCAGGTCGTTTCGGTGAGCACCTGGTCCAGGACGCGGCCGCACTGCTCCGGGAGGGCCAGGAATCCGCCGTGGTCACCGGGGAAGTCGACCACGCTCGTACCGAGCTGGTCGGCCAGTGCCACGGCGGTACGGTGGCGAGCTGCCCTTTCGACGTGGTCCCGCCGGCGACCACGATGCGCGTCGATGCTACCCGCAGCGCCTGGATGTCGGGCCGGTAGCGCGTGGTCGGGCGGAGCAGGTGCGCCAAGAACTGTTCGGTGGTGGCCCGCATCCGGGTCATCTCCTCCGCAGAAGGCTCCCAACGCGGTGCGTCTTCTCCTGTGCCCGTACCTGCTCGGGAGGCACCGAGCCGATCTGGTGTCGGGGCGGCCCTGGGCCGGTCTTAGGTGCCTGGAGCGCTTGTGCGGCGTTAGGGTTGGTCTGTCTGGCCCGGCTGCCAGGGGCGGCGGCGTGGCCACCAGGCCGGCACGGCACGCCGGTAGGCCTGGTACTGCGCGCCGAACTGGCGGTGCAGGGTCGGCTCCTCGTACCCGTGGACGAACGCGGCCATGGCGGCGCCGGCGGCCGCGGCGTACCCCAGCAGGGCGGGCTGGCCAAGTACCAGAGCCTGCCCGACGATGGTGGCCACGACCGCCAGGTACATGGGGTTGCGAACGTAGCGGTAGAGCCCGCCGACGACCAGGTGCTGGGTCGGGGCGACCGGTGCGGGGGTGCCGGCGCCCTCGGCGACGAAGCGCACGAAGGCGGGCACCAGCACGGCTACGCCGGCGGCGATGAGAACTCCACCGGCCACCCGCAGTGGCGCCCAGACCCAGGGTGGTTGAGGGTGTCGCACCCGCCAGCCGGTCAGCCACCAGGGGAGCAGGCCGGCGACGACGCCAGGGGCCAGCACGAAGAAGAATGCGGTGCCGGCTGTGGCTATTGGTTTGCGCACGTTGTCACCTCCTGGGCTGGTCGTTTGCTGGCCGGCGCGCCAGCGGGCGACCGCGGGCTCACGGTGGTGGGCGAAGCATGCCGGACAGCAGGGCGAGCAGCGCTTGCTCGGCGTCGGCTCGTGCGGCCTTGGGGTCGGCGGCGTGGGCGATCAGCAGGGCCGCCTCGATCACGGCGCTGAGCACGAGCTGGGCGAGGACCGGCACGGGCGCGGGCACGAGCTGCCCGTCGCGCGCGGCCGCTTGGAGGTTGTGGGTGATCACGCCGAGCCCATGTTGTGCCTCGATCTGGCGCCACGTCCGCCAGCCGAGCACGGCGGGCGCGTCGGTGAGCGCGATCTGTGCGACCTCGGGTCGCTGGCAGACGTCCAGGAAGCGGCCCAGCCCAACGACCAGGCCGGTGGCCCGGTCGGGGGTGGCCGCGATGGCCGCGGCGATCTCGGCGGTCATCTCACCCTCCAGCTCCTCGAACACGGCGCGGAACAGCTCCCGCTTGTCGGCGAAGTGGTGGTAGAGCGCACCGCGGGTGACGCCGGCCGTGGTCACGATCTCGGCGGCGGGCACGTGCGCGTAGCCGCGCTCGGCGAACAACCATCGGGCGGTGGCGACCAGCGCGGCTCGGGTGGAGCGTGAGCGGTCCCGCTGGCTACGCCGTGGCTTGGGTGGCATGCGCACGCGCGAAGTCGACCACCAGCCGGGCCAGCAGTTCCGGCTGGTCTTCCGGCACGAAGGTGTAGGAGTCGGGGATGGTCACCACGGTCGCGTGTGGGAGCAGGGCGGCCAGCCGATGGGCCAGCTCGAGGGGAAACAGGCGGTCCTCGGCCGCCCAGGCCAGCAGCACGGGCTTGGTGAACTGTGGGAGTGAGCGTGCGGCGACCAGGGTGTGCCGGTGGTGGACGCCGCGCAGGAACCGGCGGAGGTCTCTTCGCACGGCCCTGTCGCGTCGGCTGGGCAGCAGGTAGGAGTCCACGATGGCGGGCGGGATCGGCCGCTTGGCCACCCAGCCGAAGGTGAACGGCAGCCGCTGCAGTGCCCGCACCCGCAGCAGCTGCGCCAGCAGCCACATCGACCCTGGGATGCGCGCCAGCTTGGGGAGCGGGGCGAAGACCGGCGGGAAGAACCGCTCCAGGCTGTCGGAGGGGGTGAGCACCACGCGGCCGACCCGCTCGGGATGCCGGGTGATGAGGAGCTGGGTGATGGCGCCGCCGGTGTCGTTGGCGACGACGGTGACGTCGTCGAGGTCGAGCCGGTCCAGGAAGGCGGCGAGCAGGGCGGCCACGCCCGGTGGGCTGAGGTCGGCGTCTGGGACGGGCAGCTCGTGGGCGCCCAGCGGCCAGTCGGGCGCGATGCAGCGGTAGCCCGCCGCGGCCACCGGCGGAACCACGGCACGCCAGAGGTCGGCGTTGACGAGCAGGCCGTGCACGAAGACCACCGGCGGGCCCTGGCCGCGCTCGTGGTAGCGGATCCGGCCCGCCGGCAGAGTCACCTCGTGGACGGTTCCCAGCGGTTCGCTGCATGCCATCGAGCACCTCCTAGGCTATTGCCGAGACATAAACATACGTACTGTATGTATGTCAAGCGCGTTCGCTGGGTTGCGCAGCAGGTCCACAGTGCTGGAGCGCTTGGATGAACCACTCGAAAACCGGGGCCAGGGTCGGTGGAGTGGGCCAGCCGTTGATGGTAGCCAGCAGGTGCCAGGACCGCTCAACCCGTGGGTCATTGGCGGTCTGCAGCCGGATCAGCAGCGTCCTGCGGTAGCCGGATCAGCAGCGTCCTGCGGTAGTCGGGCGTGTTGGCCTTGCCGAACGTTTGGGCGTACCGGCCGACCAGATCGGCAAGGACCGGGCGGGCCTGCTCGGACGCTGGGTCGATCCCGTCAGCTCGCGCCGCCTCGACCCGCTCCCGGATCTGGTTGGTCAGCTGGGGTGCAACCCCGACCGGTCGCCGTCGGCCCGCTCGGCCGCCTGCTGTTCGGCCGCCCGCCGGACGCTTGCTTTGAAGTCCGGGTCCTGGACCAGTTCGGCCAGCTCGACCCAGGCGTCGACCTGCTCCGGGGTGGGGTCGTCGGGAAGTGCGGGCATCGCCGAGCGCAACATGGCCACCAAGTCGGGGTTGGCGTCGAGGTCTCCGAATGCCTCGTCGATGAACGGGTGGATGATCCTGCGCCGCTCGGCGTCCGAGAGCTTGACCGGTTTGTGCATGAGTTCCATCTCCTGGGGACTGGACCCGCGCTTGGCCACCGCGCGCAGGACGGCCCGGCGCAGCCGCAAGGTGCGGATCTGCACGTCCAGCGCCTCGGCATGTGCGGCAGCGACCTCGGGCACCGAGATCTCGCGGTCCAGGACCCGCTGGATGGTGGCGAAATCCACACCGAGATCACGCAGCGTCCGGACGAGGTCCAGACGGGCCAGCGCGTCCAGGTCGTAGCGGCGGTAGCCGGCGGGGCTACGGCCGGCCGGCAACAGCACGCCGCAGTCGGAGTAGAACCGGATCGTGCGCACCGACAGTCCGGTCCGTCGGCCCAGGTCCCCGATCGAGTAGAGCGTGTCGCCGTCCATGCCCTCATCTTCCAGCCTCCAGTAGCTGGAGACTCAAGGCTATTTCCCGACTGGGGTCACCTGACGGCTGCACCGGTTCGATCAGCGCCGTCCCAACCGAGCAGCCCCCCGATCTTCCACCGGATCGCGAAGAGCATGCGGACGGCGCCGGAGGAACTTCGCGACGGGTCAGCTGAGGCAAACCGGTGCCCCAGCCGAGGGAAGTCGTCCGGGCCGCCTGGCGTCGCCAGCGCCCACCCGTAGCTTCAGGCCCGTGCTGACTGCTCAGCCTGGGCAGCCTCGAGCAGCGCGCGCGCCTGCTCGCGACGCCGCTCGGCGAGGCGTTCCTCGCCGTAGCGGCGACCGGCCTTCCCGATGACGAACTCAGCGATGTCCGGCAGGGTGACGACGCGCCCGCCGAGACCGCCCCACGTGCCGTCCGGCACCTCGAAGGTGAAGACCCACACGCGCCCCTCCGGGTCGGGCCACCTGCCGCCCTCGGCCTCCACCAGCGCCTCGGTCATCGCCTTGGTGACGGCCGCGCGGCGCTTCTCGTCGTACTGGCCTTCGGGGACCTGGCAGACGAACTTGTAGTGCGGCGCCTCGGCCGGGGCGCCGGCGACGTACGTCTCGTGGCGGTGCACGAACACCCACGCGAGCGAGCGGGCCCTCTCGTTGGTCGGACGGGCGCCCTCGTGCTCGAGCAGCAGGTCGGTGCAGGTGCCAAGCAGCTTGCGCTCGGCCTCCGGCGTGAGAGCTCCCTCGGGGATGTATGCATCCAGCATTGGCATCAGCTGTCCTCCTTAGAGCGGGCCGCAAGGCTCAGTCGGAACTTGGAACTGGAGTATTATACATACATGCATGTACGTGATACACCTCACTCGAACGGGCAGGCGCCGGCAGTTCGCCAGCGTTCGACCCAGGCTGAGCGGAGCGCCCGCACGCAGAGCGCGTTGCTTGAGTCGGCCGCGAGGGGTCTCTCCCGCTACGGCTACGGCAACCTTGTGCTCGAACAAGTGGCGCGCGAGGCCGGCTACACGCGCGGCGCCCTCTATCACCAGTTCAAGGACAAGGAAGATCTGGCGCTGGCGGTACTCCACTGGGCTGACGAGACGTGGAGGCGCGAGGTGGGCGAAATGGCCGACCAAGAATCTGATCCGGTCGCCGCGCTACTCGCGATGGCGCGCGGTCACGCCGTCCTCTGCCGACGAGACATCGCCCGCGTCGCGATGGCGCTCAGAGTCGAGTTCAGCGGTCAGGACCATCCGATTGGGCGCGAGCTCGAGCGGGTTCAAGCAGGGCTGGTCAAGCGCTTGGTCCGCCTGATCGACGCGGGACGCAAAGACGGGTCGATTCCACCCGGCCCCCCCGCCAGAGCGGTTGCTCTGGCCTTCGTCGGAGCGCTGGAGGGCGCCGTGATCGCACTCGCCGGGCAAGCACCGCACGACGAGCTGCTGGCCGCCCGCGCGGCCGCGGGCGTGCTCGGGCTGGATAGTCCGCCAGCACCCCGACCCACCTGATAGATCCGATCAGGAGAATCCGAGCGATGGCTGGATGCTGAGAGCGGACTCTCGGGCACGCTGCACCTGGCGATCATCATTACCGCGCCCCTCAGGCTCGCTTGCCTGGGGCTATCCATAGGCGCCGTACAGCACGGCGCCGGCCAGCAGCGCGGTCGTTGTGGCCAGCGCGACGTCAGGCGCCGCCGCCATCAGCGTGCAAGCGGTGGTCGTGGTGGGGGTGGCGTGGCCCGGGTGGTCGCCTCGTCCTGGCGAGTCCACCACCCGTCCCTGAGCCGAAAAGGGCAGCGCAGTGTCATTGACCGCCAGTTCTCCGTCCCGCCCGTTCCCGCGCGTCGCGGGGGTGAGCACCGCTTCCTGCAGGCGCGTGGCGTCCGCTTCGCTTCTACCTGCGGAGGCCAGCGCGGGCGACCCCGTCCCGCCGCTCCACAGCTTCCCGCTCGAAGCGGGCAGCGGCCGCGCCCAGCAGCGGTGTGCCGGCTCGCGTCGCCACCGCGATGTCACACGTTCGCCCCGGGTCAGCATCTTAGGAGCGAGCGTCACCTGCACGCCTCGCTGGACGTGCTCGCCCCCGACGTGACGTTGTGGACCGACGCCGGCGGCAAGCTGCGAGCCGCACGACGTGTCATCCAGGGCCGCGACAAGGTCGCGCGCCTGCTGGTCGCGGCCAGCGCCAAGTACCGTATGGCCGACCTCACCATCGGCTACGCGAAGGTCAACGGGGGACCGGCGGCGCTGCTGTTTGCCGGCGGCGAGCTGTTCGGGGTCCTGGTCGTGGACTCCAGCGAGCAAGGCGACCGGGTACGCGCGATCTACAGCGTGGTCAACCCCGACAAGCTGACCTGGCTGGGCAGAGCATTACGGGAACATCCCTGAGCGCAGCCACACGCAGCGGCTTCCCGGCCTCGACGTGCCGGCTCGCGCGGGCGGCGAGCTGGTGGCGGCAGTTGTCCTCGGTCTTGCCGACCGCCCGGGCGATCTCGTTGTGGCCGTAGCCGAAAACCTCGCGCAGCAGGAACACCGCGCGCTCGACCGGCGACAGGCTCTCGGGCAGGACTAGGAACGCCGTGGACGGGGAGACGGCGGTCTCAGCGTGGCGGTGATCGTCGGCCTGGCCGCGGCCATCATCCCTACAGTTGGGGCTGCGCGGACCGTCGGGCTGCGCGCGATCGCCCAGGAGGTGACCGGGCCGGCGTATCGGGTCATCGGCTCCCGCGCTCACTGTGGGGAGGAACGACGGGGCGTCGCAGCGTCCGGGTCGGGAACGTCGGGTAGGAACACTTGAAACGAGGCGCCACCCTGAGGCCGCTCCTGCACCCAGGCGCGTCCGCCGTGCATACCCGCAAAGTAGGCCACCAGCGCCAGGCCGATGCCGGACCCGGGTGCATGGGCTGTGATGCTCGGCCCCTGCTGAAACGGCTGAAAGATCGCCTGGCGGACCTCAGCAGGCACACCGGGCCCGGCGTCCTCGACGACGATGAGCCCACCCCCGGCACACGCCTCGACCCGCACCCACACCGCCGTGCCCGCCCGGGTGTGCCGAGCCGCGTTGGCGAGCAGGTTCTCCACGATCCGCTCGACTTTGGGGGCGTCGACCGCGACCAGCACGGGCGAGGCCTCCAGGCTGATGGGATGCTCGCCGAGCAGCTCCGATCCCGCCTCTTTGACGATCCGGCTGACCAGCTCACCGAGATCGACCCGTTGGCGGTCGGGGTTGAGGGTGCCTCGGGCCAGGCGCTCGAGGTCGAGCAGGTTGGTCAGGAGGCGGTCGAGCTTGCGGGCGTTGCCCTGGAGCCGGCCGAGCAGGTCGCCGACCTCACTGGCCGGCAGCAGCTGGTGGCCCCGGTCCAGGGTCAGTGCGATCCCAAGCACCGAGGTGAGCGGGGTACGCAGGTCGTGGGAGACGCCCTGCAGGAACGCGTCCTTCATCTCGTCCAGCGCGCGGAGGCGCTCGCTGGCGGCCTGCTCCCGCTGCAAGGCGACCGTGAGCCGCTCAGTCGCTGCCTGTTCCCGCGCCAGGCTGTCGCGAAGGTCCCGCTCAGCCTGCCGACGCTCGCTGACGTCGCGGCCGATCAGCAGCTCGCCGGTCGGCTGCCCTTGCCGGTCGGGCAGGGCAGAGACGGTCAGCTCGTATGTGCGACCGGCGATGATCGCCTCGTCGCTGGGGTGGTCGCCCAAGGTGGAGGCGCCACGCCGACGCGAGATCGCGGTGGCCCATCCCGGGACCAGTTGCTCGAGCGGCTGCCCGACGGCTTGGCCGACTGGCTGGCCCATGAGCCGCTCGGCGGCCAGGTTGGCATTCACCACCCGCCCGTACGGGTCGAGCACCACGACTGCGTCGTGCATGATCTGAAAGATCCGGCTGGTCGCGATCGGGGCCAGGTCGAGCAGGCGGAAGCGGAAGATGCCCCACACCAGCACGGCACCGGTCAGCACGAACAAAAACGGGGTCAGCTCCACTCGTCCGAACGGCCCGACGTTCAGGTTGTGCAGCACGTTGGCCAGGAAGGGCAGCAGCACTGTGACGATGAGCAGCAGGCTCTGCCGCCAGTACAGCCGTGACAGACGCGTGAGCGTCCAGACGAACAGCGCCGTGCAGCCCCACACGACCAGGTCGGCGTAGACCAGGAATGGCCAGAACAGCGGCCCGACCTGGGCGATCGCATCCGCCGGGTCGGCGGTAGCCGACGGCGGGTAGTAGCGCACCAGGTCGTGGGTGGCCTGGTTGGCGAGCAGCACGATCACCGCAGCGGGTGGGACCGCCAGGGCGGCCATCGTGGACCGGTTCACCCACCGGTCCCGGCCGGTGTATTGCATGATGAACGCGAACCAGGCTGGCGGGAGTAGGCAGATGCCAAGCCACTTGGCGTCGCCCCACAGCAGCCTGGTGGACAGCCGGGTGGCTGCGAGCTCGATGGCATAGGCAAGGCCCCACCAGCCAGCGGCGGCCAGCGCCACGGCCAGGCTCGCCCCGGCCGACGCCCGCCGGCGGCGCCAGACGTAGGAGGCATAGACGGCCAGGCAGGCACCGCCGACCAGCGCGAGCGCGCTGAAATACCAGTGCCAGCCCACGCCCCAGCCCCTTCAAGCCCGATGACCGGCTACAACCGGTGGCGAATCATACGACAATGGCGTCCCATTGAGAGATTCTGGACACTCACGGTATTCCGGTGCGCGGGATCATCGCTGAGCTTCGCCGCCCCATCGCGAGGCCGATGACGTGCTCGTCAACCACACTCGCAGGGATACGGCCCGCCGTAGCTCCTGGAGTTTGTGGACGCCGAACGATGACGCTCACCCTGGCACCGGAGAGGCGCGCACAAACTCGCGGACGGCGCGCGCGAACGCCTGGGGCTGGTCGCGCATGCACGCGATCCTCGGGCGTCCAAACCACGAGCGCGGGACGCTCAAAGGACCGCAGCCGCTGGCAGACCTCGAGCATCTGGCGGCGGCGGGCGCTGGCCGCGTACTTGCGCAGGTCGCGTCGTACGCCCCGCTGGGTCTGCAGCGGCCGTAGCCAGTGGTCGATCAGCTCGTCGGGCAGCGGGCGTTTGGCCATCCAGCCGAAGGAGATCGGAAGCCGACGCAGAGGGCGCAGGCGCATCGCCTGCATCGCCAGGAAAATGCCTCCCGGGACCATCGCAGTCAGCCGCAGGTTCTTGCCCGGCAGCCCGGGCGGGTAGTTCTCAAACGCTTCGCAGGACGAAATCACGAGCCGGGCGATCCGCCCAGGGTCCTCGCCTGCCAGCACGAGCGCGGCGGCGTGGTCGTTCTGCACCAGCGTCACCTCGTGCAGGTCGAGGCGCTCGAGCAGCTCGGCGACGATTCGGCCGAAGCCCGATAGCGACAGATCCGCGTCGGGCCGCATCGGCCGGCGATGTGAGCCCAGGGGAAGCGTGGGAACGACGCACCGATGGTCGCGTTGCAGGTCGGCGACCATCGGTTCCCACACCGACGCGTCCATGGAGACGCCTCCCAGCAAGACGAGCACCGGGCCGTCGCCGCCGGTGTCTTCGTAGTCGATCGTTCCCGCCGTCAGCTCCAGCTCAGGCATGCAGGCCCCATATGAAGATCGCTCTAGCTTGGCAGCACTTGCATCATTCACCACATGGCGACGGCTGAGAATAAGGCGCACCGGGGCGTCGAGATGGGGCTCTTTCCGATGTGGCGTCGCCGCCTTAGAACTCGAATCGAAATGAGGTCCGTCTCTCTCCCTCTCTCTCGAGAGCTGGAGGGAGCCGCGGTACTAGCGCACGCGTGTGTAGGTGAGGTCGAAGTCGTGGTTCCAGTTCGAGCCGTCGCTTGAGCTCTCCCAGCGGCCGACGATCGTGTTGCCGTCGTCGCTGAAGGTGCCGGTGAAGCGCTGCGAGAAGTCAGGAGCGGGTGCAAACCGCTGGAGCGTCCAGACCTTGTCGGCGAAGGTCATCTCGTACACGCGTGCGACGCCACGCGAGTCGAAGTAGTGCTGGAGATAGGTCGCCTTGTCGGCGTCGAAGCCGATGATCGCGATCCCGTCTGGGGCGTCGGGATGCTCGACTTCCCATCGCTGAATGAGGGAGCGTCTTCCCGGCAGCCACTCGAACGTGGTGCGCGCACGGGGAGCATCGGCCGGGTTGGGGGCGAGCGAGGTGGTCATGCTCCACTCTCCGACGAAGACGTCGAGCGGTTCGAGCGGCTTCTGTGAGGTCGCTTCTGTCATCGCCGTCCTTCTGTCTCCGGTTCGTGAGCGTCAAGGACTTGGATTGCCGGGCTGGGCGAGAATATCGCCAGTGGTGGTGGTCGCTACCCACGCGACGCGGAGAGGGACCCGTTCCCCGGCGACGAACGCCGTCGTCATCCGTCGTCAAGCGGGGAGGGGTGCCGATGGCTGTCGCGCCGTGGATCGTCTCGGAGGGATTGTGGGAGCGGGTCGAGCCGTTGCTGCCGAAGAAGCAGCGGCGCTTCCGCTATCCGGGGGCGCAGGCCGTTGCCGGATCGGGAGGCGCTGCAGGGGATCCTGTTCGTGCTGCACACGGGGATCGCCTGGCGGCATCTGCCGCTGGAGCTCGGCTTCGGCTCTGGCTCGACCTGCTACCGGCGCATGGTCGAGTGGCAGCGGGCGGGCGTATGGGAGCGGCTGCACGCGCTGCTGCTGGCGGAGCTGCGTGCCGCCGGTGAGCTGGAGTGGTCGCGGGCGGTCGCCGACTCCAGCCATGTGCAGGCGAAAAAGGGGGCGCCCAGACGGGCCCGAGCCCGGTTGATCGAGGCAGATCCGGCTCCAAGCACCACCTCCTTGTCGACGCGACCGGGATCCCGCCCGCCTGGACGGTCACCGGCGGCAACCGCAACGACGTAACCCAACTCGTCCCGCTGGTCGAGCGCATCCCGCCATGCGCGGCCGCGTCGGCCGTCCCGCCGTCGCCCCGAGCGCGTGACTGCCGACCGCGGCTACGACCACGACAAGTACCGCCGCGAGCTCCGCCGACGCGATATCGGCTCAGAGATCGCGCGCCGCAAGACCGGGCACGGCTCAGGGCTTGGCCGCGCCCGCTGGGTCGTCGAGCGCACCTTCGCCTGGCTGCACCACTTCAAGCGGCTGCTCGTCCGCTACGACCGCTGCCACCAGATCCACGAAGCCTTCCTCGCCATCGGCTGCTGCCTCGTCTGCTTCAGGAGGCTGCAATGCTCATTGTGATTCGAGCTCTTAGCCGCATGCTCGTGTCACGAGGTCACCATGGCACCATGAGGACGAGCTGCACCCCATGCTCACCGGCGAGATCGCCGCCCAGCACATCGCGGGGCTGCACCAGCAGGCCGCCAGGCACCCCAGCTCCCGCCACAGACTCGCGCGGCGGCCGGCTCCGCCTGGCGCTGCGGCAGTCGCGGCCGGCCGCCGTCTGACAGCGGTCCCTCACGGCACGATTCTGCGATGATTGGCGGCGTGGCCTGCGGATGACCAGCCCTGTGCTCGTCGGCCGCGTCGGCGAGGCCGGCGTCGGCAAGACCCGGCTGGTTGGCGAGCTACTGGACCGGGGCGCGTGAGCACGGGGCGTTGGCGCTGGCCGGCGGCTGACTATCACCTACGATCCCGGGCGTCGCATCGGGCGTATGAGGATCACCCTAGCTGGCGACGCGCAGCGGGTGCGTGGTTCTGGTCCGTGCCCTGGGCGCGACTCGAACGCGCGACCTACTGCTTAGGAGGCAGTTGCTCTATCCGCTGAGCTACCAGGGCTCGTATGGAAGGGGGAAAAGGGCCTCTCACCTGCGATTTCTCCTCTTCCAGCTCATGGCTCCGAGTCTAGCACACCGCGCTAACAGCGTATAACTTGTGCTACTCTCAGGCCCATGAGCGGTGCCAGCATAGACCCTCTTGTCCGTTCCTTTGAGCGGTACATGCGGGCCGAGCGCAAGTCCGAGCGCACCATCGACACCTACTTCGAGGCACTCGAACAGCTCTCGGCGCTGCTCGACGGTCGCGGCCGTACCCTCGCCGAGGCCACCACCGCCGACATCCAGGACTACATCATCGACATCATCGAGCGTCGCCGGCCCTCGACCGCCAACAATCGCTTCCGTGCCCTTCACCGCTTCTATGGTTGGCTGGAGGAAGAGGAAGGCATCCGCAACCCCATGGCGCGGCTCAAGCCGCCGCCCGTACCCGAGGAGCCGGTCCCGGTCCTGGACGACGACGCGCTGCGGCGGCTGTTCCAGACCTGCCAGGGTCGCGGCTTCGACGAACGTCGCGACAACGCGATCCTTCACCTGTTCCTCGATGCTGGTCCCCGACTGGAGGAGCTGACCGAGATCAGGAGGGAGGACGTCGACTTCGACCTTGACGTGGTGTATGTGGTCGGCAAGGGCAGCCGGCCCCGCTCCCTTCCGTTCGGTCATAGGACGGCCCAGGCGCTCGACCGCTACCTTCGGGTGCGTGTCCGGCATCCTCATGCGAGCGCCGTAGCGTTGTGGGTCGGCAAGAAGGGCGCGTTGACCCGAAGCGGTGTCGCGCAGATCATCCGGCGCCGTGGCGAGCAGGCCGGCATCAAGGGCTTGCATCCGCACATGTTCCGCCACACCTTCGCCCACCGCTGGCGCGCCGAGGGCGGCAACGAGACCGACCTCATGCGCCTCGCCGGCTGGCATTCCCCGCAGATGCTGCGCCGCTATGCCGCTTCCACCGGTGATGCTCGCGCCCGCGAGGCCCATCGCCGTCTGTCCCCGGTTGATCGGCTGTAGCCTCGCGCCTTACGAACATGCGCCCGTGTGTGCAAACAGCGCCTATCGATCAGGGGCCTCGCGCCGAAGTTCCCGGCGTACTTCCGCTCGTGTCGCGACCTGTTGAAGTGCGTCGACGGTCCATGTAGGCCCCGCCCGGCCACGCTCGCTCGCCCACCAGCCCGCCCGCCAGCGCCGAGGTCTCGACGTCGTCGCCGAAGCACGCGAGCCGCACGGCCAACCGCAGGAGTCGGCAGTGGCGAGAGCCGGCACCGAACGACGAGGACGAGCGGGACGTGCCCCCGTTCACCTTCACCGCGCGGCCTTGGCCTTGGTCAGCGCGGCGGCCAGGGTCGCAGTCGACGGGTCGATCCCGCGCCACACCTGCCGGCCGGCGGCGTCAAAGACCACCGTGGTCCCCAAGGCGGTCACCCGGTAGGTGCCGGCCAGGTGGTTGCCCGGGTCGCGTAGCAGCGCGAAGCCGTCGGTGCGCGCGTCGGCCAGGAAGCCGCGGATGTCGGACGGACTGTCGGCCGGGTTGATGTCCACGGCCTGGTAGGCGGTGCCGGGCGGCGCGGCGGCGCGGGTCGCGCCGATGCCGTGCAGCGCCTGGGCGCAGCTGGTGCAGCCCACCGCGTAGAAGTACGCCACGGTCGGTTTGCCCGGCACGGGGACACTGGCGTGGGTCCCGTCCAGGGTGATCGCCGATCCTGCGGGGTTACCTGCGGGGCGGCCCGCGGCGTGCTGGGCGGTTGGGCTGGCGGTGCCGCCGGTCGCCGGCTGGGCAGCTGTGCTGTCACGGCCGGCTGCGACGCCTGCGCCGGCGCAGCCGGCGAGCAGTGCGCTGCCGAGCAGGATAGCGAGTGCTCCCGCCGCGAGGGCGGTCCCGCCGAGGCACCGGTTGCGACGCCAGTTCGGGTGGTCGGTGGTGACGGTGATGGCGCGGCGAGTCATGGGGTGTTCCTTCGGCTGGGTCGGCAACGTCGTGGGGCCTGTCGCCGGGAAGGTGGAGGTGGTCGTGGCTGGAGTTGGCGGCGCGGTGACCGGGCCAGCCGGGCGGACAGCACGCCTCGCCGGCCGAGGTGCCCCCGCCACCGTGGTCGCGGCGGGCTCGTACGAGGCGGATGGTGATCCCGACCGCGGCGAGCACCAGGACGGCCGCGCCGACCAGCAGCCACGGGTGGTGCAGCGCCGCGCCCAGCACCGACAGGCCGCCGGCCGCGAGCAGCACCGGGCCGGCGCAGCAGACCACCATAAGCAGCCCAACCCCGACCGCGGCCAGCGGACCGCCAAGGTTGGATGCGTTCGAGGAGTTCGGAGGGCGGCTACTCATCGGTTCTCGACCTTCTCAGCCCGTTCGGGGCGGGGTTCGGGGGCCAGGGATGTGGACTCGGCATCGGATCGGACACGTCAGACCGCCGACAGATCAGGCGGAGCAGGTGTATGGGGCGCGTCGGGGGCATCAGGGGACCTCCCGGCTGTGCGTGCTGGCCGTCGCGGTGCGAGATACGCGACGGCGGATGATGACCACCAGCACGCCGGCCAGTACCGCCAAGGTGACCGCGGCGATGGCGGCGAACACGCCGCGGCCGGCCAGGACAACGGCGGTCAGTCGCCCCGACAGGGTCGCGCCGATCCCGACCGCGGGGGATGCCGTGGGGCGGCCGGATGGCGCCAGCAGCGGCGCCCAGTAGGCGAGCAGGTACAGCCCGGAGGCGACCAGGAGCCCACCGCCGAGCCGGCTGGTCAGTGGCAGCAGCCGGCGCATGGCGCGGATCAGCGCGCCTTTGGCCAGGGCGGCCGAGACCGACAGGGCGACCAGCACGCTGGATGCCCCTACGGCGTAGGCGGCCAGCACGCCGGCCAGCCGCAGCGGGTTGGCAGTGGCCAGCGCCTGCCCGGCCAGGGCGAGCAGGACCGCCAGCGTGCACGACAGGGACGCAAGCGCGTAGGCAGCGCCGAACCAGACCACCCGCCGAAGGCTCCGCCCGGCCTGCGGGCGTAGCCGGCTGGCCCTGACGGTGAGGCCGACGTGCCGGCCGGCCAGCAGCGCGACCCCGAGGGCGACCAGCGCCAGGCCGATCCCAAGCGCGACCCAGGGGACCAGGCGGACCAGCGGCGCGAGGCCCGCTGACGCCAGCAGCGCGGCCGCGACGAACACGCTGGCGAAGCCGCCGCTGACCGCCAAGCCCACAGCCAGTCCATGGGCCAGGCGGGCGGGTGCGCGGCCCGCGTCGGCGGGGTCGTCGGCGCCGACGTAGAAGGCCAGGAAGGCGGGCAGCATCGCGAACCCGCACGGGTTGACGGTGGCGACCAGCCCGGCCGCGAACGCCAACGCCACCGCGGTCATCACCGGGCCAGCCCCGCGGTCCGCAACGCCGCCTGCAAGGTGGCCGTGTCGGTGGGGACCGCGTCGCGCCAGACGACCCGGCCGGCCGGGTTGACCACGACGGTGGTGTCCAGGGCACGCACCGCGAACGCGGCCGCGAGCTTGCCGCCCTGGTCTTGGGCGACCTGGTAGCCAGGGGGGCCGATCGGCTGGCCGATCGCGTGGAAGAACGCGCGCGTGGCGGCGGGCTGGTCGGTCGGGTCGACGTCCACGGCCAGGATCGCGACCCGGTCACCGGTGTGCTTTTGGAGGCGGGCGAGCGCGTTGGCTTCGAACTGGCAGCTTTCGCACCAGGCGGCCATGAAGTACACGACCGCCGGGCGGCCGGCCGGCAGCCGGAACGTCTGCCCCGACAGGGTCCGGACCGCCACGGTCGGGGCGGCGCGTCCGACCGTGGCCCCAGCCGGACCGCTGACTTGGACCTGGACGGCGGGCCCCACGGGCCCGACCGCGCCGCCCGGCTGCCCAGCGGCGCCAGTCGCGCCCCGGCCGGCCGCCGGGCGCCCGGTGGCCTGGCGGGCCCGCTGGGTCGCTAGGGTGACCAGCCCGGCCGTTAGCAGGGCGGCCAGGCCGACGCCCACCCAGGCGACGTGTCGTGGGTTCCGGTGCCGGGGCTCGGGCCTGCGGTCGGGCCCGCGGTCGGGCCCGCCGCTGGTCTTGCTGGTCACGATTGCCTCGCCTCCACAGGTGGTGACGCGCAGCCGGCTACGCGCAGCCGGCGGCGGTCAGGCGGCGCAGCACGACAGCCGCTCGACGTCGCGGGTGAAGGTCTGCGCGGCGAGCTTGAGGGCTTCGGCCATGGTCAGGTACGGGTGGAAGGTGCCGGCCAGCTCGCCGGTGGTCAGCCCCGCGCGGATCGCCAGCACCGCCGCCTGGATCACGTCCCCGGCGCCGTCGGCGGCCACGGTCGCGCCGAGCAGCCGGCCGCTTGGCTGCTCGGCGACGAGCTTGACCAGCCCGCGGGTGTCGCGGTTGACCAGGGCGCGGGGCACCACCGCAAGCGGCAGGACCGCGGTATGGACCTGGTAGCCGGCCGCGCGGGCGGCCTGCTCGGTCAGCCCCGCGCCGGCCAGTTGCGGCGCGGTGAAGGTGACCCGCGGCAGGCCGGTGTCGTCGACCGTGCGGCCAGCGCCGTGCAAGGCGTTGTCGGCGGCCAGCGCCCCGTGCGCGGCGGCCACGTACACGAACTGGGGGGCGCCGGTGACGTCGCCGGCCGCCCACACCCTGGGGTTGCTGGTGCGCAGCTGCTCGTCGACGACGACCGCGCTGTGCGAGTCCACCGCGACGCCGGCCGCCGGCAGGTCCAGCGCGGCGGTGTTGGGCCGCCGCCCGGTGGCGACCAGCACCGCATCGGCGTCGATGCTGCGCCTGGCGCCGTCCACGCGGAGGTGGACGCGGCGTGCCTCGCCGTCCCGCTCGACTGCGAGGACCTGCGCGGGGGCGTGGACGGTCGCGCCCTGGCCGGTGAGCACCTCGGTGAGCGCGGCGGTGGCCTCCGGCTCCTCCAGGGGGGCGATCCGGTCGGCGACGTCCACGAACGTGACCTGGCTGCCGACATGCAGGAAGAACTGGCCAAGCTCCAACCCGACTGCGCTTGAGCCGATCACCACCAGCCGCCGTGGGATCTCCTTGAGGTCCAGCGCGCTGGTGCTGGTCAGGAAGCCGGCCTCGGCCAGGCCGGGGATCGGCGGGACCGCGGGGCTGGCGCCGCTGGCGACCAAGACCGCCCCGGCGGACACCTCCCGCCCGCCGACGGTGACGCTGGTCGGGCCGGTGAAGCGGGCCTGGCCGGCGATGACCTCGAAGCCGTAGGCGTCGACCAGGTCGGCGTACTTGGCCTGGCGGAGCTCGGCGACCAGCTCGTCTTTCTGCGCGACCAGCGCGGCCAGGTCGACCGGGCCCGAGGTGGTGGCAAGCCCCGCGAACGGGTGGTGGCCAGCCTGCCAGGCCAGCTCCCCGGCGCGCAGGAGCGCCTTGGACGGTACACAGCCGACGTTCACGCAGGTGCCGCCGAGGGTGCCCGCCTCGACCATGCCGACCCGGGCGCCCGCCTCGCGGGCGGTGATCGCCGCGGCGAACGCGGCCGAGCCGGCCCCAAGGATCAGCAGGTCGTAGCCGGTCGCGCCCGGACCGGGCTGCGGACCCGTCGGGTCGGGCCGCGCAGCGGCGACAACCCGCAGCTGCCGGGGGGTGTAGCCGGCCTGCTCGATCGCGGCACGCAACCCCTCCTCCGCCACCCCATCGGGAGCCCCGCCGGGCCAGGCGAAGCTGGCCTCACCGCGCCGCCAGCTCGCGGTCACCCGCGCGGCGCCGGCCTGCTCGAGCGCGCGGGCGACGTGGTGCTCGCAACTTGCACAGGTCATGCCACCCACACTCATGGTCACGGTCACGGGATGCTGCATGTCGATCTCGCCTCACTTCTGGGTGGTCCTGCGCTGCCGCCGATGCTCCTGCCGCGCGACCGGGTGCGCGCCTGCTCCTGCGCCCTACATCGACCCACAACCAATCCGGTTTAGAGGATACATCAGGGGAGCGAGCAAAGAGGACCGCCTCCTCGACCTGCTCCCCCCGACTATCTTCGCGACGGCCGCCAAGGCCCGACCCGCAGCCGCGTGTCGGCTGTCAGAGCGGGCCGGCAGGTCGTCGCGGCAGGCCGTCCTTGCGTTCCCGCCGCGTGGCCGTCAACGTCAAGCGGGTTCGATGACGTTGCGCACCCGCGGTCGGGCGACGGCACGCATCGAGGTCGAGGGCGAGGTAGGGAGGAGTGCGTTGGCTGGGCTGCCGGCCGACCGGCCATGCCGTCGGACACGGCCGACGAGACGGCTGGGCCGTCATCCTGGCCTGTGCGCTGATCGGCCTCAAGTCACCGAACCAGCCGAAGATTCGCAACGCGCTCCATGAGCCGCAGGGCTGAACGACTCACCACCATCACAATGTCCACTCGGTGCGGTCATCCGAACTCGATTCACAGCACCGCCGGGCGCTTGCAGGTATCCAACCAGCTTCACAGGTCCGCACGCAGGTCATCGCCGGGCGGCCTCCAGCGCGCGCTCGGCGTCCTCGCGGTACAGGATCCCCACCAGCCGCCCCTTCAGGTCGGAGACGACGATGGTCGCCACGCCTCGCCTCCGCATCCGCTCGACCAGGGGCTCCAGCCGTTCGCTGGGGCGGATGGTCGTCGGTCCGATCTCCATCGCCTGCTCCGCGGTGGCCTCCGGGGTCTCCTCAAGGGCTCGGCCCCGCAGGCGACCCTGGACGATTCCTTCGGGGTTGACGACGATGCAGACGTCGCGACCGGCCTCCAGCACCTCCGCACGGACGTCGGCGACCCTGTCGTCAAGGGCACAGGTGGGGGTTCCTCGCCTGGCGATCTCCCCGGCGTTGGGGACCGCGGCGGCGGTGCCTTGGCGGGGCCAGCCCATCGCCAGCCACGCTAGCTTGCCGGGGACGAAGTCGTAGACCTGCGTGAAGCCGAGCCGTTCGAGCCGCCACGCGGCCCGTGGGCTCATGTCTCACTGGTAGTCCCAGCAGTAGACGATTACCGGCTGGTCTTTGTCCAGCGACGCGGTCGCCTGCGCCGTCAGCTGCTTCAGTGGGATGTTGATCGCCTCGGGGAGGTGTTCTTCCTCGAACTCCTCGGGCGGGAGGACTTCGACCAGCTTCGCCCCGGCGGTGAGGAGCTGACGGATCTCATCGATGTCGATCGCTTGTGGCATCGGCGTCCTCCCTTTCCCTCCACGTCGGTGCTCGCCACTGCTCCTGCCCACCAGCGCGGCGACCAATCGGGGCTAACCAACTCGTAGCCCGACCCGAGCCCCGGGCCCGGCTCAGCCGCGGTCGAGCACGGTACAGCAGCCGACCGCGGCCTCGTTGTCGGCCAGGAACTGCCGCGCCAGCCGCACAAACGCCGCCGCCCGCGGGTCGATCACCCGGTAGCGCACCACCCGGCCGCTACGCTGGGCCGCCACGAACCCACACCACACCAGGCAGCCCAGATGGTCGGAGGCGCGCGACTGGACCGCCCCGACCCGGGCGACCAGCTCCGACTGGGTCAGCTCCCCCTCGTCCAGCAGCGCCTCGACCATGCGCAGCCGGGTCGGGTCGCCCAGCGTGCGGAACACCCGGGCGAGCAGCTCATGCTCGGGCATGGCGATCGGCTCGGGGGTGACGATGGCGGGACGGGCCATGAGGCGTGCTCCTCGGACTGGAAGCAGCAGGCTGAAAGCAGCGGACTGGGATCAGCGCAGCTGCGGCAACTGCAATGGATCTGGCTAGTCGTATAGGTTAGTCGGCAGGTCCGGCCACGCTCGACTCCGGTTGACCAGCTCCCTCCGGTTGGCCGTAGACGTGCGGCGGGGCGACGGGACGCCTATGCCGATACGAGGTGACGTCGCCCACACCAATCTATACGCTTATACCGATGAGTTGAAGTCGGGATCTGGGCAGGCGAGTTCGACCCGGGGGACGGACACCCGCCCGGTACCGGCCCGACGCCGATTCCCGTTGCGACCATCGGCAGAGGTGACGCGTCCCGTCCAGCCCGACCCGTCGAGCTTCCAGGACCAGCAACCAAGCAACCAGCGAGGGAGTGACACGATCGCCCGCCAACTCGACCTGCCAGACCTGCCAGACCTCGACAGCGGCACCGCGTTCGAGCATGACCTGCTCGCCACCGCCTTCCGCCTGCTGCTCGCCGACGGCCAACCCGTCAGGGCGCCACGGCTGGCCGAGGCACTCACCAGCGACCCCGACCGGGTCGAGCGGACCCTGGCGCGGCTGGACAGCCAAGGCCGTATCCGCCAAGACCAGACCGGGGCCGTGACCGGCAGCGGTGGAGCAACTGCTGGAAGGCCGCGCTGAACGCCTTCGACATCGCCTTCGACGGCCGCGTCAGCGCCGGCAAGAAGTAGCCCCATCCACACCAGTTACACCGTTCGCTTGACAGACCCCTCCTGCTATTTCGTTGGTCGCGTCGACGTTGAGGTCGTGGTCTCGACGTACCCGGTTGCGTGTGGAGATCGTGTTCGGTGTCGGCGCCGTGGGACCGGTGCGCGTTGCTGTGTTGTTCGGTGTCGGGGTCGGCTCCGTGGTGAGTTGCGGTGGGGCAGGCGGACTCGGCTGCGGCATATCCCTTCGCCACGGCTCGGTGGCATGGAACCGTTCGGCCTCAGCAGGGCGGGCTCAATCAAGTGAATCGCCCTGGGTCTCGTGGAGGCTCTGAGGTGCCCTGGGGCGATTCAGTGATGCTCGAGCCGGCGCCTATTTCGCCGTTTCCAGCTGCGCGAGGTCGCGCTGCGCGTAGCGGTTGTGCCAGAACTCTTCCTCGAAGACGGTGTGGATGCACTCTTGCACCGGGTTCGTGCCGTTCTCGAGCACGTCGACCGGTCGTGTGAAGTCGGCCGCCGCAGCCGTTGCGAGATAGTCGCGAAAGCGCGTGGCGCGATCCGCGCGCACGGCAAGGGCTTCCAAGACAGACGGCGTCAGGTCGTAATCGAGGCCGGGCCACGGGAAGTCGACGGAGCCGCTGTTCGGCAACCCGATCGGGTGGAAGCTTCCGCCGAGGATCGGCGCCGTGAACCACTTGTCCATGGCGAAGACCAGATGTCGCAGCGTCTGGACGAAAGACCACTCGCCGTTGACCGACTCGTGCAGTTTGTCTTCGGGGAGAGCTTGCGCCCGAGTGATCGTCTTCGCCCACTCGTCTTCGAGTGCCGCCCACGCCGCGCGCATGCCCTCCGGGTC
>WNGD01000063.1_pt1 | contig 151136 bp, 119 predicted proteins | sample 5400671 | NCBI WGS metagenome assembly WNGD01 (sample SAMN13153369, study PRJNA577476) | soil metagenome | isolation source: 40 cm soil or saprolite under grassland replicate 2 | place: USA:California | collected 2016-06-15 | reverse complement strand
CTCGTGCCCGATCTTGTCGCCAGTGGAAGCAATCAGCGCAAGCAGATTGAACCACTCGGCCAGCGTGTCACGGGAGGTTATCCACGAAATCGCAGGTGCCATCAGTCCAAGCCTTGCCAGGAAGCTCTTTTGCAGTTCCAGCGCGCTTGGCCCTAGTGAAGAGAGACTACCTACCCCGCCGGCAAGTTGTCCAACGTCCAGTCGAGGTGCAAGCTCTGCCAATCTCAGGTGATGCCGGCACACTTCCATCGCCCATACAGCGACCTTGAAACCGAAGGTGATTGGCAAGCCAATTTGCCCGTGCGTGCGCCCAGCCATGACTGTATCGCGGTGTTCGGCTGCCAGCCTCGAAAGGTTGGCCTCAATTGCCTTCAGTTCGTGCCTGAGGATCTCTCGCACTCGTTGCAGTACGAGTGCGGTCCAGGTATCAGTTAAATCCTGCACGGTTGCGCCATAGTAGAGCCACTCCCCACTATCGCCAGGGCAACGTCTTTGGAGTGCGCGAATCAAACCAAGTGTAGAGTGATTGGTGGCCTCAAAGCCGATGCGTACCTCCTCAAAGAAGGCAGCGTCGAGTTCTACTGTGCGACATGTCGTGGCAACTAGATGTGCAGCACCTGGCGGGATCAGGCCAAACTCTGCCTGCGTCTCTGCCAGTACAGCCAGGATTTCCAACCAGGAGCGTGTGCGAGGTACATCGTCGAAAAGTACACGTAGCTCGGATGTCCCCCACGAGTCCTGGTAAATGAGCGAATCGGTTAGATGGACGGGCATGATACACCTCCACCGAGCTGACCGGCCCGGCGTACAAGCGCCTCTTCAGCAGCACTGGTTCTCGCGGCTGCCTTTTTGTACCATGAAGTGTAGGTATCTAGCGTGGCACGACACTCAGTAAGCATAGTAGAAAGTGGTTCTGGAGCGGCGCCGCCAATCCCCTTCCGTGCAGCAACTGCTGCAGCCGGATCAAGCGCTTGCGTAAATGGGGCCTCCGAAAGGTGTAAAGGACGATTCAGTATTACCTGAGCTGCTGCGTCGAGGTCTGCGGTTGTGAGATCACGCATAGTATGATTGGTCTGTGTCGCCTCACGTACCAGTAGTCCTACGATGCGGTGTGCTGTGCGGAAATCAAGCCCGGTTTCGAGTGTAATGGTCTCTGCCAGGTCTGTGGCTGTGGCGAATCCGTGTGCCAGCCGAGCAGAAGCCACAGGAGCATTGAACCACAATCCGGTTATCACTGCGGCCATAAGTGTTGTAACTCCAGTAGCCGTCTCTAGTGCGCGTGGCACATCGCCGTAGACAAAAACACGGTTGTCTACCTGTCCTGAGGGTGTGCGGCCAAGTGTGGCTACGCTAGCAAGCATGCCGGTCAGTTCGTTGGTAGCGCCACGCACAAAGGCCAGTGCGTAAGGATTCTTCTTCTGGGGCATAATCACGCTGGCTCGCGAATGACCCTCGGCAAGATCAACAAGGTCAAATTCGGCAGTTGCGAAGATTTGTAGATCTTCGGCGAGCCTGTCCAGGTTAACGAGCGCTGTGACGACAACCGACAGTGTCTCAATTGGGCCATCTGGTTGCCACATAGCATCTCGTGCATGCTGTGCCAGCCCGTCAAAGCCTAGCAGTTCAGCCAAACGGTTGCGATCCTGTGGTAACCGCGAACCATTGACGCTGCCGCAGCCAGCCGGACTCCTGTTAGTGCGAGTGTACAGCTCTCTGAGCCGCTCCAGGTCTCGCAGTAGAAAGTAGACGAAACCCAGTAGATAATGGCCAAATGTGGTCGGCTGTGCGGGTTGCAGGTAGGTATAGTCGGCCATGAGTGTTGACCGGTATTCGTCTGCCCGTTCGATCAGTGCGGTACCAGCTTTAATCAGCGCATCGGCAAATGCCAGCAAGCGCGAGCGTACAGTAATGCGATATCCGGTAGTCGTTGACTCGCGACGCGCACGCCCTGCGCCGAGCCATCCAACGGAGTGTGTCTGGGCCGCTAACCAGGCTTCGCGGTTCGTATAGAGATCACCTGATTCTGGAGTAGGGATGAAATCGGGAGGATACGCGTGTAAGGCGAGCAGCGCGCTCAATAAGGAGGCTCCATCCGCAGATGGGATCACGCCTGCCTCAATGAGCATAATTGTATGAGCGAGGTCCGCCAGGCTCATCCCCCTGAACAGCGCTAACTGATCGGCCAGTTCACGCGCGAAGGCTGTTTGTACGAGTTCTACCGCTGGCCCTGTTGCCAATCGGCTACCTACACCCAGTATCGAATTGTTCTCGTTCCTTTCTCCATCTGAGAGAAACATGGGTGAACCATCGGACTGTTTCACTAGCGCATACCCCACTTCTCACTGTTTTGGGACGACTCGGCCAATAAAGTTTCAGGGGTTTCCGGTTCCTCGATAGCCTCTGGATTCCACTGGCCAGTCCGTTCCAATTCCGCCGCAATGCGGTAGAACGTTTCGAAGCGTAACCCTGCTCGCAGTGCCTCAAGGGCCAGCACTTCGCCTGTTGGAATATTGCCAAGATTGACGTTAGGGCCAAATTTCTGGATCAGGTAAGTTTGCTGGTTCTTGAGTGGTGCCTCCCAAATCAAGCGATCAACCTGTGGTCCCATGCGTTCGCATATGGCTGCCACCGCTTCTGCGCGCACTGCACCGTGGTCGTCGTAGATGCCTATACCCTTGCCGGACTCGCGAGATTCAACCGTGACCCATTGCGCGCCCCACTCGAAATCCTGAAGCGCCTGGTCAGCCAGTTCGATGGCTGTGGGTTGTTGCATAGGATCCTTCTTGCCAACCTCGGTGATTGGCGTTAGCCCGTGATCGAGCGCGCAGCGAATCACGTTGCGCCGGCGATGTTGCGGCAGCGGGATTGTGCCATCTGAGATTTCTACCGCGCTGAAACCCAATGAATGCGCATGTTGCATGAAGGTGCGGCAGCTCCCGCGTACTATAGCAACTTCCAGCAGTGTTCCTCCTGGATACGTCAGGATGCCATGAGATGTCAGGTGCAATAGCTTACGGCGCAGCACATCTGCAGGAACGAAAGCTGAGGTACCGAAGGTACATTTCCAGTGGTCAATCAGATCGACACACATCTCAAGCAAATCAGCAGTCACGGCCGGGCCGTGTCCTTTGTCGATAACCATTGTTATTCCGCTCCTGCGCGGTGGATGTGTCCGCCCGGTCAGCAGACCCTCAACCACATGCGCCCACGCTCGCTCAGGCATATACGACCTCCTCAGATAGCTTCCGCAGCGCTGCCTCGACCATTGCGAGATCTGCGCCCCATGGCACAACCATTATATTCTTGTCTTGTTCAATATGCGTTTCCAACAGACAACATTTCAGCAGTGTAGGTTCTTTGCGCTCACCCGCAATGCGACGCGGGCACATCTCGACTCGTGGGGGTTCATCACCATAAAAGTGGCGGTGAAATTGCAGACTGCGCTCGCAGCCGATCATCGTCCAATTGTGGCGTTCTGGATGCTGGTCCAGAAAATACACTGGCGCAGATAGATCATCCAGTCCTCCAGACTGACAGGGTACCAGGTAAGCCGATGGGTGTACACTTTCTGCCAGGTCTCGTACTTCAATACGCTCCAATTCTAAGCGAATTGGCGGAAGATCCGCATAGCTCAAAACTTGCCGAGCCAGCCCATACAATTTTGGCGGTTCGGGAGGCGCAACCTCTACCACTCGCACTACCAGGGGGTTGGGGTGGTGAATGAAGTTGGCATGATCGTACAATCCCTCGACGACGAGCGTCCCTTCTGGCCCAATACCAAGTTCGTACGCAGTCTGGGCTAGGGCAGAACGGTTGGCTGGATCGACGTCTGGGCACTTAGCAAAGACACACGTGTCCGGCAAGGCAAGGACCTCGACAGATGTAATCTGCGAAAACAATGGTTCACTTTCTCCTTGCATCCCGCCTGAGTGCGCAGCACTAGACGCGAAGCGTCGTTGGCGGAATGGATTGGTGCCGACCGCACGTGTGATAGCGACTACAGCAGTCTCCGTTCCTTCGCCTCGGAGCACGATGAAATCGGTACGGCGGTACGCCTCTCGGCTAAGCAACAGCGTAGTGATTGCATCTACTGTCATTGGCCCATCGTAGTGCTGCACGCTGACCCGGCGATAGGGCAGTGGAACCAGGTTCTTTACCGATTTCCATGATTCTATCTGTGTAAGCTGACTCATTACCTACCACCTCCTGAAATGGTTAATTACCACTGCCGATAAAGTGTGTTCATAAGTCCCGCAGGTTAGGCGAACCAGCACGCAAGCGACACAGTTGGATAAAGTGCTCAGGATTGAGGAACAGCTCGTTCATCGTACCCATCTCGTCGATGGTGATTCCTTCGGGCTTCCGCATTAAGTAATCGAGATACTGGAAAGCATCTTTCGCTCCAAAGCCCACATGGTGGAAGCCGAGTATCCGGCGGCTGTTGCCATCGACAACGGCTTTTTGGAAACCCGATAATTCAGGGTACATAAAGGCATAGAGCATGGCGCCCTCAGCACAGGGAAGCGGAATATCTTCATGGGGTACGCCCTTAGGAGGCATTTGAATCACAACGACATTATCGTAGCGTTGCCTGGCTTCCTCCTCTGACAGACCAACCCAGGTTATCTCGTAGGTGGAATGCAGGAAATCGGGGTAATCGGTCCAGTCGAATTCATAGGGGTCACCCATGATGTTGCGGGCAGCCGTCACACCGCCCTTACGGGCTTTGAACATTTCCATTGGCGGGCCGATCAAGTCACCAATGGCATAGACATTGGGCACACTCGTGCGCATGTGTTTGTCAACAAGAATTTCACCCTTCTCTCCGACTGCCACGCCCAGCACTTCGCGGTAATGTTCGGATTTTGGTCGCTCGCCTGTGCCGATGAACACAAAATCACATGCCAGGGACTGCTCAGTGCCGTCTTGCATATCACGGATGATGACTTCCTTTACATCGCCATTGCGATCACCTTTGATCGCGACGGGTTCAACGCCCTCAAGAATCTGCATACCACGCTTGCGCATGCCATCGACTACGTACTGGCGCAGGTCTTCGTCAACGTGATGAAGGCTGGATGTGCGCATCAGAGGTTTGCGTGCCGTGATGGTGGTGGGGCACCCGGCCGCCTGGAAGAATGATCCATATTCGATAGCAACCTTTGAGCCACCGATAATCACACAGCGTTGAGGTTCGAAGTCGAGCTCTTCAATCAGTGATACAAAGTCGTAGACGCCGTGCAGATCTGTTCCAGGGATATTAGGAAACACCGTTTCGGCACCCGTGCCAAGCACAAGGTTATCTGCCTGGAAGCGTTCGCCTGCTACTTCGACAGTGTGGTTATCAATGATCGTAGCCGGTGTGTTTAGAATGTATTCCAGGTCAAGTTGCTCCTTAGATTGCCAGTTCATGAAGGCATGGGCGCTTCCCCGCCCTTCCTTAAATAGCTGAACCATCTGAAAGATCGATGCTCGCATATTTGTGGAATCAGGAAACCAGAGTTTTCCTGAAAACCAGCGCATAAGATCCAGCTCACGAGCCGCTTCGGAGAAGAGGTGGTGTGGCACGCATGCCAGGTGTGGACAACTCCCTCCCAGGAATGGCCAGCGATCAACGATAAGCTGCCGTCCTCCCATGGCACGCAGATAGCCTGAACCGAAGCGCCCACCTGCCCCGCCGCCAACAAAGATCGCATCATACTTCCTTTTGTCGTCACGATGGACGTTATAGATCGGCTCGCTCTTCTTCTCATACTCCGCTATAAGATGTCTCCATTGAATATTCGAGGTTGTAGTAAGAGTGATATCCACAGGCATTTCTCCTATAGGTCAAAACAACGGGACAACTCAGTTGACTTGAACTCACGTTGGTGCGTCCGAAGTGGGTCAAAACGACGGATCAGTGCGACGTGTTCAGGCGCAGGCAGTGGTACGAGGCTCACCTCCGGCGCCATCACCGGCTCGAATTCGGTGTTGTCCAGCACGTCCTGGATGGTAGTATCAGGGTAAAGCGCACGCAGGCGTAAAACGTGCGTAACCGGATCAAAATCAAATACGCCTAACTCGGTCACAACCCAGTCTGGTCCGCCGCCCTGCAAGCCCAGGGCCTGCCGGGAGATACCGTCACGCGAGACGTGGCCGATGGATGAGATAAAATCTATGTGCTTGACGAAACGGAACTGGTGTTTGCCAGCCTTGTTCACCGGCGCACGATGTCCCGTAGTCCAAATGGTGATGTGCTGGACATCGCCAGAGAGGTTGCAACCGCCGCCACTGCCAGGTAGCTTGACCCGGGGGGAAATTGGGTCACCAATGGCAGTGACGTTCAGGTTGCCATAGCAGTCGACCTGCACTCCGGAGAGAAACATACGCCCCATATCGCCGCGTGCTGCTATATCAAACAGATCGCTGATACCCAGCGACATCACACGTCCTTGTTCCAGCACCCAGTCATTCGAGGTCGGCGGGAGAAAGGGTGGTTCAGGGTTTATACCATAAGTAGCGCCCTCGACATGCACCATGTGCGGTGCATGAGAGCGCTTTGCTAAAAGCATGGCGAGCGTCGGTACCGGTGAACCGTAGCCGTGGAAAACTAATTCACCATCCTGAATAGTACGTGCGACCTGGTAGATCATCACTTCGGGGAGCGTAGCATTGGTGATAGATTCGGCATTCATGCGATTGCTCCTTCGGGTGCGGTGAAGAGGGCACGCCAGGCGTCATCGCCATCTTTCCAGCTTTCAAGCTCCTGGCGCCTTGCTGAACCGCCGATATGGGAAAGGTATTCGTCGTGGGTTGCAGGCCCAAACACAAAACGTGCTAGGTACTCATTTGCAAAAGCGTCCTGCCCTGCGTGTGCTGCCTGATAGTACCCGGTTAGGTGCGTACGGTCGTAGGCATAGAAAGGATAGCATGAGGTGGGATGAGCGCCATAGGGAACCTCAACTACTGACTCAACCCAGAAATACGGCACGTTTGGGTCCATCGTACGCAGCTCGCCAGTTGGTAATAACTTCTCGACAGAGGCAATTACATGTTTAGAGGCTCGGATGAAAAAGAGATCCGCGACCAACGGTGGCAGTATCTTTAAATTGCCCTGCGCGTCACCATAGTGTGCATGAATGAGAGCGACATCCGGCGCCAGTGCGGGTACAAGCACCAGTGGCAGCCCTGTGAATGGGCAGTTCATGGTTTTATATTCTGGGTGCAGGCGCAGGAAATCTGTGCCCTGCACACTGTGCAGCGGCAGAAACGGTACACCGAATTCGGCTGCTCGCAACTGCTGGATGATCGTATGGCAGCAAGTATCACGGACCTGTACACGCCCGCTTTCGCACGCACGTCGAAAGTTTGGTGCCATACCGAAATCCTGCTCGAAGCCAACATAAGATTCCTCTACTACGTCGATGGCACCTGCACCGCAGAGAAGGTCTACATCTACGCCGTGCGCCGTCCCCACCACGTGCAGGTTACGTCGTCCCTGGCGAACAAGTTCTCGTAGCAAGGCCATCGGCTCACGCCACGACAAGCCGCCGCCAACGGCAACTGTCATGCCATCATTTACAATAGATGCGGCCTCAGCCAGCGACACTCTCTTATCTTCTGAAGTAAAGACTGGCATAACTTTTCCTCTACTTGATTGTCCAACCGCCATCTATAACCAGCATGTGCCCTGTGACATAATCGGCTTCATCTGAAGCAAGGTAGACTGCAGCAGCTGCGATATCTTCCGGCTTGCCAATACGCCCCCAGGGAGTCATATCCAGGACCTGCTGGCGCAGTTCAGGAATGTCTAGCCGCCAGCGTGTCATCGCGGTCTCAACCATACCAGGGCAGATCGCATTGACCCGAATATGATTGGGTGCGTAGTCCAACGCCAGTGCACGTGTAAACGAGACAACAGCCCCTTTCGAAGCATTGTAAGCGGCCCGTCCAGGAAACGGCACAAACCCGGCGGCCGAGGCAATGTTGATAATAGTGCCACTACCCTGCTCCAGCATCCGTCTGATGGCGGCGCTTGCAACCCGAAACACGCCGTTTACGTTGACTTCCATCACGCGCTCCCATTCCTCATCTGGAGTCGTGTGCGCGAGAGTAGCCTGGCGCGATCCGCTGATACCAGCATTGTTCACAACTATGTCCAGGTGCCCCCAGCGAGTGATCGCAGCTTCGACCATCTGCTCTGCATCTGCCCGCACAGACACATCGCCCACAACAAAACTACCCCAGGACGACCACAAAGCACCGTCCGTAGTTGGGGTGGTCTCCTCTGGTTGCTTTGCAGGTGCAACGAGTGCCTCATCAATCAATGCCGCTGTTTCACGCAGTCCTTGTTCAGCAATATCACTGAGTACAAGAAAGGCGCCCTCGACAGCAAAGCGACGAGCTATTCCGCGCCCTATACCTGAGCCTGCACCTGTAACCAGGGCGATTTTATTTGCAAGACGCATAATCAATAGTCTCTTTCGAGGAATCGACCCTAAACGCTGGTTAATCCGCCATCAATAACCAGGCACATGCCTGTCGCATACGAGCTATCATCCGAAGATAAGAACAGTACAGAACGCGCGATTTCTTCAGGCTGTCCAAAACGACCAAGTGGATAGCGACTCAGCCTTTGCGCCAGCCTCTCTGGCGTATCGTTCTCAATCAATCGCTGGCCCAACGGAGTCATTGTTGTGCCCGGAGCAATGCAATTAACGCGGATGCCATACTGCGCAAAATCGGTAGCCATCGCGCGTGTCAGACTGATAATAGCTCCCTTGGCTGCGCAATAGGCAGACATGTGTTGCAATCCAACAAGACCGGCAACCGACGAAACATTAATGACCACACCTCCGCGTCCACTGTCGATCATAGCCGGAAGAGCGTACTTCGAACATAGAAATGCGCCGCGCACATGGACGGCGAATATGCGATCCCAGGATGCTTCATCGGACTCGATGACCGTGCCGAAGGCTTCAATACCCGCATTGTTAAAAAGAATATCCACACGCTCGAAGTTACTCAGTGTTGCTTGAACCATTGCCTCGACACTTGAGGAGAAGCTTACATCAGTCTTTGCCCAGATAGCCCGACCGCCTGCATTGTTGATTGATTCCGCAACCGCTGCCGCCGCCGGGCCGTTGATATCCGCAAGCATCACCGCAGCGCCTTCGCTGGCAAACAGCTTTGCCGTGACTTCGCCGAACCCAGAGCCTCCCCCAGTGATAATTGCTACTTTGTCTTTCAGCCGCATGATTTATCCTCAGTTGCAACACGGACATAGACCAGTACCGTGTTCTCCTTCCCAGGGGTGTGGGACGGGTTCTTTATCAGGCACTACTTCTGCCTTCCTGCTACCGCATTTGGAGCAGACCCATTCCTCCGGTGGGCGTGTTCCAGCCAGGACTAATCCCTGGAACCTGTGTCCGCATTCCGGGCATTCTAATGTTAAAACAGGCATCACATACCTCCAGGTGTGGTTATCAATTAGGAGTCCGATCGATTGAGCTACCTATCAATAGGCATAATCGATCAGACCCCCGCATACATTAACCCGCTGCTACTGGAGTTCGCGCTAGTTCACTACGGACAAGCTGTGTGCCAGCTACCAGGGCATGTAGCTTGTCAACAGCAATGTAGCGTTGGAGCAGGATCAAGCCACAGTCTGTGGTAAGACCTAGTTGATCGGCAGGTACGTACTGCAAGATCTGTCGAACGCGATCAGCTACCTCTGCGGCGGTTTCAGTGATCGTGCTCTTCACATCGATCACCCCGGCCCAGAATTGTAGGTGTTTGGGTAGGGGATGTTGTGTGAGTACAGTACCGAGACCACTCAGGTCGCGTCGTCGACCGCCAGTCTCCAGGTTCAGCACGTCCATCTTGGCCTCATAGGCTGTTGGGATGACAAAGGTACTGTCGCCAGGAGTTGGTCCCTTACGCTGTGTGAGGTCAAAAATCTCGCCTGGTTGCGCTGTCTGATCAGGCACATAGGCAGGTGTGCCACCCCAGTTCCCCCAGCAGATGTGGCAGATAATCTTAGCGTTTTTGACTCCTTCAACGGCCCGGTTGAAAGCCTCGATAGCCCAATCTTCAAAACCATAGGGCCAGGTAAACTCGTCGAGCTGAATGAAATCCACACCGAGGGCATCAACTTCTAAGATGTCCTCGTTGATCGCTTTGGCGATGTCCATTGCTCGATCACGGCTGGACTTGTAGTACAAGTCATTAGTGGCCTGGGCAATCACCTGAATGCCAGTGTATTGAACCTTGACAGGTTTGTTCGTGGCTTTCTTGAGCGCTTTGGCTTGCTCAACCATTATCGCTCCTCGCCGCTTGACCTCTTGGGTTAACGTAGCGGCGTGTAAGCGGCTGTAAATAGGAAAGCCCAGGTAACCGCCTTTAAGGTCATAGCCCAAACGCTTGTAGTAGTAATAGAGGGCCTGGTCAGCATAGTTATCGCCCTGCACACGCCCATCTGAGATGATGTCCAGTCCCGCCATTTCCTGATCGTGGGCTAAGTCCGTGATGACGTCTTCCAGGGCTTCCTGCTCAAGAGAATCAGGTGGGTGTTGATCTCCGCTAAAGAACCTTGCAAAGTTAGCATCCCACCAACGGGGGTTAGGATAGTTTCCAACCATGCTTGTGGGAAGCATGATTTCTTGGTCGCGAATTAACATAGTTGCCTCCAAATGTTCAAGGTAGTCCTTTCACACCTCCTGATTTTTGCGGAGCAAAAATAGCTGCGCTAGCAGCGTTGGAGGTGTGGCTATAGAAAGAGTCCTTGTAGCTTACAAAAACGTCTCTGTTTTGTGACTAACCACCGCAACTAAACCGGACCTATAACAATAGTAAATACGCGAGCTACTTAGTGAGCTTTCACCTCCTTTCGGCTCAATTAGGAATAGCCTTTGCAGCCTACAAGCCATAAAACCCGGCTACACGTCCGCTCGATACGTGTACTGATGGGTGAGTCAGCAACGCATCGAGCACACTGGGGCCGTCAAAACGTCTCAGATCGTATTGACATACAATGGTCACTGCCGGGTACTGGTCCACAAGTGGATTGAGCAGTGCCTCGTAGCGCATCATGCCTTCAGCACCAGGGGCGTCCGGGAGAGACCACGTCATCTCTCCTGTCAGGAACACGCGATTGTATCCTGCTGCCAGTGCCCCCAGGATCGCAGCCTCCATAAAGGCAAGCATGCGTTGGGCATCGAAGCGGCCAGTCAAGAGGTAGGCCTCTTCTGGCGGTATAATGCGCAATAATCCACGGGCGATCAAATCGTCCACGGGAAGCCCTTCCGCACGCAGTAGCTCCATAAGGCGTTCGGGCGGTGTGCTGTCCTGAATGTAGAGCACTGGAACACCAGCGCCAAGATGTTCTAAAAGGTACGGACGCATCATTTGCCATTGTTCATCCCGATTGACAAAGAACAGGCAGATATGCCTTTCCTCAGACAGTATATCGGAATTAGTTTCAGTTTCTGCCATCTGCGGCTCGGGCTGTAGATCCATGGTTCTCATGAACGCCAGTAAATCTTCTTTCAAGAAGCGCCGCTCACTTCGCCCACCTACACGAAAACAGCGTAATCTGCCACTATTGGTCCAACGTCGCAACGAGGTCTCACTGACTTGTAAGAACTCAGCCGCCTCTGTGATTGTCAGGAATCTTTGTTTTTCGGGCATAATAAATATACTTAGCTAATCAATATTAGTCTTTGTTAGTCTTTAATAAGTGTAATGTCCATCTACTTGAAAGTCAAGCTTTTGAGAGATTGAAATCCTGCTCACTCAGCCCGCAGGGCTGTTGCACGATCGGGAAGACGACACGTGCTGATGGGCATGCAGAGGGCGACAGCCCTTTGCCGGAGCGCGAGGTGTCCTCGCTTGTTCCTTCCTTCCCGCCAGAGGCGGCAACAAGGGAGCTTGCAACAGCTCTGACTCAGCCCGGCCTAAAGTTGACTCTCCGCTCCATCTGTGCATAGAATATGGGGCAGATGTAGAAGACCTGGTAGCCCTTTCGCAAAGTCTATGAACAAGGACGTTAAGCTGACGGAGAGGTGTTCTATGCAATTCGACCACGTTTTCATACCCTATGGTGCGTACTGGTCTACACCGTTCACGCGCTGGCAAGGCAACTTTGCTCATCTTCACCCAATACTGTTTGCCGCCAATGTAACCAGGCGCGCCCTTCGCGAGCGGGATATCATGCCTGAGGCATTTGATGCGCTCTTTCTTGGTATGACTATCCCAGCAGAACATTGTTTCTACGGTGCACCATGGCTTGCCGGGCTAATCGGCGCAACGAGCATCACCGGACCGACCATCAACCAGGCCTGCGCTACTTCAGCACGAGTTGTGGGCAGCGCCGCGTTTGAGGTCGAAACTGATAAAGACCGCTGTATACTGGCTATCACTTGTGACCGGACGAGCAATGGACCACACCTCTACTACCCCAATCCGTTAGGGCCTGGAGGCAAAGGTGAGACTGAAGATTGGGTTTGGGATAACTTCAACTGTGACCCTTATGCCAATAATGCCATGATCGAGACAGCCGAAAACGTGGCCAGCGAAGACAGCATCACCTGGGAGGAACAGAATGCAGTTACACTGTTGAGGTATCAGCAGTACCAGGAAGCGCAGAAAGAAGACGCTGCCTTTCATCGGCGCTACATGATCACCCCCATCGAGGTCAAGGATGTATCAGGACGGAAGGTCATAGCCACTGTAGTGGACGATGAGGGTATCTATGCAAGCACAGCAGAAGGGTTGGCCCGCCTTCGCCCGGTGAAAGAAAGCGGCACGGTTAGTTTGGGCACGCAGACCCATCCAGCCGATGGCAATAGTGGCCTGGTTGTGACTTCACGTGAACGAGCACACGAACTAAGTCGTGACCGTACAGTCGAGGTGCAACTTATTGCATTTGGACAGGCACGAGCCAAGAAAGGCTTCATGGCCCAGTCGACTGTGCCAGCAGTACGCCATGCCCTCAACTCGGCTGGAATTAGCCTGGCGGATGTGAAGGTCATCAAAACGCACAATCCATTCGCGGTGAATGATATCTATTTCGCCCACGAGCTGGATATAGCTCTAGAAGCTTTCAATAACTATGGCTCTTCACTCATTTTCGGGCATCCCCAGGGTCCAACAGGTATGCGGCTGATCAACGAATTGATCGAGGAACTGGTTCTGCGCGGTGGTGGTTACGGCCTCTTCACCGGCTGTGCGGCCGGTGATACAGGTGCGGCGATTGTCTTGCGCGTAGATGTGGCCTGAGATTCCATACGTCTTTTTATCAGAAGTGAAATAAGATCTATTAGGAGGTACATTCATGGCGCAGCTTTTGATGATTGTTTCTAGTGCACGCAGTATCGACCTCGCATCCGACAAGGGGCATACGACCGGGTACTGGGCGGATGAAGTGCTCAAGCCCTACGACAAGTTCGTAGCGGCGGGTGTGGAGGTAGTGGCTGCCACCCCAGATGGAGCGCCTCCACATGCCGATCCATTCGGACTCGAGCCACGGTTTCATTATCCTGACGAAGACAAGGACTTCCTCTCTCAAGTTGAGCGCAGCTTTGCACCCGACATGGATGACATCCGGGTGACGCTCCATCACTTCTCCGAGCTGGACTTAATCGCTGCCCGGCGTGTGTTCTACGCCCTGGTCGACAGCGGACTCGATCGCGACACAGCCTGGAGTGCCGTTACCAGAGGCGCACGCACTGCCTGGCGCGATGATCGCAACTTCATTGATGTCCTGTCTGCCGACTCTGTAGTGACGAGCAAACTAAGCCCAGAGCACCTACGAGCCCTCGCCTATGAAGTGCAAAATGAAAGTGCAGCCCGGGCAAAGCAAATGGCCGAACGACTCGCTTCTATTGAAGCGTTGCAGCACCCGCGTAACCTCAACCAGATGTCGGACGAGGAGATTCTCAACTTCGATGCCGTATTCTTCCCTGGTGGCCACGGACCCATGGTAGACCTGTCCTCCGATACTGACGTGGCACGTGTACTTAGATTGCTGCACCTGCGAGGAAAGACGGTAGCTGCTGTCTGCCACGGTCCTGCCGCCTTTCTCTCTGCTGGCCTGGGTCCAGAGGGGGCCTGGCTCTTCGACGGTTACAAGCTCGCTGGCTTCACCGACGAGGAGGAGGATCAAACGCCGTATGGCAAGCTGGGCATGGCCTGGTACCTGGAGAGCGGGTTAAAGAACCGTGGAGCCGTCTTTGACGATGGTGATGCTGCATGGGTGTCCCATGTGGTAGTTGATCGTAACGTGGTAACGGGTCAGAACCCCGACTCTTCCGAGGCGACGGCAGAGGCTATCTTGAAAAAACTGGGGGTAGCGGTCAAATGAATTGTATGGATGTTACACGTAATTTTTTTGCCAGAATGGACACACATGACACAAGCGGCGCCCTGGCACTAGTTGCCCCACACGCAAACGTTACCCTGGTTCCGTTGAACCTTCAAGGAGATGCGGAGAATGTAGGACGCCAGTATTTCGAGCAACTGATGAGCGCGTTTCCTGACCTCTCAGTCCACTTGCGGCGGCTCTTCGTCGGAAATGACAACACCGCTGTCGCCGAGATTATGATTGAGGGGACTCAGGCTGCTGACTTCTTTGACATCATAAACCAGGAGAAACTGATGGATCTCGACCAGGTCTGGTTTCTCCACGTAAACGATGGGGTCATCGATCGTATCAAGGCCTATTGGTGCCAGAACCGCCTCTACCGGCGATTAGGTGTGAAACGACTGGACCACGTCACTATTACAGCCTAAGAAAGGAGAGCTACACATGAACGTGACGAGTATTCCCAGTGCAGTCGAAGTGGTCACCGCATTCTTTGATGCCTACCGTGAACAGAACGTAGAGCGCATGGTTGAGCTCTGCACGGATAACGCCGACTTCCACTATGTCCCTTTCGAACTATGGGGAAAGCAACGCGTAATTCGGGGTGACGGTAAGGTACGAACCATCGGCAAGGTCATCTGGACAACACTTATCGACTCGTTTCCTGACCTCACTAACAGGATCATGTATATCACCTCCGATGGCGAGGGGAATGTTGCAGCGGAAGTGATGATCTCCGGTACGCAGGCCAAGCCATTCGGCACGATGGGCAATCAGGGACTCCACTACGACTTGCCGCACGTCTTCTTGTTTCGTATGGGGAAGGAGGGCTTGATCGAAGAAATAACAGGCTATTGGGACACTGCCGATTGGTACCGGCAGCTTGGCAGGCTCGAAGTTGACTAACAACATCACAGAGAGATTCACGAGTTAATGCAATAAAGGAGGATACTATGGCTCGCATGAAGCGGGAGGAATGGTACAACATCGCCCGCGATGTCGACTGGACCAGGTCCTATGTCGACGAGGAGGCTGTCTTCCCAGAATGGCTGTCAGGAAGCGGCAAGGTGCCCCGTGAGGCCTGGAAGAGCTGGGATGAACCGTATAAGTGCGCCTATACCGACTACGTAGCAACACAGCGCGAGAAGGAAGGTTCGGTCTACGCGGTCAAGGCTGCCCTGCAGCGCTCCAATGTTTTCGAAATATTAGATGAGGGCTGGAAGTCGACCGCCAAGGAGCACTTCGGCGCCGTCTCGCTCATCGAATACCTGGCCGTACTTGCCGAGCAGCGCATGGCTCGTTTTGGGCTGTCTCCAGCGTGGCGCAACATGGCGGTGTTCGGCACACTGGACGAAATTCGGCACACGCAGATGGACCTTTACCTGGCCCACGAGTTCATCGCCAGGGACCCGCAGTTCGACTGGGCGCTCAAAGCCTACCACACCAATGAGTGGGGCATCATCGCTGCCCGAGCGCTCTTCGATGGGATGATGCTCGGTCCGAACGCAGTCGATATCGCCATCCAACTGCCTTTCACCCTCGAGACTGGCTTTACCAATCTGCAGTTCGTGGCCCTCGCAGCCAACGCGCTGGACTCAGGCGACATCAGCTTCGCTAACATGATTTCTTCGACCCAGACCGATGAGGCCCGGCATGCACAGCAGGGTGGACCGACTCTTGAAATTCTTATGCAACATGATCCCAAGCGCGCGCAGTGGACGATCGACAAGATGTTCTGGCTCTCGGCCCGGCTGTTCTCGATCCTCACAGGACCAGGAATGGACTACTACACACCCCTCGAACATCGCAAGCAGTCATACAAGGAGTTTATGGAGGAGTGGATCATCGCAGAGTTCCTCCGCCTGATTGAGGACTATGGCCTGAAGAAACCCTGGTATTGGGAAGAGTTTATCGCCGGACTAAACACCTGGCACCACTCGCTGCACCTGGGCGTCTGGTTCTGGCGTCCCACAGTCTGGTGGAAACCGCAGGCAGGAGTGTCGAAAGCCGAACGGGCCTGGCTGCAGGAGAAGTACCCTCATTGGGAGGAGCAATGGGGCCCGATCTGGGATACGCTCATTGAGAACGTCAATGCCGGAAACATGCAGGGGACACTGCCCGAAACCCTGCCGTGGCTCTGTAACCTGTGCCATTTACCGATTGGCACTGCTGCTTCCCCGAACAACCCGAAGTATCCTGTACGAAGCTATCCGCTCACGCATAATGGTTATACATATCACTTCTGCTCTAAGCCGTGTCGACAGATCTGGTGGGAGGACAAGGATACCATGCACCAGAAGACCGTCATTGAGCGGTTGCTTACTGGGGAGATCCAACCGCCGGATGTGGGAGGTATCCTGGCCTGGATGGGACTTACGCCGGAGGTAATGGGCGATGACGCCTACAATTACAAATGGGCGGAAGAATATCGTAAGCCAGCAGCGGCTGCGGGATCATAAGGAGGAGAGTATGCCTGATCCACAACCTGTACCCATCAATGCTAAGTTTAACGATGACTTTGTTACTCAGTTGGTTCTCGTACTGAATACTGATACCATGCGGGAAGTAGCTGCCAAGGTAGCCCACCACGTGGTGGGCAAGCGCCTACCAGCCAGGGACGCGGATATGGTAGTGTGCTACCAGGGACAAGTCATGTCCCCAGATGTGACGGTCGCTGAAGCTGGCATTGCGCCGCTGCAGAACGTCTCCGTCGACTGGGTCGAGAAGGGAGTAACGCCGTGAAGAATGCTGTGGGTCCCGTGCTGCGCATGTCTGACGACATCGATGCGATCATCGCGGCCATCGAGGAGGACAACCCCGACACGGAAATTGAGGTCATCGATCGCGGGGCTTACGTCCGCATCCAGGCAGAGCAGCGCATGAAGGTGACGCGCGCCTCAATTGAGCGGCATATCGGACGCCCCTTCGAAATGCGGCAGCTCGAGCCAATGATGTCGGCCTTCGCCGGCCGCATCGAGACCACCTCAGATGCTATTTTGTGGTCGTTCAAGCGAGAGGAGGAACCCATCTGATGAGCCAGACACCAGCACGCAAATTGCGCACCTGGAGTAGATTCGGCCAGATCCGCCGTGTGCCGAGCGAATATGAAATTGTCACGCATGATGCCAATTACACGACCCGTAAGGACCGTGTAGCAGCCCTGGAAGCCAATCCCACCGCACCGGTTAACATGTGGTATCTGACCTATCGTGACCACTCGCCGCTCTCGGCGGAGGATTGGCATGGCTTTCGGGACCCTGATGAACTCACGTATCGCAAGTACGTGACGATGCAAGACGAGCAGGAGACGGTTGTGGAAGGCATCCTGGATGAGTTCAGCAAGGTGAACCACGACGCCAACCTGCCGCCACAGTGGCTGCGGGTGCTCTCAACCGTTTTTACACCCATGCGCTACCCTGCCCATGTCCTCCAGATGATGCAGGCATATCTTGGCCAGATCGCACCCTCTTCCTACATCACCAACTGCGCGGGATTCGCGGCCGCGGACCAGTTGCGCCTGGTATCGCTCGTGGCCTATCGAACGCGCCAGCTTCAAATTGCCCACCCCGAGGTGGGCTTTGCAACCAGGGAGCGCCAGATCTGGGAGACGCACCCGCATTGGCAACCCACGCGTCGTGCACTGGAGACCGCGCTCGTTGCCTATGACTGGGGGGAGTGCTTGACCGCCGTCAATCTCGTCCTGCACCCAACTCTCAGTGAGATCCTGCTGCGGCAGCTAGGGATCGTAGCGGACACGAACCATGATCAACTGACCTGGCTACTCCTGTCTAACCTGTCCATTGACGCTGAGAGGAACGCCCGCTGGAGCGCTGCACTCGCTCGCTATGCCATTTCGCAGCGACCAGAGAACGCATCGGTGTTCCAACACTGGGTGCAGCGCTGGACCCCCCGGGCAGACGAGGCAGCAGCGGGCCTGGCTCATCTACTGGCTGAGCTTCCAGAGGTTAGCCGGGACGCGGACACGACCATGGCCGCAGCGAAGGCGGCACGTGAACGCGTGCTGTCAGACGCAGGCGTGTTGGCTGCCATAGGTTGAGGCGAAAATGCTCATTGCGACCATCAGAGATACGAGCAATATTTAAGAGAAGGATTGAGCAATGCAGTGGTACGAGATCATGCCGTTCGATGATCTCTGGATTGGGGAGATGCTGGGCGTCGAGGTTGGAGGCGTAAAGATCCTATTGTTGAATGTGGAAGACGAGGTTCGGGCTTACCTGAACCGGTGTCCCCATAGAGCCTCTGTGCTAAGCGAAGGAAATCTCGAGGGCCTCACACTAACCTGTGCCACGCATTTGTGGGAGTTCAACGCATTGACTGGACGAGGGATCAACCCGGAAAGCAGCGAGCTGATCCGGTTTCCGGTTCGCATAGAGAACGGAATGATCTACGTGGAGGTCCCCGAAGTAGGCGCCATTCCTCAGCACGTGGATGAGGGCGAGGATTGATGTGCCAACGATGGATCGCCCCTACGAGGAGATCCATCGACGCCTATCGCGCCGATCAGCGAAGCGAATGAAAGTGAGAAGGGTCTATGCAGCAGCCATTCGTGATTGTTGGGGCCAACCTGGCCGGCGGGACGGCCGCTATTACTCTCAGGGAAGAAGGCTTCGACGGCCAGATCGTGCTCATCGGTGCAGAGCCGCACCCGCCCTACGAACGGCCGCCGCTTTCCAAGGAATATCTTCAGGGCAAGAGGCCGTTCGAGGATGCCTTGCTCAAGCCGGGCAGCTTCTATGCTGACAACAATATCCATACACTTCTTGGCGTACGTGCGACTCGGATTGACCCGCGTGAGCAGGTGGTCGAACTGGAGGACAGCGAACGTGTACCTTATCACAAGGTACTCGTCACCACCGGGGCACGTAACCGCAGACTGCAAGTAGCTGGCGCTGAGCTGGAAGGGATCTACGACCTGCGTACAGTGGCTGATGCCGACCGCATCCGTGGGGAGTGCATACGCGGTCGGCGGGCAGTGCTCGTCGGTATGGGGTTCATAGGCTGCGAGGTAGCGGCGTCGTTGCGCCACCACGGCGTGGAGGTCACGGTGATCGAGTTTTTCAAAACACCATTGTTCCGTGTGTTGGGCGAGCAGGTGGGACGCGTCTTCGAGGCTTTCCACCGTGAGCAAGGGGTACAGATGTTCTTTGAGGAGTCGGTGACGGCCTTTGAAGGCAAGCGTCATGTGCAACGTGTGGTGATGAGCAGTGGCCGACGGCTTGAATGTGACTTCGTCGTTATCGGAGTTGGGGTCGAGCCGGTCACCGATATCGTGGCCGGTTCAGGAGTGAAGATCGAGAATGGCATCGTCGTCGATGAGTACTGCCAGACCAACGTGGAGGGCATCTACGCCGCAGGCGATGTGGCCAATCATTTTCATCCCGTCTTTGGGCGGTTGATCCGGGTTGAGCACTGGCAAAATGCGATCCACCAGGGACGTGCAGCTGCTCGTAGCATGCTTGGCAAGCAGGAGCCATACGAAGACGTACATTGGTTCTGGTCTGACCAGTACGACTACAATGTCCAATACGCGGGATTTCACAGTGGCTGGGATGACCTGGTTGTGCGCGGCAGTCTGGACCAGCGCAATTGCGTTGTCTTCTACATGCAGGATCAGCGTATAGCAGCCGCAGTTGCTTTCAACCGTGGCAAGGAGGTGCAGCGCGTGATGCGTTTGATTAAAGAGCGAGTACAGGTTGATCCCGCAAAGCTGCGGGATGAAAACGTTGACCTCCGCTCGCTCATGCCGGGAGCAAAGCCGGTGCGGACCCACCAGCATCGCATCGTCCCCCGTCCGATGGCGCCTCCCAGTGAGGGGGCTAGATGATCAGGTAACCGGGGGCAGGCCTGCGAATGCTTCGAGAGCTGACATCATTGCAGGCGCACCACTACCGTTGGCGAACCCTACTTTAGTTCATCAAAGAACTTCTCAGATTCTGCTGGGATATTGATGGCCTGTGGAGCAGAAACTAGCAAATGCGTATCAATGCCTAAACGGTCAAGCATTTCATAATCGAGAGATGCCTCTGTTTGAGGTGGTACATAAAGCGTTGAGATTGGCGAAATTTGAGCTTCAGGAAGCTTTGCTAAAAGTACTTGTTCAATAGTTGGATCGAAGATAGGATATTCAGCCGCCTCATAAATGATTACAGGATGCGTAGCATCATAGTACTGACATAAATATTCGGCCAATACATGGAGACCACGAGAATCATATGGTTCCAGGCTGAAAGTCAGATCCCCAATGCAGCCGATCTGCCATAGAATCAACGAGCACCCTGTGTCGAACTTACGTTTGTGTATTAAGAAATCAGTCGCTTCGTAACTCTGGCATCCAGTGCTGGCAGGATCAATACCCAGGTCAGCAAACAGACAATCTTCTGCGGAAATTCCAGGCAACATTTTAGCGCTGTATCCCTCCAGACGAGCCTGCTTGATCGCCTCATGCGATGGGTAAACGAAGACTCCCGGATGGCCGTAAAACACAGCACATACTCTCAAACCCTTACGAAGCTCACAAAGGATGCGTTCGATCATCTCAACGTAAGCAATCATACGGGACTTGCCTTGTTGATAGTAAGGATATAGCGATTCGGCTGTCGGGTTGACGTCTCTGATCCAATCGGCCGTTAACGGCTCGGAGACGAGGAACAAAACCTTCTCTGCCTGCTTGATATGTGCTTGGGCTTCAAGTGTAAGTTGACCTATAAATTGTATACCTGTTCCAACGACAGTGAGTGAGCCAGGTTTCATAAGTGTTTCAGGTTCGATCTCAAGCGCCCTTGCCGCCTTTACTGTTATCCTAGCTACCTTTACAGGTCACCCCCCTCCCCCTTAGGTCCAGTCCTTGGTTAGGAGGGAGGCGTACCCGGAAGCTAGATGCGAATAAATGTCGGCAATATAGGGGGAAGATCCTGATTAGCAGGTATGCCCAGGGCTGCTTTGAGGCCTGGGTCTGCCAGGAGAATTGAGCGCATCCCTGGCAAATCCTTATTCAATATTAAATTTTGTTCATTAGTAGTTATACCTGCTGCATTCAGGACGGCATTAGGATTTTGCTGATAAGCCTGAAATTGTTGTGGGTCACTGAGCCTAATTATTAAGTTAGTGAAATTCGATGCCATGGTTTCCTCCTGCTTATGGAAAGTGCGGTTTCTCCGGGCAGTTATATGCCATTGATTCCACAGCTACGAAAATCTGAATGCCCAAATTCAGTGGCATCCAAATTAAGTGTACTGTTACCTATATGGTTGTGTCAAGACAAAAATCCTGACATCCACACAGAATATCAAGTCCGGTTAATCACTATTAAAACGATGGGATTTTGAATTTTTAGGATACAGATTTCTGGCAAATTTATTTGGACTGGAATGACAGTTACATAAACAGATTTGATATAACTCATTGTCTGCAAGAAGGTTGCCTGCTCCCCCACCAAGAGAAGAAGAGAATTTCTGGGACACGCCCGTTCCCCCTCCCGATTAGTTACTAAAATAGAATGGCCAGAGTGTACCTGTTCAGATACAAGCAGTCTCCTGTCATGTATTCTGCTGCGTTCAGACTCAAAGGAGTTTTCGATCAACGGCATAGCGGGTGGCAGCGCTACGCGAGGAGACCCCAATCTTCCCGTAGATCGACGTGAGATGTGTGTTAACCGTACGTGGACTTATCATCAGCTGTTCGGCCACCTGCTCATTCGTCAATCCCTGTGCCACCAGGCGTAGCACTTCCACCTCGCGTGCCGTCAGGTCATCGGGATAGGCCGGTGCAGGTGACGGCTTGACGATGGCCGGCGAGGGGCCTGCGGGGAGAAAGGGTTCGGATGTACTGACCGGTTCCGTCGCCGCCAGGATTTGTTCCAAGGTCATCGTACGTCCTTCGGCCCACGCTGCTGTGAAGGCCTGCTCACCCAGTCGAGCACGCACACTTCCTACTGTTCGTTCATAGTCGTCACGTTGATTGGGGTTCAGTTCTTTGTTAATATCATATCTTACTTCTGCGGCTCCAAGCAACCGTGCGGCGCGCTTCAGTTGGTTTTGTTTGACAGCCCCCCTGGCTAATCCCATGAGATGCCAGGCGATGAATGTCTGGTTCCCTTGCTCCTGGGCCACTGAGAGGCCTTCCGTGAAGCATGCTATGGCTCGCTCCAGGTCACCCTGAGACAAGACAATAGACCCAAGCGTTTCAAGCGCAAGAGTGATGAGAGATTTGTCGCCCAGTTCCCGGAGCAGCATGAGCCCTTCTTCTGCCAAGGCCGTTGCCCGCACCAGGTCGCCTTGCAGCCAGGTGGCGTACCCCAAATCGTTTAAGGCATAGGCGATGAGGTGCTTGTCGCCCAGTTCTCGGGCGAGCAGGAGGCTTTCCTGTGCCAGCGATACGGCCTGCTCCAGGTCCCCCTGCAGCCAGGCAATGTAACCTAACATGAGCAACACACGGGCAAGCTCCCAGGTGCAGCCCAGCTTGCGGCACAAGGCGATGCTCTCTTGCATCAACAGCACCCCTGCCGTCGGCTCCCCCTGCCAGATCAGGGCCTCTCCCAACCTGGCCAGGGGAATGACAAGCTCACGCTCGTCTGCTACCTCTCGCAAAAGAGCCACGCTTTCGGTCAGGAGTCTATGTGCTTCTCGTCCGTCACCCTGGTAAACGGCCAGTTCCCCTGCCGCACCCAGCGCTCTGGCTCGCATGGCCGTTCGTTCTCCAGTTACCGGCAGTGCCAGGACCGCTTTCAGCCAGCGTCGTCCCTCGCTCCAGTACCCACGCGTATACCAGAACCACCAGAGCGCTCCACAGAAGCGCAATGCCATTTCCACTTCCTCGTGTGCCATCAGCCAGCCCAGTGCGGCCCGCAGGTTCCTCTGCTCGCGATCTAGCCGTCTCAACCACAGGAGTTGCTGCGCTCCCTTGAGATGTGGCTCGGCCTCCTCTGCTAGTGCCAGGTAATAGTCGGCATGAACACGCTGGATGTGTTCTTCCTCTCCACACTCGCGCAGACAATCTAGTCCATATTCGCGCACGGTCAGCAGCATTTCGAAGCGTGGTTCCGTTCCCTCCTTCTCGACCTGCAGCACCAGGCTCTTATCGATGAGCGAAGCCATACCATTCAGTAGAGCTGCAGCATCCTGTGTTTCATCGACTGCGTTCCCAAGGGCTTCCGCTGCCTCAAGTGTCCAGCCTCCTACAAAGACAGAAAGTCTGCGGAAAAGCTGCTGTTCGTTGGCATCCAGCAGTTCGTAGCTCCACTTGAGCGTGTTGCGCAGTGTTTGCTGGCGTGCAGGCAGCGTACGCGGTCCACTGGTGAGCACCTCGAACCGCCGCGAGAGCCGGGCTAGCAGCGCCCGCGGTGGCAAAAGGCTAATGCGAGCAGCCGCCAGTTCAATGGCCAGTGGTAGACCATCCAACTGCACGCAGATCTCACCAATAGTGTGTGCATTGGCCTGTGTCAACCGAAAGGTGGGTAGCACCGCCTGAGCACGCTGGACAAAGAGGGCTATGGCAGCAGAGTTCACGAAATCCTCACCGGCGGGAGATTGCTTGAGATCTGGTAGTGTCAATGGAGCCACCGGATACTCGTATTCGGCCCTTAGATGCAGCACGGCTCGACTGGTTACAACGATCTTAAGCAAGGGACATGCTGTCAGCAGATCCTCGATGAGGGCAGCTGCCGTCACCACCTGCTCGAAGTTATCGAGGATAAGCAACAGCTGCTTATCACGCAGAAAAAACTCCACTTGTTTAATAATAGACTGATTGGCACTCCGTCGAATGCCGAGCGTCTCCTCGATGATCAATGGGATCAGGGACGCATCAGAGGTTGAGGCTAGCCCGGCAAAGCAGACGCCATCGGCAAAGAATGCCCGCATCCGCCTGGCTACCTGCAAGGCCAGGCGGGTCTTGCCGATACCCCCCGTACCCAGCAGCGTCAGCAAGCGTACCTCCGGGCGCATCAGCATAGCCTCTATCGCGGCTACGTCCTGCTCACGCCCGACAAGCGAGGTGAAAGTCGTTGGCACCTTCCACAGTGGCTCCGGTTTGACTACGTTGCGCAGCATTTTACGTTCCGCAATTGGTGCATGGGAGGTGAGAGAAGGTGATGCAGCCTGAGCGGGGTTTCGCAAGGCCATAGCAAAGTTCTTCACGCTGGCGAAGCGCTGCTCGGGCTCTTTGGCCAGAGCTCGCTGCACGATCTCTTCGATTCCTGGCGGTAGATCGGGTACCTGCTCGTGCAAAGGTGAAGGAAGCTTTGAGAGGTGTTGCATGGCGATTTCGATGGGTGTGCCACGAAAAGGGGTCGTGCCGCAGAGCCACTCGTAGACAACCACGCCGAGCGCATATTGATCACTGGTCGCTTGTGGATGACCCTGCAACTGTTCGGGGGCCATGTAGCGGGAGGTCCCGGCCACGGCTTGCGCCATCTGGTGCGTACTGTACTGAGGATCCGTACGGGATGCAAATACTGAGAGGCCAAAGTCACTGAGCAGGACTTCGGAATCCTTCCCCAGCAGCATATTCTCTGGCTTGACATCGCGGTGAATGAAACCCTGGTCGTGGGCATACTGCAGGGCTGATGTAACTTGCTCGACGTAGGCGACGATGGTATCCAGCGGCAGGCGAGAGCCGGCAGGATGCCGCTCTCGTAGTGTCCCATTGGGGGCATAGATCATCACCAGAAAGGGCTGATCGTCTTTTATGTCAAAATCGAGCACACGCACGATATGGGGATGTGCCAGCTGCATCAACGTTTGTGCTTCCTTTAAGAAGGCAGCACGTTCTTCCTCGGTGAGTGACATGCGCATGACCTTCAGCGCGGCTTGGCTTTTGAGGTAAATATGCTCGCCCAGATAGACATCGGCAAACCCACCATGTCCAAGCAAACGAAGCAAGCGATAGTTGCCCAGCTGTTGGCCTACTCGGTCGATCATAGTGACCTCCTCCGGGGTTGGCAGCAACTTTAAGTTATGAATGGAATGACGTACAATGAGTCCTAGCTGCAAAGCTATCGTTAATTTTGGAGTGAAGAGATGTTTGCAACTTACTATTTAAGTGTACCCCTGCCCTTACTATACTCTACTCTGGGTAGAACTTCAATCCCAAAAACTCTTTCATTGAGAGCAAAGAACTAGTTATAATAGGACATATTCAAAGCTGCTTCTCACTCTGCTTGAGGCATTTTCGTTGTGGGGCATCCTGTCAAGAAACTTTCGCGTTGCAGGACCAAGATAGAAGGAGTTGTGGGAGAGTACAAACGAAGGTAAAAGTAGCCAATGCCGGCCAAGCCTAGTAGCATACCTGGGGTCTCTCCACCATGAGTCCCACAAGGCCACTGGAGTCCTGGTTTCGCATAGGTTTCGATGCCAAATTTAGCAACCTCAAGGGCAAGTAGGTGTACCTCTGCCCACTCCTGTCCTAGCACTTTATATCCCTCGAGGAGCACGGCAGCATTCCCAGCGAGGCCGTGGCACAGCGAGAAATTTTCCATGCCGGCAAGAAGTGACATCTCAATCATCTTGTGCGTCGTTTGAAGAGCCGTAACAGCCTCCGCTCTACACATTTCGTCATTGAGGATCCTGTAGGCACGAAGCCGCGACAAAGCGATTCCCGGCGCACCATGGCACCAGGAAGTAGCAAAAGAGAGCGGGCGCTTGCTCCGTTTGCCTCGGATCGAAACTTCTCGGAAATCTGGCCAATTGCCAGCATCAGCATCAAACCAATGCCGTTCATAGTTGAAAGCTAATTCCGCTGCGCTACAAAACCTCGAATCGCCTGTCGCGCGGAACAGTTCTATCAATGCATAACCCACTCCAGCAGTTCCGTGTGAGAAACCCGTCAGCCCTCGCTGATTGGGGAAAGCAGAGGATTTCCATGAATACCCAGCATCGGACCTGTCTGCAGTTTGCAGCAGCTCGTCCCCCAAGCGCACTGCAAAATCCAGGAGAGATGCGTCATTGAGAATATCTCGCAGAACTACTAAAGCAACAATCGCTCCAGCATTACCAGAGATGAGGTCAAACTCGTGCTGGTTCTGATTTTCACGCCTTTCGCGCTCCAACAGTTGTGTCGCTTGACACAACAATTCCTCTTCGCCCACCACTGTTCCAATGTGCGCAGCGGCAAACGCAATTCCCATCCACCCGCTATAAAGTCCCAGGCGGCTGGAAGGGGGAACGGCATCCGCATTTGAAAGTGCCTGCCGGATCGCGCCAAGCGCCGTTCTGCGTGCCATAGCATCCCCAGTGACGGTGTCCAGTTCGGCCAGAAACAAAGCCACTCCGCTGGTACCGTTGTACAACTCAGGCCCAAGCGCTTTGTACACCATGGTAGGCAGACCTCTCACAGGACTACTCACCAGGGGTTCAGCACCCAACCAATTGCAACGATCCTGATACCATATCGCCTCTTGCGACAATTGCTGGCCGATTTGCTCTGCCGTCCGCAGGAACATTTCTGTGTTAGTATCGGCTTGAAGCACTGGTACTGCACCACGAAGAAGTTGCGATTGTTGCTCGAGCCGAGGATGAAAATGGTAGCGATCTCTGGAGCCAGGGTTTAAGAAAGGCTTCTCTAGGGTGATGCCAGCTTCTGCGAAGCAATCTTCCACGACCTGTAGCCGCTCGTCTAGTGATTTCTTACCCTGCTCATAAGCACGAATCATGCCCTCGGCCAAAATCTGGCAGCGATGTCCACCAAAGCTTTCGTCTTGCACTGGGTCTTCCGCAAGGCCGAGGCCCGAAGCCAGCCGTTTGGTAAACACCGGGGTTCGTCGCCTCAGGCTAGTGGAAACGGCAGGATAAATTGGAGAAAGAATTTCGGAGACAACATCATAGTCACTTCCTCGTATATACAGCACTACCGTATCACAGCGAGTAAATTGATTCGGGTCATTCAGTACCTTCAGCTTAAAAGGCAGATTTGCCTGGTTCAACATCGCAGTGGCAGATCGCATGAAATGCAATGCCCCCTCGACCGAGAGATTCCAATAAAACCTCACCAACCCTTGTCTGTCTTCAGGGGTCAATGGATTGTCGCTCAATGCCATATAAAAGCCCGGCGAAATGCCGAGCAACTCTTTCGGGAAGCATAGGCTCAACCGCATACCTGGCACGATCTGGGTGTTTTGTATAACAAGACAATCCTCCGGGCGTACCCATAACTCCAATCCTCCCCTGCACACTACCACTTGACCACCCTCGATCATGCGAACCTCCCATCCGTCATCCCAGTAGCCGTTCCCTGAATTTGCCGCGGACAATGCCTCGACCAACGGTGTCATACCTGTCACTGGATGGAACGCTGCTTCCTGTGCAGTCGGCATTGCAAGCCCGGGACAGTAGAAGTCGGTGTAAAGCTGGTATTGTAGATTGAAGAGAAGATAGTTGCGTGCGGTATGTGGGGTCAGTGCCCGTTTGATTGCAGGGGTCAGCGCCCACGATCGCTTCCCGAACCACGAATAGCTGGTTGGAGAGTAGAATACAGTGGCCCGGATAGCCGCCTCCACATGTTTGCGGTAATCATTCATGCTGCCCTCAACTACTCCAACGAAAACCCCAGCAGGTTAACGAGTGCCTCTTGTGGTCGTCGTAAGATGTTCAAGCTGAGTTGCAATAAACACACTGCATTGCCCATGAGTCGCGCTGACATCTGCATTTGCTCAAAAGCTGTCTGCACCAGCCTTGTTGCTCCATATCGGACAGCGCGCTGCAGCCATTCATTTGCGACTGTCGAGCTCAATCCCATCTGCCGTACATAGGATTGCCAGAACGAGCGGATCGCTGGTTGCATCCTCTCCAATGGATAGCGTGTGAGTTCGATAAATCGTTCTGAAGGAGTCTCGCCAGTGAGTGGGATTGAAAACAGCCAGAAGCTGAGATAGTCGTTGAAAACAGAGGCAACATCCCAACACGGATCTCCTCGATTGGCGAGTTCCCAATCGACAATCATGAGCCCGGTCTTTCGCTGCAAGCCACGCTTCGCAAGAACGATACAATTATCCCACTTCAAGTCGCGATGGATAAGCGTTTCGACCAGCCAGCCCTGGCGGAGCGTATCGAGATGTTCACAGAACTCGGGAAATCTCTGGATGATCTTTATGACCTGAATATTCGCGTTGCTGATATGCCGGAAGAGACTGAGGTCGGCACGGTGGACCGAGAGAACCCAGGGCGGTTGGTCTGAGAACCGATGACCATCCTCGCTCCACTTCCGCTGCTCTCTCATCTGACGGTGCAGCAAGCCCAGTGCATTCCCCAGCATTCCAGCTACGGTAGTGGAGAACCGACCTCGACTCGTGTGATACTCTCGCAGATCCTGCCCATTCCGCACTAACTCCAAGATGAGGATATGTTCTTCGGGATCATATCCATAGCATCTGGGTAGATAGCAATCAAGCCCATAAGTGCTTGTATCCGACTGAAGGAGTTGGTACACAGCCGCCTCATTGGCAAGAGTTGCTCTCCCCTCTGCGCCAATTCCTTGCTTAAGCAGATAACTTGAACCACTCTCACTGACGACCTTGTAGTTACGGTTACGCCGCGAGACGTCCATCACCACCAGATCGCCCTCGACAATCGACTCCGCGCTAACAAGCCTGTGCTTAAGCAAGTACGGTGCAACTTCGCTTTGTGCCAACACAGTTAATATCTTTCAAGCAAGAGATCAAATTAGGGCTAGCAAATCACACCTGACGACTAAAAACAGGGGAAGATAAAAAACGAGTTACACGCGTACGAGATATGGGGCTGCCATCTTCGTCTCCAACCACCAATGTCTGCCGGTCCTCCTAAAGCCATTTCTTGCACTCCTGGTCCCGGCATAAAGTTGGACATGATATCGCCTTGTACGAAATTCGTTTGCACCTGCCGCGTCCCAGTTCGCGTATGCTTCAGACTGGCATCTTGTCTGAGCCATACCATTGTACCGCCTATTGCAGACTGCGCAGAGGCAAGCGGTTGAGTGTGAACCACGTCCTCTGCACTGAATTCCACATAGCTATCCAACTGCGGTGTGAGATAGAGTCGCCAATTTCCGGCCTCTGAGCTTCTTCCCAGAAAGCCAACCAGGACCTGCACATCTGGGGCCTTAGTTGGATCGACTACCAACTTCTCGACTAAGGGATGTTGCTTCAGTTCCTTGGAGTCCCCCTCTGGACCCTTTTGATCTCCCATATTTAGCCTGCCTTTCAAAAGGTACTGAAAACGTGTTAGTAGCTCCACCTGACTGAAATGCGAAGCCTCCATGGCTTCTACGATAAGGGATTGGCGGTTTCCCGATGAGTTGACCCAATTCTTTCAGGCTGCATGTGCTCGAGATGGATATATTATACCCTAAAAGCATGTGTTTTATCAAGCTTTTATCAAGTTTTTGCTAATCTTCCTGCGAAAAGTTCATATACTTCAATTCAAGCATAAGGTTGCAGATTTGCTCAAGGTAGAGTATAGTGAATACAGTCAGCTTCTCCGTAATTGTAGGGCTTCTTTGGTAATCCGTCAGTTCCTCCTCATCTCAAAGGAGGTGTGAGTATGGTTAACCGTGTGGGCCAGCAGTTCGGCAACTATCGCCTTATACGCCTGGTAGGACGCGGAGGCTTCGCCGAAATCTACCTTGGTGAGCATATTTACCTGGGCACGCAGGCCGCCATCAAGGTCCTTCATACCCAATTGACAGATGATGCTGTGAAGCGCTTCCACCTTGAAGCCCGCACCATCGCCCACTTAGAGCACCCCAACATCGTGCGGGTGCTGGAGTATGGTGTCGAAAACACCACGCCTTTCCTGGTCATGAGCCACGCTGCCCATGGCTCGTTACGCGACCTCCATCCTAAAGGTACAGGCGTACCGCTCACAAGCATTGTGGCGTATGTCAAGCAAGTCGCTGCTGCCTTACAATATGCACACGATTCACAAGTAATCCACCGGGACATCAAGCCTGAGAACATGTTGTTGGGGCACAAACACGAGGTTTTACTCAGTGATTTTGGGCTGGCCTTGATCACGGAAAGTTCGATATCCCAGACGACGCAGGAGATGGCTGGCACTTTTCCCTACATGGCACCCGAGCAACTCCTTGGCAAGCCTCGTAAGGCCAGTGACCAGTACTCATTAGGGATTGTCGTGTATGAATGGCTCTGCGGAGAGTGCCCGTTTCATGGAGCTGCTCTTGCAATAGCGACCCAGCATCTGCACGTTCCCGCTCCATCGTTACGTGCGAAAAACTCCATGATTCCGCAAACAGTCGAGGAAGTAGTGCTGACGGCGCTTGCCAAAGACCCACGCCAGCGCTTTGCCAATATATGGGCGTTTGCTACTGCTTTGGAACAAGCCTGCCAGTTCTCCCTGGCAGGCAGCCCCGGATTACCAGGAGTAACTCCTTCAAAGGAACGCTTTGCTCCAAATGGCGGGAGCCATTCTCCGCACGACCAAAGTGCATCGATCTATTGGACTCACCGTGCTACCGACTCCAACACTATCACGCAAGATCAAGAGGTTGACACCAGCGGCGATCGGCCAGTGGTATCAGATCGCACACCAATACAGGCTCTGCCCAACTCAGTCTTTCAGTTTAATGAGCAACTGACCGCCCCTGGCCAGTTTTATGGGAGAGCACGCGAACGCGAGACCTTGCTCAACCGCTCCAGCAAAGGGGCCTCCACTTCGATTGTTGGCCCGCGCAGGATCGGCAAAACGTGGCTGATGAGTTATTTGAGGTTGGTCGCACCGACGGTGCTCGGCTCTCGTTGTCGCATTGGCTATCTGGACGCCACGCTGGCAAGTTGCGCAACAGTAGCCGGGTTTACGGTCAGAGCCCTCGAAGAACTTGACGTTGCGCATCTCGTTCCCGACTCTACTCACGTAGGGTTGACGGCACTGGAGAGAGCCATACAAGGTCTGAAATCGAACAACCTGGTTGCTCTTCTTTGTATTGATGAATTTGAGGGGTTGGGCAAACGACAAGAATTTACCCTCGACTTTTTCACCAGTTTGCGAGCCATGACGCAGATCGGCTTGGGCCTGGTGGTAGCAAGCAGAAGTCCGCTGATTGATATTGTGGGTGACATTGGCAAGACGAGCGGTTTCTTTAATGTCTTCGAGCAACTCACGCTTGAGCCTTTTAATATCGAAGAGGCTCAAGCGTTTGTACAGGCTAAGGGCGTTCAGGCTGGATTCAGCGACCAGGAGAGGGACTGTCTATTGAAATATGGACAAGTAGAAAACGATCAGTGGCCTCCCATACGCTTGCAACTGGTAGGCAACATGCTGCTGGAGGACAAAACATTAGCCCGCAAAGAAGGTTCACATTACTACCGCCCGGACGATCCAGGCTACTGGCAGAAGTTCGAGCAGCGGTTGGAAGAGAAATACCGGGGGGTGGTGCGGTAGATGAAGTATATGAAACGCGCCTGGCAGTATGTACTTGGCGAGCCCTGCACCTGGCTCTTTTACTGCTTCTTTCAACCTACCAGATTCAAGAAAGAATGTGAGAGCAAAGATTTTATGAAGCGTACAGAATCGATGCTCAGGTTGGTCCTTCCCATGTTTCTCTGTTCCTATCCGCTCGCTCTTTGCATGCAGATTATAGGAGGAGTTGAGAGAAACCTGCCTATCCCTATCGTGGTGAATCCTGTGTTCCGACCAGTTAGTGTGACAGGCCCAGGTGTAATGCAATTTTTGTTAACTATAGCCCTGGTTTCTGTCGTCAGTATCACATTTGGTGTTCTGTGGGGTATCGCAGGAGGACTTGCGGGAGGCATTGCCTGGGGCCTTGTTTTAAGTATAGCTGGAGCGATTGGGAGCGTGGGCATGTGGGATACCTCCCTGGGCGTAAGTAGCTTCGTGAAAGCTCTCGAAAACAAAACTGTTTTAAGCACTGAAATAAGCATCTTCATGGGCCTCCTTGGTGGGGTCGTAGGTGGCATTGCCAGGCTCATTGCGAAGGAGAAAGATATCAGGAAGGACATCATTGAAGGTATCATAGGAGGAATTGTGGGTGGCATTCTGGGCTATAGCCTGGGAAGCATCCTGGAGATCATTGCAAGCACGAGCATTGTGAGAGGCATCGGGGGAGCAGGCATCATTTTAATCTATCTAGCAAATACTGCGAGCATCGTGGGAGTCATCACTGGGAGCATCACAAGGCCTACTGTGAAGAAGAGTGGCTTTGCGAGGGTCATCGTGGGAGGGATTGCGGGAGCCATCGTGGGAGCCATCGGAGGTCTGAGAGGTGACCTCCTGTTCCAGATCCCACGGGTGTCCTCTATCTGGGAGTGGGGGGTTATCTTTGTGGGTTCTGGGAGTGTGGGCATTGTAGTAGGCTTCATTGCAGGCATCGTATTGGATAGCATAGGGGTATACGACAGAGGGAAAAGCAACATGGCAGGGCTCATGATGCTCCTTATGGGAATCCTCCTTTTAAGCGTCGTATCTATCTCCATCAGTGCAATGGGCATCATAATGGCCATGGTATTGGGGATCATTCTGGGCATCGTGAGACCTTCCACGATGAGCATCCTATTGGCCATCACATTGGCCATCGTGAACCCGCACCTCTTCTTAACATGGGAGGGCATCCAGCAGAGCCTCTTGGTAGTTCTTGTGTTGATTGTCTGCTTCATCTTAGGCTACTACCGGATACCACTGTACCCGGTGAGTGGTCTTTCCTCCTTTAGAGCCTATCGTGCCAGCCGCAAGAACCCACCTCAGGTATTTACTTACCTACATCGTTGCTCACTGTACTGGGACGAGCGTGCCCTCTGGCTTTTGCCGGGCATGAAGCGCGCTCTGCTGATAGCTGCTGAACAGAACGTCGAGCAAGCACAGGGGGAAATTTTCTTCATCGTAGCTGAGAGGCCCCAGCAAATCGAAGCTGCACGAGCGGCTTCGCTAGAAATTGCCATCCGCGATCTGGAGATGTGTGAGAACCTGCGCGAGATTGCTCAAGCCGCGCAGCGGCTGACAGAGATCCTGCCACAGGAGGCGGGATTGATTGACCCACGTTGGATAACCCCCTTTGCCCGCTTGAGCGATGCCAGCCGGGACGCTGCTCGCGCCTGTAGCCCACTAGGGTGGCAAGCCCGCCGCACTGCCCTTCAGGAGATGATTGCGGACCTGAAAAAAGTTTATCCCAACACGGCCTTCACAGATGCTCGCCTCAATACGCGCCTTGGCGAGGTGGTTCGGACCTGGCGAGCGGTGGTACAACGCGAACTGGAAGAGATGGAGAGAGCGCCCGAAAAAACAACCCGCATTGATAATCCCTACAACCCCGGCCCAGCCCTCGAACTACGCGATAGCCTGTTCGTTGGTCGTCGTGACCTGGCGCAGCAGTTAGGAGATGCCCTGGGCAGAGGCAGCAGACGTCCAACCTTTCTACTCCAAGGTGAGCGGCGTATGGGCAAAAGTAGCACGCTCAAGCAGTTACCCGACCTGCTCGGTGCCAGGTACCTGCCCATCTTCTATGACTTGCAAACTCGAGGATTCTCCTCCAACATCGCTGTGTTTCTTGGAAAGATTGCTGATGAAATCTACAAGGTGATGCGAGCTAGAGGCGTTCTGACAAAGAAGTTAGCCTTTGAGCGGTTACAAGAAGCCAGTCGGAAGAATGAAGCAGAGGTTTATCACCTCTTTGAGCGATGGCTTGAGGAAATTGAATGGACACTAGAGCAGGAAGATCGCACCCTGTTGCTTACCTTCGACGAATTTGAAAAACTCGAGGAAGCCGGACGAGATGGATATCTCAATCTTGGGCTATTGCTGGACTGGTTCCGCAGCGTCATCCAGAATCATTCCCGGCTGGCGTTGCTCTTTAGCGGAGTGCGGGGCTTTGGCGATATGGGTGTGAACTGGGCGGGCTACTTCGTGAATGTGCAGACCCTCAAAATCGGTTTTCTCCGACCCGCCGAAGCACATCAGCTCATTACGCGGCCTGTTCCTAATTTCCCAAGTGAGCAGATCTTCGGTGAGAGGGTTGTCGAGGGGATTATGCGCGTGACGCACTGTCATCCGTTCCTGGTGCAAGCCGTCTGCTCAGCTCTGCTTGATTCCTTGAATGCAGATAAGCGCAATCGGATCGAACTTCCAGAAGTTGGGGTCGCAGCGAACCAGGTCTTAAAAAACTGGGGGAGTACTTACTTCCGGGATTCGTGGGAGCGTACTGATGAAGCACAACGCATCTGCGTTCTGATACTCAACCGCCTGGGCGAAGGCGATCTGCTGAGAATTGAACAGCAGAGTGACATGCACGGCAATCGAGTTCACCGTGCGCTAGAAACCTTGCTCGAGCGCGACATGGTAGTATGTGAGAATGGGATTTATCAGATAGCTGTTCCTCTTTTTGGTGTATGGGTCCAACGCAGTAACTACCGCTAATCCACCTCGGATGTTGTCAGATTATCTCTTACTACTTTTTTCGACCGATACTCCTATATGGATGAAGTATCAACACAAGATGATCTGATGAAGACTATACTGGAAAACTCGACCAATAAGACGGGGATTATGTCCGCTGCAAGCGTGAGGATGGTTGAAGCCGAGGCCCTCAGAGCGTAGCACTGTTGCCTTGGGCTTCACTATATGTCTTCGCTTCTTCCACGGTGTCGAGATGATCACGTGGGAATGCGATGCGCTTTTGCTTGTTTTGCTGCTTTGCCTTACCCCGTTTTTTTGTACCGCTGCACCTCAGACTCCATGGTAGTCGAATCGGTGATTTTCTTGAGGGCAACCAATCCAAATCGTGCAGGCGCGATATTCTGGTTGAGGTGGAATAGATTGGTCGGGTCGTAGCGCTCCTTGAGCGCGGCTAGCCGCGCATACGTCGCAGGAGGGTAGGCCTCATGGACCCGCTGCTCCCCCTCGTCTGCCAGGAAGTTGACGTACGCACCATCGGCGTAGGGCCGTAGGGCCTGCCAGACTCGCTGCGTTCTGGCATGGCGGCGCTCGTTGTCGACCGATCCCGGACCAAAATTGGTGACCAGGACCAACGCCTGCTTGTCACGGTGGGCAAAGGCGGTCGCGTCCGCTGGCACCCGACCCATAGCACCACCCAGGACGCGGAGCTGTACCATCATCTCGGGGGACATGATAGGGGCAGACACTTCGACCAGCGTATGCAGCACGTCGTCGTTCAACTTTTGCAGGAACAGCGAACGCACATGCTGCTGGAGCCCGCGAATCGTGCCCTCCTCGGTCATGGAGAACATGACGGGATAAGGCATGGGAGCGATCACGTCAGCGATGGGCGTCCCCAACTTTCGGAGAGGTGCAACGACCCGCTCGCCCTCTGCGAGATCCCCCGTGTAGCACATCAGGATGGCGACGACGGGTGTGCCGTGCTTCGCTGGCGGGATGAAAGGCGCTGGCGGAGCAGACATGAGCATGGCCTGTGTGGAGAGCTCATCCGGTGCCGCGGCTGCGTGGCGCGCATAGGCCCGCAGGACGCATTCGGCCTCCACCGCAGTTCAATTGTGTGATAAGAGTCAAATTATATTGGGTCGTCCCTGATTAGTGAATAGGAAGTCGATAATACTTAAAGGCGAAGAGATTCCCATTGATATTTCCTATGAAGAGTATGCCGTGTGCTATGGATGGGGCGCCATAGAAAACCGAACCATACATTCTATCCTGGTAAACAAAGAGCGTTTTGCCAGAGGTAGCGTCCAGGACGTTAACATACTGGCCTTCTCCCACCACAACTATGCCTGGGACTCCTGCGATGGGAGCCATCGGCCGAGCATCGGGAAAGCAACGCTCCCAGATGAATTTTCCCGTGGCGGGATCTACCGCACGCACATCCCCTTGACATTGAGCCCCATTGATAGTCGTATTCGCACCTGCGATGTAGAGCCTGCTACCGTCCCAGGCAGCAGGCGAAATGTTACCAGGGCCTTCGCAGACCGAGCAACGAGGTAACCAGGAAATTTGGGCGCGCCAGGCCGGGCCAGCGCTGATAGCGCCGCGTATAAATGCATAGTAAATGCCATTCTTGTTAATAGTACCCACCATAGGACGCGATACACCATTGATGGTTGCGTTAAAAAGAGTGGGCGTAGAGCCAAAATCTCCGTCCAATACCCGGTCAGATGGTGGGACTTGCCAGGAGCCTACAACTGCCAGGTTTGATGCATGAAGTTCCATGAGCGCTTCCGCGTAGCCCTCTGTTGTTGAGCATGAGCTGAAATTGCCCGTGGAAATGTAGATTTCGCCAGTGCTTCTATCTATCGTTGGTGAACTCCATATAGGGCCACCGGCACAGCCATCTGGCACGACCTTTAATGTATTCCGAATAGCCCCCGTTTCGGCATTCAATTGAACAAGTTTACCCTGCACACCTGGACAATCTCCGAATGAGGCTACACCTACATAAATGCTTCCCTTATAAACAGCTGGAGAACTCCAGATGAAGTCACCAAAAGCAGAACGCAGGGGGGTTTTCCAGATGATGTGACCATTGGCGGCATTCAGTGCGTAAAAAGTAGCATCACCACCACCTACGAAATCCACCAGCGTCATTTTTCCACCAATTGACATGGGCACAATAGCTGCCGTACTGGCCACACCAACGGAAGAGGGATCGCAATCGGGGTCATGGTCTGTCGTCTCGCCAAGATTTGTTGCCCAGATCTCCTTACCATCGAGTGTCGTTGCATGTTCCAAACCATCCCATGAGCCCCAGTAGAGCGTATCATTGACTACCACGGGCTGAGCGGTAACGCCCCCATTTGCGTGATACTTCCAGTACACCCGCAGCTGAGGTGCCGTTTGCAGATTGATAGTAGCTTCCTCACTGTTGAAGCTACTGTTATCGAGCAAATAGCCCGGCCAATCTCCAGGAATTATCTGGGGTACTTGCATATTCGAGGTAGAAGTTAGAGTGGGGCTAGATAGCTTTTCCGTTGGCTCAGGGGAAGTTTCCATATGAGTGGCCTTTGGAGGGTCAGGCGCTACCTTACTAGATTCACCAAAAGGGCTACACGCTACAACTAAAAGTGAGAGTATTATGAATAGTGCCAGGTTATACATTCTTTTCGATTTCCAGGTTTCACCCAAATGCTTTTGCTTCCGGTTCATAAGAGTACACTCTTTCCTTACTGGCGAATTGTTGTGGATTGAACAATAGTAGCACAGACTCACGGATATTCTACATAGGTAATTCTACCTAACAAGCAAGCTTACTGCGAGATCGGCTAATTGGGTCTCTACACACTGACATCCACTCATCTCTTTGGGGTGCGGGGGGCGAAGCCCCTCGCCGGAGTGCGAGGTGTCCTGGCGCGCTCCCTCCTTCCAAAGCGGGCCACAGGTCCGCCAGAAGAATTATAAGTGGATGTCAGTCTTCACACTCTTGACTTTTATTACATTTTCAGGTTACACTTATGACCAGAGAAGCAATTTGACTAATTTAGTTCATTTGGTCATATGGTCAAAGAAAGAGATTGAGAGAGATTGACAAGTAAGCGTAGTGGAGCTAGTGGTCCACTGGAGGACCGGTCCAGGCGAGAGGAACGCGCTCAACGTATACTTGACGCTGCGGGCGAATTGTTACAGCGCTGGGGCTATAAAAAAACGACGATTGATGATATTGCAAGGCAGGCGGGAGTAGCGAAAGGGACCATCTACCTGCATTGGAAGACCAGAGAAGACCTCTTTATGGCCCTTCTAAGGCGTGAGGAGTTGAAACTGGCAGAAGATATGAAGCAGAGGATAGCAAATGATCCCGAAGGCTCAACGCTACGCGGATTTGTAAAACATTCCACACTTGCCTTAATGAAGAGTCCTCTAATGAAGGCCGTGTTCCTGAATGATACCGATATGCTAGGTGAATTGGCACGTAGAGAGTATAGTAGCGCAACATATGCAGAAAGAATAGAAAATTACAAGTTATTTCTTGAGTTCTTGCGTAGCCATGGCGTTGTGCGTACCGATATCAGCGTACGCGAGCAAACATATATATTTAGCGCAGTCTGGATGGGATTTTTACTTATCGCCCCCTTGATGCCAGACGAGTTTAAATTCTCTGATGAAGAGGTAGTGGAGATGCTGGCTGAAGCAATTCAACGCACGCTTGAGCCACGCACTTCTACTACAGGCGAGGCGATAGGGGCCGAGACAATGCAAGAATTATCGAACGCCCTCAATCTGTATATAGACCAGGAAGTAAACGCAATAAAAGAAGATATTCAAAAGGAGACAGGATCATGACACCCCAAGAGCCAGTAATCGTGATTGATAAATTAGTGAAATCTTATGGCAAGGTACAGGCGGTACGCGGCATCTCCATGAGCGTGGAGCGCGGAGAAATCTTTGGCTTCCTGGGGCCAAACCGCGCGGGGAAGACCACGACCATTCGCTGCATGTTAGACGTTATTCGTCCCTCAGCAGGGACAATTCGCGTGTTAGGCATGGATGCGCTAGCAATGCATCAGCACATCGGTTACCTTCCTGGCGATGTACGCCTACCCGGGCAGATGACGGGAAGACAGGTAATCGACTACTTCTCACGCTTGCAGGGCCGCGAACCGGTACTGTTGAACGACCTGGTGGCACGCTTCGACGTGGAGATGAAGCGGCCTTTAAAGGGCTATCCCAATATCAATGCCAGCCGTGCCGCTGGTGGTGCTGCTGTCGGTATCATTGCCCTGGGATACCTGGTCAACACCTTCGGGGGACTCGCCGACCAATTCAACTGGCTGCTCAAGATTGGGCCGTTTTACTACGCGCCAGCTATAGATCCACTTATCAACCACCAACTGACCTGGTGGCATCCCTGGATTCTGGTGATAGCGGGCCTGGTGTTTGGTATCGTTGGGCTGGTTGTGTTCAACAAACGAGATTTGCCGACAGTGTAAATTCGTCTGATACCCTCTGACCAGGTATAATATAAAGACAATCACATGCAACTTCCTATTCAATACCCTACCAACTGAAGGAAAGGTAGTGACACCACGAATCAAGGTTCCAGCGCAGATGGTACACACTAAGGAAGAACCATCACGTAGATAAATAGGCAAGCAAGCGGCGCCAAAAAATTGCCGCGCAAAATGAGCGCTAGTTGCACCATATCTGACAGAAACTACTATTAAAAGGATTATTAATGAACACCCTCACACCCTGGACTCAGGTAGTCAGCACAGCCATTTCCTACCTGAACGATCTTGACCCAATCATGGCTACCGCCATTGCGCGTGTAGGACCATGTACGTTAAATCCAAATCCACACCTCTTTGAAACGCTTGTTGATGCGATCATCTCACAGCAGATCTCAGTGAAAGCTGCTGATGCAATTATGACTCGGCTGCGTGTAGCCATCAATGCGAAGGCGGATAGCCTGATCTCGCCTGCATCCCTCCTGTTGCTCGATGATGCTGCATTGCGCGCAGTTGGCCTCTCACTGCAGAAGATGCGTTACATACATGACCTGGCGGAGCGGGTCTCCAGCAGGCAACTCGACCTGGAGCGATTGAGCGAACTCGACGATGAGGAGGTTATTGAGGAGCTGGTGAAAGTAAAAGGAATTGGTCGTTGGACGGCGGAGATGATGCTGATTTTTTCGTTGGGGCGACCAGATGTCCTGCCCGTGGATGACCTGGGATTTTTAGAGGGTGTGCGCGAGGCTTATGCTCTGGAAGTGCGACCAACGCCGAAGGAGATGCGAGAGCGAGGTGAAGTGTGGCGTCCTTACAGGACATTTGCAACGTGGTATATGTGGTCTATACGCCGTCTCGCTCAAGGTAATATCCGCGCACGCACACGAATTGTATCACTATAGGCATGCAACCTCTGCACAAGATGTAATATCTGTACAGCTAACCATACAAGTATAATGTGCTAGATGAACATCAATCAGCCAAAAGTATTACAGATATTCTGGGAGATTCCGGTATGGTAGAATGTACACATGTTAACTTAAGATTGATCCGTTTGAGGATACTGCAAGTGCTGCAAATGTCCGCTAAGGACGCTTTAGGTTGAAATCGATCCGTTTTGAGGATACTACAATACGATTGCAACGATCAAAATAAGTACAAAATTATGCAAGTATGGATACACTCGATAACTACTATGCTATTTTAGGCGTACCAATAGATGCAGATAACGATACACTGAAGCGAGCTTATCGACAACTGGCAAGGCGCTACCATCCCGACCTGGCGGGACCCGAGGGCGCTGTACAAATGAAACGCATCAATCGCGCCTATGATGTATTGAGCAACCCCGAAAAACGTCTAAACTACGATACGATTATTGGTGGCGTGATCGACCTGCGCAAAGGTGGCATGACACGCCCGCGCCCCGTACCGCGAAAATTTGAACCTTCAGATGATATCGAGTTTTCGGGCCTCAGTATATTTAGCACAAAGGGTCCGCTTAGAATAGGACCGGCACTGCATTCAGGGTTGGGGGTCATTTCCTCGTTGAATAGCGTAGAGACAGAGGACGGCGTTTGTATCGCAGCAGGTTCACTGGACGGCAAGGGCTTAGTGTGGTGCGCGGAAAGTGCAGGGACTCCAATCAGTTTTTCGACGGATACCGCCCTTGCGGTTGAATCGCTGCGAGAACTGCGTTTCTCCTCTACAGGCCGATTACTGGCTGGCTGGGGTAAATTAGGGTTGCATGTATGGGATGCTCTTAGTGGGACGCTGCTCTGGAGTTACTCGCTTGCTCAACGGGCTGTCTCTGCGCACTATTCACTCGATGTAGTGCTGGATGCCGCTTCAGGTGAGACTCGCGAGGTATGGATAGCCCTGCCTTTATTACGAGAAGATCCTCGAGCTCCGCGTTCGCTCGGCGTGCGAGGGACTGATGTTGTGAAACATGAGCTAGGTACCCCAGCTGAAGCTTTGAGCGAGCCACTTGTGTGCGCTGAAGAAGAGATTGAGAAGCGGCAATTCTGGGCGATACGACTGCGGGCACTTGCCCAGGATGCGCGAACACTGCTGACTCTCTCTTGCGCTCATGTACCAGGCGAACAAGACGAGATGGTCATCATGCGTCGATGGGATCTATATACGCCTGCACGAAAACGCTTTGGTGGCAAAACTCAACCCCAGATCAGCAGCTCGCTGTTGGCCGGATTGTGCGCCGATTGTACACCGCCCTACGCCGTTACCCAAGATACGCGAACGCTCGCGTTTGTTTATGCAGGTAAGATGATACGCCTCCACGACACTGTTACGGGTACATATACCGAACTGAATAGTGGATCAATGGGAGCAAGTTCGAGATTAGCTATCTCACCTGATGCGCAGTGGGTAGCGGTAGCTCGCGAGGACAGTGAAGTGAACGAAGGGGTAATTGACCTCTGGTCGGTAGGCCATGGGCAGGTCGTACAAAAACTGTACCATCCCTGGCAGATTAGCGCTTTACACTTCGCGGGTAAGCAGCTTATTGTGGCGCTGACCGATGGGACCATTCAGGTATGGCAGTAATCAAGCTGTTGCTTTTTCCGTTCCCATTCGTTCGTGTAAGTAGCAGGATCGATTGTCCCATATCAGAGAGGCATTGTCAATTCGGTCGCGAGTTCCCGGGAAGCGAGGTATTAGTGCATGCGTATTTCAGTGGTTGTTCCTGTCTATAACGAAGAAGAGACGGTGACACAGGTCCTTGAGTCACTCTCACAAGTTGCGCTTGATCTCGAGATTGTCGTTGTGGACGATGCATCGACTGATAGAACCTGGGAGATTCTACAGGAGCTGCGGAAGAAAGAGCCATTCAACAAGTACCGTTATATACGTCATGATTTTAACCAGGGAAAAGGCGCAGGATTACGCACCGGCTTTGGCTTGGTAAGCGGCGATATGGTTACAGTCCAAGACGCTGACATGGAGTATAATCCGCAGGACCTTCCGGCACTCGTACGCAAGTGGGAAGAAGCTGGAGATGCTAAAGTCGCCATTTATGGATGCCGTGACCTTTCTCCCCAGAAATTTACGACGCGCTGGGGCAACCGTTTCTTGACGACTGTGACGAATATGTTGTATGGATGCCATATCCATGACATGGAAACATGTTACAAAATGATGCCCGGGCCCCTTGCCCGAGCGCTACCAATGGAAGGTCGTCGTTTCGAGATCGAACCAGAGATAACGGCATGTATCATTCAGGCAGGGTATAAGATTCTAGAAGTCCCCATTAGCTACATGCCACGCAAGGCGAAAAAGCTCTCGCCCTGGAAAGATGGGTGGCCTGCGCTGGCAATGTTACTGCGACGTCGCTTCGTGAAGCGTTTTCAGTTTGAAGAACCTGCATCGGCAAACGCAATGGAAAAGCAAACTACGATTGTGCGGTAATAAAGGCTGGGTAAGTGTTGGATGACCTGGCGAGGGCTTGCCCCCGCCAGGTTCTTATTTCTGCCAATGAGATTTACAATGGACCTTCAAAAGGTGGTACAATCACATTACCACATCTCCAGGAGGTCACAATGACAGAACGTCCGAAGATTCTTGTTACACAGAAAGTACCTGATCCTGCTTATCCTCCGCTTGAGGCCATTGGCGATGTCGAAGCCAATATGGAAGAGGGAGTCATCTGGTCATACGATCAACTCCTGCGTAGCGGACCCGGTCACGACTATATTTACGGTCTTCTCACTGATAACGTTGATGCGCGCTTCTTAGAAGCCTGTGTAGCTGGCACTCCTCGTTTGAAGATGGTTGCCAATATGGCTGTCGGCTACAACAACATCGATGTTGAAACGGCAACACGCCTGGGTATAGCTGTAAGCAACACCCCCGGAGTGCTCTCTGACACGACCGCGGATCTCGCGTTTGCTCTGTTGATGGCAACGGCGCGTCGTATCCCTGAAGCAGAGCGCTATTTACGTGCAGGCAAGTTTAAAGGTTGGGGTCCATTGCTCTTCTGTGGTGCCGAGGTACATCACTCCACGCTTGGACTTATCGGCGCGGGGCGGATAGGTAAGATTATAGCAAAGCGGGCCAGTGGCTTTGAAATGAAGGTGATTTACTACGATGTATACCGCATGTCACCTGAAGAGGAAGCTGCTTACAATGTGACATATTTGCCAATGGATGAGGTGCTCAAGCAAGCCGATTTTGTCAGTATCCACACTCCTTATATGCCTTCCACTCATCATTTGATGAGTACACGCGAATTAAGCCTGATGAAGCCGAGTGCTATCTTGATCAATACCGCGCGTGGGCCAATTGTGGATGAGAAAGCGCTTGTCAAAGCATTACAGTCCGGGACAATTGCAGGCGCAGGTTTAGATGTCTTCGAGAATGAGCCTGCCGTCGAGCCGGAGCTGATGACGATGGAAAATGTAGTGATCTTGCCACATATCGCAAGCGCATCTCTCAAAACACGTACGCTCATGGCTACCATGGCAAGTGACAATATCGTTGCTCACTTTCATGGACAGCGTCCACCTAATATTGTGAATCCAGAGGTATTAGGGTGATATAACAAGAATCATCCCGCATTTAACGAGAGCGCCTTCTGCACAGGTTGACAATTTTCGTTACCTTCTTTATAGTTCAATAAGATATTCATAATGTGGGGAGATAATGTCAATCATAACCCGAGCGGGTATTCTTTTGGAGAAAGAGCCCGGCTTAAAGACTATCTTTCAGGGTAGTGAGCATAGCTATGTTCGTTGCGTTATCGCTGATATAGTTGATCCAGAACGTCATTTTGAGTGTCGTGTATTAGATGAAGAAGAAGATTTACCCATAGGCGTAGGAGAGCCGATTACCCTTGAAGTTATCAAAGTCATAACAGATAGACGCAATGGAGTTGTACGATTCGATTGTCGCCTGATTAAGAAGCCAGAATAAGATAGACTGATAGATAAGACGGGAGAACTTATGAACTGCCCTCGATGCAATACCGAACTACCGGAAGCTGCCACTTTCTGTACTGTTTGTGGAACACCTATTCGCCTGTCGCAGTTTTCCTACCTGCCAGCAGGAGCACCTGCGTGGCCGACAACAGCGTCACAGAATCTCCCATATGGTGCTGGGACCAACTTGCAGCCTGCTCAATTCATACAGGAAGAAGAGAGCCCTGCCGTAGATAAAAGCGCAGTGGCACCCAAGAAATCGAGGCTTGGTATCCCAGCCATCATTGGTCTGTTTATAGTAAGTATACTCATTGGAGGCGGCCTGACACTTGGCATTTTATATGCCAACGGCCAGCGGTTGTCCTTTGGCCCTCAACCCACTCAACCTCCTATACATTTGCCAACCCCCGCTGCTTCATCAACGCCCGGATCATTAACGCCTACAGCGCAGGGAAATCAACTGCCAACACCAACGGCATTTCAACTAGCGAGTAGCTCAGCGTTGGGCATCTCATTGCAATATCCGGCAGATTGGGTAGAAGATCCATCACAACAAACTAATTCCGGCGATGTCTTTGTGAGATTCCATCCGCAGCAACCGCTCAATGTTGTCTTCATCGTTGAGCGATTCTCAGCCAGTAACTCATCTACCTTTACAGGTACCAGCCAGATTAACCAGGCAAATATCCAGGGTTTCGGAGCTGCCAACAACTTAAGCAACGCTCAAATGCTTACCAATACTCCGCAGCATCGCACTATTGGAGGTGTCTCCTGGGATGAGCAGGATGCTACATACCCGACTAGCAACGGTGAGAGCTTTCATGTTGTAAGCATTTCAGTAAAACACAACAAGCTTTACTACACCATCATCTTCTTCGCACCAACCAATGTCTACGACGAAGCTGTACAAAAGTACTACTCGCAGATGCTCAACACATTCCATTTCACATCTTAACCTTGATGTAGCAAGGAAGAATAACGAAATGCCCCTCTCACAAAATGATGTGAGAGGGGCATTTCGTTATTCAGGTTGGGAGTAACTCTTCAGGTTTCTTTGCTCTTGCACCGCCTCCGGCGGTAGGGTGGGGGAGGAAGGCGGGGCCAGCCCGCACCCCGCCAAGGGGCCTTGCAGGCCCCTTGGAACCCCCTGCTGAATCGTTACGGTTGGGAGGTATCCGTCTATAGTCAGGTCAGCCTAGTACTCAGGCATGGCCGGAGCAGCAGGCTTCTCCTTCTCAGGTAGATCGGTAACCAGAGCCTCGGTGGTCAGGATCATGGCCGCGATGCTGGTGGCATTCTGCAGTGCAGAGCGTGTCACCTTGGCCGGATCAATAATACCTGACTCGACCATATCCTCGTATTGATTGGTGAGTACGTTGTACCCATATTTGTCGCTGTTATGCTCTTTCTGAGCACGGCGCACGCCCTCGACGACGACCGAACCATCTTGCCCACCATTAATGGCAAGCTGGCGCAGCGGCTCTTCTAGTGCGCGGCGCAGGATACTCACACCCGTGGCAGCATCGCCTGTGAGATTTAAAGAACGCAGAGTCTCAACTGCGTTCAACAGGGCTACACCACCGCCGGGAACCATACCCTCTTCCACACCTGCGCGGGTAGCCGAAAGCGCATCCTCGACGCGGGTCTTGCGGTACTTGAGTTCCACCTCGGAGCCAGCACCAACCTTGATCAGTGCGACACCACCAGACAACTTCGCCAGGCGCTCCTGCAGTTTCTCGCGATCATAGTCACTGGTGGTCTCTTCGATCTGCGCCTTGATCTGGCGGATGCGCGCCTGGATTTCTGAAGCCTGGCCCTTGCCCTCAACGAGGGTCGTATCATCCTTATGGGAGACCACCCGCCGCGCCTGACCCAGATCGGTCAGTGTTGCGCTATCGAGGCGGCGACCCATCTCCTCGCTGATGACCTGGCCCCCGGTGAGTACAGCGATGTCACGCAACATTTCCTTGCGACGATCGCCAAAACCGGGAGCCTTGACCGCCAGTACATTGAGAATACCACGTAGCTTGTTGACCACCAGCGTGGCCAGTGCCTCGCCATCCACATCCTCGGCGATGATCACGATGTCGCGGCGCCCTTGCTGGGTGATCTTTTCAAGCAAAGGCAGGATATCCTGGACGGCGCTGATCTTTTTATCGGTGATGAGAATGTAGGGGTCGTCGATGGAGGCTTCCATCTTCTCGGTATTGGTCACAAAGTAAGCCGAGATGTAGCCCTTATCGATCTGCATGCCCTCAACGTACTCGGTCTCGAAATTGATGCCGCGCGACTCTTCAACGGTGATCACACCGTCTTTGCCCACCTTGTCCATGACTTCGGCGATGAGCTGACCAATCTCCTCATCGGCAGCAGAGATAGCGGCGATCTGGGCAATCTCTTTCTTTTCCTCAACAGGAATCGCCTGTTCCCGAATATATTCAACGACGGCCTCGGTACCTTTATCAATGCCCTGTTTGAGTTGCATGGGATTGGCACCTGCGGCCAGGTTTTTCAAACCTTCGGTGACGATGGATTGCGCCAACACAGTCGCGGTGGTGGTACCATCACCTGCCACGTCGTTGGTGCGCGTGGCCGCTTCTTTGAGCAGTTGTGCCCCCATGTTCTCAAAGGCGTTCTCCAGGGTAATCTCTTTGGCGACAGTTACACCATCATGGGTGACAGTGGGAGCGCCAAACTTCTTGTCGAGGGCGACGTTGCGCCCCTTGGGGCCAAGGGTCGATTTGACGGCCTCGGACAAAATATCGATACCTTTTTTCAGTGATCGACGTGCATCTTCATCGAATACAAGCTGTTTTGCCATTCGGTTCTACCTTTCCTTCATTTTTGTAAGCCATCCCTCCAACGACGCTTCTCACCGCTCTTATTCAGTCGGAAACGCTGCTGCCTAGTTGAGCTGAGAGAGATTGGCAACGCCGCATTCGCGGCTACCGCTGCGCGGTCAGCCAATCTGTAAAGAGTTCCCGCTTTGCGGTCATCCGGCTGAGCGGAAGTGTTTAGCCTACGGCTCAGGAGGGATGAAAAGTGGTAATTGAGCTAGCCAATAATGGCTAGGATGTCATTTTCTTTGAGCACCAGGTACTCTTCGCCATCCAGTTTGAACTCGGTGCCGCCGTACTTGGCGAACAGGATGCGATCCCCTTCGCGTACGTCGATTGGCGCGCGATCACCATTATCCAACAACCGACCACTGCCGACGGCGATTACTGTCCCCTCCTGGGGCTTCTCTTTGGCTGTGTCAGGGATGACGATGCCGCTCTTGGTGACTTCTTCTTTCGCGGCGGGTTTGACGACCACGCGGTCGCCTACAGGACGAATCTTTGTCACGGTGCATTCTCCTTCTCAATTAGATTTGTGTCAACGGGTTATTATTCTTGCCGGGTTTTCCATTCAGATGTGCAGTAGATAGTTTCATCCCTGTTTCATTTCAATCTCATTCGAGATAATGGATCACACCTGAAATGTTAACCGAACGATACAGTGAATAATCACAGTTGCAGGGGCCTCCAGCTGCACAACCAGTACAACAGAAAACTTTCCCCTGAACTATTGTGGGAGTCCAGAGGATTTCAATGTCGCAGTTTGCGCAACGCACAACCTGGCGCTGTGCATTTTGTTTAACTTCAAGCGGCATCTTACTGTGTTTTTCATCCTCTTGAGCGCTTTCTGCGTACATGTCCTCTCGCCCCTATGTGATCTGGTACTGATATTGCCCGTTTAACTTCCGTTATCTAGTATCTCACAGCATGTGTTAGAAGTGTATAGGAGAAGTGTTAGAGAAGTGTTAGAATCTTTAGAAGCTCAAGAAAATGTTATAATATTTCGTGTTACGCGGATACAGTTAAAATAATACGTTGACCAGAGGTATACATGCATGGCCTATATTTCGAGCATTGGTGACAAGACATATACTGTCGATACAGGTGAGAACGGTTCTCAAAGGGATATCAGCATCGATGGGATGAAACATAGCATCGACTGGTGGAAGATTGCTCCGCTTGCCGCAGAAGCTCAGGGGCATAGCAGTGTAGGAGGTCGATATAGCCTGCTGATCGAGGGCAAATCTTATGAAGTCTTTGCCCACCGCGTTAATAGACCCGATGAAATGGGGCATAGCTACGAGATTCTGGTTGCGGGACAACGCTTCAAGGTCAGCGTAGAGGATGAACGTGAGAAAGCCTTGACAGAGACGATACATACAGCTCATGGGTCCGGCGAGGTAATGGTACGTGCTCCGATGCCCGGGTTAGTGCTAGGCCTTCCGATGGAGCCGGGTACATCAGTCGAACGAGGCCAAACGGTTGTAATTCTCGAGGCAATGAAGATGGAGAATGACCTGGGCTCACCGATTGCCGGAACAATCAAGGAAGTCAGGGTAAGCACGGGACAGCCAGTGAACCAGGGGGATGTGCTGGTGGTGGTGGCCGCAGAATAAGGCTTCTTTCTATATGCTATAATGCATTGGCAAACAGAGGGAGGAACGCATGAATCTGCACGAGAGCAAGAGCGCTAAAGAATGGCGCACTACCACTGCCCGCAAAGAGAAGGAAAAAACGGCGGAGCGACAGAAAAAATTTGTTACAAGTTCGGATATTGAGATACCTGACCTTTCCACTGAAGAAGATCTAAAAGATTTCGATACCCACGCTAAATTGGGCTACCCTGGTGAATTCCCTTTCACTCGTGGCATTCATCCTGGGATGTATCGTTCGCGCCTATGGACGATGCGCCAGTACGCGGGCTTTGCTACAGCGGAAGAATCAAATAAACGCTACCAATTCCTGCTTTCACATGGCACAACTGGCCTCTCCGTTGCTTTCGACCTTCCCACCCAAATGGGCTATGACGCGGATCATCCACTATCGGAGGGAGAGGTTGGTAAGGTGGGCGTCTCGATTTCCAGCCTTGAGGATATGGAGACACTGCTTAATGGCTTACCGCTTGAACGCATCAGTACTTCGATGACGATAAATGCCACGGCCAGTATCCTGCTCGCGCTGTATATAGCTGTTGCAAAAAAACAGGGCGCTGAGGTGCGCAAGCTCTCGGGCACAGTGCAAAATGATGTATTGAAAGAGTACATTGCTCGTGGCACTTATATCTACCCCCCGCAGCATTCTATGCGCATCATCACTGATATGTTCAGCTACTGCGCTGCGAATCTTCCGCGTTGGAATCCCATAAGCATTAGCGGCTATCACATACGCGAGGCAGGCGCGACGGCGGTTCAAGAAATAGCCTTTACGCTTTCCAACGCCATTAGCTATGTACAGGCTGCTATTGATGCTGGTCTCGATGTAGATACGTTTGCAGGTCAGCTTTCTTTCTTCTTCAATAGCCATAATAATCTGTTCGAAGAGGTCGCCAAGTTCCGCGCCGCCCGCCGTATGTGGGCCTCCATCATGCAGGACCGCTTCCATGCGCAAGACCCGCGCTCAATGATGCTACGCTTCCACACGCAGACTGCGGGTTCGACGCTAACCGCGCAGCAGCCCGAGAACAACATTGTGCGCACGGCATACCAGGCGTTGGCGGCAGTGCTTGGTGGCACGCAGTCGCTACATACCAACTCAAAAGATGAGGCGCTGTCGCTTCCGACTGAAAATGCAGTACGCATTGCCCTGCGCACCCAGCAAATTCTGGCCTACGAGAGTGGAGTGGCCGACATCGTAGATCCGCTGGCCGGTTCGTATTACATCGAATACTTAACGAATGCCATCGAGGAGCAGGCCTGGGACTATATCCGGCAGATTGATGCCTTGGGAGGCAGCGTACATGCTATCGAGCGCAGTTTCATGCAAGCGGAGATCGAGCAGGCGGCGTATACATATCAACGCGCTCTGGAAGAAGAGCGTGCTATCGTGGTGGGTGTTAATCGCTTTACACTTGAAAACGAGGAACACCCAACATTGCTGCGCGTTGACCCCGAAGTGGGCAGACGACAGTCGGCAAAGTTGGCAGCGCTACGCCAGCAGCGTGACAATGAACGAGTGCAGCAGGCTTTGATGGCGTTGGAACGTGGAGCAGCGGGTACTGAAAACCTGATGCCCCGGATCATAGACGCTGTCGAGGCATATGCGACTCTTGGAGAGATAAGTGATGCTATGCGCCATGTCTTTGGCGAACAGCATGAGTTCCATAGTATTGATTGATTTGAAATGTAGAAGCAGGGGTTGGGAAGGGAATGGGTGGGACCAATGTGGTCGTCGGATAAAGGTGAATATGAATTATTGGAATGAGGATGCGGTACAGAGGCACGAGACGCATCCCGCACGCGATGCTGAACGTAGTTTACATACACTTGAACATGAAAAGTTAGGGGTGGTAGGAAAATCTGAGGCTCCAATTGGGGTTTTCGATTCGGGAGCGGGAGGTTTAACGATTCTCTCCGCCCTACGCTATGAATTGCCATATGAGAACTATGTCTATTTCGGTGATACTGCGCACTGCCCCTATGGCACACGCATTGCCTCCGAAATCATCGAGCTATCGGTTCAAGGCAGTCGTTTTCTGATAGAGCAAGGGGTAAAGCTGATTGTTGTGGCCTGCAATACTGCCTCACAAGCGGCTCTTAATACATTAAGAGCGACCTTTGAAACCGTACACTTTGTAGGCGTGGTACCAGCGGTAAAGCCAGCCGCACGCGCAACGAAAAAAGGCCGCATTGGTATTGCCGCAACGAACCAGGCCACCAAAGCCATCTACTTACAGCAACTCATTGATGAGTTCGCAGGTGGCATCCAGGCTTACGCTGTTGGTTGCCCAGAACTCGTGACCCTGGTTGAACACGGTGAACTAGATGGTCCCATTGTAGAGGAAACAGTAAAGCAGGCATTGCAGCCAATACTGAAGGAAGATATTGATGTGATTGTCCTGGGTTGCACGCACTTCCCTGCACTACGACCGGTTATTGAACGTATTACCGCGCACCAGGTACAGGTTATTGACAGTGGTTTGGCAGTTGCGCGCCGCACACATTACGTACTTGACGCTGAGGGGTTGATTCAGCCTGAAAACTCCAATCATACACACGCAGGGGCGCTTCAAGTGTGGTGCAGCGGCGATGCCAATGTTTTTAGTAATGTTGCCAGTAAGCTATTGGGCTATAGTGTTGTCGCCCATCAAGCTAGATGTTGAAAATTAAAACCTACTTGCAACCTCTTCCATCATTGATGATTACTCCTGTGCACCGCTAACTACTCCAGCACGCTCCGGGATTTGTGCCGCTGTGGTGGCAGCGCGGCGATGGGCGCGAATGGCAGGAGCCTGGGCACGGCGCGTAGTGGCAACTGTGGCACGGCCAATTACCCAGATGTAACCAACGAGCAGGATCCAGTTCAGGACTCCCAGGAAGATCAGGAAGACCAGGTTAGACAGCCCGAAGCTGTTCAGGACCAGATAGACCAGGGCTGTAAACAGGATATTCCCCAGGGTGACCGGAATAAGTATCAACCAGGCATACTGCATTAGCTGGTCGGCACGCAGCCGCGGTAGGGTGGTGCGTACCCAGATGAAGACAAAGCAGAGCAGGTAGACCTTGATAGTGAAGTAGACGAGGCCCAGAATATTGCCGAGGAGCTGCCAGCCAAATGCCATGCCAGGAGCGGTTAGGACCGCGACACCAGGGCCAGCCCATCCACCCAGGAAGAGTGTAGCGGCTATTGCCGACACAATTGTCATATTGCCATATTCTCCGAGGTAGAATAAGGCCCAGCGCATGCCACTGTACTCGGTGAGATAGCCGGCGACGAGTTCGGATTCTGCCTCCGGCAGATCGAAAGGCGAACGATTGGTCTCAGCAAGCCCACAAGTATAGTAGATGACGAGCATTAAGGGCTGCACCAGGAAAAACCAAGCCCAGGGCGTAAAGCCTTTGAAAATGAAATCCCAGAAAGGAATACCCTGGCCAGGCCATGGACTGCTATTTTGAATGTCTATTATCTGTTTGATAGAGATGGTGCCCAGCCCGGAACCTGATAAAACACTTGTCAGCATCACGATACCGACCAGGGCCAAGACAAGTGGCAACTCGTAAGAGATCATCTGTGCAGCAGAGCGCAAACCACCTATTAGTGAATACTTATTATTGGAACTCCAGCCGGCCATGACAACGCCGACAACATCAATTGAACTCATTGCCACGTAGTAGACAATGCCGGTTGCAAGCGCTGTTCCCGGCACTCCTATATAAGGTGAGAAAGGTATCACAGCAAAAGCAGCAATGACGGGAGCAAGGAATACCGAAGGAGCGAGCAAGAAAAGCGATTTATCTGTATTAACGGCGTGTATATCCTCTTTCATGAGCAGTTTGCCAACATCTGCAACTGTCTGCAAGAGGCCCCAGGGGCCGGTATGAAGTGGCCCGTAGCGGTCTTGCATCCAGCCCATAAACTTGCGCTCTGCCAGGATCAAAATTATTGCGCTTGTGAGGACAAAGCCGAAGAAGGATAGGAAAGCGATGATGAACTGTAAGAAAGCCCATGAGAAAATGCCGTTGAACAATTGGCTCCACAGATCATCGGCAATTACGCTTGCTATTTGCATAAGATAACTCCAGTAGTGAAAAACGAGAGTATTTCATCCCGACATCTATATATTTCGGAGTGCATCAAGGGGAGGGGGAAGATAGGAACACCGGGGGCTGGAGCCCCGAACTCCTCGCTTGGGACTGCCGCCCTAGGAACCCTGCTTCACCTACAGTTGTTCAGCGATCAACTTCTCCTAGCACGAGATCAATACTGCCCAAAATAGCGATGACATCACTGATTTTATGTCCACGCAGTATCTCGGGCACGATTTGTAAGTTCACAAAGGATGGGCCACGTATCTTGGCACGCCACGGATACTCACTGCCATCGCTGATAAAGTAGATACCTAGCTCACCTTTACTTCCCTCGACAGCAAAGTAGGTTTCGCCGCGAGGGGGACGCAATTCAATGGGTGTGCGTGTGCTAATTGGTCCGCCCGGCAATTTATCGAGAGCCACACGGCAGAGGCGAATGCTCTCCCAAATTTCCTGCATGCGCACTCTATAACGCGCAAAACAGTCGCCCTCCTGGCGTATCTGTACATTCACAGGCACCTCGCGGTAGGCCATATTTGGACGATTAACGCGTAAATCCCAGTTGATGCCACTGGCACGCGCAATTGGACCAGTTATGCCATAAGCGATGGCCTGCTGCGGATCGATGTAGCCAACGCCCTGGGTACGAGCCTCAAAGATTTCATTACCTGTAAGGAGCGTCTCCAATTCAGCCATATTCTTTTCTTCTTGATCAAGAAAGGCTTCACATTCTTTCAGCCAACCCTTGGGGAAATCATGCAATACGCCGCCAACTCGTATGTAGTTTACGTTGAAGCGACTGCCGCCCAGAGCTTCGAACAGCGAGAGGATACCTTCCCGATCACGGAAGCACCACAAGACGGGAGTAAATGCGCCCAGGTCAAGTCCGTATGTGCCAACCGCCACCAGGTGACTGGCAATGCGTTGCATCTCACCAACAAGTAGGCGAATATACTGCGCGCGTCGCGGAGGCTCCATCCCCATCAACTGCTCAACCGCGCCTGCATAAGCAATTTCGTTGAGCATTGGAGAGAGGTAGTCCGCATTATCCATATAGCGAATACCGCCCATGACGGGGCGATTCTCAAGGATTTTCTCGATACCTCGATGCAGGTAACCAATGACTGGTGTGCAGTCCACCACAGTTTCGCCTTCGAGTGTCAAGAGCAGACGCAAGACGCCGTGGGTGCTGGGGTGCTGGGGACCCAAATTGAGCAACATCTCCTGAGACTTGAGATCTTCTGCCCCCTCTATATCCCCAGGAATAGCACCTCTACCTTGATTTGTAACCATAGGTTTCCTCTTTGTATGTTTCAATCTCCACCCGACCTGAATACAGGCAAGGCGCCACGATATGTAATATTTATAGTCGTGTTCTTTGACGAAGCAGCAGCAATTTGCGCAAGCGAACACCAAAGCTGGATGTCCAGAGAAGCGCAATCAGGGCCGCCATGCCACCAATCAGGTAGCGATTTTGATCATTGGTAAGGAAGATTAAGGTGAATGCCATTCCCCAGCAACCTAAGGCCACCATGGCCGGAAATATGAGGCTTTGTGGGCCTGAGACTGCCGGAGAGAGAAAGCGACGATTGATACTCGTTGTACTTGTACTCGTCGCACTCTTGTTTCCCGCTGGAACCGCGCGGCTCTTCTGTGAATTCGAAGCACTTTGTGCAGCACGCACGACACGTGATTGTGCGTTGCTAGCTTTAGCTGGCGCCTTCCTGCGTCTCTGGGATTTTGGCATTACACTGACTCACCTTCCGGGCTCTGACTTACCAGGAACAGACTCACCCGGCTCAGATACATTCTGCTGATTTGCTTCGTCATGATGTCCTTCAAAAGCGTGACCAAAGGTTGGTGTGCCTGGATGCAGTCGCTCCTCCAAACCCTGTCCCAGTTTCTTCTGCACCACGTGTTCCACACCCTTTTGCTGGTATTTCCCTTCGACAGCCATATTAGGATCAACCTGTGTCGTTGCACGAGGCTTAACGGTGAATGGAACCTGGTGAAAGCTCTTAAGTAGGGGAAAGCCTACAAAGTCGTCATCCAGCAGCATCCTGCGCAGATCAGGGTGTCCCGTGAACTTGATCCCATACATATCATAGGTTTCACGTTCCAACCAGTTTGCTGTCGGCCAGACTGAGACAACGCTATCCACCTCTGGTTTTTCATGATCCAGGCGCACCTTGATTTGCAGTAACTGCCCTCGCGGAAGCGAGCGCATATGATACACTGTTTCAATATGATCGAGCATATCTACGCCCGATATAGAGCTTAACAGGTCAAAGCCGAGTTGGTCACGTAAGAAACGGCAAACCGCCACGAGGTTGGTACGATCAACCTCCAGGCTAAGAAAATCTCCCTTGATTGTTTTCAGCGCGAGTTCCTTACCGGTTATCTGGGTGATAGGAGCCAGATCGCGGGCAAGGGCAGTATTCTGATCACGATAGCCAGTGGATGAAGTAGGAATGCTTTTCGAACGCGGTACTAGATCCATCGAATAACTCCCTTGCGCCAGGCATAGGCCAGACCAAGCGCGAGAACGATAATGAAGAAGAGGATTTCAAAGAATCCAAAGAAGCTCAACTGCTTAAATACGACAGCCCATGAGATAATGAAAACAATATCTACATCAAACGCAACGAAGAGCAGAGCAAAAATATAGAAACCAAGCGGGTATTGTACCCAGGCCGAGCCAATTGGAGTCTCACCAGACTCATAGGTTTGTAATTTCTCTTTTGTTCTTTTATGCGGAGCAAGTATGTTCGCCAGAATCGTGGCGATAATAACAAACACAAATCCTGCGGCAAACAAGATGGCCGCATATAAATAAGCGACATTAGCAGGTGTTGACACGAGCCTTCCCTCCAAGGTAGCCCTGTAATGTACACAAAGGCTTAAATTGCTGCTTTGATTATAGCACAGGAAAGAAGGTGCGACAATTTCAGCCCTACATCAGCGGCAAATTGGGCACGGTTACCGTTTCCGGCTTGGCAAGAAGTTGAACGCCGGTCATGCCTGCTTGGCTGTCGCTGGGCGCCTCGGAGATCGATACGACGATGACACTCACATTGTCTTCGCCCCCACCATCAAGAGCCGCCTGGATCAGTTCTTTGCCCGTCTTAGTGGGATCAGGCGCAGGGGTGCTCAGGAGTCGCTGGATTTCAGGGTCACGCACCATATCCCATAAACCATCAGAACATAAGAGCAGTTTATCACCTGGCTGAAGCCGGACTTTAAATGAATCGACTTCTACAGAAGGTTTCTCGCCCAGGCTGCGATAAATCTGGTTGCGCTTGGGGTGGGTATAGATATCATCAGGTTTAATAATACCGGCGTCCACAAGGCTGGCAACCACTGAATGATCATGCGTAATCTTTCTAAGCCCTTCGGGTTGGCGATAGAGATAGGTACGGCTATCTCCAACATTGGCGACATAGGCGGTAGCACCGACTACCAGAGCAGTGGTCATGGTTGTGCCCATGTCCGCTCGCTCTTCAAGGTTACGCTGGTGAACGGCCTGATTCGCATGCTGTACACCCTCACACAGGAGATTCAAGAATGCATCATCATCCATCTCATCGTTATTGGCTGAGATCTTGGGCAGTATATAATCGATAATGGTCTGTATTGCCAGGCGGCTGGCATCCTGACCGTTCGCATGACCACCCATACCATCAGCCACTACAAATAGACCGAACTGCTGAGATAGCGTATTATAGGTTCTAGCCCCCTGCATGGCAAAGAGACTATCCTCGTTTGGTTTGTGCTTGCGTTTGATGCCAGGGTCTGTAAGATGGCCTACCGCCAGACTTAGATTGCGACCTTGAATCTGCTGGATGCTGTATGGCACGGTGGTCTCGGCTTCGATCGACCCATTGCTGGGCGAAAACTCCATTGTTGGCAGATCACTTATCGAGGGCGCAGGCGGAACTGGAGGTTGCGTATAGCTGGACTGCGGCTGTAGCGGTTGCGGTTGCTGCGACTGGGATGCTACAGAAGGTGGTTGCGTAGCTTGCAAATGTAATCCCGATGCAGAAGGTGAAAGCAGGTATCTACAATGCGGACAGAATGTTTCTGTTATCTGGACCAGCGTTCCGCAATTTGGACAAGGCAATTCAGTAACAGGATGCTGGAGATTTGCAGTCGCCTTGGACCGCTGAATCTGCTGCACATCTCTCTCAGCGTTGCGCTGTGCTTCTGCTTGTTCAGCTTCAAACCGAGCGAGTTCTTGCCTGCGTCGTGCCCACATGCTGACCACAATTAAAAGGAGCATGAGAAGCAGGAGCCCCGCCACGAGTCCAACGATCAGAAGCCATCCAGATAGTCCGAGAGCTGGCTGGGCTGCACCTCCATTGGTGGTGGTGGTGCCATTGACGCCATGAGCTAGCTGGGAGGCGGCCTTTCCCTCGAAAAGCAGAGCAGCTTGAAATTGTGGGTTGGCGTTGGCTATCTGTTTGAGGGTGGCCTGGGCACCAGCATAATCACCCGTTTCGTACTGCCCAATGCCCTTGACCCAGGCACTGTTCAACAGATTGGGATGGGGGTGTTGGGAGGTGCTCTGCAATTCCGGCTGCTGGTTCAGCAAGCCCTGGATAATCTTCCCAAGCAGCAGCCCACCCCCAGTCAACGTCATGCCGCTCATCTTGGCCGTGCTATCCACAAGGGGCATCCCCGGCTCACTGCTGACGGTGGCACTGGGCAGGACGGTCCCTGGGGTCCCTGCCGCTGATTGGCTGCCTGCCGGGCTTGGGTTAGTGACGGGCTTGGGAGTCAGATACTCTTGCGGTTGGATGGTCGGCCCGGGCAGCACAGCAGAGGCAGGCCAGGAGGGCGTGGCCGTCGGGTTTGCCAACTCGATCCCCAGTTGGGATCCCTCCGCTGGCTGAGTGACCACCTCCAGGAACGGTTGCAGGTGCGAGGCCTCCGTGTGGAACGAAAACAGGACCGCACCACCCAGCGGGGTGGAGAGGGTTTCTGGGACGCTATCGCTACAGGAGACCTTTTGTCGCGGCCCTGACTGACATTGGAGTTGAGCCAGCTGCGACAGGTTGAACGTGTTGTTGGTATAGACACTATTGGCATAAATCACGATGGTCGTCAGTTGTCCCGGCTTCTGGGGAGCACAGGTATGCCCATCGGGGTTGAGGAGGGTGCCATCGGTCAGCACCCAATTGTTTTTCTCACTCAGGCTGGTGGGTGCCCAACTCGCGACCAGGGTGCCCAGTCCGGTACAGGCCACCTGCGCGTGGGTGGTAGAGTCTTGATAGGCCACGGCCAGGCGGACCACCGAGACGCCTGCCAGGTCCAGGACGCCCTGGGAGCTGAACGTGGGGGTAGTCATCCGTGCTGGTGAGGCGGAGGCGACAGCAGGCCAGACACCCAGGAGCGCAAGCAGGAGCACGCTGAGCAGCCAGCGCGCTGACAAACTGATGCCGCGTTGCAACTTGGGTAGGTAGCTATGTGTACTCATGTACTCTTTCTCCCTTATGTCGGGTCTACCGCAAACATAGGACAATCATCTATCCCTCCTAATTATCGTCCCAACTGGATGCGTAACCGCTGCAACATCGCCTGGGCAGCTTGATTGCCAGGCATCGCACCTACTACATAGGTACATTCGCGACGAGCAGCTTCTAACTTGCCCTCACGCTCATACACCTGGCTCAACAGAAAACGAGTCGAATGGTCCGCTGGATTGATTGTAAGTACCTCCACAAAAGCTCGCTCAGCAAGTATTAACTGATTCAGTCTCGAAGCGAGCTGACCAATAGCATAGTGGAGATCAGGTCGCTTCGGGCTTGGTGGAGCTAAACGTAGCGCCTCCTGGTATTCCCGCAAGGCAGGTTCAAATTGGTTCGTCTCTTCGTAACACTTCGCTAAACGCTGATGCGCTTCAATATCATAGGGGTTTAAACGCAGCGATTGTGTATATGCAGGAATAGCCTGGACCGGTAGTTGCTGCAGGATAAGATACACATCACCAACAAACTTGTGTGTTTCGGGATCATTCGGATTGAACCCTAACGAGCGATTATAGGCCTGAATAGCTAGTTCATGCTGCCGCCTACGGGCAAACACCTGCCCAAAGATTTTATGAACCAATGGATTATTTGGTTCAACGACATACGCCGACTGAATCGATGAATAGGCCTCATCAACACGTCCAGCGTTGAGAAAATCTTGTGCGGTTCTGATATATGCACCACCCGGACCGTTAATCCCACTACCACCGCCAGGAGCGACTACGACCCCTACTGGTGGCCGATCGGGTGTAATTCGATCAACTCCTGATGTGGGGGAAACCAACACCGTTCCTGGAATTTTTGCCGATGCTGAAAGTGGTGGAAGGTTCATTACGGCTCGCTCCATTACGGCTGCATTGCTCCAGCGCTGCTCAATTACAGGTGCGAGAGCTTTCATGATGACCTGCTCAAAGGCGGGAGAAATATCGGGCCGCAGCGAGCGGACAGGTGGAAATGAAAAAATGCTTGGCTTATTATTGGCTGCATCATGGTAGGTCAGTACGCGATGCAAAGTCGCCCCGAGAGCATAGATGTCGCTACGTGGCTCCGGCATGCCATGGAGCTGCTCTGGGGGAGCATAACCAATGGTCATGATAATCGTTGACTGACGTTGCGATTGGAAAGTTCGTGCAATACCAAAGTCAATCAGTTTGACCTCGTCGCGGTCGGTGACCATAATATTCGAGGGTTTGAGATCACGAAAGATAATTGGCGGATACTGACGGTGCAGATAGCTTAAGACATTGCAGATCTGCTGCGCCCAACTGCGTGCGCGAGCTTCTGAAACACCACGTGCCCCGTTGAGACCAGGCACATTGCCTTCTTTCGTAAATACCTCTGCCAGTGTTCTTCCATCAATGAAATCCATGACGAGGTAATGCCTGCCACTCTCGACAAAGAAGTCACGCACACGCGGAATACAGGGATGATTGAGTTTCAGGAGGAGTTTCGCTTCGCGCTTAAACCAATCCACCGCCTGGCCGCGTTCGACATCGCTTTGGAAATCATCCAGCATTTCTTTGACTGCGCAGGGTTCATCATCGAAGCGCATATCTATGGCGCGATAGACCGCTCCCATACCACCAGCAGCAACGGATTTTTCAATTTTGTAGCGCCCCCCCGAAAGCAGCGTGCCAGCGGGCAGGCGACGAAGGCCACCGCCATCGCCTACAGGTGGGGTTCCGGGCGACGGCTCTTGCACAGACTGTGAAGAAAAGGGAGTCGAAATTGGCTGGGGCGCTACGGGCGGTAAGGGATATTCAGGCACTGTGCCACCAGGGCCACTTTGCGGCGTGACCGGGTTCCCCACAGATGCTGCATTCTTGGGATCGGGTGGATAATTACTCGCCATATTGCTCTACACCGCTCATTATAGTTTGCTCAAATATATTCTCTTGATATTCACTTATTGGGCGCATTATAACATATTCTTCCTCAGATGGGCAGTAGTGAAGAACACAGCTATAATGGGTCACAAGTCACAAATTGGCATAGTTTAAATGGGTCGAGATGTCGTTGATTTACTTTTCGCTTCATTATATGCTTGAGCCAATTGGTCAGCCTCTTGTGCCGCAGTCACATCACCTTTCATCCAGCGTGCTCCAAAGATACCACCCAGGCCAGCAATAACCAACGCCGGGGTGCATGTAAACAAAAGTGCTTGGGCGAGGTCTCGACCAGCCATGTTGTTTGCAAAGTGCATCCCATGTGTTGGATCAAACATGCGAGCCAGCGTGCCTACTAAAGTGGGAGCAAAAGCATCGCCCAGCAGGTGCGCGATGAGTAATGAGACAGCTATAGCGGTCGCCCGCAGAACAGAAGGGACGACATCCTGCGTTGCGGCAGTGCTGGGACCCGTATAAATCGTAAGCAAGAATGCTGTCAGAATGAAGAAGATTGTGAAAATGATAAAACTATGCGTGGTGACGGCGAGCGCGAAAGCTGGTGCACTTAAAATGAAGCCAATGCCGCAAACCAGCACACGCGATCCTTGATGCTGGCGGTTAAGCCAATCTGCCATGTAGCCGCCGAACACGGTACCAGCGAGGCCAGCTAATACAATAACTGCGCCAGAGAAGAGTCCTGCCTGCCCCGAGCTAAGACCAAAGATATCCTTCTGCTGGAGAAATGTCGGCAAGTAAACCACGTTGACGCCTAGGACGAAGAAAGCGAAAATCTGCATGATAATCAAGACTACCAGTGTTTTGATACGCAGCAATGTAGCAAATTGCGATAAGACATTCGGCGTCAGGTGGATTGCCTGGTGCGGCTCTTCGATCTCAGCCACTTTGTCCAAGGTGTATGGATAGGGATAGAGAGCTATTTCTTCTTCGTCTGCTTCGTTGCGACGCGGCTCGCGCAGCCTCCAGGCAAGAAATGCCAGGATGAGCCCTGGAATGCCCGTGAAAATGAATGCCAGCCGCCAACTGCCTACAAAAAGACCCGCAAGCGCCCCACCAATCACAAAGCCTACGAGAATGCCTATCAGTTGAGCGACACTCCACCAACTCATGATACGAGAGCGCTTCGTACGACTGAAGTAGTCGCTCATCAGGGCAGTGCCAGCAGGGAAGTAGCCGGCTTCACCTATACCCAGAACCATGCGCGAAAGAAACAGTGTGATGAAGTTGCCCGCCAGAGCGGTGAAAGCAGTTGCCAGGCTCCAGATAGCGACAGAGATGGCTACCACGTCCTTGCGCTTCGCACGATCTGCCCAGATACCCAATGGCAAAGTAAAGAGTGTATAAACTATAAGAAATGCCGAGGCGATGTAACCAATACCATCAATACCGATGCCTAATTCGTGGGCAACAACGTTGGCAGCGCCTGTCAGCACGTTACGGTCAAGATAGTTCAGAAAACTGATACTGAACATAACCCAGAAGACGTACTTAGCATAATTCTTCGTGGCATTTTTGGGGCATCCCACTTCATGGTTAGCGGATGAACTCAGGTCATTCATGTGCGCCTCCAGGCTTGGTGGTAAAAAAAAGCGAATGTGTCACACGCTTAGCATATCCAGGAAGCTCCAGGATTTCAGGTCGCGTTCCAGATGAAAGCGGAGCAGGTCGTGCATGACAGCTTCTAATTCTGCTTGCAATTTGGCGTCGAGGCGTAGATGAGAGGCTTCAATCCATTTACTGCGCTGCAGGAAGCGTAAAACTTTGAGGGCATTCAGGGACAGACGACGTTCCCAGAATCGGGAGCACTGTGGGCAGAGTACACCTCCTAGTGAGGCTTTGAATCCGTTTTCTTCTGGTTGCAATTCGCTTGCGCAATGAGCGCAGTTTTGTAAAGCCGGTTCATAGCCGATAGCGGATAGCAGATGTAGCTCAAAGTAGCGCAGCATCAGGCGCGTATGCCCATGCTCATTTTCCTGCTCGGTGGTAAACTCCGTGCCTTGCGCTCGTTGTTGCTGTAGTGCCTCTGCATCGGCGTCCAGGTAACGGAGGGTCTCTAAAAGCAAAGCATAAATATCTAGGTGCAGGGTCGAAGATTCGACGAAGCGATCCACCAGTTCTGCAAGATAGAAACCGCAGGTCATGTGCCAGAGTTCACTACGCAAGTGTAGAAAGTTCTCGCGTCCTTCAGCTTGCGTGACAATATCGAGGTTGCGGCCAAGCGCCATCTGCAATTGGCTGCGATTGAGGAGTTCAAGGTGACCAGCCTTTTTGCTGACGGGACGGCGCGTTCCTTTAGCGATAGCATGCATTTTGCCTCTTGAGGGTGTGAAAAGCGTGAGGATGCGATCAGCTTCACCGATATCAGTGCGCTTGAGTATGATGGCTTCGATGGGATAGCTACGTTGCTGTCTCATGGGGAACACCTTATGAATGAATAGACGAATGCTCGAATCAATGAAAAAAGACGTGATCCACGAACGAAATCACGTCTGATTGGGAGGCGACGAGCGGATTCGAACCGCTGGTGCAGCTTTTGCAGAGCCGTGCCTTACCACTTGGCGACGTCGCCGCGCATGTATGTGTGCAAGCGTGTGACGGAATGGGCAGGTATGGAGCGGGAGACGGGGATCGAACCCGCGACTTTCTCCTTGGCAAGGAGATGCTCTACCACTGAGCCACTCCCGCTTATGCATTGCGTTTGCATGATTAAAATATCATATTAGAGAAGATTTGTCAACGGCCTATTCAACAGTAAATCCGCGTTCCTTCAACAATTCTACCACGCGCTCAAGAGTTTCGGGGGCTACACGCACTAAGCGACTTTCAGGGGGGAGCTCTATCCCAAGCAGACGGCCCAACTCTTCGTCGGCCTGTATGTCTTGCAAAACCTGGGCTGAGAGGCGGAGCAGAGGCGCATGTTCGACTTCAATCATATTTTGTTGATCATATCCGCCTCCCCACAATTTGAGGCGGATTGAGAACGATGCAGGGACTCCACCTGCGCAGTAATGCTGTAAAAAGCGCACTATGTGTTCAAGTGGTAGACCAGCACTACATGCCTTTTGAATTGCTGCCGGTGTGATCTTCCTCCAGCCTGATGCTTCATCCAGTTCAGTGATACGTTCAACTTCCGCAGCTAAATAGAGGTCGAGCACGGCATGACAGGGCAGCAGTAGGCCGCTATGCAGGAGCCGCCATTGGGCTTCACGAGTTGGGAAGCGTCCGCTCTCCAACAGGCTGTCATGCAAGGGAGCCGAGACAAGCGCTGGCAGGTAGTCGTGCTGCCAGAGGATTTCTTGTACAGTTGACAATTGATCGGTAAAGACTTCCGCGAGCAAGGGAGCGAGACGGCGACCAAACAATGGGCGTGTTTGTTCATCAGCAAAGAGCGCGTCGAGCAAAGCAGCATCGTCCACTTCAATCAATGTGACGCCACACCAGAGTTCGACACGCCGCGCCTGACGTTCCCACTCCCGCAATGAATACTCTACATTCTGGGGAATGGGCCCTCCCGAGGCCTGCTCCAACATTTGCTGAATAGTTTCTGCCCGCAGACCCATTTGAATGGCGCGTGTGACACTCGCCTTCGTCAGGCGGTATTGCGCAATATGCTCCAGGCTGGTGCGTTCAGCAAAGCGATCCAGATTAACGAGCATCGCCTCAGAAACGGGGGCCAGGGCTATTAATTCAAAATTTGGTTGCACAACTAAACGACCCCAGGAGGGCTCTTTTAATTTAGGAGATGTTTCGCTGGCAACAAGAGCGATATCCGGCGCAAGGCGAAAAGCATCGGGATGATCTTGATTGTTCACATTCACAAGTCCCAGCCAATTCATTGGCCCTGTGACTATGGCGCGAATGAACCCACCTTCTACGAGATACCAGCCTTCGCGGGGTGTTAACCAGCCACGCTTCAGGCGAAAATCCCAACCATAGGGATTGCTGCCTGCGGAGTAGCGTTCGGTACGTGCACCATACTGGCGGGGGAAAAGAAGATAGGGAATATAAAGCTTGGTACGAGCAATAAAAGTAGGAAATTCATACCATACTCCCGCCTGTTCAGCCAGTAATCGTTCCACCACCAGCTTACGTGACCGCACGACCTCATCATGAACTGGATCGAGCGGGGCCGGTCCTGGACGCACAGCCACGTCCGGTAGATAGACCAATTCGTTCCAGAAAGGGGTATCCAGCCAAAGACGGTAACAGCGACGTGCCCGATCCAGCAATGGCAAAGAAAAAAACGTTTCTGCTGGTGTGGCATAGAGTATACCTCGCTGTTCAGATAGCAGGCCCAGTTTTATAAGAAGTAGTCTGATAAACAGCAGATGTGGAATATCTGCCTCTGTCCGTATTTGCTCGATGATCGATGTTTCTGTTGGGCTCAATTGATCTACGATCTGGCGCAATGCGGGCCTTGAGAGCATGCGTTTATTGACCAAAGGCATCCCGTCGCGCATCGCTGCCACAAGTGACCAGTAGCGATAGAGATCACGCTGCAGGGCGCGTATACCTTCGCTCACAACCCCTGAAACATGATCGGCCTCTTTATCCTCACCGCTCTCCTGCTCAGGAGTTGAAACATGAACGCTACTTGCTTCGCCAGCGTTCCATAGCTCATTTGCTGCTTCTAAAACGGCCTGAGGCACGATAAGCACGCCATCATAGACGCCACTTGCATAGTCCCGCCCAACAAAGTTGGTTTGTTTGCCCCAGAAAAGCAGCCCCAAGAGCAGGAGACGATGTAACGCCTGTTCATAGACTCCATGCGGGTGCGGCGTGGGATACTTCGGTGGCATACTCTGGTTGTGAGTGCTTGACAATGCTACTGCAGCCTTACTGGTCGAGGTGCCTTCAGGATTGGGCTTATGAGTATCATCAAGAGGAGGATTGACACGGCTGAGGTAGAGGGCGAGATCGCGGCTGTTGGCACGTCCACCGCACGCAACGAGCTCGCGTAAGATCGACCTCTCCATTTCGGTTAGTCCGCGTATGGCATCACGGCAGGAAGTAGGATCAAATAGTAACTGTCCGACTTCCATAATGGTCATAGAGGAGGGATCAGTCCCTGTCATGCTTTGCTGGGCCTTGAACGAATATGGCAAACGACGCGCTTTCACCAATGCTTGCAGGTGGTATGGCGGCACGGACTGGAGCAGGTAAAGGTCACTCTGTTCCATATTGCTCCTCGATCATGTACATAATGTTGATGTAGGGGTTCAATGAATTGCGCCCTTGGTCGGGAACGGCTCTCCACGAGGGTGCAATGAAATGGGCACTGCGTGCGGCCCCTACAGCTATACCTACCATTCGCCTTTTACTTTCCATTCATTCATATGTAGGTCTCTTCAGAATTGTGCAGGAGAGGAACCTGTCCGCGTCGTTTGAGTTCATCTACAATACGTTCGATAGCCTGCTTTTTGAGAATGAGCAGTGTTGGATGTATGCGCTGCACAATCTGCTCATCCAATGAGGTAGTAGCGGAAAGCTCGCGCAGAACTGCTTGATCAGCCGCCTCGAGCAAAGGCACATCAGTATATAAGCGAACCCGCCCATAGCTTGCTACGCGGCGTTCAAGTTGTGTGAGTAATTGTGCAAGAGGATTATTCGGCGCAATTGTATGCTGATATTCCGCAGCACGATGCAAGAGTTCAAGTAAAGCGGTCGAAGATTCTCCGCGCTTGAACGCCTCACTAAGTGACTTTGGAGTCAGGCAGTAGCAGAGTTTAGCAGCGTGGACAGCCTTGACTTCAGCGAAGCGTTCGATCAGTTCGATCAAAGGCCAGTTAGCAGATGCAGATGGGATTAACAGCTCACCAGATTCAGATATATCTAAAGTTGACAAAGCTGCAGGGAGGATCTGGAGCACATTGGTAGATGGCGTAATGAATTGGGTCCCAATAAATGTATCTGCCAGGGGTGTAAGCTTGAATGCCAACAAACGTTCGCCAGCGGATAGCACCACATCGCAGAATCCCCACCAACACAGCGGCCCCTGCAAGAGCTTAGCGAGATAGCGACCCTCAGCACGCATCCAGCTGCTCAACTGGGTCGGGTGCAAGGGGCGTCCTTCTTCTTGCTCAATCCACCAATGGGGAGATGAAAATTGGCGCTGCCGTCTTTGCAAAAAGGCGGGATTCAAGCGATAAACAAAACGCGCAAACGCGGAAAAATTGATCCATTGTCCACGTGGCGCCTGGGCTATTAATGCAACGAGTGTCTGCCGGGCCTCCCTGTTTTCGATCTCCAGTTCTCCAGAACGCAGGGCGGGCTGGTTGAGCGGCGTAGCACTGCAGCGAAGGTGTAAACCATCCTCTTGTAGCTCAAACAATTCCTCATAGGTAAGCTGATTCAGCCAGTGTGTAAACAGTTCGTAGGCTACTTCAGTTCTGCTTGGGCCAAGCAGCAACTCGGCAGCATTAGGTAGCAAGTGCATACGCGATGTTCCGGCTTCATCTTTATAAAGAATATCGGCTAGCCTTAAAATGCGAAAGGCGTAGCGTAAAAACGGCAGAGGGCGTGGAACAGCAGTCTGCAACGACTTCAACAGGGACATTGAGGGCATACCCTGCGGAGGGGGAATCGCTATTGATCCCTCTACAAGCAGTGAATGGAGAGAAAGACCCATACTAGCTGTTGAACTGCTATCCTCTTTTCCTTTTACTTCGCTCTCAAGTCTCTTGCCATCCAACGCGCGTGCCACGAGGAGCAGATCAGCAAGAAGGCTGTATGGCTCAACTTGTTGCACCTTTGGTGAGGCAGCGTCCTTGCCGCTGCCTATTTCGATAGTAAAGGGAGTAATCGGTAAGGTAACATGCAAAGCTGCACGCACTTCTAACGGCACATACCAGCTAACGTCCAGGGTGGAACCACTCAGTCCAATCCCGAAACGCTGCTGCATTGAATTATTAAAGGTTGCCCGAACAATTAAAGCTTTGCTTTGGAGGATGTGCAGCATATTGTGTAGCTGGCCTGGCCCCCCAAGAGAGAAACGTTCAAACAGACCCCGCAGATCTTCATCGTTCATTGAACCACCCGCCAGCGTGAGAGCGGCTAACAACTGGCGCTGCTGTTTCTCCAGTGTCGCCACCACGCGGCGTATTGCTTCGGGCTGTCTGAGTGCATCTACAATAGCCTCTGTAAGTTGTTGCTTGTTCAAACCGTTCGTGGTGATGTCATATTCTCGTGCCATTGCGCGTAGCTCGCTCAGCCCTGATTGAACCAGTATGTCAGCAGTATTACTCACTGGAAGCGAGTCTTGCAGCGATGGAATTGGCGTTACCGGTGTGAGAGGATGTGCCTGTTTCTTCTCAAGTGTTGCACCTTCTGTTTGTTCGTGTGCAGGTGATGAATCTGCCGCTTGATACTCAAACGGTAGAGTTACTGAGGAGGCTGAAGTGGGAGGAGGAATTGTGAAGGTTAAGGGATGGGCAAGCCAATGATAGAGAAGGGCTGCAGCATGCGGACAGACGATGGATGACCGAGTTGGAGATTGATTACAGGTGCAGGTAACATTGCATGAAACGCGATCACGAATCTCGACTTCAACGCTATAGCGGCCAGGTATGGATGCGGTTACTTGTTCTGTCTCTTTTGAGCTACTTGTCGTTAATGCAGCTTGGCCAAGGAACGTGTTGGATACTTCAACGATACCTGAGAGCCGCGCCCTCTGCCGCTTCGTTGCATACACCGCGCCTATACGGCAATATTCTTGTCCCAACGACGCTACTGTTAGTCCCGCCATGCTGACAATGTCAGCTTCACGCAAGCGCTGCAATGCGCCAGGTACAACATCAAACATGCTTATACGTTGCCTGCGAGTTCTAATACCCATATGCATTCAGAAACGCTGCGGCCGCAGCTAGCTCACCTGAATGCAAGGAAATATAAGAAATCTGGAATGATCATGCCGCACTATAATAACATGTGGTAGTTGCGGGGTCAATGACGATTCGAGCCTAGTTATTGTACCTCAAGGTTGATGTACAATAAATACAACGATTTAGATGTATGCTTTTGGATTCGGGAGAGCAGAGTTGTAGGAGAAAGGTTACCGTTCCAGCTCATACATCACATTTGCTACCGTTGCGAGTGCGGCTGTCTCGGCACGAAGGATACGTGGGCCGAGAGTTACAACTTGTACGCCTTGTCGTTGGGCAAGTGTTACTTCCTCCGGCATCAAGCCGCCTTCGGGACCGATGAAGAGGATGACGGTGGTGAGTGGATGGGGAGTAGGCGTTTGCGATAACCGGGCGACCGCAAGGGTCTCCCCTACATTTCCGGTAGGACGGATAGAGGTGGTTATGACGTCGTGAAGAGTAAGGGTGTGTTCTTCTTCCCAGGGCATGATAGCGAGTGCATTAGGGGGGATGTCGTTGAGTGCATACTTGAGGGGACGGATGGGCAGGAGTTCTGGGAGGCGCGAGCGGCCGGATTGTTCGGCGGCTTCCTGGATGATATGCTGCCAGCGTTGTATTTTGATGAGGCTTGCGTCCTCTAAGCCTGCCATTGAGCGGCGGCAGAGGATGGGGGAGAAGACTGAAACGCCTAGTTCGGTGCTTTTTTCGAGAATCCATTCGAAACGGGTGGATTTTAGGAGGCCCTGGCAGAGGATGATGCGTATGGAGGGTTCGCTTTTGCCAGGTCGGCGTTCGAGCAGGTGGACTTCGACTGCGATCTTGCTAGTTTTAGCAACCGTTGCTAAGATTTCGTCACCGCTGTTATCGAGCAGGAGGAGTTGTTCGCCGATATTGAGGCGTATTACGTCCCGAATCTGGTGGGCGAGGTCTTTGGGAAGAGCGATATCGATATTGGTTTCTTTTAGCAGTTCGGGTGGAACGAAGAAATGGTGCATGTTTGGTATGGAGGCTATGGTTAATTTCCTGATGAATTAGCATATCCGATGGGTTTTTGGCAACCAGACGCCGTAATCGAGTTTGTATCATTTGTATCATTTGTATCACTTGTATCCGATGTATCTTTTGTATCGGATACCGCCGATGAATGCGAGCAAGCAGGGCGGGGGCAAGCCCCGCCCCTACTATAGACGAAGGCGCTGATCATCATTCATCAGTATAGCCCTTACTCCTCTCTTATTTTAGCATTATTAAGGTGACCCAGTCGTCGATCATTGCCTGCTCGATTAGTCTTAGTCCTGCGGCCATAAGGGGTTGTTCGGCTTCGTGACGGCGCTCATCTATGATGCCGCTGGTGATGAGTAGTCCGCCTGGAGCCAGGACCTGGGCGAGATTGGGGGCTAGCGAGCCAATGGCACGAGCTATGATATTTGCGAGTACGAGGTCGTACTGTCTGGCCATACGTGTGGCTTCGGCATCATCGAGCACTCCTAATGCTACGGTGATGCGACTGTTCAGGTGATTGACTGCTGCGTTGGCGAGTGCACTTTCAACGGCTACAGTGCTATTGTCAATGCAGTGGATGCTGGCTGCACCGAGTTTGACGGCGGCTAGGGCGAGTATGCCTGAGCCAGTGCCGACATCGAGAACTCGCATGCCCGGTCTTGTGTAGTGTTCGAGCTGTTCAAGACACATGCGCGTGGTTGGATGCAGGCCGGTGCCAAAGGCCATGCCTGGGTCGAGTTCCAATACTACCTCGTCATCTTTGGGCGTATAATCGCGCCACGAGGGGCGAATGACGAGATGCTGACCAATATGCGTGACGTGGTAGTAGTCTTTCCAGGCATTGGCCCAGTCTTCCTCATGTATGACGCGAGATTGCAGGTCGCCTACAAATTGTGGCCCCAGGCTAGAGAGGTGCCACAGGCCCTCAGCTACACGCTGGTGTGCCTCTTCCTCATTGCCATCAATAGGGAGATATGCATGTACTTTAACGGGTTGCCCGGTCAAAATGCGATACTCTTGCCCCTCGTCTACCAGTTCGATTGGTTCCTCGATTGCCACCCCACCGGAGGTGTAGCTGCTCAATAATTCACTGACGGATTCGACCGCTTCAGGGTGGGTTTGCACCGTTAGTTCTAACCAATACATGCTTGCGATTCTCTCTATTCCCTCAGTGCCTGGTTAAAACACCGCAGGTTCCATGTATTCTCCGAAGACCGAACGGAAGACATCCATAATTTCGCCGAGGGTTGCGTAGGTCTTGACGGCTTCAATGATGGCGGGCATGGTGTTTTCAGTGCCCTCGGCAACGCGGCGCAGGTTTTCCAGTGCGCGTTTGACGACGGCGTTATCTCGCTCACGGCGCAGGCGATTGAGACGTTCGAGGTGCGCGCGTTCGCCTACGCGGTCGATGTAGAGCGTGGGAACTTTGATATCCTCTTCCATGATATAGTCGTTCACACCAACGATGGTGCGCTTGTGCTGGTCGATCTCCTGTTGGTAACGATAGGCGGATTCTGCAATCTCCCTCTGAAAGAAGCCATTCTGGATACAGGCCAGGACGCCACCTAGCGCATCGATACGGTTCAGATAATTCATTGCTGCCCGCTCTGTTTCATCCGTCAGCGCTTCGACAAAGTAGGAGCCGCCCAGAGGGTCAACGGTATTGACGACACCGCTCTCACTGGCAATGATTTGCTGTGTGCGCAAGGCGATCAGCGCAGCCTTCTCGGTTGGCAGAGCCAGGGCTTCATCAAGGGAATTGGTGTGCAGGGAATTGGTGCCACCGAGGACAGCTGCCAGGGCTTGAACAGTCGTACGAACGACGTTGTTGTCGGGCTGCTGGGCTGTCAGGGAGACACCCGCGGTCTGAGCATGACAGCGCATGAGCCAGGAACGGGGGTCCTTAGCCCCATAACGCTCACGCATCAATTTAGCCCACAGACGTCGGCCAGCGCGAAACTTGGCTATTTCTTCAAAGAAGTCGTTATGGACATCAAAGAAGAAAGAGAGACGCGGAGCGAACTCATCGATCTTTAGGCCGCGCTTCAAGGAAGCATCGACATAGGCAAGACCATCGGCGATGGTGAAAGCCAGTTCCTGGACGGCGGTAGCGCCTGCCTCGCGAATGTGGTAGCCGCTGATGCTGATGGTATTCCAACGCGGCATGTGGCGTGTGCCGAATTCAATGGTATCCGTTACCAGTCGCATTGATGGCTCTGGTGGGAAGAGAAATTCTTTCTGGGCACTGTATTCCTTGAGGATGTCGTTTTGCAGTGTGCCACCGAGTTTTGCCCTGGGAAAGCCGCGCTTCTCGGCATTGACAATATACATGGCCCAGATGACAGCTGCCGGGCTATTAATGGTCATGGAAGTGGTAACCTTGTCGAGTGGAAGACCGTCGAATAGAATTTCCATGTCTGCCAGCGATGAGATGGCGACACCACATTTGCCAAACTCACCCGCTGCCAGCGGATGATCAGTGTCATAGCCATAAAGTGTAGGCATGTCGAAGGCAGTTGAAAGACCTGTCTGACCTTGCGAGAGCAGATATTTGAAGCGGGCATTGGTGTCCTCAGCGGTGCCAAATCCTGCGAACATGCGCATCGTCCATGGTTTTGCACGGTACATGGTCGGCTGCACGGCACGTGTGTAGGGATATTCACCAGGCAACCCGATGTCGCGCGTGTAGTCCAGGTTCTCGTAATCTTGTGGCGTATAGACGCGATTGATGGGAACGCCGGAGGTGGTCATCAGATTATCACGTTCGGGCATGCGCTCTTGGGATGTGCGCACAGTGGTTTCTTCCCAACGTTGCCGCTCGACTTTCAGATGCTTCAACGTCGCTTTATCAAACAGCGTACCTTGCTCGACGATAGACTGCTTATTCGTCTCTGGTGATTTCTGCTCAAGCATGGTAAATGATTCCTCCTCGTTGAGGTAACAGGTATATAGAGAAATGGCGTAACTCTTCAGGTTTCTTTGCCCTGGCCCCGCCTCCGGCGGCAGGCTGGGGGAGGAAGGCGGGGCCAGTCCGCACCCCGCCAAGGGGCCTTGCAGGCCCCTTGGAACCCCCTGCTGAATAGTTACGAAATGGCTAAGTATCCTAGTTGGACCGTTTAGATAGGTGCTTATTGCTTATGGAGTATTGTACCACACCCAGAATTAGGGGTTTTAAGCATTTCGCCTTCTCTACAAACGAATAGAAGCTCTTACCCTAGTTTTGTGAGCGCAACGCCACATCCCGGAGACGCTTTTGAAACCTCCTGGTCTTTTGAATAGGCGCTGGAGTCAACCACTTGCCTACCCTTAAAAAACAGACCCGTCATGCCCTCGACTATGGGTATTGTGTATGATAGACTTCTTCAAAGAGGGTAGAATGAAACAGACATCGAGCAGTTTTGAAGAAGTATCCCAAACCAATGTAGAAGAACAAATACTGAGCATCCCCGCAGCAGGACGTGATCTTACCCTCATAAGCGCTGCCCATGCCGTTATTCACGCGGTCACTGTACTGATGCCTCTGATCTATCCGTTCATCCAGCAAGAGTACCATCTGAGTTATACGCAGATTGGCCTAATCGTCGCCATCCCCAACGCGGTCGGAGGTTTTTTACAGATCGTCTTTGGATTGCTTAGTCGTTACATATTGCGCAAAGTCATGTTGGGTGTTGGTAACATCCTGGTGGGGGTGAGTACGTTCTTTACAGGTACAATCACAGGCTACTGGTCGCTGATGCTGTGGAGCTTGCTGTCGCGCATTGCCGGAGCACCGCAGCATCCCGTTGGGAGTTCTTATCTATCTGATCGCTTTGGCCGCAAACGCCATGGTTATGCGCTGGCATGGCATGTGGCGGGAGGCAATATTGGAACATTAGCCGTTCCTTTAATTGCAGGTCCGTTGCTTGGTATATGGGGTTGGCGGCCCGTACTCTATCTTGCTGCTCTGCCGGGTATTTTGATTGGTGTAGCTATTCCTATTCTGGTTGATGAAAGAGAACTGCTAGATCGACGTACCCCGCGCAATCGGGTGGGAGTTGAAGATAGACAAGATCAGAAAACTACGGTTGCGACGAAATTGAAGTCGGGTCTCAAAACGCTGGTGCAGCCCTTACAAAGCCGCACACTGGTAATTATTATGACGGTGTCGGTCATTGCCGCTGGCGGGCGCGGTTTGGGCAATGTGACGACCTACGTTCCGCTCTATTTGCAGAATGTGCGGCATTTAGGCAGCAGCATTATCAGTATTTTGTTCACTATTTTGCTGCTCGGCAGCGTGCTTGGCCCTTTGCTAGGTGGTCGCCTCTCTGACCTGGTAGGACGTCGCTTGATGCTTTTGATTTTCTATGGAAGCTCTGCCCTGACAACCATACTTTTCATTATAGTTGCTGGCCCAGGGATGCCTTTCTGGCTGATTCCGTTGGCGTTGATCCTGATGGGGTTTGCTGTATATGCCGAAAGTCCTCTTCTGCAAGCATATCTAGCAGATGAGGCTAGTCCCGCAATCCGTGATGTGGCTTTCAGCCTCTACTTTGCGCTGGCCTTTGGGGTCGGGGCCGCCTGGAGCGGTATCCTTGGATGGATGATTGACAAATTCGGGTTTGGCGCCGCGTTCTTGACGATGGCAGCCTCCTATGTTGCGGCTGGCCTGTTACTGCTGTTGATACGCAACGAGCGGCCAGCAACAGAAAACCCAGCCTCCTAGGAGGCTGTCACACTTCAAGTGATAGGTGGTGATGGGGGGCCGGGCGACCGCAAGGGTCGCCCCTACATTTCACATGAAGCTTGACAGCCCATTAGGAGGCTACCTGGCATCAGAGTAGGGCGATGAAAGATTTTTCCTTACACCTCGACCGACATTGCCACAGCTCCACCTCCGCCCAGGCACAATGTTGCCAGTCCTTTGCCCCCGCCACGGCGGCGTAGTTCATAGATCAAGGTGGTCAAAACACGCGAACCGCTTGAGCCGATGGGATGACCAAGCGCAATCGCTCCACCGTTGACGTTTACTCGCGACCAATCCCAGTCAAGTTCTCTACCGTTCGCCAGGGTTTGCGCGGCAAAGGCTTCGTTGACCTCAATCAGGTCAAAATCGCTGATCTTAAGACCTGTGCGCTCCAGAAGACGCTTAACGGCGCGGGTGGGCGCGGCAAAAATGTAGCGTGGGGTGATGGCGGCCGAAGCATAACCAGTAATACGTGCCAAGACGCTCATACCGTTCGCTTTCGCGAAGTCGTGGTCTACGACGACGGTAGCCGAAGCTCCATCGCTTAAGCCAGGGGCGTTGCCAGCCGTAACCGAGCCACCCTCCTGGAAGACGGGCATGAGTTTAGTAAGCACATCCATTGAGGTGTCACCGCGAATGGGCTCGTCGGTGTCCACTACTACAACGCCTTTCTTCTGTTTGACTTCGATGGGGATGATCTCGTCTTTAAATCGCCCGGCAGCGGTAGCGGCAGCAGCCTTCTGGTGGCTCTGGAACGAGTACTGATCTTGCTCGTTGCGGGTGACACCGAACTTTTCCGCGATAATTTCGGCTTCACGACCCATGTGAATGTTTTCAAAGGCGCACCAGAGGCCATCATGCACAACGGCATCGATAAGCTCCCCATTGCCCATGCGATAGCCGGTGCGGGCCTTGGCCAATAGATAAGGGGCATTGCTCATGCTCTCCATACCACCTGCAACAAATGCCTGAGCATCCCCAGCACGAATAGCCTGGGCAGCCAGCATGACAGCCTTGAGGCCTGAACCGCATACTTTATTGACGGTAAAAGCGGGAATATCAACAGGTAGACCTGAATGAATAGCGGCCTGGCGAGCTGGAGCCTGTCCTACACCCGCAGAAACGACATTGCCCATGATGACTTCATCGATGGAGTCGGGTGAGATACCTGAGCGACGTACAACTTCTTTTATGACGATAGCGCCGAGTTGAGGCGCTGTGAAACTGGCAAGGTTACCAAGAAACTTTCCGGTCGGGATGCGTACCGCACCGACGATGACGGGTGTATGTTCTGACATAAGTGAATTCTCCATTGTGGCAAGATATTTTGGCCTCTACATCCACATCATTGTAGATGTGCGCAAGCGACAAGATACGCCTTTTTCATTGTATCTCGTACACAGGAGAAAGGGCAAATTATGGTCTTGCAGGAAGCGTACCCATCTGGAATCCCGCAGGTATGCTGATGTCCCACATGGAGACCGGCATCTTGGCTGCGGGTAGCAATTTAAGTGAATCATAAATTGGAGTGCCAGTACCGCGATCAACGGCACCTCGTAGAACATTGACAGGCATATAGTTCATATCGAGCAGCAACACAAGTCCATCTTTAAAGCGGATCCGGTAAACTTCTTGACCTTTAAAGTTATCTTTATCAAGATAGGTGGCGGCATTTGTCTGCAATTCATGTCGCAGTTTCGCAAGGTCAAACAGCGAGTCATCGACAGCCCATGCATCAGCTCCCCATTGAGCTACGTGATGTAGCATGTCCTTGCCGAGCATAGCATGATGGTCGCCAACTGCAACCACATCCAGTTGGCCATAGGCTGTCGTCTCTACATGCATGCGGTCGGAGCCGAGGTCATGATAGCAATCGACACGGTAGAGCATACCATTAGCAGCGGTCCTGGTTTCGCTGTGGTACAGGACATAGCTACTCCAGCTCAAGTTAGCAGGCAGCTCAAAGTCCTGTGCCCCTGGAGCGATGCCAACGAAGTGCGTGGCGGTCAAGAATGCGAACAGGAGTACAGCTGCAACTGCTACCTGGCTGATGATCCAGGAAGCTCGACGACGAGGGAGTTTCAAGCGCACCGGATTACGAGGTCGCACTCCATTTTGGGTAGATTGAACGGCCTCTTCACTTCGCAATTCCTCCACATTCTCGACATTACGAGGTCGCACTCCATTTTGGGTAGATTGAACGGCCAGAATCGCTGAGTCTACCTGCTGAGAGGGCGCTGTCGCAGGTAGACTCGCGACCAGGCGTGTAGCACTACTCACGAGATGAAGTTCTGCTGTACATGTGGAGCAAGTTGAGACATGCTTGAGCAAATGGTTCACCTGCTCAGGTGTGAGATCATCGAGAACGGCCAGGTATAAGCGTACAGTGTCGCAGACCTGGGGTCCATATTCTCCTGCACTCGGTATCGGAGGTAAATCAGTGTTGTTCATTGTCATGGCTCCCGTTGTACATCACCAGTTACACTGAGACGCTGATACTGTTCCGCGAACATGCGTTTCGCGCGCGAAATTCGGGTTGCGGCTGCATTTTGCGAGATACCTACAATGACCGCTATTTCCTGGTAAGGCACGCCCTGGGCGGCGCTCAGTACAAGTGCAATAGCATATTCCACAGGCATTTTTGCCAGGGCAAGTCGAATATGCTCCCGCTCAGCAATTTCTGGGATGCCTCCGGTATTGGAGGGTAGGTAGGAAACGTCTTCTTCACTCGGGCCCTCAGGATACTCACCAGCGCGGTTACGGCGTATGCGCATCCACCTGGAGATACGCTTTCGTTGGCGGAGTAGATCAACGCACAAATTTGTGGCAATACGGTAGAGCCAGGGAGAAAGGTTTTCCCGGTCATACAAGTCATTCCAGGCGACGTAAGCTCGCGTAAATACTTCCTGTGTGAGATCATCCGCGTCTTCCTGGTTACCAAGCAGGCGATAGATATAGGAGTGAATCGGTCGCCGGAATTTCTCATAGAGCATACCGAAGTCCAGAGCGGGAGTATCACTGGAACATGCCTTTGTATCTTTGTTCGTAGAATCAGTCGATTTTTCCGCTGTCATATTGGTATGCGCTCTTTCCTGGCATTGGGGTGCTCCGCCTCCTGTAGAGACGATATTTCGAGAGCCAGCGGTGTTTGATGGGCGCGATGGCGTCCCGCAATTTCTATCCGCTATTGACCTTACTGGTAGTATAGCAGGAATGGCGACCGAAGGAAACATACCAACCTCCATGAAACCGGGAATGCGCCGGTGCAGGCAGTATAAGCATACATACATACCCTACCACGATGAGAAGTCCAGGTTTTTACAGGAGAGTAGTCCTCCCAGCGGGGTTGATAGAAGTGTCGAGTCTCGTAAAGTCGTACCCGTCTGTTTTCGGCAAAGTCTCGTAAAGTCGTCCCCCACGTCGCTTTCATATCTCCTGGCGGAAAAGTCTGTCTCCTCCTGTTGATCTTGTTCGGCTGAAAGCTCGTCTCCTCCTGTGGGTCCGGTAGTGGGCTTTTGATCTTCTCCAGGCCAGCAGGAAAGTGAACCACATCTTGCCGTCGGGGCCGAGCGTGATGCCGCGAGGCGCGCAGCTAAATGACGGCGGGAACGGACAGGTGGTAGGGAGCGGGTACTCGGTGATGGTGCCCTCTGCAGCCCAGGCCAGTGGGACGGAGGTTGACAGGCTCAGGGCAAGGAAGGACAGCAAAGGAACTGTTGGGAGCAGCACGGCAGGCAAACGCGGAGGCAGGAAGTCCTCCTGCCTCCGCACGCTTCCAGCCAGGGTCGCCTGCCGTGCGTCGTGTCCCTGCTGCGCTGGCCGCTGGTGCTAACAACCGAGGCGGGTTGTGATCACCGTGGCCTCGTTGATTAACTGGGTGGCCTGCGTCGTCGTCAAGCCTTTCCCCGACTGGGCTTGCACCGCATTGCTGAAGCCATCCAGTTGACCGCAGGCCGCTGAGGCTTTGCCCGCCTTCACAGAGGCCAGCGCCGCCTGGAGCTTGGTATTCAGGCTCGTTTGCAGCCCTGTTGAGAGCTGGAAGCTGTTGACCACGTGGATCATGACCGTCAGCCCATCGGCTGCCGTCATCTCAAAGGCCCCGATATCGCAGGCCGGCCCTTGCGGTCGGCTTACCCCACGCTGGTCAGTGGCTGGGCAACTGCTGCCCACCGGGATCTTGTCCACCGCCGGGCTATCGGGCTCCAGGGCAATGGTCTGGGTGGGACCGCCATTGTTTTGTAAGCCACTTGGATCGAGCTTGGGATCGGTGTTCTGCAAGGAGGTGCTTGCGGTAAAGCCACAGGAGGTATCGCTCGAGAGGTTGTAGCCCTGATCGGTCAGTGTGCCACTGCAGTTGCCCCCGCCCTCGACCGCCGAGTTGTTGGCGAAGGTGCTGTTGGTGATAGTGACTGTGCCACTGTTTAAGAGGCCGCCACCGGTGTTGCTGGCGTGGTTATTGGCGAAGGTGCTGTTGGTGATGGTCACCGTGCCGCCATTGGAGAGGCCGCCACCGGCGGCGCTGCTACTGTTGTTGGCGAAGGTGCTGTTGGTGATGGTCACCGTGCCGCCATTGGAGAGGCCGCCACCGGTCCCGTTGGAGCTGTTGTTGGCAAAGGTGCTGTTGGTGATGGTCACCGTGCCGCCACTGTTTAAGAGGCCGCCACTGCTCCCGGCGCTCCCGTTTTTGGCGAAGGTGCTGTTGGTGATGGTCACCGTGCCGCCACTGTTTAAGAGGCCGCCACCGGAACCGGTGGCGAAGTTGTTGGTGAAGGTGCTGTTGGTGATGGTTACCGTGCCGCCATTGTTGGCGAGGCCGCCACCGATCCCGTTGGCGATGTTGTTGGTGAAGGTGCTGTTGGTGATGGTTACCGTGCCGCCATTGTTGGCGAGGCCGCCGCCGCTAGTCACGGTATTTCTTCCATTGGCAATGGTGAGGGCGTTGAGGGTGAAGGTGACGCCGCTATTCACGGAGAGCACCTGCGTGCTGCTGCCGCCATCGAGGGTGACCGTCTGCCCGCTGCCATCCAGGGTCAGGTTGTTCGTGCTGATCGAGAGTGTGCTGGTGATGGGGATGGTGCCACTACAACTGAACGTGATCGTGTCCCCAGCGGAGGCGCTGCTGATAACGGTGCCGATGCGCCCCGGGCCCGTCTCCCCACTACAATCGGTGACGGTCAGGGTCGCATCGGCAGCCGCATGCGCATGGTGGCTCACTCCAGCCACCACGACGCTGAGAGCGCTCAGCAGACCCAGCAGCGCCACGAGGAGAAGACGCGAGGGCCAAGCCATAAACTTTCCTGGTCTCATGAGAAACCACTCCTTTCTGTACCGCCTCTGTCGTCTCTCACCAGAGCCAGCGGCCCGCCTGGTGAGGTGACCTCGTGGTGCCTGCTCCACCCCTGCTGAGGCGGTCTGTGCCCCGCTGGCCTCGTCCGTGTGCTGACAATAAATACTCCTTTGCTTGAAATATTCGGAACCTTCAGAATATGTCCCGCCGACATGAATGTAGCAGGGGGGGGTATGATGGAAGTGAAGAAACGGTAAAGATACAGTTAAGAATACATCCATATGGTAACGGTTTCTCAATGCTGCCCTTTTCCTACCAATGAGCCATGCCCCCTAGGCGCACCACAGCGCCTGAAAAGGGGAGCATGAGAGCATGGAGGCACTAACGTCAACGGTCGGGGAGACGGTCGTGCGAGAAGCTTGACCGGAATGGAGTTCCTAGCGGCAAACCTCTTGGCGAATCACACTTCACTCAGGCACTATGATCCTCTTCAGAAGGCTGAAGATGTGAGGAGGAAGGAGCCTAGATGCACTCTCGAGGACAAACAACAACATTTCAGACGCGCCTGGAAATCAGCGAGCATGCAGCTGCCGGTTTGACTGACACCCAAATTGCGGCGGTAGTAGGGTGCTCAGTTTGGATCATAAGGAAGTGGCGACGACGATCTCTGCATCAGGGACGCGTCGGCTTAACCTCCCATATGGGACGCCCTGCCACTGGCCCGATGAGTACCTTTCCCAATGAATTAAAGGAGACCATCCTTCACCTGCGCACGCTCCATCCGGGCTGGGGACCGAATACACTTTTAGCTGCACTTAAGACGGATGCCTCCTGGCGAGATCAGCCACTCCCGAGTCGAACACAAATAGCCAGGCTCCTCAAACAGGCAGGCCTGACACGCCGCTATCAACCCCATCATGACCTCAACCAACCGCCTCGAACCTCACCGACGATCCCGCATCAGGAATGGCAGATGGACGCGCAAGGAATCATGCGGGTGGAAGGAGTAGGCAAGGTCAGCCTGATCAGCATCGTCGATGTCGTCAGTCGCCTGAAGGCCGAAAGTTATCCCAGCCTCGAAACGACCAATCCGGCTTTGCCTGACTATCAATTGACGTTACGCCGAGCGTTCCTAACGTATGGTTTGCCGGAAACGCTGACCCTGGATCATGGCACGGTCTTCTATGATAATACAACCCCTTCCCCTTTTCCCACACGGCTCCATTTGTGGTTACTGGCGCTGGGGGTGCAAGTGCGCTTCACGCGCAAGCGCTGTCCAACCGACCATGCGATCATTGAGCGCACTCACCAGACCATGACAGCTCAAGCGCTCCTCGGACAAACCTACGCGTCCCACGCTGCCTTGTGGGCGGGCTTGGATGAACGTAGGCAGGTTCTCAACCACTCCCTTCGCAGTCGCGTGCTCGCCCACAAAGCGCCTATAGAAGCCTATCCCCAAGCCATACATTCGGGACGATCGTATCGTCCTGAATGGGAAGAAGAGTTACTCTCTCTAGAGAAGGTGTACAGCTATCTCGCCCAGGGCAGGTGGTTCCGCAGCGTTGGCTCCAATGGGCTCTTTCACTTAGGAGCTTATCACTACTACCTGGGCAAGCGCTTTGCCCACCACAGTGTGGCCATCGGCTTTGATCCTGATACCCAGGTCTTGATCTGTCAACCTGAAGGAAGCGAGGACACCCTTGAGGTGCCCATCCAAGGCATCACCAAAGCAGAGTTAATGGGCGAGCTTGCGGTCCTGCAAGCCCTGCCGATCTATCAGTTAGCCCTCCCATTCTCGTTAGCGGCCTGGCGACAGCTTGAGTACGCTCACAATTTGACCGGTACGACTTTGTGAGACTTCGGGGAAAACAGATAGGTACGACATTATGAGATTCAACATCCGCTTCCCATTCGGGGCGATACGAGCGACCCGAGTGCGCTGCCTCTGGATAGGCCTGTAAGGGAGCTTGACCCTGCAACACCCCACTGGGAATATGCTGATTGAGCATAGCGCGGCGCGCATCCAGGCCGGCCCAGAGCGCCGCTTGATCCGGCCAGTGCTGGCCCAGCAGGGCTTGCAGCGTCATGGTTTGATGCGTGCGCTCAATTTTGGCGTGATCGGTGGGACAGCGCTTGCGGGTGAAGCAAACGTCAATGCCCAAGGCTAGGAGCCACAGATGCAAGCGGGTCGGAAATGGCGATGGGGAAGTGTTATCGTAAAAGACTGTTCCGTGATCTAAGGTGATCCGCCGGGGCAGGCCGATGGTCAGGAAGGCGCGTCGGAGCATGAGTTGATAGGCTTCCAAAGGCGGATTGGTCGTATCCAGACAGGGATAGCTCTCGACCTTAAGGCGGCTCACGATGTCAATGATGGTGATCAAACTGACTTTCCCCACGCCTGCCACGTGCATGCTTCCTTGAGCATCGAGTTCCCATTCGTCATGGGGTGCACCGTCCGGCTGGATCGCTGGGATGGGCAGATCACTATGCTTCTGATAGCGACGTGTCAGTTTCTCAGCACTCAGCAGTGCTGCAATTCGGGAGCGACTGGGCAAGGGGCGATCTGTCCAGCGGGGATCAACTCGTAGTTCCGCCAGCAGGGTCGTCGGCCCCCACCCGGGATGCCTCCGGCGCATCTGCAAGATGGCCTCGCGCATTCCCGTCGAAAACGTACCTAGCGGCCCGGTGGTCGGGCGGCCCATCTGAGAGCTGAGACCGGTACGCCCCTGGTGTTGACCACGGCGACGCCATTTGCGCACCGTCCAGACGGAGCAGCCGAGCGCCATTGCAATCTCGGGGTCAGACTGTCCAGCAGCGGCCCGTTCGGTGATGTCTAGCCGCTCTTGAAAGGTGGTCGTCTGTCCACGCCGTAGCATAGAGCCTCCAATCGTACCGCCTCCAGCTCGATCCGCGGATTGTTCGTGCTGGAGAAACAGAGCCGCTACCAATTGCGGCCACCAGGTACGATTTTACGAGACTTTCACCGAGAAGGGGGGGGTACGACATATCGAGACTCAACAATCGGCTATTGATCGATCGACCTGCACCTGGGTACCGGGCCAGACTTCGGCTCCTCGGTAAGGATCAAATGCTCTTGTCTGCGCTAACTGGCGAGCAAACTTGACACCATCAACCAGCACCCGGAGATCGGCTTCACTGGCCAGGTAGTTGGGCTGAATAACCGGCGGTTCAAAAGGGTATTAATACTAGGCTTACAATGTCTTCAGAGCCATTCATGATCTAGACCACATAGCGATACAACATCACTTCTCCATTATTTGTCATGCCGGCAAACCACAGGACAGCGCCGCTGGTGGCTTGAGCAGGTGTAAGTTGTAGCATGAAACCAGGGGTTGGTGGCCTGGTGACATCACTCCAACTGTTGGTGGTAGGATCGTAACGTCGAATGAATTGTGAAGGCGGCATGGGCATGGCCTGAGTAAGAACGCCAGAGGGCGCAATGAATTGAGTCCCTACAGAGGATGCGCCTTGTCCTATGGGAGGCACTCCGGATTGGGGATTACCCGTTGGTACTGGTATGGGCGTTGAGGGTACGACTGTACCTGTAATCGCCGTAGGTTGACCACTGAGTGGAAGCGTGGGAGATGCATATACCCGTCCATCCGGACTGACATACCAGTTCTGAATGCTCTGCATTTTTGTTGGGATGGCTACTATTTGCCATGACGAGCCAGCATTAGTACTCACTTGTAGGTGAAAGGAACCCACTTCAAAGGGGTAAGAAGGCTTCGGCATACCTGGGGCAAGAGGCAGTGGACTAATCGTACCCCCTACGTAGATTATCCGCGGGTTGCCGCTGGCAAGCTGGACCTGTGACCCGTAAGGGAGGTCTTTGAGCAACAATTTCCACGTAGTTCCGCCATCAGTAGTTTTGTAGAGTTGCTGATCCAGAACAGTATATGGGAGGGGACCATTTGTTGTAGCGCCCCTGAAAGGGAACAATAAAGCACCGACGAGGTCATAGATGGTGTTGGGGTTCGTGGGGTCGATGGCATAGCTGTGTAAACCAAGCTTCTGAGCAGTGAAATAGTTATCAATGATTGTCCAGTTATGTCCACCATCAACGCTTGTGACTAGGCGCGCCAGGAGATTTGGGAAGGTATGTATGGGCTGATTTTCAGGAACTGCTCTCGGTATAATCCATTGCATACCAAAGAGATGGTTGTCCTCGAGCTGGATTTGCTGCACGGACCACGACACTGGCGTCTGGGTATCAGGGACGTGAAGTACCGGTTGAATCGTCTCCCATGTCTGCCCACCATCTATGCTATGCTTCAACACGCTAGAGCGCTGTGAATTGCTTGCCACACTAACGACATAGATTTCGTCACTATCAGCAGGGTTGACAGTAAGCTGGCAAATGCTGCTTAGCCCGGCCTTGCTGCCAACATCTTGCCAGTGGTCACCGAAGTCTGTACTACGCAGTATAGTGAGGGCACCTGGGTTACTTTGGGAGGCAGTACCTGGTACTTGCAGCCCTACGCAAGCATAGATAACAGCAGGATTGTTGCGAGCAGCGGCGATGGAGGTTAGCGTGTAGCCTTTCAAAATCTGCTTCCATTGAGCAGCTGGCGGTGTAGGTGTAGTAGGAGTGGTCCGACCGGCCTGGTGCTGCCTCAATTGGGCAAAAACGAGAGCGCTCAGGCCAACCACAAGTATGACCACTATGATGGCACCGATACCTGCCAACCAGCGATTGCGTTTTGGACCTCCAGTGCCTGGAGGTGTCGCCTGGGAATCCACAGTATCACCGGTATTCTGAGTTTTCATATCAATACCCCTTCCAGAGATGTCTACGTGAGTATGATCCGTATCTCTCCCTACATTGCTCAATTCAATTATCATAGTGATGACGCAAAGGAGGGGACAGTAGTTCCCGACCATCTCTTTCAACTTGTCACAGTCCAGTCACATTAGGGCGCTACCACCAGAAATACAAACTTTCCGGTTAACTGATTATGCCAGTGTAGTTGCCTGGTACGCCAACATAGGTTGATTTCTCACGAGCATTGACACGATGCTCTACTGGGAATAATATATGCAAGGTATCAGAAATGTACAGGATAGCCTTTGCCTGTATCGTCCAGCACACCTGTTGTGGATGGTGGCTCCCCTGGAGAGCACATTCCTTACGAGGAGACTCGGCAAGGGTATCACTATTGCAAACCAAGCAAGGACTCTACCTACTATGTCGCAGATGTATGCTAACAATGGTGGGCGCGAAAACTCTGGACCCTACAACATCGATCAGGACGAACTGGAAAGATTACTTCTACAGGGTGTTGGCGATAGCAGTGGTGAGAGTGGTCCCCAGGATCGAAAGTCGCTTTCTCCTCGCTCGACAGACGAAAATACAAGCTCGTCCTTTAAAGAGGAGGAGGACAACGAGGACGCAGAAGTACTCGCAGGCGGTGATCTCCAGGGGGCATTAGGATTATTTGCAGAAGCCTCGCAAGATATGGCAACTGCAGGGGTAGAACTCGGTCTGGGACGGCATTTCGCGTGCGCGGATTTTTGTAACCAGGCAGCAGAAAAGGCCGCACAATCGGTGAGCTTGCTGCGTTTCGGCCGTCGAAGCATGTATGACCACGATTTACGAGCGCTTGGTGCATTAGTAGGGGCACCTGAGGAGATTCAAGAGGAGATGGCAATTTTGACGCCATTTCATCCCGAGGCTTTCTACGCAGATACACCTCCAGAGGAGGCAGACGAGGTGATTAACGCGGAGCAGGCCAGCAGCTATATCCAAAGTGCTCGTCGTGTACTACGTTGGGCAAGAGCAGTAGTTTTGAATGCGTGAAGATTGAAACTATTAGAACCAATGCAAAAGCCACTAGGTGGCTACGCTCCGCGTCATGCATTGGAAGAAGTATCGATTGGTCATTGGGAGGATTTCTGTGACGCAACAAATAACACGTTCGGGACTAGACGAGGCGGTGAAACAGTCACCTCGTAAATGGGTGTATTTATTTAGTGAAGGTAACGCCAAGATGCGCGACTTGCTTGGCGGCAAGGGTGCAGGCGTTGCGGAGATGACAAACGCGGGGTTACCCGTCCCCCCCGGATTTACGATTACCACTGAGGCATGCAACGCGTACTACGACGCGGGCAAACAGTTTCCCCAGGGCATGTGGGAGCAAGTACTGGAGGCATTGAAGATCGTCGAGCAACAGACGGGTAAAGGATTTGGCAAGCAGGAGAATCCGTTACTGGTCTCTGTGCGCTCGGGCGCGAAATTCTCTATGCCAGGGATGATGGATACGGTACTGAACCTTGGCATCAACGATGAGACTGTGCAGGGTCTGGTGAAGCTGACAGGCGATGAGCGTTTCGCCTATGATGCCTATCGCCGCTTCATTCAGATGTTCAGTAAGATTGTCTTGGATACTGATCCAAGAGACTTTGAACACGTACTGGATACTTACAAAGAGCGAGCGGGAGTAGTGAGTGATGCCGAGCTTTCCGCGGACGACCTTAAAAAACTGGTGGACGAATTTAAGCAGATTGCCGAACGCCAGTCCGGTGAACCATTCCCTACAGATGTCTACGTACAGTTGCGGAAAGCAATCGAGGCCGTATTTTCATCGTGGAACAATAAACGCGCCATCGACTACCGCAATTTCAACAAGATCCCCCACAACCTGGGGACGGCTGTGAATGTGCAGAGTATGGTCTTCGGCAATATGGGCAACGATAGCGGCACAGGCGTAGCATTCACGCGTGATCCCAGCACGGGCGTCAAGCACCTGTATGGTGAATACCTGCTGAACGCTCAGGGCGAGGATGTGGTAGCCGGTATTCGCACCCCATCGAAGATCGATCGCCTGCAACAAGATTTGCCACAGGTTTACACGCAGTTCCAGGAGATTGCGCATCGCCTGGAGCAGCATTACCATGATATGCAAGACCTTGAATTTACGGTCGAGAAGGGCCGTTTGTATATGCTGCAAACACGCTCTGGTAAGCGTACCGCCCAGGCGGCCATCAAAGTGGCTGTAGATATGGCGACGGATGGCTTGATCAGTGAGCAAGAGGCGGTAATGCGTGTCGACCCATTCCAGGTGTATCAATTGTTGCTGCCGCGCTTTGACGAGAATGAGAAGAAGCAGGCTGAGAAAGAGGGCAGGCTACTGGCGAAAGGCTTAAATGCTTCTCCAGGGGCTGCCAGCGGCAAGGCCGTTTTTGATGCCGACCGCGCAGAACAACAGGGCAAGGCAGGTATACCTGTGATACTTGTGCGCCCAGAGACCAGCCCCGACGATGTGCATGGAATGCTGGTCGCCAAGGGCATCTTGACAGCGCGCGGCGGCGCGACGAGCCATGCAGCCGTGGTTGCACGCGGACTCGGCCTGCCCTGCGTCGCAGGCACCGAAGGTATCCGCGTCCACGAGGAAGAGCGTCTTTTCCGCGTAGTCGGATCCGATATGGTCATTCGAGAGGGAGACGACATATCGATTGACGGCGCGACCGGTGAGGTTTTTGCGGGCATTATTAAGACGGTAGACGCCGATTTTGAAAAAGAGCACGATCTGAAGAAGTTGCTGGAGTGGGCCGACTCCATCCGCAAATTGGGAGTGTGGGCGAACGCTGACTATCCACGCGATGCGCGACGTGCCATCGTCTTCGGCGCGGAAGGCATCGGACTATGCCGTACCGAGCATATGTTTATGGAGCAGGAACGTCTGCCCATCGTGCAGAAGATGATCCTGGCGGAGAACAAGCAGGAGCGGCTGGCGGCGCTTGACCAGTTGTTGCCTTTCCAGCGCGGCGACTTCAAAGGCATCTTCGAGGCAATGGTGAATCCCAGGACCGGGGAGGGTTACCCGGTGGTGATTCGCCTGATCGACCCACCGCTGCACGAATTCTTACCTTCTTATGAAGAATTGCTGGTGGAGGTGACGCGGCTGGAAACAACTGGAAGCAATCCGCAAGAACTGAAAGAGAAGCGCAAGTTGCTGGAGGCGGTGGGAGCGATGCGTGAGATGAACCCGATGCTGGGCTTGCGCGGCTGCAGACTGGGGCTACTCTTCCCAGAAATCAATGTGATGCAGACTCGTGCAATCCTGGAGGCGGCGCTGGAACTTGCCAGAGAGGGGAAGAAGATCCATCCCAAGATCATGATTCCACTGGTTGGGCATGTGAATGAGCTGAAGGAAGTACGTCGACAACTCGAGGCCGTGGCGCAGGAGATTACAGCTGAGGTCGGTTCTGCTGTTGAGTATAAATTCGGCACGATGATCGAACTACCACGGGCCGCTCTGACTGCCGATCAGATCGCCACGGTTGCTGAATTCTTCAGCTTTGGCACGAATGACCTGACACAAACGACCTTTGGCATTAGCCGTGACGATGCCGAGGGCAAGTTCCTTCTGAAGTACGTCGACGGGTTGGAAGAGCCTGGAGCTAAGGAGAAGGTTAAAATCCTACCTGTCAATCCATTCCAGACACTGGATCGCGATGGAGTGGGCCAACTGGTGCGCATGGGAGTTGAAAAGGGACGCAAAGCGAACCCGGATCTGGAAGTGGGTATCTGTGGTGAGCATGGTGGCGATCCCGTACTTTGGTAGTTTCAATTTAGTCAGCTTGTAGAGCCGACTGACAGGAACAGCTTTTTGACAGTCAATGCAAGGGCCATAAGCTTGTCAAGCGACTTGAGTGAAATCCGCTTCCGAGAAACTACCAAAGTAGTATTAACGCGATGTGCAAGCGAAAACTTGTACATCGCGTTAAGTGTAAAGCCTTGAGAACGTGAAAAAATGCATTGACAAGCGCTAGTATTCGGATTATGCTTGTGTATGTTACACCCGTGTAAAGACTTTCTACTCGCTTCCCAATCAGGAGAGAGGTAAGAATAAGAAGAAGTATTATTGTCGGGCAGACAACGTGAAACCAAGGGGTACCCACGACATAAGGGGTACATTTGGAGGAAAGGGGCCATGTATGAGTACAAGCCCGCAGCGTCTTGGAAAATATGAATTGCGTACACGATTGGGTCAGGGTGGTATCGGCGAGGTTTGGAAGGCCTTTGATCCTCAATTCCAACGCTATTTCGCTATTAAAATCTTACAGGTTGACCTACAAGACGATCCTGAGTTCATGACTCGTTTCAACCGAGTCGCACGAGCAGTTGCTACCCTACAGCATCGTAACATCGTGCCAGTTCATGATTTTCAGGCTATCCGCGCTCCTGATTCGTACCTTGTCACTGCTTACATAGTTATGGACTATGTAGAGGGGCCGACAATTGGCGAGTATATTTACAACACATCGGGTTTGGGGAAAATTCCACCGCCTGCCACAATTGTTCAACTCTTTACATCTATAAGCGCGGCTATCGATTACGCTCATCAGCATAGTATCAGCCATCGAGATATCAAACCGTCCAATATTCTGCTCGACAAAAACAACACCACGTGGAATCCGATGGGCGAACCTATGCTTACTGATTTCGGGCTTGTCGAGATGTTGATGACCTCCTCAACGACCGAAATAAACGCAAAGATTCTTAATCCCCTATATATGTCACCCGAGCAAGCTCAAGGCTATCCTGGCACTGAACGCAGCGATATCTATTCGCTTGGGATTATCCTCTACGAGGTCTGCACAGGGATGCACCCTTATAAGGGCCATAGCCCACCTGCTATCATGATGCAACACATCAGCGCCACGCCTACACCGCCCGCGCAATATCATCCGAATATTCCACCCGCAGTGACAATGGCAATTCTGCGCAGCCTTACGAAAGATCCCGCGGCACGCTTTCCAAGTGCCTCTTCTCTGGCTGCTGCGCTTGCGGAAGCGCTCAATTTGCCAATGCCTGAGATGTCGAGCATGTCCGACTATACAATGGATCCGAGGAACAGCCCAACATTCATTGTAGGCACACCAGTTGATGGCGTTCGATTTGAAGGCAGGCGACAACAGGAGGATGTTGTCTCTGCTGGAACTGCATACCCTGTAGATCGAGTGGACATTTCTCAATCCAACCTACCAGGACCACCTGGCACCACGCCATCATCGCCCTCGACACCAATCGCTGGTACTCAAGCAGCTCTTTCCACGCCAGCGTTTGTAACACCTGTTCATGTGGGGCAGAGTACACCTACGACGCCCACAGGCGCTGTTGGTGGCAGTTCTGTGACTTTGCAACAGGGCAATTCGGCCCCGAACCTACAAGCGTTCCCATTCACGCCGCTACCCGGGACGTCAACTCCTTTACCTTCAACCTCGCCACCAATTGTGACGCTGCCTCGTGCGCCAAAGAGTAGAAGAAAGGGCCTCTTGATTGCGTCGATTGTGGCACTGGTTATTGTGCTGGCAGGTGCAGGGCTAGGTGCTTTCTTTGTATTCAATCGTAACGCTCCCGTTGCTACGGCCGTTCCGATAGTTGGACATGCCTACTTTCTGAGCAGTGGGCTGTCGAATGAGGTCACCTCCCAGGGGATCAACGATGAGTTGCAGATCGATATACAAAACGTGCCCAACCCGGCCGCAGGGAAGAGCTATTACGCTTGGTTATTGAGCGATACACACGGGAGCGACAACCTCTCGCTGCTCCTGGGAAATTTAAGCGTTGATCATGGGAAAGGGCACATAATCTTCAAAGGGAGTCAGCAGCATAACAACCTGCTTGCGAACTATAGCCGAGTTCTGGTAACTGAAGAGAACGCCAATCTCACTCCGATAGGACCTTCATTGGATACGAGCACATGGCGCTATGTTGCTGAATTGCCGCAAAAACCTAATCCTAATGATACGACTAACCATTACAGCGTTCTCAATCATCTGCGCCACCTGCTCTCGGGAGATCCGACACTGGATAAACTGGCCTTACGCGGTGGCCTGGGCATATGGCTCGTCCGGAATGTGGAAAAGGTGCAGGAATGGGCAGGCAGCGCCAGGGATTACTGGTCAACCAAAGCCACCGATTTGATGCGTGCGCAGCTCATACGTATCCTGGACTACCTTGATGGTGTGACCTATGTCGGTCTGGATGTATTATCCACCAATCCTGTGATTGTCGACCAACGACTGGCCAAAGTTTCGCTGCTGGAGCTCAACCAGGACCAGGTACCCCCTGGCTACCTGGTGCATATCGGTCGCCATCTGAAAGGTGTCATCAGCGCCCCAGGAACAACTGCCCAGCAACGCAACCTTGCCATTCTGACCAATATAGACCTGAACAACGTCACGCAATGGCTCACCAGGGTACGTAACGAAGCAAAACAACTGGTGAATTTGCCAAGCGCAGAATTGCTTTCCCCGAACTCACTATCGTTATTAAACGATATGGCTGCTCAAGCACTGTATGCTTACATCGGTCAGCTCGACCCTTCAACTAATAAGGTACTGGAAGGCGTCATACAAGCTTATTATCATCTCGCGGGGCTGGCAAGTTTTGAGATTACCCAATACAAGATGTAGAGGTGCTATATATTGCTTCCCTATAGAGAAGAGGTGCCGGGATGAACACAAGCCCACGACGACTTGGAAAATACGAACTGCACGAGCGATTGGGACGAGGTGGTATGGCAGAGGTCTGGAAGGCTTATGACACCCAGTTGCAGCGTTATGTGGCCATCAAAATCCTGCATGCGGATCTACAGAATGACCCGGACTTCATGAATCGGTTCCTGCGCGAAGCGAGAGTTGTTGCTTCCTTGCATCATCCCAACATTGTGCAAATTCACGACTTCCAGGTCTCGCGCCCTCCTGAATCAGACAACACGGTTGCCTACATGGTTATGGATTACGTGGAGGGACCGACGCTAGCTGAATATATCCACAACAACTCAGGTACGGGAAAGTTTCCGGCTCCGAGCGAAATCGTGCGACTTTTTACTTCGATCAGCAGTGCTATTGACTATGCTCATCAACACGGCATGATACACAGGGATATCAAACCGGCGAATATCCTGCTGGATAAACGTTTATCCGAGGCGGTTAGTGGCTCAATGAACCGGGCACCCATAGCAGGCGAGCCTGTGCTTACTGACTTTGGAATCGCTAAATTGTTGGGAGGATCCGCGGGGATGATGAGCGGCTCGTGGATTGGAACACCCCTTTATATTGCGCCGGAGCAGGTACAGGGCTATCCAGGGAACGAACGCAGCGATATTTACTCGCTTGGGGTTATTCTCTATGAAATTTGCACAGGAGTGCGACCATTCCAGGGCAACAATCCTTCCAGCATCATGATGCAACATGTCAACGAAACGCCGACATCGCCAGCACTCATCAATCCGCAGATCCCGCCTGCATTGACGTTGGTCATCATGCGCTGCCTTGCAAAGGATCCCGCAGCACGTTTTTCCAGTGCTTCGAGCATGACCGCTGCGATAGCGGAAGCGGTCAACTTGCCAGTACCCGAGAGCCTGGGAGTGCCTACTTACCCTGGAGACGCGATGGATGAGCCAACGTTGTACAAGCCACTGCAAACCGGCAGTGGTTCGACTCCTTCGGCACCTGTGTCGCCAGCCCTTAGCTCTTCGCAGCCCTCTGCGCCAATCACAGGGACGGGCGCGGCATCCACGCCAGCGAGTATGTCGCCAGTAAGCAACAGTGGCATTCCCGTAACCCCTTTACCGGCCAATTCAACACCACCTCTCCCAGCCACCGCACCTGTGCAGATGCAAACGCAAAACACACCGCCAAGCATGACGCACCAGGTGCTTTCGCTTACTTCTACCCCTGTTCCTCGAAGCGGATCGAAAAGAAGGAGATGGCTGCTGGTTGGATTGGTCGCAGCCATTGTGCTCATAGTAGGCGCAAGTCTGGGCACTTTTTTCCTGGTTATGCATCAAAATACTGCCCGTAGCGTAAGCGGCACACCAGGAGGCGTCGCATTCTTTTTCAGCAGTGGGCAGATGAATCCGGACAACAGCCAGGGCATCGAAGATGGCATACAGGTTACGTTAAAGAACATTCCAAGTCCCTCCCCTGGCAAAAGCTACTACGCATGGTTATTGAGCGATAAGCAAACGAGTGTAAAGACGGCGGTGACGGTGGTTACTCCGGTGCCGGCAACTCCCGGAGGCCCGGCAACAACTGGAGTCACAGCCTGTCCACCCGGCACACTGAGTAAGGCGCAGCCGCGTTCACTGGGGAAATTGCCTTTCAATAATGGTAGTATCAACTTCCATTACATCGACCAACTGCATACCAATTTGGTAGAACTGTACAGTCGTATCGTGATTGCTGAAGGGGATACGAACAGTGTGCCTGCTGCCCCACCTACAGAACAGCAGCAATGGCGTTTCTATGCTGAGTTTCCGCAAACACATGAGCAGGTGGGACAGTGTTTTAGCGCGCTCGATTATATTCGTCACCTGCTTGTTGAGGGACGCGTCTTACATACCCTGGGGATACATGGCGGCCTGGACATGCAGATTCTTCGAAATACTTTAAAAATTCTGGAGTGGGCCGGCAGCGCCAAAGATTCCACAGCCCCTGATTTTGTACACAGACAGACGATACGCATTCTGGACTACCTCGATGGAGCTGTTGTTGTGCAGCAGGATGCTCCTGGAGAACCACTGCTGGTCGACAAGGTAATCGCCCAGGTGCCGCTGCTCAATCCGCTAAACCTACAGGCAGCGGAGAGCAAAAGCTACTTACAACGCACTGATTTCCAATTGAAGGGCCTACTTAGTGCGCCCGGTGTAAGTGTTCAGGTGCATGCCCTTGCCAAGGGTACTGAGGCGGCCCTGCTTAACCTGCAAAGCTGGTTGGAAAATGTGCGGAAAGATGCAATTATGCTAGAAAAGGCATACATGCAGTTTGGAGGGCAACTGCTCCAACAACCGCTGACACAAACTACGTTGGCGGATATGCAAACGTGGGCAAATTATGCCGTTGTTGGGCGGCTTGATCCATCTGCTAACAAGGTACAGCCGGGGGCGATACAGATTCACTACAGTATCCAGCAATTTGCAACGTTTAATGTTGCGTCGTTTACAAAGCAGGCCAAGTAGAAAAGAAAGTCTTCGATGAGTACAGAACCGAGACCGGGTGAACGCAAAGGTAACAGTACCGCTTACGGAAAATACGAATTGCGCGAGCGTTTGGGGCGCGGCGGTATGGCTGAGGTTTGGAAGGCTTTCGATACACAATTGCAGCGTTTTGTCGCAATTAAAATTCTGCATGCCGACCTGCGATCGGACCCCAATTTTATGACGCGCTTTTTGCGTGAAGCACAGGCCATTGCGTCTCTCCGTCACCCTAATATTGTACAGGTACACGATTTCCATACCGCTTCTGAGGAGGGTGACACGATTGCCTACATGGTGATGAACTACGTCGAGGGACCGACACTCGCTGAGTATATCTACAACACTTCGCGCATGGGGAGATTTCCGCCAGCCACCGATCTTGTCAATCTTTTTGTAGCCATAAGCAGAGCTATCGACTATGCGCATCAACGCGGGATGGTTCACCGCGATATCAAGCCCTCAAACATTCTGCTTGATAAACATTTTTCCAGCTCTCGCTATCCCAGGGGAATGCCCATTCTGACCGATTTTGGCATTGTCAAACTGCTAGGGAGTTCGTCAAATACACTCAGCAAGTCGCTGCTGGGCACCCCGACCTATATTTCACCGGAGCAGGCGCAAGGCGACCCGGGCAATGAGCGCAGCGATATTTACTCACTCGGGGTTATCCTCTATGAAATCTGTACAGGTGTGCGGCCATTCCAAGGTGACACGCCCATCGCTATCATGATGCAGCACCTGACGGCCATGCCTACTTCCCCGGCGTTGATCAACCCGAACATTCCACCAGCACTCACCGAGGTAATATTGCGTTGCCTGGCTAAAGAACCCGCGGCACGTTATACAAGGGCCTTAGAGATGACTAGCGCCATGGCAGATGCGTTGAATTTATCAACCTTAACAAATCTGCATTCACCGCTGTATACAGAAGAAAGGACGACCTGGCCGGTTGCAGGAAATTCCTCGCAGGTCAATTTAGTTGCGCAACAAAATATTACGCCGCCAGCATCACAGACACCGATAGGTCCCGGCCAGGCGCAGTTGAGGGTTGGGCTTTCGCAGACAGGAGCCGGGCTCTCACAGTCGGAGGCTGCGCAAGCGCAGGCGGAGGTTGGACAGATGCAGATGGGAGCCGGGCACCCGCAAGGGGTGCCCCTACATGTCCAAAATGTGGAGGCACCCCTGGTGGGAGGAATTTCTACTCCTAGGACACCGACGGGTAGCACATCCATTGGCGCTAGTTCCACTCAGTACGCGCAGAACAGTGCAGCGCAGCAGTTAGCGGCCCTGGCACCGGCGCATCCGCCCATTTCGACTCCGGGACATTCGCCTGCACCGGGATCGATAGGAAGGCAGAAACGAAAGAGTATTCTTTGGTTATCCGCTGCGCTGTTGATCGTCGTGCTGGTAGGGGCGACAGTCGGTGCTATATATTTCGCCACGCATAAGAATTCTAGCACTACCACGACAACTAACCAGCTTGCCGGTCACGCTTACTTTGATAGTAGCGGAGTCTTGAACGGGGGGATAGCTGATGAATTGCATGTCGTTTTAAACGGGGTTTCCGGCCCGGACTCCAGCAAAAGCTATTATGTGTGGCTGATGGGTGATATCAACCAGGGGAATGGTGTTGCGCCACTTTTACTCGGGCTATTGAATGTGAACCAGGGGAAAGTGGATATCACTTATCCCCACGATCAGCAGTTTACCAACCTGCTGGAACATTACAGCCGCCTGCTCATCACAGAGGAGAACGCAAACAGCAAGCCTACTGCGCCAGCCTCGGATCAACACACCTGGCGTTATTCTGCTCAGATTCCACAGACTCCATCACAAGATGTTGAACATTTAAGTACCCTCGATTATATCCGCCAGCTACTGGTTACGGAAGCAAATCTGAAAGGGTTACATACCGGAATGGCTATCCAATTCCTCAGGAATGTTCACACTGTGTGGGACCTGGCACGCACCGCTTCAGATAATTGGGGCAACAAGGATGTCAACTCACTTCGCAACCAGGTCATAAGCATTCTGGACTATCTGGATGGTACATCTGTCTCACTGGATGCACCTGGCGCATCGCTGCTGGTCGATGCAAAGCTGATCCAGCTTCCCCTGCTTGATCGTACTGTGAATCAAAATCCTGGCAGCTACTTCAAAATGCTCGATGACAAACTGAGCCACCTGAAGTTAGAATCTGATGTTACAGCGGAAATGACCAATCTTGCAAATCAGGCTATTTCCGCACTTCCAGGTGTGCAGAACAATTGGTTAGGACCGGTTCTAAAGGATGCGCAGCAACTGATGAAGATGAATGATGCGCAATTGTTGCAGGCCTCGACGAAAGACATCCTGACCGACATAGTTAATCGGGCGGGGTATGCTTACAATGGGCGAGCTGATTCATCGACTAATTCGATGCAGGGTGGTGCTGCCTGGATTAACGAGAAAATTCAGGGCCTTGCGACTTTCGAAGTGAAAACGTACACCTCAAGTTAGCTTAATTGCAGATTAAACGTGTACTATCGCAGTGATACTCCCTACATCCACCTTGATATTCTAACTAACGCTATCAACACGAACCAACACTTTCAACACGCCAGGTTGTTTCGCATGCTCAAATGCTGCCAGCACATCATCTAAACTATGGCGTGCGCTGATCAGTGAGCGCACATCAACTCTTCGTTGGCTCAATGCGCGAATCGCGGGGGCAAAGGGACCACAGCGAGAGCCCTGCACGCGAATCTCATCGATGACGATAGGCGCCAGGTTTAAGGTGCTTTTATCGGCTACTGTACTTTTTAGGAAGAGCGTGCCTCGCGGGCGAGTCAGGCGCAGCGCCAGTTCAAGTCCCTGCGCTGACCCGGTACATTCCACCACCATATCAGCGCGACGTTTGCCTTTGGCTATCGCTTGCTGGACATCGACCAACAGGTAGGTCTCGATGCCATGCTGTTCTGCCAGGGCCAGTTTGTCTTTATGCTTGCCCACCATCTTGACATGGCAACCAGTTAGAGCCAGCACCTGGGCGGCAAGCTGGCCCATTTTGCCGTCGCCCAGCACGATAACTGTATCAGTTGGATGAAGATGCACCTGTTCCAGCATCTCAAAATTCGCAGCTAACGGTTCCACAAAGACGGCTTCTTCGTCGCTTACTGTGTCGGGCACAAGGTGCAGGTTCTCGATGGGCAGGGTCAGGTAGTCGGCAAAGGCGCCATCACGGTTGACAATGCCGAGCGTGGTGCGGTCCGGGCAATGGCTGGGCATGCCACGCGAACAGTAGAGGCAATCAGGACGATGGCAGGCCGCGTTGATCTCGCCAACCACGCGCTTGCCGAGCCAGAAGGTGGGAACGCTGGCCCCGGAACCCTCATATACAGCTTCAACCACTCCGACAAATTCATGTCCTGGTACACCCTGAAAGCCCATATAGCCCCGTGCAATCTCTAGATCGGTGTTGCAGATACCGGCTTGTAAGACACGTATGAGGGCTTCGCCATCAACCGGAGCTGGTATAGGATAGTTGCGATCAAGCATAAGGCCGGTTTCCCGGCGCACTAATGCTCGCATGAAATCGCTCTCCTCTTCTCTGGATGTAGTTTTTTCTGGTATTGATCGTCAGCGTTGCGATTAGCAGCAGATCACATCAAACGCCCGCTCAATGTCCGCCACATCGTCAGCTCGTCGGATATTCTTTGCACGACAGGATGGATTTGGACACCGCCAAACATACCACCCAGATTCAGCAGGATCTGAAATTATGAGCATGCGTCGAAATGACTCCGGCTCTGAAGGAAGAAGGGTTCCACACTTTTCACACACAAGTTGTCTATTCTCATTCACGATGACCTGGTACTCTTGATCGTGAGGCATTGATCGGTCCTTTCTCGTGACCTTCGTTTATAGGTAAAAGAGGTACTCATCACAGAAACCATCACTACTTTCTACTTTTTCTAACACGGCCTCCAGCACGAATATTCCCTCTTATCCTCAGTCTGCGGGCCGTAGGGCAGCGTCTACCTCTCTGCCTATACGGATAACTATGCCTGGTAAGGCCTCAATATCTTCAAGGGAGGTGCGGAAGTTGACCACACAGGCCCGCAGCAAGAACGTTCCTTCAACGACAGCATTAGAAACAATAACTTCACCGCTCTTCTGCAAACGATTCAAAACCTCAGTATTCAATTGGTTGAGGTAGGCTTCGACATTCTCCGAGCCGGGTGCGAGATCGGGTGGTACATAACGGAACGTGGTAATGCTCAATCCTTGGGTAAAAGCCTGCAGTTCCGGCTGGGCATCTACCAGTCGGTACAGTTCCTGGCTGAGCAGGATATCATCGGAAATCATCTCGACATAGCCCTCCCGACCGACCTGGCGCAAGGCCAGCCAAACTTTCAAGGCACGCAAGCCACGCGAGTTCTGCGGACCGTATTCAAAGTAATCGATGGTGGGTTCAGCCTGGTCAGCAAAGTGATAATACGGTGGATGAAAGCTGAAAGCATCGCGTAGCGCTTCAGGGTTCCGCACCAAGGCGCATCCAGCCTCGAGTGGGGCATACAGCCATTTGTGTGGGTCCACGGCAACTGAATCGGCCTCGCTGATTCCTTTGAGATCCCCTGGAACCGTTACCTTCCTATCATTGAGGAGCATAGCAGCAAATCCGCCATAGGCACCGTCCATATGGAACCACAGGTCATACTCCCGGCAGATGGCAGCAATTTCAGGCAGGGGATCGACTGCGCCAGTACTCACGGTACCTGCTGTCCCTATAATAAGAAATGGCAAATCGCCTGCCTTGATGTCTGCTATAATTTGCTGGCGTAACGCCGAGGTGTCCATGCGAAGCTGCCCATCAACCGGAATCCAGCGAATGGCATCCGTTCCTAAGCCAAACATATCGGTCGCCTTGTGAATCCAGGTGTGTGTCTCGCTCGAGGTATACAGGCGCATCTGGCCACTCTCCTTCCCCCTCATCCCCGCTGTGCGCACGTCCCAGGTGACTTTAGCTTTGCGGGCCGCGAGAAAGCCTACGAAGTTGCCCATGTTGCCACCACTGACCAGCAGGCCGCCACAGTCTGTTGGGTAGCCGATCAGCTCAGCAATCCAGCGGATGGTCTGCGCCTCGATTTCAGTGCCCATTGGAGCGCCGGGCCACGCACCAACGTTTGGATTCACTGCGGCCGCCAGTAGATCACCCAGCGCCCCGATGGGTGCAGCAGACGAAGTAATCACCGCCATGAAGCGCGGATGACCATTGAAGGTTGAGTGGTCGAATAAGAGATCGGCAGCTTCCTCGAGCAGGTTTCTGGCCTCGTCACCCTGTTCGGGAAGAGAACCAGAACCAAGCACTTCCCGAATTACCCTGGGCGATTCATTTGGAGTCACAGGCCGATCAGGCAGTGTACACAGAAATTCGGCAATGCGCTCTACTAACTGGTACCCCACCTTGCGAAATTCACTGGGACTCATCTCTAGTGGTGCAATGCGATATCTGAGAGCGTCTCTCTTTTCCATAATGTGTTGTCTCCTTCCCGCTAAACCTAGCGCAGTCCTTCAAACAAATCGCTCTCGATTCTGCGTCCACCATTTACAAGGCTGAAAGCCCTGTAGTACGTTTGAGAATCCCACAAATCCTTCTGATACTCCTGTGATGCATGCTCAAGCTGACGATAGGCAGCCAATTGTGACTGATGGCACAAGATCGCTTCCCACACGATCTGCCTGTAGTTTTTCGTATCGATATGAGTGGTGATAGCCCACTCCGGCCACCCGATACCACGTCGCTCCACTCCATCAACATGCATGACCAGGTCCCCAAAAACAGCTTGATAAGCAACTCCTAATTGCAGTGTTGGTGCCATGTAATACAGTTTCGAAACACTATGGGAGGCCAGGTCTTGATGATACAGAGAGGTTGGATTGGCTGCTTCAACAATGGCAGCCGTGGTGAACTGGCAAATGGCGATATGATCGGGATGCCCATATGCGCCATCTGGCCCAAATGTAACCACGACATCGGGCCTCACACTGCGCAAATGGCCAGCGATCTTCGCGATTACCTCGGCTGGATGAGCCTGATCCAGGTCGCCATCAATGTAATCCAGGAAATCGATGTGACGAATACCAAGCACACTGGCGGCTGCAAGCAATTCCGCCTCGCGTATCTTTCCCAGAGCTTCCAGACCAGGATAATTGCTCTCGTCACCAAACCAGCCGCGTTCGCCCCTGGTCGCAGTAACAAGGTAGGTTTCGACTCCCTCGGCTGCATATTTAGCGATTGTGCCACCATTGCCCAGCGATTCGTCGTCAGGGTGTGCCAACACACACATTAATTTTAGTTTGTTCGTCATATCTTCTCCTCTTATCCTACGTCTACAGTAGCTTAAAGAGCGCATACGTTCATCCGTAAGATTATCCATTTCGGAGGAAGTGCTCACACCACTGACGACGATGCTTCAAATCTCCGCTGTCGTCGGGAGTCTTCTCTGCGGCCATTGATACCAACAAGCAGCATCAGTACCCTGGTGGAATAGGAAAGCCGCCGAATGTATATGCATCCAAGTAGGTGTATCTGTCCTGGTAGCTATAAGAAGTGCCAGGACAGATATCGTTCTCCTACGTCGTCGCTTGCGCCTGCCATGCATCAACGATTTCGCCATCATGCCATTCGGGTTCACCTTCGAGCAGTGGCAGCCACTGGCGATAGCGGGCGTCTTGCTCAGCGCTCTGCGCATTTGCCCAATACGCCTCTTTATTGGCGAACACCACCGCGAGATAGTATTCATTCGGGTCGGCATCCATGCGATAGCCATAGCTTGCTACGAACCCCGGTACCTGCCCGGCTTCAAACGGTCGCGTTTGCTCTTTGAGGATTTGTCTGAACTGGCTTTCCATACCTTGTTTAATGCGAAAACGTGCGACTGTTCCGTACATGATTGTCTCCTCTCTTTCATGGAACTCGTCCATTTCTTTGTGTCTGAATACGCAACCTCGTATTGCTCTTTTGTGCGAGCAATGAGGCAATCTACTGATTACCATTGCCCTGACTCTAGGTTACCTGGAGGTATGAACCATAGCATCGGTAAGATTACGTATTTTCAACACCTGCATTGAATATGGGGAACAGAGCGTATCCGTACCCCCGTCATATGTATTTATTGGCCTGGTATTACGCGGCTATGGTGCAACCTCGTAAAGGATATTGAAGGGATTCTCCATCGGCACGCGCCGCACACTGCTGAATCCCGCTTCCGCGCACAGTTCGCGCATTTTCGACTCCGGTATGCCGGCGGTGCCTAGCCCTTCGCCATGATGGGCGAGCGATGTGGTCATGCAGTAGAGCACACTACAACTGTAGAAGAAAGCACCGAGCAGCCCGATGTTCTCCTCCAGCTTGTCTGAGCTGTTGATTTCCAGGCACACATAGCGCCCATCAGGTCGCAGTCCATTGTTGATGGCCTGTAACAATCCGCGTGGATTAACCGCATCGTGCACGACGTCGAAGGTGGTTATCACATCGTACTGTTCAGGCAGTCCCTCTGACACGTCCCGGTGCTCGAAGCGCACGCGATCGGCCACTCCTGCTGCCTGGGCGTTGGCCGTGGCTTGCTGGATGAAGGGAACGAAGTTGTCGTAGCCAACGTAGCGCGACTGGGGATAGGTCTGAGCCAGCTTGATCAACGCCTTTCCCTGCCCACAGCCGACATCGACAACCAGTGCGCCACGTTCCAGTTTTGCCTGCACCTCCGGCATGGCCGGCAGCCACACCGGCACCAGCAGATTCTCAAACCAGCCGCTGGTAAAGCGTGCCACGCCCTCCCAGGTGCTCTTGTCGTAGGCCTCCATCGGGACGCCACCACCGCTGCGGAAGGCCTGCATCAACTGGTTGATCGGTCCCGCCAACCCGACTATTTCCTCTTGGACGCCACCGAAGAAGACAGGGCCACCTTCCTGGGCAAGCACCGGAACGTGCTCGGGTGGGAGGGTGAAGCGACGAGTTGCCGGGTCGTACTCCAGGTAGCCAGCACTGGCCATGGCGCTGAGCCACTCGCGTGCATAGCGCTCGTTGACCTGGGCGTGCTCCGCCAGTTCTTCACTTGTGGCGGGTCCCAGCTGGGCCAGGCTTTTGAAGAGGCCGAGACGGTCGCCGATGCTCGACAGTACCGTTACGGCCAGAGCAGCCGTGTCCGCCAGCACTTTGCCTACAAATGCTTCGGCCTTTGCTTGATCGATACTCTGTTGGGTGGTCATGACGTTTCTCCTTCTTCTGTTTACATGCTGTTCGTCTGTGCGGTTGTCACTCGTCTGATTCCAACCGTCACCAGTAGTATGCCCGAAAAAGGCAGGTTTGCCATCGTGGAAAGTACTTGAATAGCGAGCAAGCAGTACGGGGATTTCCAGGGAAGTAGTACGGGGATTCTAGGTAAAGTAATATACGAAAGCAAGCGTGCCGCATGAACCAACAGGTGGTTTGTCCGTCTCCACGGGATGATTCGAAGAGACTACTCGTCTCTTCCGGCCAATCCTTTTTCGACCGCCCACATTGCGATCTGAGTACGCGTCGTACAACCGAGTTTGGCCAGGATATTGGTCACGTGTCCTTCAACCGTGCGTTCGCTGAGGACGAGCAGCTCGGCAATCGCCCGATTGGTTTTGCCTTGGGCAATCAAGGCTGCCACCTCGCGCTCCCGCGCGGTTAGCCCGCCGTAAGCTTGTTTGGTCGCGCGGTCTGGTGAAAGTGGACGCTTTTTGGGAAGCATGGCAGTTACCTGTGAGAGAAACTGCTTCCGTATATGTTCGTCTGGAATGCTGGCAGCAAGTTCCTCGACGAGCGCTCGGGCGGTCGAGAACGCTTGCTCAGCTTCGACCTCTCGTGCCTGGGTCTGATAGAGCTTGCCCAGGGCAAGGCAAATACGCCACAGCAACGGCCGCAATCCCTGCGCATGGGCAGCTTCTTGCGCAGCTCGCAGCGTTGTTTCTGCTTCCACTGCTTGATGAAGGGCCGTCAGGGCCTCACCGCGCAGTTTCCACAGGCGGGGGATGACACGCTCGTTAGACAGGTTAGCGGCAGATGCAATTAGCCGATCAGTGATGTCTAGCGCGAGTCCAGGGTCGCTGCGGGCCAAGGCGAGTTCGGCGCGTGCAGCCCAGACGAGCCGCTGTCCGATGGTTTGAGAAGGAGCATCTGGAGGGAATGCAGCATTGAGGATCGATTCGGCCTGTGTGAGGTCCTGTTGCAAAAGATATGCAAGGGCAAGAAATCCCGTGACGATACGAATCCAGTGCCGCGAACCGATCTCCTGCGCCAGGGTGAGTGCCTGCTCGAGGTGCTGCCGTGCCTCGTGAAGCGCGAGCAGATCGAGATAGAGCACGCCTACTTCCCAGTACCCAAAGGTCATCCACTGCCGATGCTCGATTTGCTCAGCGAGCGCGAGACTCGCTTGCACCACCTCCAACGCCCGTGCGTACTCACCATGTGGACCCAGGTATTGCCCCAGGCCAAGGAGTGCGTAGGCTTCGGCAGAGCGCTGACCAATCTCACGGGCGATCTTGAGGGCAAGTTCGCCAAAGCGGAGAGATTCGGCGAAACCGATCGAGGCCGGGACCATCGTTTCGCTTTGATAAAATCCCCCCAAATCGCCCAACGACAACAGGCTAGAGGCCAACCCCTGGCGATCGTCGAGCTGCTGAAAGAGCGCAACGGCTTGTTGATAATAGGTAGTCGCTTGAACCAAATCACCGCCAATAAAACTTGTCATGCCCAGCAGATCATAGGTCTCGGCGATCCCATGCGGATCATGCGCCTGCCGAAACAGTGTGAGCGCCTCCTGATGGTAGTGCAGGGCTTCGAGAGGCTGCTCGACATTCAGGTGCCAGTTGCCCAGGCGGTTGAGGCTGTGAGCAAGGGTAATGGGATCGTCCATGCTACGTGCTAGTGCAAGTGCCTGTTGACAATAGGCCCCAGTCTGGGTGTAATCGCGCTCTGCCCACAGAAAACCCAGGTCCATCAAGGCCTGCCATTCGCTGTGGAGGTCTCCAGCTCTCTGGGCCATCTGCAGGGTGGCCTTGTAATCGGCATGCGCCTGCTCAAAGTCTCCCAGCGTTTGGTAGGCCTGTCCACGTAGGCGATACAACATGGGAGGGGAAGTGATCGACCCGCGCTGTGCGGCATCCAGGGCGCGCGTCACCTGCTCGATGGCGACACGCGGAGCGTACAGCCGATACGCCTGTTCTCCGGCCCGCTGCCCATATTCCACCGCTTGCTCCCATGCGCCCGCTTCAAAGAAATGGTAGGCCAGGTCCCCCACGTGGGCATTGAGCGTCGAGGCGTAGATGTGTTCCATTGTGTCAGCAATGGTGCGATGTAATGCCTTGCGTTCACGTACCAATAGGTCAGCATACACAGCTTGCCGTGTCAACGCATGACGAAAAGCAAACTGCTCCGCCGACTCTTCGACGACCAACTGGGCGGCCATCAACGCTTTCATGAGCAAAAGCAGTTGCTGCTCGTCGTAGCCTGTCAACTGCTGCAGAAGAGCGAAATCGAAGCGGCGTCCAGCGACTGCTGCGAGGGTCAACACTCGCCTGGCGGACTCACTCAGTTGATCCGTACGCTGTTGCACGGCGTCCTGCACACTGCGCGGGATGTGCAGCTCACTGAGCGGCTTGCGCTCCCAGCGGCCGTTGGCGTAAAAAATCTCCCCTGACGCGATCAGCGACTTGAGCGTTTCTTCGACGAAGAAAGGATTGCCCTCCGTGAGTGTATACATGGGGTCAGCAAGCTCTAAGCGCGCTGGGTGGGGGAGGGCGAAGATAGCCCGCAGCATCGCCTCGACCTCCTCTCGCTCGAGGCGGGCGAGCGGGATCTCCTGGGCCAGCCGTTCGCGGTCCAATTGCGCCAGGAAATGGCGCAAGCTGGGGCGCACCTCGTCACTGCGGTAGGTCAGCAGCAGGAGGAGCCGATGAGCAGGACAGCGTCGTGCCAGGTAGTGGAGAAATTCCAGGCTGGTATCATCGCTCCAGTGCAGGTCTTCCACCACGAGCAGAACGGGATGTGTTTCGGTCTGGCTGGTCAAGAAGTGGGCCAGGGACTCAAAGCGGCGACGTTTCTCCTGTTCGGGATCGAGCGGTGGCAGCGTGGGTGGAGGGAGATCTACAAGCGCGCGGCCGACATCAGGGAGCAAAGGAAGGAAAGCATGCGCAACCGGCTCGACCTCGCTAGCATGTAGAGCAGATGAGTGACCGGTCAAGAAGGAGCGCAAGAGGTCCAGCAGAGGCGCGTAGGGGATGGCGTGATCGGTCGGAAAGCAACTGCCTTGCACCAGCAAAAAGTCGTGAGAGGCAGCATACGTTTTGACCTCAGCTACCAGGCGCGATTTGCCAATGCCCGCTTCCCCGGACACCAGGGCAACCTGCCCCTGGCCGCTTTTCGCTCGATCCATGAGCAGGCAGAGAGCCGCGAGTTCAGCTGTGCGACCGATCAAGACTGGACAAACCAGCGGTTTATTAAACGCTATAGCCATGGCTTTCCCCGCCTTTTAATGAAGACTTGGACTCCATTGAGTATTGCAGTCACTTCATCAGCCTAACAGCTGATTACAGGTTTTGTTGTTCACCTTTGTGCAAGAACACAGCCTGTATTATAGCATCTACAAATGTAGAAGCTAACCCGGTAATAATACCTCGTTCGCTTGTCTAAATGAGACGACTATACGCATCTAAGAAAACAAATACGTGTAGTCGTCCTGGTTTGGATTACAAGGGAGGTAGACATGCATTTTATGGTAGGGTATACTGGTTGCGGACAAAAACATTAGAGATGAAGCTAATACACACAAGCGATACTCATACTGTATCTTAATGGAGGCTAGCACTCATGAATAATGATCCAAACCAACCTCGGCAACCAGATGCGAATCAGCAACCCCCACCGCACTATGGACAACCTCAATCACCTTACGAACAACCACAATGGGGCCAGCAACCCCCGCCGTACTATGGTCAGCCTCAATCGCCTTATGAACAACCACAATGGGGCCAGCAACCCCCGCCGCAATACGCTCCAACTCAATATGGAGCGCCTTACGGTGCTCCACCGGCTCCAGGCTACGCACAACCACAGCCGCCCAGGCGATCACGTCGAGCGCTCTGGATTACTCTGGGTATCTTAGGGGGGCTGCTTTTGCTCAGTTGTATAGTGTGCGGCATATTCTTTGCATTTGGCATTGGCTTCTTCGCCAGAACAGTTGGAGCACCTGTTAATGTGGTTAATCAATACTACAATGCTATCAAGAGCCAGAGATATGACACCGCTTACTCTTACCTGGATCCAAACTTGACCGCGACAAATGGTCAACCTCTGACTCAGCAAATATACGCAACTGCTGCCCAGGCACAGGATACAGACAAAGGCATAGTTAGCAGCTTTTCAGTTGGATCAATTTCAGTGAACAATGATACGCCGAGTATGACCGTGACGGTCAAGCGCGCTAATGCCGCATCCTACGATGTTCACCTCCAGTTAAGGCAAGAGAGCGGAACCTGGAAAATTACGTCGTATGATAGCATCTAGGGTTTCCTTGTAATCCGCTAGAACGCGCATTATACTGGATGCGGACAATAACCGCCTGAGAAAAGTTGCTATGCACAAGGGAATTTCTATTTCAGATGAATGACTACGACTTGATTGCATCTTTTTATGATGCAGAGCATGCACACTTCGATGAAGATCTGAACCTGTACATGAACTTTGCTGAGCTGTGTGGTAGCCCGCTTCTCGAACTGGCGTGTGGCAGCGGGCGCCTGCTGCTACCTCTGGCACGAGAAGGATATGAATTAACGGGTGTTGATACATCTGCCAGTATGCTGAACCTGGCACAGCAGGCTCTACGGCAGGCAGGAGTGGCAGCACACTGCAAGCTGGTGCAAGAAAATATGAGCAAATTGCACCTGGGACAGAAGTTCCGCATGGCTTTTATTGCGCTTGGCTCATTTGGGCATATTTACACTCGCCAGGAGCAACGGCAAACGCTGGCAGTGGTACGCGACCACCTTACTCCTGGCAGCAGGTTCATCCTGGATATCAGCAACGCAGATGCGCGTTACATGGAGCATTTAAGCGGGCAGGTACTACACCAGGCAACATGGCGACGCGAAGATGGCGCGCTGTTATCGCATTTTGTCAGTCCTGCTTCGTCCCTCACGAGACACCTGCTCGAGCTAACGCACTTTTATGATATGCATCAGCAAGGTGAAGCAGTACGACGTACGGTGATCACAACACACCTCTATCTTTTTGAGCGCAACGAGGTGGAATTGTTGCTGGAAGAGGCGGGCTTTGTAGTTACAGATGTTTATGGAGATTATGAGCTAAGCCCTTTCGAGCATGATAGTCCACGCATGATTTTTATAGCTGAAACAAGAAAATAGAAAAAGATGAGTAATAAACAATTACATGAATGGAACCTCCAACAGAGTGAGGCGATTGCGTTACAACGTGAATTGGCGAAGCGTGTGATACGTGAAGATAGGCTGCAAGAACTGCACCATATAGGTGGTGTGGATATGGCGCTTAATGAGGAGAGTGGTATGGCCAGGGCCGCCGTGGTCTTGCTTTCCTATCCAGCATTGGAGATAGAAGAGCGGCATGTATACGAAGAGCCGGTACGTATGCCTTACATCCCAGGCTTGCTCTCGTTTCGCGAATTACCCTGTATTCTGGGAGCATTCAATCTTTTGAAACAGCAGCCAGATTTGGTGATGGTTGACGGTCAAGGTATTGCTCATCCACGCCGGTTAGGAATCGCGTCTCACCTGGGGCTGTGGTTGGAGTTGCCAACTATCGGATGCGCCAAGTCGATCCTGACAGGTCATCATGGCGCTCTGAGTGAGGAAGCAGGCTCCTGGGTTCCACTGAAAACAGATGGAGAGGTGATTGGGGCGGTTGTGCGCACGCGTGCGCATGTTAAACCGATGATTATCTCGCCAGGTCATCGTATCAGCCTGGAAACGAGTGTGCGTTTTGTGCTTGACTGTTGCAGGGGATATCGTTTGCCGGAGCCGACACGCCTGGCCGACAAGCTATCTAAAGACAATGCATGGAGCGAAACAGAACACGAACAAGCAGCGGAGCAAGGGACCCTATGGGAATAGGAGGTCACTGCTAAGGGGAGCGGTGAAATTGAATGTCGTTCCCTTGTCAATTACACTCTCAAAGCTGATTTCGCCGCCGTGCTGCTCGACAATCAACTTGGCAATGGGTAAGCCGAGGCCATAGCCACCCAATTTTGATTGCTGAGCATGGTTGGATTGGTAAAAACGCTCGAAGACATGCTGTCTGTCTTCAACAGGAATACCATAGCCTGTATCTGAGACGGAGATCATCAAAAACCGCTCATTATATGGACGAGCACGAACAGTTACGGTACCACCGGGTGGTGTGAATTTGATGGCATTGGTGACCAAGTTGTTCAGGACTTGCTTCATACGTTGAGGATCGACATAGAGTATGGGAGAGGGAGCAGGAATATCTTTATCAAGTACCACGTCTGCTTTGAGTGCCTGGGGTTGCAGACTATCGATGATCTGTTTTACCAACACACGTAAGTCGACCTCTTGCTGTTTCATCTCAAATTGTCCAGAGTCTGAGCGGGTCATGAAGAGGATGTCTTCGACAATGGAGATAAGTTGCTGCACACCTTCTTGAGTGTATCCAAGATATTTGTGTTGCTCCTCATTTAATTCACCCATCTGTCCCTGTAAAAGCAGGTCAATGAAGCCATGAACGGAGTTCAGAGGAGTACGAAGTTCATGCGAAACCATGGAGACAAAATTTGCACGCACGTGATTGGCAACCTTCATTGCAGACATATCACGAGCGACAAATACAACGCCAGTACCCTGCTGGCGGTCAATAGGAATGACAGTGGTTGTAAACTCTCGAGGACGATCTGGAAGCGATCCCATGATCAATTCTTCCTGTGCAATTTGTTGCTTTTGATGGACTACACGCGTATGAGGACAGCTAGTTGTGCCACATAGCACTGTGCCGTTCAGATTTCTACACCTCAATAGTCCGGTGCATTGCTGTCCGATTACCTGCTCATGCGACACACCGAGGATGGTAACTGCGGCAGGATTGATATCGAATATACAAAGATGTTCATCAACTGCTATAATCGCATTCGGCGTATTAACAAATGCCGCCTCCAGGTACCCTCGATTTCCTTGTTCTGGTAAAGCAGATGGTGAAAGGGACGTCTTAAGTTGGGTGCTGGAGGTCGTTCCAACAACATCCGTTACATCGCCAGGGATTGTCGTAAGCGGTTGTACACCGCCTAGCACCCTTTCAGGTTGTTTGTGGGCGCTCATTTATACATTTTCCCTTTTTCTTTGAATATTTTAAATGGTCCCTATACAACAAATTTATAGCCGATGCCACGTACAGAGATGATATGCCGAGGTCTTTCGGCATCCTCTTCTAACTTTAACCGGAGACGGCGTATGTAGACATCCACGATGTTGCTGTTGTTCTCGTTGTCGTTCCAGACATCTGAGAGTAACTTGTCGCGATCAACTACCTGACCTGACGAAGCCATGAGCAAGCGCAATACATGCATTTCGGTGGGAGTAAGTATGATTGGTGCACGAGTGGGTATTACAACCTTGAGCTCACCGGGAAAAAGTTCAATCTGACCACAACGGATGCTATTATTTCCTCCCTTATCATTGTTTTTGATACGGCGCATAACTGCTTGTACCCTCGCCACTAATTCCTGATGATTATAGGGTTTGCAAATATAGTCATCCGCGCCAATATTAAAGCCCTGTAATTTTGACTCAATGGTGTCCTGCGCTGTCATAAATATTATTGGAGTTTCATATCCCTCAGAACGTAATTCTGCGGAAAACTCGAAGCCATTGATGTAAGGCATCTTCACATCGAGAATAAGCAGGTCCGGCTCTCGCCTTTTGATCATTTGCAGTGCCCCGCGAGGATTATCCGTCGTTTCAACATCATATCCTTCTTTGCTGAGGACAAACTGTACGAGCGAGTTTGCAAACATATCATCGTCTACGACAAGGATGTACACTGTTGTTCCTCTAGGCGACCATGATGGATCGCTCCTAACATAAAAATAAAAAATGTGTATTGCATAACCAGGGTTACATCTATTTGAACCGAGCACATACATAGTGGGATTATTGCTCAGATTCTAATTCTAGTTAAAATATATACATTGTATTTTTCTGTTTACGTACAGTACATGTTGTTTATGGTACTGTCAAGTATTTATTTGCACCAGGCGTAGTTTCTCAAGGTAGACCATTAAAATAGCGATATCTGCTGGCGTCACACCTTCAACACGCGATGCCTGACCAATGGTGCGAGGGCGAGTTCGCATGAGTTTCTGTCGCGCCTGGATGCGTAAATGCTGTACAGCGTTATAGTCGATGGTTTCGGGAATAAGATGCTCTTCCATACGCCTGGTACGATGGACAATCTGCTCTTGCTTGCGTACATAGCTCTCATATTTCACCTGTAACTCAACTTCTTCCGCTGTAGTTTCTGTCAACTTAGGCAGGGCTTCAGGGCGACCAGAAGCAGGGCGACCGCCAGGGTCGCCCCTACTATACTCAGTTGGGAGTTCGCCTATCTCGTATGGGGTAGGGCTTGCCCCTACCCTGTCTTCAGGGCGACCGCCAGGGTCGCCCCTACTATACTCAGTTGGGAGTTCGCCGACCTCGTATGGGGTAGGGGCAAGCCCTACCCTGTCATCCGCCCCTATCCTGGCTTCAGCTACGAGTTCCGCCAAGCGGGTTAGCTGGTGATAAGTGACGGCTGGCCGGCGCAAGAGCTCACGGGCAGAGAGCATCTGCCCCAGGGAAGCAAGGCCGATCTCCTGTGCATATGTTTCTGTTGTACGCGAGGAAGTAAAGACCACGGTATCAAGTTGGGTGAGAGCACGATGAATACTATCACGCTTATGTACAACCTGGGCGTAGCGTGTATCATCGAGAAGGCCGAACTTATAGGCATAATCGCTCAGACGGAGATCAGCGCTCTCAGGGCGCAAAAGCAGGCGATACTCGGCACGTGAGGTATGCAGTCGATATGGCTCACTCATAGGTCGCGTTACTAAATCGTCGATCAGCACACCAATATACGCTTCGTGACGACCGAGAACGAAAGGCGCAAGACCGCGAACATGCAGCGCTGCATTGATACCAGCCATTATTCCCTGGGCAGCTGCTTCTTCATAGCCAGAGGTGCCATTGATCTGACCTGCAAGAAAGAGCCCTGATACAGCCTTTGTTTCCAATGTTGGATATAACTGGTCCGGCGGTACATGGTCATATTCGACAGCGTAACCAACACGCATCATCTCGACATGCTCAAGAGCAGGAATACTGCGTAGCATGGCAAGCTGTACATCTTCTGGAAGACTGGTATTCATGCCCTGTACGTACACCTCACCGGTACGCCACCCCTCTGGCTCTAAGAAGATTTGATGCCTGCTCTTATCGGCAAAGCGCACGATCTTATCCTCAATGGAGGGGCAATAACGCGGTCCAATACCCTCAATTATGCCAGTATAAAGCGGGGACCGGTGCAAGTTATTGCGAATGATCTGGTGAGTTTGCTCTGTAGTATGCACCAGGTAGCAAGGTAATTGCGGTCGCCATCCATACAGATCTTCGTCTGTAATTGGATAGATTGGATTAGGTCGCGTACCTGGGAGCTGTACGTCCTGGCGAGCAGAAACATCTTGAGAAAAGTAGAGTGGTATGCGGCTGCCAGGCTGTGGCTCCGTCTTACTAAAATCGATGGTGCGGGCATCAATGCGCGGGGGTGTGCCCGTCTTAAAACGGCGCACTTCGAGCCCTAAGGCACGCAGTGATTCTGAAATGCCCAGGGCAGGGCCTTCGCCAGCACGACCGCCAGGCTGGGTTTTCTCACCCACAACGAGACGTCCATTGATAAAAGTGCCGGTAGTCAAGATGATCGCGCCAGCTTGGTATTGCCAGCCATTATTCATCACAACGCCCGTAACTACAGGACGCCCATCGTCTCCAATATGACTGAGTAGCCTCACGATAGTGGCTTGCTTCAACTCAAGATTTGGCTGGCTTTCGAGGACATATTTCATAGCAAGACGATAGGCTTGTTTATCGCATTGAGCGCGAAGGGCACGCACTGCTGGACCTTTACTGGTATTGAGCAGGCGAATCTGAATAAATGTGCGATCGGTGTTGCGGCCAACTTCGCCGCCTAATGCATCAATTTCTTTGATTAAATGTCCCTTTGCAGGCCCACCCATAGAGGGATTGCAGGGCATGAGCGCAACACTATCTAGATTCATTGTCAATAAAAGTGTCTTGCGTCCCATTCGCGCACAGGCCAAAGCAGCTTCGCATCCAGCGTGGCCGGCGCCCACGACAATCACCTCGTATTTTCCCCGCACAATCTGCTCTGGCGGAAGTGCATTGCGCTCGGTTTCGTTGCTCATGTATAACTGACCTTTTCGAGGTACTTTTCCAGGTTAACGATTATTTCCACATCTACGACTTGTATTATGGCGCACAAGAGGTCGGACGTCAACATAATTGGGAAGAATGATTACATGCTTGGTTAAAGAAGTAACTTTTCGATGTAATAACTGATGGGCAATGTATGTTTCCCGAAGAAGTTGACGTTATAAGGCATTAACTGGTATTATTAAGCACACCATAGATTTAGGTGCGCTATTTTAAGCTGAGCGAATGAAATGCAAGAACCACCAGCCTGGCGTGCCCTGCTAGGGCAGCTTATTCACGACCCGCAAGAAAGACATTGGCTTGCTAATGAGCTAGGTGTAAACCCTGCTACTTTAGTACGCTGGGCACATAATGAGACGAACCCACGCCTGCAGAACCTCCATCAACTGCTCAACGCCGTCCCACAGCATAGCCAGAAATTGAGAGAATCGATAGCTGAAGAGTTTCCCGGGTTTGCCGACGCGGCGAATGATGATATTCCCGTAACTATGTCGATCGAGATTCCTTCTGGCACTTATTCAAGCGTGCTACATACCTACGTGTCAACACCTAAACGGCAGCGATTCTGGTTAGTCAGTAACCTTATCTTACAGGAAGCTCTCAGACAACTGGATCCCCAACAACTAGGCATGACAGTCAGTTTGGCACAATGCGTCACTCCAGGAGAGGGGAAGAAGGTACGTAGCCTGCGAGAGCATGTGGGACGAGGAACACACGCCTGGAGAGCTACCATGAAACACGAGGTCGCGTACCTCGGTATTGAGTCCCTGGCCGGGTACGCACTTACTAACTCGCGCTTACTCAATATCCAGGATAAGACTGAGAGCCAAACGCTCTACCCCGCCAGGTGGCTAGATTGGGAGCAAAGTGCAGTAGTCTGTCCCATCATGCAAGATGGGTGCTTTGCTGGTTGTCTGATTTTCACCAGCACACAACCAAGTTATTTTACGCCATATCGAGAAGCGCTGATTCAGAATTATGCTGAATTGATGGTACTGGCATTCGAACCTGAGGAATTCTATCCACCGAAGGATATTCAACTAGGCATCATGCCTGATTTCGACAAGCAAGAACAGTACTTTAACACTCTTCGGCAGCGAGTTGCTAAAGCAATGGCGGAGGGGTCAAAGAGACAACCACCTATGACCATTATGGAGGCTGAGCAGCTTGTTTGGCAACAGTTAGAAGAAGAATTTTTACAATTGGCACAGAATCGATAGAGAATGCATTCATCCCAACTCTTGAGAGGAGCATTTTAATGGCAGAACATTTGGAACCATCCTACTAACGGTATGGGGAACTAAACCCTCAAAAGAGTAAGCAGGAGAATTAGGTGGGCGACCGCGAGAGACGCCACTACATCTCAGGAGCTTCGAGCGAACATGTAGTGGCGTCTCTCGCGGTCGCCCACCTACATTACATAATCTTTCGAGATTATTCACAAGCCCTGGGACCTGGATTAGAAACGATTGACGAATAAGCTATAGGATGTTAATATCATGGCACAATAACTCCCAACATGGGGCGGTGGCGAAATGGTAGACGCAGGGGACTTAAAATCCCCGGGGGCAACCCATGAGGGTTCGATTCCCTCCCGCCCTACTCTAAACTTTACTAATGTATTACCTTCCTTGCTAAATAGCGTTATATTGGATATGACACCTATCTCTGTTATAAGGCTATAAGAAAGGACAGGCATGTCAAATCAGCACAACGAATATACTTATATCATTAAAGGTGGCCAGCCCGTTGTTGGCGAGATTAAATGCCTGGGGGCAAAGAATTTTACTACGAAGGCGATGGTGGCCGCTCTGTTGGGCGATACACCGACTGTGCTTATGAATGTTCCTTCCATTGGCGATGTGACAATCACCGAAGAGATGCTAACCTCAATAGGGGTCAAGGTTGATTTTAGGGCAGGTGGAACCATGACGATTGATCCCTCTTCAATGAATTTATCAGATGTACCGACGCCTCATTCAGGCAGCAATAGAATACCTATTCTCTTATTGGGGACGTTACTGCATCGCTTTGACAAAGTCTCTGTTCCATTTATGGGAGGAGACCAGATCGGCGCTCGCAGCGTTGATTTTCATTTGGAGGCGATTCGCCAATTCGGTGGCAAGGTTGAGGAAACGCCGGGTGGCTTTGTAGCTCATTGCATGAACTCATTAATGGGAACTCACATCAAGTTACCCTATCCGAGCGTGGGAGCCACAGAAACATGCTTGTACCTGGGTGTCCTGGCTGAGGGGCGCACTACTATCTCTAACGCAGCTATCGAACCAGAAATTTTTGAGTTAATCACGATGCTGCGAGCAATGGGTGCGATCATTTTCACCTCTTCAGGCCGGGAGATTCGCATCGAAGGTGTGAAACGACTCATGGGTACGCACATGAAGGTATTGGGGGATCGGATTGAGGCTGCTTCTTGGGCCTGCCTGGCCTGTGCTTCCGACGGAGACATTACAGTCGACGGTATTCGCCCAGAAACGCTTGGCAATTTCCTCTCCTATTTCCAACAAGTTGGAGGGGGATTTGAGCTGATTAACTCAAACACTATGCGCTTTTTCCGCAAGGAGTCCCTGCGACCGGCAATTATAGAAACGGACGTGTATCCTGGCTTTTCAACTGACTGGCAACAACCCTTTGCCATCCTACTCTCTCAAGCCAACGGTATCTCGATCATCCACGAGACGGTTCACGAAAATCGTTTTGGCTATCTGAGAGCGCTCGAGAAGTTGGGGGCAAAAACACAATTGACAACCTACTGTTTAGGAGGAACGACGTGCCGTTACCGCGAGTCCAATTACGAGCATAGCGCGATTATTATGGGGCCTGCTCCTTTCACTGCTGTTGATCAGATCTCCACACCAGATTTACGGGCCGGATTAGCCTATGTAATCGCGGCGGCGGTCGCTCGCGGCACGACGACTGTGACAGGCATTGAGCTACTTGAGCGGGGATACGGCAACATTGTTCCCAGGCTGTCCGCGATGAATCTTAATATTGAGAGAGTTGTGATGAGTGAGTAGGTATCTTTAATAGCTCTTCCTCAGTCTGTTATAGTTATATTAGAAAGTATAACAGAACAGAAGGATAGCCGTACATGACTCGTATACTCTCCTATAACATCCTCATGGGAGGCACTCGCCGTGTTGATCAGTTAACGAATATCATCAGTTCTGCTCACCCTGATGTCGTGGGCCTCGTCGAAGCTAGCCATCCGCGAGTCGTTGAGAAACTAGCCGATCGGCTAGGTATGCAGCATAGGATGAGCGGATCCCCCGCACATGGACAAGATTGGGACATAGCCCTACTCAGTCGACTGCCGATTATAGAGGTGCAAACACACGTTCGCCCTGGCATACTCACAAAGCCCCTCTTGGAAGCATGCATAAGGGAGGAAGATGGGCGCAAGCTGACGGTGTTCGTAACGCACCTGACAGCTGCCTTCTCCCATGGCAGAGGGGGTGATGGCATTCGACGTTCAGAAGTACGAGAAATCTTGCGTATTATGGCAGCGAAGCGAGGAACGCCGCACCTGCTAATGGGTGATTTCAACGCGATTGCCCCTGGGGATCGGCTAAAAGCAAGCATCCTGTTACGTTACCTGGTGGACATCGATCGACGACATCGGCACAATCCATATGCTACTATAGGACACCCCTACCTGAATATTGTGGTACCAGCATCTCTTCGCTTTCTGAATCCGCTCCTTCGAGTGATACCCCGCAGTAAACTACTGTGCGCGCTTTTTGATGAGGTAGGGTCGTTGTATGCCCCTCGTGGCAGTATCCGCCTGTTGAGCAAGGCAGGCTACTTAGATTGTTTTCGTCGTATGAATCCTTATGCACAGGGATTTACCTGTCCTGCTAGGGCCCCTGCTGGTCGCATCGACTTCATCTTTGCCAGCCCGGAACTTGCCGAGCGACTTTCAGCAAGTAAAGTGATCACCAAAGGGGATGGATTACGCAGTGATGAAGCGAGCGATCACCTGCCGGTTGTTGCAGAATTTGGGAAGAGTGTAGAGGACCAAATCAAATCCATTGCGCCTGCCATGGGGTTTGATGAGCATGTTGATTCCGAGGGTAATGAAGAGGACGAGGATATATGGGGGGTAGGTATTAGGTAAATGCTTTCCCTAACACTTTTTGGTTGTCATTGCATGTAGCGGCCGACAAGCAGGTCTTTTCTTTCCAGACAATTGCGGTGTTGAAATGGCTTCGTCGGGCTAAGCCATTTCAACACCACAATTGTCTGGAGTAGCGACCTTTGGGTCGCGAGTCTCCGATCAAATTACGTCAAGGAGAGAGAGTACCGCTCCATCTTTTATTGAAAGACGTCTTTTGTTTTCTCAAAGAGGTTGCGGAATATATTCTTGTCGTTTTGCTCGGCCTGCTCGCGTTCGAGGCGAGCGAATTCCTCAAGCAAGCGTTTTTGCTCTGCCGTCAAACTGGTCGGAGTGACCACTTTGACGATAACGTGCTGGTCGCCACGAGCGCTGCTATGAACAACAGGCACGCCCATTCCCTTGAGCCGGAATGAACGGTTACTTTGCGTGCCAGCAGGTATCTTGAGTATCGTTGCCTTGCCATCGACGGTTGGAACTTCGACCTCGTCGCCAAGGGCAGCTTGCGTGAAGCTAATAGGCAATTCATAAAGGATATCATTGCCTGAGCGCTTAAAGAACTGGTGAGGCTTGACCGTCAGAATCACGTACAGGTTGCCTGGCGTACCGCCACGAGCGCTCACTTCGCCCTCGCCAGTGACACGTACATTGATGCCGTCGTCAACCCCTGCGGGAATATTGACAACTACACGGCGGCTATTACGGACTCGCCCCTGACCGCGACATTTCTCACATGGAGTGGTAATCACCCGTCCTTCGCCTCGACAGCGTTCGCACATTGTCACATTGACGAACTGCCCAAAGATGGATTGTTGCACACGACGAATTTCACCTGTTCCCTGGCAAGAGGAACAACGTGCCGTTGACGTGCCTGGCTGAGCGCCACTACCCCGGCAGTTGGGGCAGGCTTCCCAACGAGGTAGCTCTATTTCTTTCTGGCAGCCAAAAACGGCTTCTTCAAAGGTGATTGTCAGATCGTAGCGCAGGTCTGCGCCTCGCTGGGTACCCGAGCGGCGCTGCGTACCTGCCGCCCCAGCAAAGAACGTTTCAAAGAGATCATTGATTGAGCTAAACCCTGCGAAGTCACTGAAACCCGCCCCCGCGCCATTGCCTACTCCTGCATGCCCATAGCGATCATAGGCAGCCCGTTTTTGAGGATCGCTCAGCACCTCATAGGCTTCATTGATCTCAATAAAGCGCGATTCCGCTCCTTGCTCTTTATTGGCATCCGGATGATACTGCTTAGCAAGACGGCGAAATGCTTTTTTCAGCTCATCGTCGCTCGCGCTACGCGACACACCGAGTATCTCATAGTAATCTCGTTTGTTATTGGCCATCAACTGGTCCTTTACCTACCATTAGAAAGAGGACGCGGCCCAATTCGCGCTCCCTGGTTTCAAAACTGATCTACCCTATGTCTGTCTTGTAATACTACGTTTTTTATAAGGTATATGCAAGTGTCTAGCCATGTAGTGGTGCAGGGCGGGGGCAAGCCCCGCCTCCACCATACTATGGGAAGGACAGGCGTTTTGAATATGGTAGGGGTAGGGCTTGCCCCTCCCTGTACCACTCCGCCTTACTTCCCAACATTCACACCTACATTTCTTTGTATTCGCCCTCGATGGTATCGTCTCCGGGACCACGCTGTTCGGGTGGTACATCTTGTGTTGTACCACCAAAGCCTGCATCACCGGGACCACCTGAGCCACTAGCACCGGCTTGACTATAAATAGCCTCGCTGATCTTGTGGAAAGACTGCTCTAGAGACTCACGCGACGATTTGATGCGGGCGACATCATCAGTCGAGAGTGCAGCGCGAATATCCGCTATCTTGTTCTCCAATTCGCTCTTCTGCTCTGCAGTGAGTTTATCACCCAATTCAGTAATGCTCTTTTCCGCCCGATAGGCTGCGCTATCCGCAAGGTTGCGCTCCTCAACTTCTTCCTTGCGACGCTTATCTTCAGCAGCGTGCATCTCCGCATCACGCACCATACGGTCAATCTGGTCCTTCGAAAGGCCGCTCGACGCCACAATGGTGATCTTTTGCTCGCGCCCTGTACCCTTATCCCGTGCAGATACGTTCACGATACCGTTAGCGTCAATATCAAATGTTACTTCGATCTGAGGGATGCCACGTGGAGCGGGCGGAATACCATCGAGAATAAAGCTACCCAGGGAACGGTTGTCCTTGGCAAACTCACGCTCGCCCTGTAACACATTGATCTCGACGCTTGGTTGGTTGTCACTGGCTGTTGAGAAGACCTGGCTCTTCTGCGTCGGAATCGTGGTGTTGCGCTCGATCAGGCGTGTTGAGACACCGCCCAGAGTCTCGATACCCAACGAGAGTGGAGTGACGTCGAGCAGGAGTACATCTTTAACATCACCAGTCAAGACTCCTGCCTGGATAGCTGCGCCAACTGCCACCACTTCGTCTGGGTTCACTCCACGATGTGGATCGCGATCAAAGATGCGCCGCACCAGGGTTTGGACGGCAGGCATACGAGTCTGACCGCCAACCAGTACCACCTCGTTGATGTTACCAGGGCGAATTCCGGTATCGCCGAGCGCCTTCATCACCGGGCCACGCGATTTCTCGATCAGATCCTCGACTAACTGTTCAAGCTTCGAGCGTGTGAGCGTCATATTCAGGTGCTTGGGGCCGCTAGCATCCGCTGTGATAAAGGGCAGATTGATCTCTGTCTGCATTGAGCTTGAAAGCTCTTTCTTGGCCTTCTCAGCTGCTTCCTTCAAACGCTGCAAAGCCATGCGATCCTGTCGCAGATCGATGCCACTTTCGCGACGGAACTCATCGGCGAGCCAATTGATGACGCGCTGGTCGTAATCGTCGCCGCCCAGGTGTGTGTCACCGTTGGTACTCTTGACTTCAAAGACACCATCGCCCAACTCAAGAATAGAAATGTCGAAAGTACCACCGCCCAGGTCATAAACGCCGATACGCTCATCTTTTTTCTTATCCAGGCCGTAGGCAAGCGATGCCGCGGTCGGCTCATTAATGATACGCAGCACTTCCAGTCCAGCGATCCTCCCGGCATCCTTGGTGGCCTGGCGCTGCGCGTCGTTGAAGTAAGCCGGCACGGTGATAACAGCCTGGATCACACGCTCACCGAGATATGCCTCAGCATCAGTTTTAAGTTTTTGCAAGATCATGGCTGAGATTTCAGGCGGGCTATACTGCTTTCCCTGAACTTCTACCCAGGCATCACCATTACCCGCCCTGATAACCTTATACGGTACGAGGCGCCTGTCACGATCTACCTCGGGGTCATCGTACTTACGCCCCATAAAGCGTTTGATGGAGTAGACAGTATTTTCAGGATTGGTAACAGCCTGGCGCTTCGCCACTTCACCGACAAGACGCTCGCCACTTTTGTTCATAGCCACTATCGAAGGCGTGGTGCGAGCACCTTCCGCGTTAGGAATAACAACAGGCTCTCCGCCTTCCATAACGGCAACACAAGAGTTGGTCGTTCCCAGATCGATTCCAATAACCTTTGGCACAATTGCCTCCTATTATCATGATTTATGTTGATGTTTGTGTAGGGTCTACCCTACTTATCTGTTTGACTACTCATTGAACCCATAGACTTCGGCAAGCAGCTCATTCATTACCTGGGTCATGTAGCGCACTACAGCGATGGCACGTCCATACTGCATGCGCGTTGGGCCAATCACACCCAGCAAGCCACCGATTTTACCTTCCTGCCCATAACGTGCCACTACCAGGCTGACATCTTTCATACCATCCCATTCGCTCTCGCCACCGATAATCACCTGCACACCACCCGATTCGCGCAGGTGCGATGCAAGCACTGGCAGAAAACGATTCTGCTCTAAGACTTCTATCACCTTGCGCATGCGTTCGCTGCGTACTTCTTCTGGCCCTATGCGACTATATTCTGGCTGTTCAAGTATATTCATCACGCCCTCGCGATAAAACACATCGCCAAGAGGGTCACCGTGTTGTTCAAGGATGTGCGCGATAGTAGTACCGATCATATGCTCTGCCGCTGAAAGATCGTGCTCCACCAGGAGGGCTTCCACCTGTTTCGCACTTTTATCCTGAAAGAGTCTATTTAAACGTACTGCTAAGGCGCTTAGCTCTTCCTGATCGATGGGAGTTTCCAACAGCAACCGCTGCTGCTTCACTGTGCCATCCACCAGCACCAATACCAGGTGGGCGGAGAGGTCTGTTACGGACAGTACCTCAAAATGCTTCAGCCTTCCAACATCAGCACGCGGTGAGGTCATCACCGCCGCGCTATGGAGCAAACGTGCCATAACAGATGCCGTCAGGCGCACCCATTGATCCAATTGGTCCTGCACCTGGTAGAACTGATGACGAATCAAGCGCTGTTCATCGAGTGAGAGCGCTGATTCTTCCATGAGGTATTCTACAAAGTAACGATACCCCAGGTCGGTAGGAACACGACCAGCAGAGGTATGAGGCTGATAGATTAAATGCGCCTCCTCCAACCCGGCAAGTTCATGACGAACGGTAGCGGAACTGAAATTCAGGCAATATTTACGCACCAGGGTTTCTGATGCAACCGGCGTCGCGCTATGAATATACTCTTCAACGAGCGCTCGCAGAATTTGCTGTTTGCGCTCACTCAATGGTATCATCTGCTGATACATCCTTAGAACAAAGAGCTACGTTTGTATGATACTTCATTTGTCAATGATGATTGCTAGCAGTCTCATCGTGAGACTGCAAATACAGAATAGCACTGTATAAAGCGGATTGTCAAGAGGAAATTGCTGACATGCACTCATAACTCACTATTCGCAAGATGATCCCACCACCAGCGGGAAAGGGAGAGCATAGCGGAGGACATCTCCGACCCCCTGGCAAAGGGCTTCGCCCTCTGCACTGCTGAGTGATAGGGGATGTCAGGAAATTGGTCCCAGAAAGCATCTAAAGCACACGTTATGATCTATAATATTACTATTATTCAACAGGAGATTATAATGAGTCAATTATCTACCAAATTATCGACCAAGGGCACCAGGTTCTGGTCATGGCTGCGCACGCGCGCCGACACGCCGAAGCAGTTTTTTATAACCAATGCCTGTGCGCGCATCTTCCTGGTCTCCTTCACGACACTCTTTTTCGAACTACTCTGCATTCGCTGGGTGCCTTCATACGTTCGCTACTTGAGCTATTTTAATAATTTCATCCTTCTTGCCTCGTTCCTGGGCATCGGCCTGGGTATGCTGGTAGCACGACGCTCGCGTTTCTGGTACCCTCCTTTCGCGCTGTTGGTGCTACTATTGGTCGTCATTGTGGGACTGAATCGGTTCGAATTGCGCATCACTATGACCGATGTGATCTATTACGCGCCTGGTAAAGACCAAAGCGCAAGTGTGGAAAGTTTCATCGTCTTGCCCATCATTTTCGGCATGGTGACCGCCTGCTTCATCCCCTTAGGCCGCGCGCTTGGCCAGTTATTCACGCAGGTAAAGCCACTTACCGCGTACACCTTTGATATTCTTGGCAGTTTGACGGGAATTGCCTGTTTCTCTACCATTGCCTTCTTCTCCTTGCCGCCGTACGTCTGGTTCGCCATTCTGGCACTGCTGATACTGTTGCTCAGTACAAGGCGAGGAGTTCTAGCAGTCGCAGTTGTATTCCTTATCAGTCTGATCGTCGTCCTGCAACTCGCACGGGGAGCTTACTGGTCACCGTACTACAAGATCGTGCTTTACCCCACCCACCCGAGCGGCTATATCGTCGACGTCAATAATGCCGGGGGGCACCAGGCGATGATCCCCTGGCAATACAAGGAGCCTTTCTATCAACGTCTATACAAGATCTTCCCTGGCAACTCGTTCCACCACGTGCTGATCCTCGGTGCAGGAACCGGATCCGATGTCGATATAGCACTACACTATGGGGCCAAGTCGATCACAGCAGTGGAGATCGATCCCACGATCCTGCAACTCGGTGTCCGCTTTAACCCGGACCATCCCTACAGCGACCCGCGCGTACATACCGTGATAAACGATGGCCGCGCCTTTCTAGAGAACACGACGGAGAAGTTCGACCTGATCATCTTCGCCTTACCTGACTCGCTCACACTCACATCAAGTAACACCAGCCTGCGTCTGGAGAGTTTTCTGTTGACACAGGATGCACTCAAGACGGCGCGGTCGCGGCTGTCCAGTAATGGCTTGCTGGTGATGTACAATTACTATCGTGAGTCGTGGTTGGTAGAGAAACTTGCCGACATGGCAGGACACTCCTTCAGCAACCAAGAACCACTCGTCACCACCTATGGTGGGTGGGGGCGTGCGGCAGTGATCATGGTGGGCCCACGGCTCGTAACGCTGCCACCAGGTGAGTTCGGGACTTATCGGGAGCATCCGCCAACTGGGAATGAGAAGCTGCGGGTTATAGGCGAGGGTTACTATCCATTGACCGATCGTACACCAGCAACCGATGACTGGCCGTTCCTTTATCTGATTGATCATGGCTTCCCGCTGTTGTATGTCGCCGGCCTCGCTATGGTCGCCGTGTATGCCCTCGGGGGTACACTTGCGCTCGCACCACGGAGGGTTCTGCGGCGCTTCGACTGGCACATGTTCTTCCTGGGTGTCGCTTTCATGCTACTAGAGGTCAAGAGCTTGACCACTTTCTCGCTCTTGTTCGGCAGCACCTGGCTGGTCAACTCACTGGTCTTCTTCGCCATCCTGAGCAGCGTGTTGCTGGCAATACTTGTAAACAGGCGATTCAAATTCAAACGTATCAGCCTGTTTTACGTGCTGCTGTTCGGCATACTCGCCCTCAACCTCCTGCTGCCACCCGAAACGCTGCTGCTCGGAAACCCAGTTGCCCGTTATATCCTCGCGAGCGTCCTGGCGTTCGCACCGGTGTTCCTGGCCAACATCATCTTCACCAATTCGTTCCGGGATAGTGAGGCATCGGACATCGCCTTTGCATCGAACCTGCTGGGCATCATGGTTGGGGGTGGAATGGAGTACTTCAGTATGCTGATCGGCTATCGCCTGCTGCTCATACCGGTGATGGTCTTCTACGCCTGCGCTCTGCTACTGCGCATGCGTCGTCGAAAAATGGAGACACAGGAGGAGGCAAAGGAGCCGGAGGCAGCCCTGTCAACGTGAGCGGTTACGCTCAGGTTTGCAAGCTGTTTTCTCAAAAGAAAGCTGACTTCGACCTGAAGGCATTGCGCGTTAAAAAACAAACCTGGCACTTCTCATAAATGCCAGGTTTGTTTTTTAACGCGTACGTAGTGAATCTAACAGCTATCGTGATAGCTTAGCTTACGGGGTTGGCGTAGGTGACGGGTTGCCATCGCCGTTTCCGTTACTATTCTTGGTCACTAAACCACTCTGTTGAGGGATATCCTTCTCGAGCATCCAGCTAAGAGGGCCACTGCCAGCTAGCCCATTCACACTATTAACGGATTGCTGAATTACCCCAGTAGGCGGAATAAATGGATCTGGTGGGAACTTGAGATCCCCACAGCCCTGGTTACACCTGCCGCTCGCATACTCGATCACGTCATGCCAAATGGGAGCAGCACCCGTGATACCAACCACATTCTTCATATAAGCGCCATTGGCATTACCAGACCAGACCCCAACCACTAAATCCGGCGTATAGCCAAGCGTCCAGTTGTCCTGGAAGTTGTCGGTGGTACCAGTTTTGGCGGCCACGGGACGATTATCCCAGTCTTGCATGGTAAGTACGGGATCACCTGCAAACTCAATGGCTCGCGCCTGGTTATTCGAGAGGATCGAGGACATCAAGAACGCAATCTGCGGACTGATGACAGGTGTTCCATGTGGAGGATTATAGTGGTACAGGTGCTGGCCGTAATTATCCCAGATATCCAGAATGCCCTGCGGTGGAATATGCATTCCCTGGTTGGCAAAGACCTGGTAGGCTCCTACCATTTGTAGTAAAGAGATACCAGCCGTACCAAGCGCAAAAGAGGGGCCTTCTGTTTGCTGGACAGTGAACTGAACATTCCTATGATACTTCGCATTATACTGAGCGCTATAGAGGGCAGCATCTCGGTCAATATCGGTTATGCCGAAGCGCCGCGCCATATCGAGCACATTTTGGAAGCCGGAAAACTCTAGGGTCTTGATCGCTGGAATATTAAACGAGTTAGCGATATCAAGGACAATATTTGAATTAATATTGTGATATCCTCCGCCATAATCAGTGGGATGATAAGTAGTTGAATTAATGTCTCCACCGGGCGGTCCACCATTAGGGAAGTAGGTTTTCCTATCCGGCAGCACAATGCCTGGGTACCATCCCATCTGGAAGGCTGTCGCATAGACGATAGGTTTGAAAGATGAACCGGGCTGGCGAAGAGCAAGCGCAGCATTGACATTTCCTGCAATATCAGGCCTAGTTGAATGGTAATCAGCACTGCCATCCATCGCCAGTACCTCACCCGTCTTGGCGTTCATGACCACAACTGCGGAGTCATTGACGTTATGCAAGGTATTAAGCGGCCCCGAGTCACCTACAAAGATCTGCCATTCCGGGTCACGCAGGTGATGACGCACGTTATTTTCGACATAAGCCTCCAGCCTGGCATCGATGGTCGTGCGGATGTTGAAGCCGCCAGTCAGAAACAGGTGTACGCCCAGTCCTTCATCTCCATTGCCGAGGGCAATCTCTAACTGATTACGAACCCAATCTACGAAATGCGGGGCTTGCTTAATATAGTGGAACCCTACAAAAGGTGCCATCTTGGCTGTCATGGCCTCTATTTGCTGGATCATGTCAGGTGTGATCGCTCCATTGTCCTTTGCCTGGTCGCCGAGCCCTGTATTGACATGCATGTTGAGTGACAGCATCTGTCGCAGCACATAATCCTGGCGAGCGAGGGCAAGTTTTACATGATCCCGACCTAAGGTTGGATCATAGCTAACTGGACTCTGTGGCATGCCTGCCAGGAGCGAGGCCCGGGCCAGGGCCAGGAGCGGATTACGCTTACCCGTCTTTAGATCGAGATCAAGGTTAGCTATGGCGGGAATACACTTAAAATTCTTATCGCACTGGGGCTTGAGACCAAAGAAATCTTCGACCGCAGCCTCGACGCCTAGTTCCTGCGCACCAAATGGAGAGACATTCAAATACATCTCCAAAATCTTCCACTTGGGATACTGTTGCGTCAGGCCAATCGCCAGGGCTGCTTCGGGTAGCTTACGCTGCAGCGTTACCTGGGTGTCGCCCGTGAGGTTTTTAATCAATTGCTGGGTGATGGTACTACCACCGCTCTCAACGGAACCAGAAGATGCGTACTCGGTGGCCGCGCGGAGAATACCCTGGAGATCTATGCCTGAATTATCCCAGAAGGTGTGATCCTCTGTGGCAATCATGGCGTCCTGCATCACCCCAGGAATGTAATTGTAGGTAACAGGGGTACCACGTCCCTTTGCATTATCATACGCTATATAGAGAAGCTGACCGTTGCGGTCATAGATACGCGAGGATTGCTCGATCTGCTGATTTGCCAACCCCTGCAGGTGAGGCAACTGGCTCTGGTAATAAGCATAGGCAGATCCAGTACCTGAAGAAATAGTAATGACCAGTAGAAGCATGAAAATAGTGAGTGTTGTAATCCAGATTCTTTTACCATCCAGATGAGCATGCTTCCAGCGTGCGCGACGGCGGCGCATCTGCATAGCAACACGTACGGAGTGCGAGCGTTTCCATGGCTTTGATTTTGGAGGTAGGGGCAGACTTGGCTCGGAAGGGCGAAAGAGCACCAAAGGATTTTGATCGACATTGCCTGCACGAGTTGCTACAACCTTACCGGACCAGTGACGTACTGTTTGCATGGCATTATCAAAAAACGATGATGACGGTTCCCTTTGCCGTACCGGCCGTATCTGCTGTGGAGGTGTATAAACCGGTGGAATTGGTGAGTACTGAGGAGGCGCTCCTTGCGGCGCTTGCCCTACGGGAGGAGCATACTGAGGAGGCGCTTGCAACGATTGGTCAGAGTAATGACGTATCGGACTACTCGAACGAGGAGTTCCATGATGTTGACCAGCATGATTACTGTCACGTGGTTGGTTCCAATAGTTATTACTCATATTTTTTCCTTAATATACATCATACCTGTAAGCCTGACCGATACTTCCCAATACCATATATCTAAAAGACCTGGCTCGCTTCGTCTATCACTAAAAAACGAAACGGCTTGAAAGATTCAGGGAAATGCGGTCTACGTATGAGAACGTATAAGTCAAGGGGCATTAACACAGCTACCCATTCAGGCCATTTCAGAGCAATATCGATGGCTATTAGTATGCATGATTGATATAATCATGCTGAGGCGTAGCCGTGAGGTACGTATAGGTGTACAGAAACTGGCTTATCAGGTACAATATGGGCAAAGTGACGAAAGTTTTTTTATAAAAGGATGTTTGAGATGGAAGTGTTTGATTCCCCCTCCCACTACTATCCTTCTGACGCTATGTCACTAGATGAACTTGCCTATTGGATCGCGTTCAACCGGGTTTCCGGCATTGGCCCGGTCAGCTTTAAATCACTGCTCGATTATTTCCAGGATGACCTGGCAGCAGCCTGGAAAGCCGATAGGAAAGAGTTGACACAGGCAGGTCTTAATCAGAGAGCCATCGAAAATGTAATCAAGTTACGCTCGACCAGCACGCCACAGCGCGAGTTGGAGAAATTGGAGCGATTGCGCATTCGTGTGATTACCTGGAAAGACAAGGCCTATCCTCCACTTTTAAGAGAAATCGACGATTCCCCGCCGCTGCTCTATACCTACGGCAAACTCACTGAGGCCGATCAATTCGCCCTGGCGGTGGTCGGTACACGCAATTCGACTACCTATGGACGGCAGGTGACAGAACGCATCGTGACCGAACTGGCGCAAGGCCAGGTTACTGTAGTGAGTGGCCTTGCGCTGGGTATTGACACGATTGCGCACACGGCTGCCTTAGATGCCGGTGGACGCACCATAGCGGTGCTGGCATGTGGATTGGATATCATTTACCCATCGGCGAATCGTAGCCTGGCACGTCGCATAGTCGAATCAGGCCAGGGAGCACTGTTAACTGAATATCCCCTCGGTATCCAACCCGAAGGCGGTAACTTTCCAGCACGTAACCGCATTATCTCTGGGCTCTCACTCGGCGTACTGGTTGCAGAAGCTCCACCTAAAAGTGGGGCATTGATTACTGCAAACTTCGCTCTGAAGCAGGGACGTGAAGTCTTTGGTATCCCTGGCAGCATTCTCTCAAACAGAAGCTCAGGAGTGAATAAGCTCATCCAGGATGGAGCACGTCCGGTAATGGAGGTCAACGACATCCTGGAGGCTCTTAATCTCTTCATGATTCCGCAACACGTTGAGATGCAGGCCGTGTTACCTGACAACGATGAGGAGCGCACGCTCTTGAAGTTGATCAGCCATGACCCCTGCCATGTCGATGAACTCATACGTGAGTCGGAACTACCGACAACAACTGTTACGTCAACGTTGATGATGATGGAGCTGAAGGGGATGATAAGACAGGTTGGAGGGATGCAGTACGTTTTGGCAAGATAGATACCGGAGACCTGATGATCTACCTCGACCACTTACTTAAGGCAACACGTGGAGTACTATACTACGCCGGCAAACAGAACCATTTCGACGCCTTCAATCACGACTCCCAGCAACTGATTCCTGGTGAACTATTCGTAGCGGTACGCGGTGAACGCGGTGATGGACACGATTATCTGCTCGATGCAGTGCGTCGAGGTGCAACGGGTCTTTTAGTAGAGGCCAAATACTTTACATCTCTATCAGAAGAAACTCAGACAACTATAGCGGAGGCACACATTGCCACCATTGTCGTAGAAGATACGCGCATTGCCCTGCAACAATACGCCCGCTTTATCCTGGACCTTTGGCGTCCAACGGTGATTACCGTAACCGGCAGTACGGGCAAGACCAGCACCAAGGAAGCAATCGCAACTGTCCTCTCCAGCAACTTTGCTACTTTCAAAAGCTGGCAAAACTATAACGATTTGCTGGGATTGCCTCTCTCACTCGGTCGGCTGGAAGAGCGCCACGAATTTGCTGTACTGGAGTTGGCCTGCGACCATCCAGGCGAAATCAAAGAGTTGTGCCAGATTGCTCATCCCTCAATTGGTGTCCTCACCAATATCAGTCCAACACAGCTCCTCTATTTTGGCACCGTCGAGCGATTGGCAGAGGAATTATGTTCATTGCTCACCTCTCTTCCACAGTCAGGGGCAGCGATTGTGAACGGGGATGACGTACTGATGCGCGACATGATCTCAAATCTAGGGGATCAACTGATCGCACCTGTAAAAACCTTTGTACCATCGATGGCTCAAGACGTACAGATGACCTGGAGGGGCGTGCAATATAATTTGCCAATAACGCCTTTTGTAGGGGCGCGATCAATCGCGCCCTCGTGGCATATAGAATCACGACCGAGAGAAACACGACCCAGGGGCGCGATTGATCGCGCCCCTACAATTCAACTCGCTTCTCATCTATTAGGGGCACATCATATCTCTACTATGCTGGCAGCCTACACTGCCGGCCAGCATTGTGGTTTGAATTCGCAAGAGATACAAGCTGCGCTGGCAAATTTGCGCCCTCTTTCTGGTAGACTCAATCCGCTTCAGGGAGTAGAGGGAGCAACGCTGCTTGATGATACGCACAATGCCTCTCCTGCCTCGGTTATTGCAGGTCTGGAAACACTCAAGGCACTTCCCGCAGGTTATCGTGTAGCTGTGCTTGGTGATATGTTACGCCTGGGCTCTTACGAGGAAGAGGCCCATCACATAGTAGGACAGAAAGCTACTCGTAGTGTAGATTATCTGATTACAAGAGGAGAGAGAGCGGCCCTAATTGCGGAGGCCGCTCGTCAGTCTGGCCTTGCGGCTGAAAATATTATCATTACCTCGACTCATGAAGACGCGGCTCAGGCAACGCGGAAGATCTTGCAACTTCCGAGTAAACACTATCAATATACTGAGCTACATATCAAGGACGCTGTTCTCATCAAAGGCTCAGAGGAGATGCGCATGGAACGTGTCACCGAGTTGCTGATGGCTCATCCCGAGCAGGTACATGAACAACTGGTGCGACAGACACCGGGCTGGAAACAGATTGTGGTTATGCGTCCTGAACGTCCCACATGGGTTGAAATCGATCTAAGCGCTATAGCAAACAACATTCGCCAGGTCCAGACATTGGTCGGGCCAGAGGTACGTATTCTTGCCAGTCTCAAGGCTGACGCTTACGGGCATGGAGCGTTGAAGGTAGCTCGCACAGTGCTGCACAACGGTGCAAGTATGCTGGGGGTGGCAACGGTGAGCGAGGCAATGCCGTTACGTGAAGCAGGCATTAACGCACCTATCCTGGTGTTTGGTTATGTGCCACCCTGGCAGTTGCGCGAAGCAGTACGCCTTGGCCTGACTATCACACTTTACTCGATTGAATCTGCCCAGGCCCTCTCGCGTGCGTCTCTAGCATTAAGACAACCCGTCAAGGTACATGTGAAAGTCGATACGGGGATGGGACGCCTGGGCATACGTGCCGAGCAAATAACAGAGGTGCTGAAGCTTGTACACGAGATCATTGACCTGCCGGGACTTGAGTTGGAGGGGATCTTCACACACTTTGCAATGGCAGATGCACAAGATCAAGCCCATGCACGTATGCAACTCACACGTTTTCAAGATGTATTGCAGGCAATAGACGGAGATCATATTCGACCGCCGTTAGTGCACGCTGCCAACAGCGCGGCAATCCTGAGCCTGCCGGAAGCGCATTTCGACATGGTACGACCAGGTATAGCTCTGTATGGGCTTGAACCATCGCCTGAGGTGCATTTACCTGGAGGATTTCGCCCCGCGCTCTCATTCAAAACACAGGTAGCACAGGTCAAAGTCATTCCGGAAGGGGAGTGTATCAGTTATGGCTGCACCTACACTACTGAGCGGCCGACCCATGTGGCAATTCTCCCTGTGGGCTATGCTGATGGCTTCCGGCGTGCACCTACAAACTGGGGAAGCGTACTGGTTCACGGGCAAGAAGCTCCGCTTCTGGGCCGCGTCTGCATGGATCAATGTATAATCGATGTCTCGCATATTGCACAGGTTCGGGTGGGTGATGAAGTCGTACTGATCGGACGGCAGGGGGAGGCCAGCTTGACAGCAGAGCAGGTAGCGCAGCGATTGGGTACAATTAATTATGAGGTTGTCTCAGAGATTCTGGCTCGTGTACCACGAGTAGATTGACCAGCATGGGAGGACGAAGATGCAATCGGACAAATCGGAGAATAGCTCTGATTCTTCGGACTCTTCTCAGTTCTTTGCCGTTTTTATTGCCAATCCTATATCTGGGGCTTTTCCGCATCACATACACCTACACCACCTAGACGATACGCTGGCATTTCTGCGCGGCCAAGGGTGGAGAGTTGAACTCTGGCATACACGCACACAAGGAGATGGAGAACTACTTGCGCGGAAAGCAGTCGAACAGAAAGCAAAGCTGGTAGTTGCGGTAGGAGGAGATGGCACGATCAATGAAGTCATCCAGGGATTGGCAGGCAGTGAAACCACATTGGGGGTCCTTCCCAATGGAACTATCAATGTGTGGGCACGGGAATTAGGCATTCCATTAGATGATGCAGGCGCGCGTGAAGTTCTGGTGAACGGCCAAACACGTCGTATTGACCTTGGCTGTGTTAATGGTCGCTATTTCCTGCTGATGGTTGGGATTGGCTTCGATGGGGAGGTCACCCAGGTAGTTGAACGGAAACCACTCAAACGTTTAGGCATTCTCGGTTATACTCTCGCCATTTTATGGCTTGGACCAGGGTACAATGGCTTCCCAGCCGTTGTACACATTGATGGATACCTGGTAAAAACTCGAGCCCTGCAAATCTTCGTCGGCAATACGCAACTCTATGCTGGCGCAGTCAAATTTACCTGGAAAGCAAAATGCGATGATGGACTACTCGATCTTTGTATCGTGCGTAAGCGCAATTTGTGGGGGCGCCTCATAGTGGCGTGGGATTTTATTTTGCACAGGGAGCAGCGACATCTCTGGGTGCGCTACAACACATTTAAATCCATAAAGATAGATACGCCGTCACCGATTCCTTATCAGGTCGATGGTGAAGCAGCTGGTTTTACACCGGCAGTATTTAGTATAGCCCCTCGTGTACTCAAGGTTATTGTGCCACAGAAGACGCCGGAGGGTTTATTTTCGAGAGAAGTCGATAGTACACCCGACGAAAACATATAAAATGGCAGTCACAAGAACCGCCATGCTTTCGAGTTACAACGTAAGCGAGTACTAGCGCTCTATCGGTACGCCAATAAGGCTGCCCCACTCTGTCCAGGAACCATCATAGTTACGCACCTTAGGATAACCCAACAGATAGTGAAGTACGAACCAGGTATGGCTGCTTCTTTCACCAATACGACAATAGGCCACCACCTCTTTATCAGGTGTAACACCCTTGCTTTCATAAAGCGCACGCAACTCATCCGCTGGTTTGAACGTTCCATCTTCGCGCATAGCCATTGACCACGGGATATTGGCTGCGCCCGGAATATGACCACCGCGCTGCGCTCCCTCCTGTGGCAGGTTCGCAGGAGCCAGCAGTTCTCCACTGAATTCGCCAGGGGAACGAACGTCGACCAGGGCCAGGTTAGAATGGCCCAATTGTGTGAGAATCTGGTCACGCAACGCGCGTATATCAGTCCTGGGTGATTCTGCATGATAGGTTGTACGTGGATAGGAAGGAATCTCCGTAGTAAGCTCGCGCTTGTCAGCAAGCCATTTTACACGACCACCATCCAGGAGACGAACATCTTTATGTGCATAAAATTTGAGGATCCACAATGCCCAGGCGGCAAACCAATTATTGTTGTCCCCGTAAAATACAATCGTGGTATCGTTGCTCACTCCTGCGCGTCCCAACAACTCTTCCAGGTGCTCCTTGCTGAGTGGAGCGCGTATCACCTGGTCCTGAAGCTCTTTCTGCCAGTTGAAACCAACTGCGCCACGAATATGCCCCTGGTCATAGGCAGTAGTATCGACGTCAACTTCGATCAAGCGAACCTTCGGATCGTTCAAGTGAGCCTGGACCCAATCTGCATCCACCAGGACTTCTGGTTGAACATAGCCTTTGTTTTCAGACATGACCACTCCTTCTGTAAAGTGCTAAATTGGAGGATACCTATACACAGCAAGCGAAGCTATCTCATCGAGAACTCCACTTTTAGAAAGAAACAATGGCATGTTTAGTTATATTCCACCTGAGTATAGGTTAGTGACTTTGTACTAAAGAAAAGAAGTAACTATTCAGGTCTCTTTGCTCTTGCGCCGCCTGCGGCGGCGGGGTGCGGGAGGAAGGCGGGGGCACCCCGCACCCCGCCAAGGGGCCTTGCAGGCCCCTTGGAACCCCCTGCTGAATAGTTACGAAAAGAAAATATGTGTTTCATGCTTTCGTAAGTATGTGTACAGCTCTCCCTAACGCCCCATCTGCCGCTTCCAGAAACGCCTCGCTCAAGCCAGGGTGAGCGTACAAAACCTCAGAAAGGTCGGTCAGTGTTGCACCCATTTCAATCGCCAGCGTAGCCTGCCCGATCAAGTCACCGGCGCGAGGGCCTACTAATGTAGCACCTAGCAAGACGCCCTCGTCAGCATTTGCCACTAAGAGGGCCACGCCGTTGTCAGCATCCAAAGTCAATGCGCGCCCATTGGCAGCTAGAGGAAATCTGCCTGTCACAATGTTGTAACCGGCTCGGGTAGCCTCTTCTGCTGAATAGCCAACGGTTGCCAGTTCGGGCGTCGTGTGAACCACGAGCGGCGTGACGAGCGGCGCAAACTGCACACGCTGCCCCGACAACACTTCAGCAGCCACCTTCCCCTGTTTGATAGCAATACTTGCCAGTGCATGTTCTCCTGTGCAATCTCCGACAGCGTAAATGTGCGGCACGCTACTCTGCTGCATAGTATTAACCACAATGCCACCATTAGCAGCAACCTCTATCCCTACTGCATCCAGGTGTAATCCAGATGTATGGGGACTAATCCCCTGTGAAATTACTATTGGACGCTCAATCACGCTGTCTATGGCAGCATGCGGGGTTATTTGGACGCCCAATTTGCGCAACCCAGCCTGCACAAGGCGCAGCGCCGCAGGATCAACCCCCACCAACAACTGCTCCCCTTGTGAATAGAGTTTGACATTGACACCCAGCCGTGCAAAGAGTGTTGCCAGTTCTAAAGCGATGTAATCCTCACCCACGACGCTCAATGTTTCAGGTAGCTCTGATAGCATCAAGGCTTGTTCAGGCGTTAACACTTGCTTCCCATCATAAGATAAGCCAGCGATAGGGGCAGCATGAGCTCCAGTAGCTAGAATACAGTACTCAAATTTGAAGCGGTGGGAGCCATGTTCTCCTTCGACACGTACCTCCTGTGCATTCATGAACCAGCCTGTACCATGTACATACTCAACGCGATTGCCCGCTACTAAACGTCGGACGCCATCAGTGAGCCGGTCAACAACGCTTTGCTTCCACGCCTGCATTGTGGCCCAATCAAATAAGACGGCTTCGGCATGGATGCCCAATGCGGAGAGTTCTTCCTGGCAAGTTTGCGCATAACGTTCGGTTGCGGAAAGCAGGGCTTTGAGCGGAATACATCCTCGAAGCAGGCAGGTACCACCCGGAGGCCCCTGGTCAACCAGTGTTACATGCCGTCCAAGCTGCGCGGCGCGAATCGCAGCAATATAGCCGCCAGGCCCCGCGCCAAGTACGAGTACGTCAACTGCTGTTGTAACATCTCCGACTACCATGCTATTTCTTCTTTCTAAGTTTTAGTAAGCAAAGTCATCTTATTTGTCTTTAGCACGTATCACTCTTCTCACACCATATCTAGCATTAACTGCTGTGGATTCTCTACCAGTTCCCTGAAACGTGCCAGGAATGCACCTGCCATGGCGCCATCAATCAGCCGATGGTCAAATGAGAGCGCCAGTGGCATCACTGGTCGCACAATCACCACACCATGTTGTACAACGGCTTTATCTTGCAGCCTGCCTACTGCGAGTATCGCTACTTCAGGATGATTGATGATAGGTGTGCCACTGCTGCCACCAAAGCTGCCTACGTTATTCAGAGTAAATGTGCTGCCACTCAATTCTGCTAGCGATAGCGTGCGCTTTTTAGCTCCCTCAACAAGTCGCTCTAGGTTACTCGCTATTTCCAACAAGGTGAGGTGGTCTGCATTGCGCATTACAGGTACAAGCAGCCCTTCTGGCGAGGCAGTGGCTACCCCGATATGGTACGAGCGTTTATAGATGATCTCGCGGCGCTCTTCATCCAGGCTGGCATTAAAGATAGGAAACTCTTTGAGCAATGGGATCAAAAGCTTGATAAGCAGTGGGATATAAGTCAGTCGAATGCCACGCTTTTCAGCTACGGGCTTGAGTGCTTCACGTAAGGCTGCCAGTGCGCCTCCATCGATCTCATCAAAGGCCGTCGCGTGAGGAATAATGCGCCAGGAGCGTTCCATGTGCTCGGCAATACGCTTGCGTAAGCCAGTTAAAGGTTGGCGTTCATCTTGAGCTGGAGGAACAGGTTGCACCGCTTTCGGTGCCATGGAAGACGTAGATTGAGAAACAAGTGGTTCCGCTTCTTTTTGTTCGGCTGGTAGTTCAACCTGTGCTGATTGAGCAGATGAGGCTTTGGCCTGTTCAGCGTAAGCTCGCACATCTTCGAGAGAGACTCGCCCATTAGGGTTGGAAGGTGTAACTTGCTCCAGGTCAATCCCGAGTTCGAACGCGAGTTTGCGCACTGCAGGGGCAGCAAGGACACGTTGCTTTGTGGTCGGGGTTTGTGTTGCTGGAACTGGAGACGTGGCGGGCGTACTCAGTGGCTCGGTAGTGATGGCTGTAGTTCCGGCGTTTTTGGAGGGAGTTGAACCATCTCCGTGTGTGGAAGACGAGGCCTCAAAGACGACCAGCACATCACCGACTTTAGCTACCTGTCCATCCTGTACGCGAATTTCAGCAACGCGCCCGGCGACAGGTGAGGGTATTTCGACGAGGGCTTTGTCTGTTTCTACCCTCACCATAGTCTGATCGAGTTTAACTGTATCACCTGGCTTGACAAGCCATTGTACAACTTCGGCTTCGTGCATACCTTCGCCGAGGTCTGGTAATTTAAATTCCTGCATATGATGTCTCCATCATTTATGGTTCCATGACTTGGCGCAGTGCTGTTAATACCTTGGCTGGTGTAGGCAAATAATAGTCCTCCTGCCCCGGTACGGGATAGGGAGTATCGTAGCCAGTTACACGCCCAACGGGTTTGAGGAGCGAATAGAGGCAGTGTTCATTTATAATGGCTGTAACCTCGGCTCCAATGCCACCCGCGCGGGGAGCTTCATGCACAACAATGGCGCGGCCCGTTTTTTCAACAGAAGCACCAATTGCCTCTTCGTCCAGCGGCCAGACGGTACACAGATCAATGATCTCAGCACTCGTGCCCATTTCTTGCCGTGCAAGCTTTGAAGCTTCTAGCGCAACACTCACCATCGCACCATAGGCAAAGATGCTTACATCCGTGCCCTCTTGCACTATTTTCGCCTTGCCAAGGGGAATGGAATAGTGTTCTTCAGGCGTCTCCTGGCGGAATGAGCGATACAGTTTGATGTTTTCCAGGAAAAGTACCGGGTCTGGATCGGCAACGGCAGAGGCCAGCAGGCCCTTGGCATCATATGGATTAGAGGGGATGACAACTTTTAGGCCAGGAGTTTGTAAAAATACGCCTTCTAGACTATCGGAATGTAATTCAGGTGTACGTACCCCCCCACCATAGGGGGCACGCACTACTAATGGACAGGTGTAGGCTCCCGCACTGCGAAAACGGATGCGAGCCGCCTGCGAGACCAACTGGTTCATACAGATAAAGAGGAAGCCTGCAAATTGTATTTCGGCTATTGGCCGCAAGCCATAGATAGCCATACCCACCGAGCTGCCGATGATAGCCGATTCCGAGAGCGGTGTATCAAAGACTCGCTCTTCGCCGAACTTGCGTTGAAGGTGTTCGGTGACACGGAAGACGCCACCATTCGCGCCGATGTCCTGTCCGAGTAGCACAACTCGTTTATCCCGTTCCAATTCGAGCGTGAGCGCTGAATTAAGCGCCTCGATCATCGTCATCTGCATTTGATGTTACTCCCATAGTAATTCATAGGGGCATCATCTCATCCATATCGAGACCCCGCTTGCGATCTACGTAGCGCAGCAGATCGGCGCGTTGTTCTTCAAGGCGAGGAGATAGCTCGGCCATAGTATAGTCGAAGAAACTGTCCGGGGCCATTGGAGGCATCGCTTCGGCAATCTGTACCGCTTCGTTGACTTCTTCCTCGACTTCTTCGACAATTTGCTGCACACGGTCCTCGTTAAGCAGGTCGTGCCCAATGAGGAATTTTTGGAAACGCGCAATCGGGTCCTTTGCTCGCCAGGCCTCAACTTCGGCAGGGTCGCGGTAGCGCGTGGGATCATCGGCTGTGGTATGCGCCCCAATACGATAGGTAAGTGTTTCTACGAGCGTCGGCCCTCGTCTTGAGCGTGCACGCTGGACAGCTTTTTGCATGACGTCGTAGACCGCTAAGATATCATTGCCATCCACTAACTCGGATGGCACACCGAATCCAGCACCACGAGCGGCAAGTGTTTGCGCGGCGCTCTGTTTGCGACGCGGGACACTGATAGCCCAACCGTTGTTCTGTATAACCAGCACCACGGGAGCCTGGTAGACCCCCGCAAAATTGAGCGCTTCATTGAAATCGCCTTCAGAGGTAGCGCCATCGCCACAAACGCCGGCAGCCACTACAGGATCACCGGTTATTTTGGCTGCCATCGCCAGGCCAACTGCGTGCAGCATTTGCGTACCTATCACGATCTGGATTGGCAGGCAATGTAGCTCACTGGGCCAGTTCTCAGGTGTGAAACCACGGAAGGAGTAGGCCACGGTGGGGATCGGAACGCCTTTGACGAATAACGAGGCTATTTCACGGTACGAGGTTGCCAGCCAGTCTTGTGGCTGGAGTGGAGCCGCTAACCCAACAGCCGTCGCTTCCTGTCCAACTAATGAACCAAAAGTGGTTGCACGCCCCTGTCGCTGCAAGGCAATGATCTTGTTAGAGAATGTTCGACCGAGCTGCATAAAGCGGTAGAGCGAGAGCATACGTTCTGCGTTCACGTCGGGCATTTCACCTACCAGGTTGCCATTGGGATCGAGGATCTGATAAGGGACAAGGCCAGGTTCAATTTGTTGGATAGTCACGGTATGCTCCTTTGCAAAACAAGTGTCTACCTTTTGTAGACACTTGTTTGAATTTAGAATAACCAGGGTGCTTCTTGCTTCCTTCGCTGTTCATAAGTGGCAATTTCGTCGCTATGGCTCAATGTCCAGCCAATGTTATCCTGACCCTGAAGCAGCGCATTTTTCCGAAATTGATCGATCTCAAAGTGCAGCGCTCGCCTGTTTGGAGTTGTCACGGTTTGTTCTGCCAGATCAACATGTAGAGTATATCCTTCAGTTGCTTCAACTTCTGCGAAGAGTTCTCGGATAATGGCATGGTCTAATGTTATTGGTAGAATGCCATTATTGAAGCAGTTGTTATAGAAAATATCCGCGAAGCTGGGCGCAATTAGGCAGCGGAAGCCATAATCTCTGATAGCCCAGGGCGCGTGTTCACGCGATGAACCGCTGCCAAAGTTGTCTTCGGTGAGTAAGATTGTTGCACCCTGATAGCGCGGCTGATTGAGCACAAAATCAGGGTTGAGAGTTTGACCGTTGTTGTCAAGATAGCGCCAGTTCGCAAAAAGGACTTTTTCAAAACCGGTGCGCCTGGTCGTTTTGAGAAACCGCGCGGGTGTGATTTCATCAGTGTTGACATTCAAGCGATCCAGCGGGGCAACCAGGCCCGTGAGTGTAGTAAATGGTTCCATAAAATTACTGCTTCCTAATATCTACAAAATGTCCAGCGACAGCTGCAGCGGCGGCCATAGCCGGGCTCACAAGATGGGTGCGGCCACCTCGCCCCTGCCGCCCCTCGAAGTTGCGATTGCTGGTGGAGGCACAGCGCTCCCCCTGGCTGAGTTGATCCCCGTTCATGGCAATGCACATGCTGCAGCCCGCCTCGCGCCACTCGAAGCCCGCCTCGCGGAAGAGCTCGGCCAGGCCCTCTTCTTCGGCCAGCCGCCGCACCTGCATTGACCCTGGCACCACCAGCGCTCGTACCCCTGGCGCGACATGTTTGCCCTGCACATAGCGGGCCGCCAGGCGCAGGTCTTCCAGGCGCGAGTTGGTGCACGAGCCGATGAACACCGTATCCAGCGGAATCTCGGTGATCTTCTGTCCTGGCTTGAGCTCCATGTAGGTGAGAGCGCGTTCGTAGGCCTTGCGCCTCTCAGAGTCGTGCTGCTGGGCCGGGTCGGGCACGCTGCCAGTGACCTCAGCCACCATGCCTGGGTTGGTGCCCCAGGTCACCTGGGGACCCAGGCCATCAATTTGTATCTCATAGATGGCATCGTAGTGAGCACCCGGATCGCTGGCCAGCACTCGCCAGGCCGCTACCGCCTGCTCAAAGCGCTCCCCTTGCGGGGCAAACGGACGGCCCTTGAGATAGGCAAAGGTGGTCTCGTCGGGAGCGACCATGCCGGCACGCGCTCCCGCCTCAATCGCCATGTTGCACAGGGTCATGCGTCCCTCCATCGAGAGGCTGCGAATGGCCGAGCCACTGAACTCGATGACGTGGCCGGTGCCCACCCCGGTGCCGAGTTGGCCAATGAGAAAGAGCGCCAGGTCTTTGGCAGTCACGCCGAGTGCCAGGGTCCCTTCCACCCTGATGTGCATGGTCTTGGGTCGCTGTTGCAACAAACATTGGGTGGCCAGCACATGTTCGATCTCGCTGGTGCCGATGCCAAAGGCCAGGGCGCCGAGTGCTCCATGCGTCGAGGTGTGCGAGTCTCCGCATACAATCGTCATGCCTGGCAGGGTCAAGCCCTGTTCTGGTCCGATGATATGCACGATCCCTTGCCGGGCATCGGCCATATCATAGAGCGTGAGGCCAAATTCTTGTGCGTGCCGCTCCATCGTGGTCAGGCACTCCAGGCTCTCTTTATCCACTACATCCAGTATCCGCCTTCCTGGGACGGTTGGCACATTATGGTCAAGCACGGCTATAGTGGCGTCGGGCCGCTGTACTTTACGACCAGCTAGACGCAAACCCGCGAAAGCCTGCGGGGAAGTCATTTCATGTACAAGGTGCCGGTCGATATACAGAATAGTGGATTCTCCGGGTACTTCACGCACAACATGGGCATCCCAGATCTTCTCGAACATGGTTTTTGGTTTCTTTTGCTCCATTTTTAGTATCCTTCTATGGGTCTGTAAGTCTCTTCTTCGAGCTTCTTTGCTTTTAATTATCTCACATTTTTGTCCAGGTGTGACGCTGCTCTTCTCATATTTGTTATACATAACTTACCGCAGGCGCATGCGTACAACCAAAACTGGTGGAATATCAATGAACTTTCCAAATCATTGGTGTATAAGCAATGTAGGGACGCAATGAATTGCACCCCTACATTCGTACACGTGGCCTATCAAGTGTGACTAACTGCTGGATGTCTCAGTAGTAACCACCAGTGATTCAATATCGGTCAGGGTCACAACTGTTTTGCCTATAGCGGCCTCAGCAATATAGCGCATGTCCATCTCCTCCAGCACCTTCTTCTTGCCTAGCAGGAGTTTCGCCATATCGAATGCCCTGTTTAGCTGCTCCTTTTCAAGTTTGTAGCCAAGCTCGCGCATCTGAGCGTCAAGGGCAGAACGACCTGAGAGTTTGCCCATATGCATGCGGCGATCGGCAGCGGTCAGGCCGATGGACTCGGGAGTCATGATCTCGTAGGTACGAGCGTCCTTGAGCACGCCATCCTGGTGAATACCACCACCATGGGCGAAAGCATTGGCGCCAACAACCGATTTGGTCCATTGTGGCAGCATGCCGGAAAATTTTGCTACGAGCCGGCTTGTAGGGATGATTTTCGTTGTATCGACCCGGACATCCATACCGAGGTCGGCTGAACGGGTGCGAATCGCCATCACCACGTCTTCAGTGGCGGCATTGCCAGCGCGCTCGCCAAGACCATTGATGCAGGTGTCCACGCGCTCAGCGCCATTGCGCAACCCTTCCAGAGCATTAGCGACCGCCAGCCCGAGGTCATCATGGCAATGGGCAGAGATGCGCACACCAGGGAACTCCCGGCGCACATCTGCAACCAGTTGACCAAACTCCCAGGGCAGCGCAAAGCCAACGGTATCGCAGAGGGTGACAAAGCGCACACCCTCTTTCAGGATCGTCTCACATATCTCTAAAATGAAGTCATGTTCGGTGCGTGTCGTATCTTCTAGCGCGAAATCGACGTTTTCTGTATACGAACGGCCCTGCGCGACCGCCGCTTTTGCTAGTTCGCGTACCTCGTCACGTGTCTTACCCAGTTTCACCTGTCGATGCAGAGGAGAGACGCTAATGAACGGTTGAATGGAAGGGTGCACAGCGATTTTCACCGCTTCCCAGGCTCTCTCAATATCGGCGGGGTTCGCACGCGCAATAGCACAAATCTCGGCATTCTCTACTTTGGAGGCGATCAAGCGTACAGCCTCGAACTCTCCTGGCGAGGAGATGGGGAACCCACAATCCAGGGTGTCGAAGCCCATGTCAGCTAATGCCTGTGCAATCGCCAGTTTTTCTTCTGGAAAATAGTTGACGCCTGGTGTCTGTTCGCCATCACGAAGCGTGGTTTCATAAAACTTGATAATGCGTGGTTCCGTCGCCATTGGCAATCACTCCTTTTGCAATGCATCCTTCGTTTCGCGTCCTACATCATGAAACGGACAGATGACAGGAGTTGAGGAAGACAAAATGCTCACCGTACGAGGCCTCAACAGAAATAGTATATGGCCCTCATACAAAGCCATTGTCCGAAACTCCTTTGTTTCGATTGTTGATAGGATGTGTGATTCATTCACTACCCAAATTATACGCAACCGACAGAAGGAGGCGCAAGTCCTCTTCTCTCAAGCTTTTCTAGGGGTAATGCCGAGATACACGTAAAAATAGGCAATAGGGAAAATACATTTTACGAGAGAAATGGTGTCATTGAAGGCGATTTATTTTGCTGCTACAATGAAGAGTGGCACATACTCTTTATTTGAACATCCTCCGTTCTTTGTAAAGAAGGGAAAAACATGGCAGAACCCACATTTACTTATGAGCAGATTCGCCATCAGGCGCAAGAAAACGCACTCGCTTTTCTGTTGTCCTCTGTCGTGTACTTCAAGGAGCAAGGCCACTCTCCTCACCAGTTCATTGCTGTAGTTGGCAACACACTTGCACCTAAATGGAAAGGCCTCAAAGGTCATGGAGCCCAGGTGGTGATGGACACGCTTGCCTTATATATCGTTTCACTTGGAGGTACCATTGTGGCGATAGCAGGGGATGATGATCTGGCGTCTGCTACATTTGCTCATGTGCCTTCTTCTGACGTCTTGAAGTTCTTTGGCCTCACTAGTATTGAGGGAGATGCAATCTGGGATATCTTCAAGCCGATGGCTACCTCTCTCAAACTTTGGTACACGTGGTCCCGCCAACACGATGAGGTGACGTTCAAGCTCTCACGCACAAGGCTGCCTGATATGTAATACCCAACACGCAAGAAACGCCCGGGACCGTAGAGCGTGAGAGCGAGGGCTGTCGCCATTACGCGAATATCCAGTATAAGGAGTATCAATATGCCTGGATCAATCCATCTTGGCAAAATCGCCGGGATCGAAATCAATATCAATTATAGCTGGATCATCATTGTGGTGTTGATCACATGGTCCCTTGCTACCCAGTTTGCAGTTGTTTACCCGGGGTGGTCAACTGCAACTTATTGGATCGTAGGCTTCATCTCAGCCATTCTTTTGTTTGTCTCGGTCCTTTTGCACGAATTGGCACATTCACTGGTCGCTCGTTCAAGAGGCTTGCCCGTGAAGAGCATCACGCTGTTCATCTTTGGCGGTGTCTCGAATATCGAGCGGGAGCCGCAGAGTCCTGGCGTTGAATTCTGGATAGCGATTGTGGGTCCTATCGCCAGTATTGTAATCGGCATTATCGCCTTCCTGTTACTATTGCCGATCAATGGCACCAGGTCACCGCTCACAGCAATATTGAATTACCTGGCGATCACGAACATCCTGCTAGGTGTTTTCAACTTAATTCCGGGCTTCCCGCTGGATGGTGGTCGAGTCCTGCGCTCGATCATCTGGAAAATCACGGGCAGCTTGCGTACAGCCACACGCGCTGCCACGGTGGTTGGTGAGATTGTGGCTTTCCTCTTCATCCTCGCGGGTATCTGGTTATTCTTCAGCGGCAACATTCTGAGTGGCATCTGGATTGGCTTTATCGGCTGGTTCCTGCTGATGGCAGCACAGACTGCCAATTCGCAGGTGATGCTGGAATCCATGCTCAAGGGCGTGACCGTCGGCGAGGTCATGAATCCCAATCCTGCGACGGTTCCTGCCAACATTTCGCTGCAGCGGCTGGTCGATGACTACTTCTTGCCGCATGGTCTGCGTTCTGCTATAGTCATGCAGGATGACCAGGTAGCTGGCCTGATTACGCTCAGCGATATTCGCCATGTCCCGCGTGACCAATGGACTCAAACGCCCATGGGTCTAGTGATGGTGCCTGTGAATCGCTTACACGCGGTCTCACCCACGCAAAGTTTAAATGATGTGTTACCCCTCATGGCTAGTCAAAATGTGAATCAGTTGCCAGTAATGCAGAATGGTCACCTCGTCGGTGTATTGAGTCGCGACGCGATCGTGCATTTCATTGAGGTGCGCCGCGCCCTTGGCCAGAGCATGACTCCCTCGGTAACTCCACCAGGCAAGGAGCAAGGAGTGGCCTGAGTTGGGCCTGGTCGGCCGTTTCAAGCAAGAAGGGCTCACCGCTCACGCCCCTACATTTCTCATTCAAACCAACTATAGGGATACGCCGGATCATCGATCGATTGAGCAATCGTAGTGAACTTCAGCGGGAAGAACGTGTCAATCATTACTGCTAGCTCTTCGGTATGATCTACACCCAGACTCTTTTCAACAGCTCCCGGATGCGGCCCGTGCGGAATACCTCGCGGATGCAGCGTAATCGATGAACGCTCGATGCCGCGGCGGCTGCCAAAGTTGCCATTGACGTAGTACAGCATCTCATCGCTATCGATATTGCTATGATTATAGGGTACAGGAATGGAGAGTGGATGATAGTCCAGTTTACGCGGTACAAAGGAGCAGATCACGAAGTTTGGTCCCTGGAAGGTTTGGTGAACTGGTGGTGGCTGATGGATTCGCCCGGTAATCGGTTCGAAGTCAGCTATATTGAAGATCCAGGGATACTCGCAGCCATCCCAGCCCACGGTATTTATGGGATGAAAGTCAAACCAGTAACTCGTAATCGTGTTGCCAACCTTGACACGCACCTCAAAATCGCCATGCTCGGTATGCGTTACAAGCTCTTCCGGCCGGCGAATATCGCGTTCACAGTAGGGGGAGAGTTCCAGTAGTTGGCCGTTCTTATTGAGATAACGGCGCGGTGGTTCGATAGTGCCACGCGCCTCAACCGTCAGGAAGCGTGTATCGGGACTATCTGCAGCGACCTGGAAGCGGAAAGTCGTCCCACGAGGAATAACGATATAGTCGCCTTCGTGATAGGGCAGCAGGCCAAAGTTGGTCTCGAGTACACCATGCCCATCATGAACAAAGTAGACCAGGTCAGAGTCCCCATCGCGATAAAAGTAGTTCATTTCCATCGTGGGCAGCGAGATGCCTATGGCGACATCTTTATTGAACATGAGCACCTGATTTCCCAGTACAGCATCGCCACCACGAGTGAGATTGGCAGTTCTGAGGTGATGATGACGATGTGCCTCCTCCCCCCATTCGTCCTTTGGGTACTGCACTTCCATGAATTTCTCTACTTTTCTGACGCGTGTAGGCGGATAATAGTAGTAGAGATTCGAGTAGTTACCCGAAAAGCCTTCGGTACCGAAGAGTTCTTCGGAGTAAAGTGTCCCGTCTGGTTTGCGAAACTGTGTATGTCGCTTAGGGGGTATTTGTCCCAAACGATGATAAGCTGGCATCTTTCCCTCCTTTTGTTTGTGGTCCTACACTATTCGATTCCGCAATAGGCCTATGCCTTCAATTTCTAATTCGATCACATCACCACGTTGAAACCAGGGGTGAACCTCGGCATCCAGTTCCAACAGGCAGCCTGTTCCGACAGTACCAGAACCCAGCACGTCACCGACCCGCAGGCGGGCATTGCGGGAAGCCCAGGCGATCATCTGTGGAAAGCTGTAATATATCTGGTCGAAATTGCCGCGCGAGATCTCTTTGCCGTTGACACGGGCCAGCATGGTCATATCATAACGTTCACTCGCGCCAGTTCCGCTACGACGTGAAGCCAGTTCATCAGGAGTCACTAACCAGGGTCCGATCGAGGTGGCAAAATCTTTGCCCTTGCCAGGCCCAAGATTGAGCTTCATGTCTTTGCGCTGGAAGTCACGAGCGCTCCAGTCGTTCATGATGGTATAGCCAGCGATATAGCTGGCAGCCTCCTCCACCGGAATGTCTTTGCCTTCGCGTCCAATAACACAGGCAATCTCCAGCTCGATGTCGAGTTCATTGCTGCCAACGGGATAGGGTACAGGTTCATCGTGTCCATAGATCTCACTATTATTAGTGAAGTAGAAGGTTGGTATTTCGTACCACTCAGGGATCATACCAAGCCCACGCTTGGCGCGCGCCGCTTTGACATGCTGCTCGAAGGCGTAGAAATCCCGCACTGAAGGCGGCTCAGGTATGGGCGAGAGCAGCACAATCTCGTTCAGTGTATACTCTTTCTCAGATTCACCCCTAACCGGTAACATCATACCAGGTACCTCGGGAATGGGTGCCATTGCTGGTGTCACATTCACGAGATATTCTTCACCTGTTGTTTCAAATGCCCTGTGAGCCTTTGCCAAGCCGTCAGGATCACGCAAAAGCTCGAGTACTGTTGGATAGCCGAGCGTGATTACACGTTCATCGCGTACCACCCCTGCATGCATCACACGGTCGGAGGTTCTGAACGTTACGAGTTTCATTCTAAAGATTCCCTCGCAGTTCTTGCTCGTGTTCCAATGCCTCAAAGAGCGCCTTAAAGTTGCCCTCGCCGAAGCCGCGAGCTCCTTTGCGTTCAATGACTTCAAAGAAGACAGTCGGGCGATTGACAATTGGCTTGGAGAAGATCTGTAGCAGATAGCCTTCATCGTCATGATCGACCAGTATACTCAGATCAGCTAACTGCTGGACATCCTCAGCAATGTTCCCAACACGATCCAGCACCGTTTCATAGTAATTTAGCGGCGTTCTCAGAAATTCTACGCCGCGCTCCTGCAGGCCTCGCACAGTGGAAATGATATCGGTGGTATTCAGAGCAATATGCTGCACGCCAGGGCCACGGTAGAAATCAAGATATTCTTCAATCTGCGACTTGCGTCGCCCTGTTGCCGGTTCGTTTATGGGAAATTTGATGCGCCCGCTGCCATTCTGCATGACCTTGGACATGAGGGCGGAATATTCGGTGCTGATAGCGCGATCATCAAAATGGATAAGCTGGGTAAAGCCCATTACGCGTTCGTAGAAAGCGACCCATTCGTTCATCTTGCCTAGTTCGACATTGCCCACGACGTGGTCAATTGAAGCCAACCCTGCTGGTCGAGCGCGGCGTGGTACAGCTGTTTCCAGGGGACGATAACCTGGCAGAAATGGGCCTTTGTAGTCCTGGCGCTCGACGAAGGTATGAATGGTATCACCATAGATGGCTATCGAGGCCAACTTCACGATACCGTAATCATCTTTGCGTATCGTAGGTTCCATGACGCCATGCGCTCCACGACTGGTCGCTTCACGGAATGCGCGCTCGGCATCGTCCACGCGCAGGGCAATATCTTTGACGCCATCTCCATGCAGCTTGATGTGTTCGGCCATCTCGCCCTCGGGGCCGAGGGGAGAAGTGACCACAAAGCGAACATTGCCTTGCTCGAGGACATAGCTGCTACGATCTCGCAGGCCTGTTTCCAGGCCGGCATAAGCAATAGGCGTGAAGCCCCAGGCGTTACTGAAGTAGTATGCGGCTTGTTTTGCGTTGCCCACGTAAAACTCCAGATAATCGAAATTCTGGATAGGCATAAAATCTTGTTCTGGCATTGGTTGCGCTCCTTTTGCTTGTTTCTACAACGGTGTAGGGGCCTGATTCATGACCCATCGCCTCCAACTAAACTTATAATACTGAAAGGAGTCGGGGAACATACAGCACTCGAAAGGGTAAGAGAAGGAGATTGAAAGTGAGGTCAAGCCTGCACTTTTTCCTACCATGCTGACTAACATGCCGAAACTCCTTTGTTTCGATGCGTTGCAACTGTAGTGGCGTGCCAGCTTTATGGTCGCCCAAATTCACGTCGAGTTCTACTGCCATTATACGAGACTAAAACACGCATTCGCAAGTCAACTCAGCCGCGACCACAGAGAGGTAGGTACAAATTCTGAATGAAAATGGATGATTTTAAATAGACAGGTGAGAGGTGTAATGTTATAATAAAACCCTCTTAATAGGAGAGCTGGCATCATCGTGTGCTGGTAAATTGGACATAGCAATCATGAAGATATGCTCAAAGTAAAGGAGAACTTTCATGACTTGGGATCCAAATCAAGGTCAGGGACAGGGACAGGGGCAACCCGGTAGTGGCGGACAAGATCCCTATTCAGGGTATGGCACTCCGCAGAACCCAAACCCCTATGGCGCTCCACCTCCGCAAGGCCCTTATGGTGCTCCACCTCCCCAATACGGTACGCCGCCTTATCAGCAGGGTGGCTACGGCTATGCACCCCCTCAGCAAGCACCTCGCCCATTAGGGCAGGCTATTCAAGAATTGCCTAATCAGTATATTAAAATATTAACCAAACCATCAGCGCAATCATTTGCTGAGGAGATGGGCAAGGCAGACTGGGCAATTGTCTGGGTACAGATTCTGGCACTCGCCATTATCGGTACCATATTCGGGTTAATAGGGAGCGCGATCGGCGTAGCAAGTAATCCTTTCGCAAGCACTAACGGGGTAAACCCCAATGCATTTCTGGCATTCACGGTAGGCGGCTCCGTCTTCTCGATTATTGCCGTACCATTGGGATTTTTCATTATTGTGGGCGTCCAGTACTTACTTGCTAAGGCCTTTCAAGGCCAGGGAACATTCCTGGCGCAGAGCTACACCAGGACCCTGTTTGATGTACCACTCGGCATCCTCCGCTATATACTGGGCATTATTCCAATCTTAGGTGGGCTCATAGGTCTCGCGTTGTCCATCTATGGCATCATACTCAATGTCTACTCGATCATGGCAGTTCATCGCCTGAGCGGCGGCAGGGCGACAGCTGTCGTTCTTATCCCGATAATAGTGCTCTACCTTGTCCTCTTCCTTTGTATTTTTGCGGTAGTTGCGCTGATTCTGGCTGCTTCTAGAGGTGCGCATCCGTAAGCTATCCAGATTGTGTTAAGAACATTGGTGAATGATTAATCCCGTAGAGGCGATGCATGTATGGCCTCCACAGGGTTAATCGTTCACCGACACTATCATGCAGCAGTGCTAAATGCGTTCGGGAGCCTCGATAGAAGGACTCTTCAAACTATAGCCATACAACTTCCCAGAAACAGTTCCTACTACCACAAAACCCCTGGAAACCGAAACTCCTCCCCACACCTGCCCTTGGTATTCTGCCTGCCACAAAATCTGACCAGTTCCTGGTTCATACCCTATCACCTTATTATCCTGAGCCACAAGGAGAACGCCACCAATGATAATGGAATGCCCATCCTTAGGATCAAGGGCAAACACTGCTCCACGTACACAAGGAGTATCATTGTGGGAAGCCAAGCCAATATAGAGTTTGTCATTGATGAGTAAGGGAGAACTCCATATATGCGCACCATGCGCAGAATCCCCCAATTGCGTATGCCCTATTTTAGTGCCATTAAGTGCATTGATCGCATAGACACGTGCATCTGGCGTTCCATAGTATGCGATATGGGACTGGGAATCAACGGCTACAGACGAGCTAATGGTGGTTGTCTTTTGCGGTGCATCAGTAAATCCGCTGATCGATTAATTTAAATTATAAAGAAAAGGAGATGATTTTATTTTTTGTTATGCACGGGCTTTTCCGACTGATAAGAGCTTGCATTCATAAAATACGCACCATCTGGACTGTCATCAGGGTAGATCGCGAGGACATCAGTTGTGAAGGCATCGTGCAAATGACCCAGGGATACCTGGATAACGTATGACATTTCACCTTTCAAAAGTATAAGCCGATTGAAAGCAGTCGCTTTAAGTGATTGAGCAACATTCCAAAGAGCCTTCTCGTTGATTCCATCGCGCTGATCACCTGCAATCCAGAAAACCACGCCATCTTGCTGGTAAATTAATTCGCTGCGTACACCATAGACCCATTGATATAAGATCCTGCTACGAGGAACCCATTGGCCATCCACATAAATAGCCCTTGGATGTCCATCTTGAGCGATTTGTATGGGATGCACCGCGTTATCTTGTACCACTTGAAGCACTTCTTCATTTGGTTTGAATTCACGTATCACAAGCTGACCGGTACCCTTTGGTGTGACTCCGTAGAGATTATAGACCAACTCTATAATGGGACCGTCGACCCATGGCTGATCTGTTTCTTGATAAAGGTAAATAGAGTTCAAATAGTAGTTACGAGGCAGCGCTTGTGGCCAGTACATCTTGAAATGCAGCTGTTGTTGCGCCGCTAGTAGGGTTATCTGCTCTGGCTGATGGCTTTCCTTATGTGGTAGGAACGAACGCACTACTTTGGGATAGTGATTCACCTCATAGACACCGCCGCGAGAACCATGAAGCAAGATTGCCATTCCAGCAGCAAATGACGGGGCGGTAAAAGCGACAGTAAAGAGCATAATGACCATGAAAGCAGCAACCGATGCAAGCAGTGATCGACGTGCATATATGCCGCTTATACCAGTCACAAACGCCCCGAGAACGGAGCGCGGAGTGTGGAACAATCGACGTCGCAATTTAAGATGGCGAAAGACACGCGCGCTCGTTTTACGCTCAAAACCAGGCTCAACCGGGTAGAAGTCTGGTTCTTCTGATGCCAGCAGGGTTTGCACGTAGTACGGGGGCAGCTCCTCTTCTTCCGGAGAAAAGAGGGAATGCAATTCTTCAGCGAAAGCCAGGTCTTCCTCACCAAAATCGGCGGGAACCACTCGCACTTGGGAAGAGAAGTAGAAAGTTTCATCCCTCTCACTATTCAGCTGTCCGTCAAATTCGCTCATACTCATGTGCGTGCTCCTTGAGCGCCTCACGCAAGCTTTTCCGCGCGCGCCAGAGTCGTGTATCGACAGCATGACGAGTGAGCCCTGTCTTTGCTGCCAATTCCTCGGTACTGGCGAACTTAAAGTAACGTTGATAGATCAAGTAACGGTCAAGCTCAGGCAACGTCGCCAAGGCCAGGCGCAATTCTTCGCGCCTCTCGCTCTGTTCCAGCAGGGATTCCATGCTAGATTCAGGGTGTGGAGGAAGAGTGGCACGATTCTCATTTTCATGCCCTCCCCATCCCGACATTCTCCTCCCGCCCCCACTGCCATCTGAGGAAGTCCATTGGCGGTTTTCATCCGCCGATTGCAAGTTATGGGTCTGCCGTCGACACAATTGGCGGCGGCGATCCAGGGCAATGTATTTCGCCCTCATCGTTAACCAAGTGCGAAGCGTTCCCCGCTCTGGATCAAATGTATCGATCTCCTGCCAAATAGCTACAAAGAGATCATTCACGCATTCTTCGGCATCCTGTGAAACTCCGATGCCATCCAGTACCAAACGAATAAAGTAATACGCTTCACGCGAGTATCGGGAAATAAGTGTTTCCAAAGCCTCTGGGTCACGCTGTTGCAACCTTTGTGCCAGGTCTTCATCCGACCAGCTCTGTCGCACCATGATTGCTCCTTACAGACCTGGGCATATCTCTTTACCGAAATATCATCGCTGGCCACCCTCCAGCGTCTTGTATCTCTAAGGATACTATATAGATGGGACCGGGGGTATCGAGACATACCTGATCGGTGGCGCACTCGCCTTCGTCATGATATACGTTCTATAGAACAGAAATCTCTCAAATTGTAGTACTGTGGCATAAGTCAATAACAAAAATGGATTGAACGATTGAACGAAGGCTTCCTACAATTTTGCTAGAAAGAACGTGAAAAGTCAAGCTCTTTAGTACAACTTTGCGCTCTTTTAGCATGCTATAATGGCCTTACCACCGAATGAATTAAAAGTGGGAGGCATAATCTTATGACATTTTCCATCATAGCACGCGATATCCAGACAGGCGAGTTAGGGATTGCCGTTCAGTCCAAGTTTCTAGCAGTAGGAGCTGTCGTCCCCTGGGCCAGGGCGGGTATAGGCGCAATCGCCACACAATCCTGGGCAAATACAACGTATGGTCCACGAGGACTGGAACTACTGACAAGAGGTTTAACAGCAGGGGAAGTTTTAGCGCAACTCACCCATGACGATGATGGGCGGGCTCTGCGCCAGGTAGGTATTGTTGGTGTCAATGGCGCACCTGTTACCTATACTGGGGACGAGTGCTATCCCTGGGCTGGCGGCCGTAGCGGGGAACATTATGCATGTCAGGGCAATATTCTGGTAGGTGAGGAAACTGTGAGTGCCATGGCGCGCACTTTTGAAGAGACGACAGGACACCTATGTGATCGACTGGTTTCTGCTTTAGTAGCAGGTCAGGCGGCAGGTGGCGATAACCGTGGACAACAATCCGCAGCACTGCTTGTCGTGCGCGAAGGGATGGGTTACGGCGGATTCAACGACCGCTTCATCGATTTACGGGTAGATGACCATCCGCAGCCTATCGCTGAACTACAGCGTATCCTCCAATTGCACAAACTCTATCTTTTCCCATCCGAACCAGAAGGTATCATGATCATAGACAACGCGTTAGCTGCGGAATTACAAGAGCTTTTGACAACAAGCGGAGATTACCAGGGAAGCATCACTGGCTCGTACGATGAGAGCACACGCGACGCATTTCGTAAATTTATCGGGCGTGAAAACCTGGAAGAACGCTGGTTTGAGGACGCTCGTATCGACCGCGTGGTACTTGAGTTTATGCGCAATCAGTTGCGAGGGTAGATCAGGTACT